>Ga0302347_1002739_pt1 | contig 17046 bp, 14 predicted proteins | sample PhyWR1_FD_202178 | JGI IMG/M metagenome (GOLD analysis project Ga0302347, IMG submission 202178) | Leaf surface microbial communities from wheat plants in UC Gill Tract Community Farm, Albany, California, United States - DLSL W.R1 (v2)... | ecosystem: Host-associated > Plants > Phyllosphere >...
CCAAAAAGCCGCAGCTGCTCTTGCTCGACGAGCCGCTGGGCGCGCTGGACCGCAAGCTGCGCGAGCGCACGCAGTTCGAGCTGGTCAACATCATCGAGGCGGTCGGCGTGACCTGCGTGATGGTCACGCACGACCAGGAGGAAGCCATGACCATGGCCTCGCGCATCGCCGTCATGAGCCACGGCCGGGTGCTGCAGGTGGGCACGCCCAAAGAAATTTACGAGCACCCCAACGGCCGCTTCGTCGCCGACTTCATCGGCAACGTCAACCTGTTCGAGGGCCGGCTGACGCTCGACGAGCCCGACCGCTGCGAGGTGACGACCGAGCACGGCGTCGTCAGCGTCGGCCACGGCGTGAGCGGCGCGGCCGGCATGGAGGTGGCCGTGGCCGTGCGGCCCGAGAAAATCCACATTGCCAAAGAGCGCCCCCCGCTGGGCCACAACCTGTTCACCGGCAAGGTGCGCGAGATTGCCTATTTCGGCAGCTACAGCACCTTCATTGTCGAGATGCCGGGCGGCAGAAGCGTGAAGATCACCGAGTCCAACGCCACGCGCCACGGCGGCACCCCCATCACCTGGGAAGACGCGGTGTTCTTCTGGTGGGACGATACGGCGCCCGTGGTGCTGACGCAATGAGGCCGGTGCGATGAAACCTTTTTCTGTGTTCCCCTGGCGGCTGGGGCGGCGCTTTGTCATCGGCCTGCCTTACCTGTGGCTGATCGTCTTTTTCGTCGCGCCCTTTTTGATCCTGCTGCGCATCAGCGTGACCGACATGGGCAGCGGCATCGACCCGTTCGCGCCCATTTTGGATACGGCCCCGGGCGCCTGGCACCTGCGGCTCAAATACGACAACTACCTGTCGATTTTCAGGAACGTAGAGGAGGGCGCCGCCGCGCTGTGGGGCCGGACGCTGTACCTGGAGGCCTACGGCACATCGCTGAAATACGCCTTTTTCACCACGCTGCTGTGCCTGGCGATTGGCTATCCGTTCGCCTATTTCCTGGCCCGCGCGCGGGGGTCCATCCGCCCGGCGCTCCTGATGCTGGTCATGCTGCCGTTCTGGACCTCGTTCTTGCTGCGCGTCTATGCGTGGAAGGGCATCCTGGCCGACCAGGGCGTGCTCAACAATGTGCTGCTCTGGCTGGGGCTGATCCAGGAGCCGATAGCCATGCTTTACACCGACGTATCGATGCTGGTGGGCATGACCTATGTCTATTGCCCGTTCATGATCCTGCCGCTCTACGCCAACCTGGTGAAGATGGACCTGCGCCTGCTGGAGGCCGCGCACGACCTGGGCGCCAGCGCCTGGAAGGCGTTCTGGCTCATCACCGTGCCGCTGAGCCGCTCAGGGATCGTCGCCGGCTCGATGCTGGTGTTCATTCCCTGCGTTGGCGAGTTCGTCATTCCGTCGCTGCTGGGCGGCGCCGAGAACGTGATGATCGGCCGCGTCGTCTGGGACGAGATGTTCAGCAGCAACAACTGGCCGCGCGCGGCCAGCCTGTCGGTCGTGATGATCGTGCTCATCCTGGTGCCGCTGGCGTTTTACTACCGCGCCAGCAGCGACCGCGACGGCGCGCGCCAGGGAGCCTGAGATGAAAAGCCTGCAACTCCTTTCAGAAAAAACCCTCGGCCGGCTCTGGTTGGCGCTGGTGTATTTGTTCCTCTACATTCCGCTGATCTTTCTGATCGTCTTTTCCTTCAACAGCACGCGCCAGGACGGCGTGTTCACTGGCTTTTCGCTACGATGGTACGACGCGCTGCTGTCGGACTCGCGCCTGGTAGACGGCTTTGTCCTCTCGCTCAAGGTGGCGCTGCTCACGGGCACGCTGTCGGTGGTGCTGGGCTGCTTTGCCGCCTTCGTGCTGGTGCGCTACCTGCGTTTCAGCGGGCGCACGCTGTTCTACGGGCTGGTGAATGCGCCGCTGGTCATGCCCGAGGTCATCATCGGCATGTCGCTGTTGCTCTTGATGGTGGCGGTGCAGCGCGCCGTCGGCTGGCCCGAGCGCGGCTTCATCACCATCGTCATGGGCCACACGCTGCTGGGCATGGCCTATGCCACGGTGGTGGTCCAGTCGCGCCTGTCCGAGATGAGCCGCTCGATCGAGGAGGCCGCCATGGACCTGGGCTGCCGGCCGGTGCAGGTGTTCTTCCTGGTGACGCTGCCCAACATTGCGCCGGCGCTGGTCTCAAGCTGGCTGCTGACATTCACGCTCTCGTTCGACGACGTGGTGATTTCCGAGTTCCTCTCGGGCCCGGGCGTGACGACCCTGCCGCAGGTGATCTTCAGCTACGCGCGCCGGGGCGTGAACCCGTCGATCTACGCGGCGGCGACCATTTTGATCGCCGTGGTGTCGCTGGGCATCATCGGCTACAGCTTGTTCATGGCGCGCCGCCAGCGCCGGCTGGCGCGCGAGATCAATGCAGCCCTGTCTCAGGAACCGGCTGCGCCAGGCCGCGCTGCGGCAGCGTAGCGAGCACCACGCCGGCCAGCGCCACGGCAAAGGCGCTGATCTGCGCGGCGTTCAGCGTCTCGCCCAACACCAGGACGCCCACGGCCGCCGCGCTCACGGGCAGCAGCACGGTGAAGACGCCAGCCTGGTTGGCCGCAATGGCCTTGAGTCCCGTCATCCAGAGCCAGACGGTCCACACGCTGGCCGCCAGCGCATAAAACACCAGCAAGCCCCAGCTGCCCGGCCTGACCGCAGCAAAATCAAAATGCCACGCCGTCCACAGCCCCAGCGGCGTGACCAGCGCAAAGCCCCACAGGTTGATCAGCGCCGTGATGCGCTTGGGGCTGAGCGTGCCGGTCAGCTTCTTGCCGATCACCGCATAGGCCGCTTCGCACAAGACGGCGCCGATTAGCAACAGGTTGCCCAGCCAGGCCGGTTTTGAAGCCAAATCGGCTCCCTGCGCAGGCTGCATCTGCGCATGCAGCTCACTTTTTGATAGCGAAACCAGGCCGATGCCGATCACCGCGCAAGCGACCGCGCCCCACACGCGCGGGCTGATGTGCTCGCGCAGGAACAGCCAGCTCATCACCGCCACTGCCGCCGGAATCGTCGCCATGATGACGCCGGCGGCGACCGCGCTGGTCAGGCTGACGCCAAACAGCATGCAGATGGAGAACAGGAAATTGCCCAGAAACGACTCCAGGAACACCAAGCGCTTCGTCTGGGCGCTCATGGCGGGCTCGTCGGCGGGCTTTTTCAGCCAGGCCAGCATCGCCAGCCCACCGATGCCAAAGCGCAGCCAGGCCAGCAAAAACACCGGCAGCGCGGCCACCAGCGGCTTGGACAGCGCCACATAGCTGCCCACCAGCGACATGCTGAGTGCAAGGCAGGCGCAGGCGACAAGACGGTTCATCGGTTGATTTTTCGTGGAAGACAAGGGCGGGGTGGATGGTAAAGCCAAAGCCAGAAAACGGCCGCGCGGCAGCTGGGGGTGATGTGATTAGACTGGATGCCGGTTGCGCCGATCAGGCAGTGGGTCGATGGACTGGCCGCTTGCGCAATGTCGAATGAAAATCAAGCCTGCCTTTCAGGCGCACAACCCGAGGCCGCCAGCATGCCCGTATCCCCTTTTCACCATGTTTTTGTCTACGGCACCCTGCGCCGCGGCGAGGTGCGCGACATCAACCGGCTGCTGCCTGCGCCGCGCTGGCGCGGCACGGCGTGCGTGCCCGGCGTGCTCTATCACCTGGGCGCCTATCCGGGCGTGGTGCTGGGCGGGCCGGGCGCGGCTGGTGGCCAGGTGCATGGCGAGGTCTATGCCATCAGCCCCGAACTGGAGCGCCTGCTCGACGCGATCGAGGAGGTCGGGCCGCAGCCCGGCAGCGAGTACTGCAAGCGCGAGCTGCTGGTGCGGCTGGACGGGACGGCTGAAACCATCGCCTGCCTCATCTACGAGCTGGCGCCTGAGCGCATCCTCGGCATGCCCATCATCGGCTCGGGCAATTGGGTAGCGCATCGGCTGGCACAGGACACTGGAGCATGACCACCGTGACTGCATGCAGAAATTTCATGATTCAGAAATGTATTTTCACAATATAAAAATGTAAATTGCTGCACTGCAAAATAATTTCCCAATATGAGAAATTAAATTTTGCATTGCGATATTTAAAGAAAAAACCTTTGATTTTATTGAGTTTTATTTTTGTCTTATATAAGACATAAGATATGAACAAGGTCTTGTAGAAGACTAGAATCAACGCATCAACTTTTCAACCTACGGAGTTCACCATGCCACAAAGCCTCACAGAACAACTCAGCCGCGCACAGCAGATCGAAGCCCTGGAAAAAGACTGGGCCACCAACCCACGCTGGAAGGGCATCAAGCGCGGTTACAGCGCCGCCGACGTGGTGCGCCTGCGCGGTTCGTTCCCGATCGAGCACACGCTGGCTCGCCGTGGCGCTGAAAAACTCTGGGGCCTGGTGAACAACGAGCCTTACGTCAACTGCCTCGGCGCCCTGACTGGCGGCCAGGCCATGCAACAGGTCAAGGCCGGCGTCAAGGCCATCTACCTGTCAGGCTGGCAGGTTGCCGCCGACAACAACAGCTACGCTTCGATGTACCCCGACCAGTCGCTGTACCCCGTGGACTCGGTGCCGACCGTGGTTGAACGCATCAACAACACCTTCCGCCGTGCCGACGAAATCCAGCACTCCAAAGGCATTGACGCTGGCGATAAGGGCTACATCGACAACTTTGCGCCCATCGTGGCCGATGCCGAAGCCGGCTTTGGCGGCGTGCTCAACGCCTTCGAGCTGATGAAGGCCATGATCAAGGCCGGCGCGGCCGGCGTGCACTGGGAAGACCAGCTCGCTTCCGTCAAGAAGTGCGGCCACATGGGCGGCAAAGTGCTGGTGCCCACCGCCGAAGCCTGCCAGAAGCTGATTGCCGCCCGCATGGCCGCCGACGTCTGCGGCGTGCCCACCCTGGTGATTGCCCGCACCGACGCCGAAGCCGCCGACCTGCTGACGTCCGACTACGATGAGAACGACAAGCCATTCCTGACCGGCGAGCGCACCGCCGAAGGCTTCTACAAGACCAACAAGGGCATCGACCAGGCCATCAGCCGCGCCATCGCCTACGCCGAGTACGCCGATCTGGTGTGGTGCGAAACCGGCACGCCCGACCTGGAGTTCGCCAAGAAGTTCGCCGACGCCGTGCACGCCAAGCACCCCGGCAAGATGCTGGCCTACAACTGCTCCCCCTCGTTCAACTGGAAGAAAAACCTGGACGACGCCACCATCGCCAAGTTCCAGAAAGAACTCGGCGCCATGGGTTACAAGTACCAGTTCATCACCCTGGCTGGCATCCACTCCATGTGGTACAACATGTTCGACTTAGCGCAAGACTACGTCGCGCGCGGCATGTCGGCCTATGTCGAGAAGGTGCAGGAGCCTGAATTCGCAGCCCGCGACCGCGGCTACACCTTTGTGTCGCACCAGCAGGAAGTGGGCACGGGTTACTTCGACGAAGTGACCACCGTGATCCAGGGCGGCAAGTCCAGCGTGACTGCGCTGACGGGCTCGACCGAAGAAGAGCAGTTCCACTGAAATCGCTGATCAGCACTTGCTGATCGCAAAGGCCCTGGGCGACCCATCATGGAGAGTCCAGGGCCTTTTTCATGGCGGGGTCATTGGGGCTGCGGTTAAAATCCGGCGATCGTCCCCTTCAACAAGAGCGAGAAAGGCAAACGGGTTATGACACCGCGAACTACAACGGCAACGCTTTTAAAGCCCACCAGGCCGTAGTCCGCGCGCCTTGTGCGCTTCCAGCTATCAAATTCATAGTAAAGCGCGGTTTTGACCCGCGTTTTTTTTTGCCCGACGCTCTTTTTTCCAACCTCCACCATGATCCAAATCACACTTCCCGACAGCTCCAAACGTGAATACCCGCAAGCCGTCACGGTGGCCGAAGTGGCCGCCTCCATCGGCACCGGCTTGGCCAAGGCGGCCCTGGGCGGCAAGGTGGATGGCAAGCTGGTCGATACCAGCTACCTGGTGGACAAGGACAGCGCGGTGTCCATCATCACCGCCAAGGATGCCGAGGGCCTGGAGTTGATCCGCCACAGCGCGGCACATTTGCTGGCCTATGCGGTCAAGGAGCTGTTTCCGGAGGCGCAGGTCACCATCGGGCCGGTGATTGACAACGGGTTTTTCTACGATTTCTCGTACAAGCGGCCGTTCACGCCGGAAGACCTTGTCGCCATCGAAAAGCGCATGGCCGCGCTGGCTGCCAAGGACGAGCCCGTCACGCGCCGCGTTTTGCCGCGCGACGAAGCCGTGGCTTATTTCAAGGAGCTGGGCGAGCATTACAAGGCCGAGATCATCGCCAGCATTCCCGCCAACGAGGATGTCTCGCTCTACCGCGAAGGCGCATTCGAGGATTTGTGCCGCGGCCCGCACGTGCCCAGCACCGGCAAACTGAAATTCTTCAAGCTGATGAAGGTGGCGGGCGCCTACTGGCGCGGCGATCATCGCAACGAGATGCTGCAGCGCATCTACGGCACGGCCTGGGCCACCAAGGACGAGCTGCAGCAGTACCTGACGATGCTGGAGGAGGCCGACAAGCGCGACCACCGCAAGCTCGGCAAGGAGCTCGATCTGTTCCACATCGACGACCATTCGCCAGGGCTGGTGTTCTGGCATCCCAAGGGCTGGACGGTCTGGCAGGGGGTTGAGCAGTACATGCGCAAGGTCTACCAAAACAACGGCTACCAGGAAGTGAAGGGTCCACAGTTGCTGGACAAGACGCTGTGGGAAAAGACCGGCCACTGGGACAAGTACCGCGACAACATGTTCACGACCGAAAGCGAAAAGCGCGATTTCGCTTTAAAGCCGATGAACTGCCCGGGCCACATCCTGATTTTCAAGCAGGGCATCAAGAGCTACCGCGATCTGCCGCTGCGCTACGGCGAATTCGGCCAGTGCCACCGCAACGAACCCACCGGCGGGCTGCACGGCATTATGCGGGTGCGCGGCTTCACGCAAGACGACGGCCATATTTTCTGCACCGAAGAGCAGATTTTGAAGGAGTGCGTGGACTACACGACGCTGCTGCAAAAGGTCTATGCGGACTTTGGTTTCAAGAGCATCATCTACAAGGTAGCCACGCGCCCCGAGGCACGCATTGGTTCGGATGAAAGCTGGGACCGGGCCGAGCATGCGCTGATCGAAAGCCTGCGCGCGTCCAACTGCGAATTCGAAATTTCGCCGGGCGAGGGCGCGTTTTACGGTCCGAAGATCGAGTACACGCTCAAGGATGCCATCGGGCGGCAGTGGCAATGTGGCACCATCCAGGTCGATTTTTCCATGCCTGAGCGGCTCGATGCCGAATATGTAGGGGAGGACGGAGCGCGCCATCGGCCCGTCATGCTGCACCGCGCCATCGTGGGCAGCCTGGAGCGTTTCATTGGAATTCTGATCGAGGAACATGCCGGCGCCTTGCCTACTTGGCTGGCGCCAGAGCAGGTCTCCATCCTCACGATCACCGATTCACAGGGCAATTACGCCCGGGAAGTTGCTAAAACGCTGCAGAATCAAGGGCTTAGGGTTCATCTTGACCTACGCAACGAGAAAATCACGTATAAAATACGGGAGCACGCGTTGCAAAAGCTGCCCTACATTCTTGTGGTGGGCGACAAAGAAATGGCAGCAGGCGCAGTTTCAGTGCGTGCCCGAGGCAACAAAGACCTTGGCGCAATGTCGATTGAAGCATTTGCCGAGCAGATCGCTTCGGATATTGCACAAAAAGTCTGATGCATCAAATTTATAGGCAATCCCGCCCATGTCCTTTAAGGACGGGCAACAGCAGCTATAGCTTTTATAGCAAATATTGAAGGATCAGCACCATCGCTACAGAATTTCGTGACCGCCGTCACCGTGAAGAACGCAAGCATCGCTTGAACCGTGAAATCATGGCTCCTGAAGTACGACTAAGTGGGCCTGACAATGAGCCATTGGGTATTGTGAGTCTCATGGAAGCGTTGCGTCTGGCTGGTGAGGCGGATGTGGATCTGGTTGAGATTTCTCCTACCGCCATGCCGCCAGTATGCCGGCTGATGGACTACGGGAAGTTCAAGTATGCAGAGCAGAAAAAGGCAGCCGAAGCCAAGTCCAAGCAAAAGGTAATCGAAGTCAAGGAAATCAAGTTCCGTCCTGGCACTGATGATGGCGACTACAACATCAAGCTTCGCAACATCAAGCGCTTTTTGGAAGATGGCGACAAGTGCAAGATCACCTTACGTTTTCGTGGACGGGAAATCACCCATCAGGAACTTGGTTTGGCCTTGCTGGCAAGGATTCGCGACGAATTGGCCGACCTGATTGTGGTTGAGCAGTTTCCAAAGCTTGAGGGTCGCCAGATGGTCATGATGATTGCCCCAGGCCGCAAGAAGGTTGCAGCCAAAACGGCAACTGAGCCGGTTTCTGCGCCTTCGGCCTGAAACGATTTTCATGGCGGGGCACTTGATGTGTTCCTGTGAAGTAACGCGATAAGCGGAGCTTCCGAAAGTGGTGGTTTTAAACCATTGCGTCTTTGACAGGCAGTAAAAAAACCTGTCATACAAGTGGCTCGGGGCCGTCAAGTCTGTGAAAGTTTCGCAGCGCCTCACGAGCACAAATGAAAAGGAGCATTCACATGCCCAAAATGAAGACCAAGAGCAGCGCTAAAAAGCGTTTTCGCGTTCGTCCAGGTGGCACCGTTAAGCGCGGCCAAGCCTTCAAGCGTCACATTCTGACAAAGAAGACCACCAAGAACAAGCGCCAGTTGCGTGGTGCAGTGACTGTTCATGAGACCAACATGGGTCACATGGCACAGATGCTGCCAGGCCGTGGCATTTAATCAACGACGAACAAGGAGTAATACATGCCTCGCGTCAAACGTGGTGTAACGGCTCGCGCCCGCCACAAAAAAGTTCTCGCCCTTGCCAAAGGTTTTCGCGGTCGCCGCGGTAATGTCTTCCGTATCGCCAAAGAAGCGGTAATGAAGGCTGGGCAATATGCCTACCGTGACCGTCGCAACAAGAAACGCGTCTTCCGCCGCCTCTGGATCGCCCGTATCAACGCCGCCAGCCGTTCATTCGGCATGACCTACAGCCAGTTCGCCAATGGCCTGAAAAAAGCCGGCATCGAGATCGACCGCAAGGTTCTGTCCGACATGGCCATCCACGACAGCGCTGCTTTCGGTGCCATCGTCGATCAGGTCAAAGCCAAGCTGGCGGCCTGATTTTTCAGGACAACCTGCTATTGAATCAATAGCTGCTTGCGTAAGAAAATCAAGGGCTGGGGCTTGAAAAGGCTCTGGCCCTTTTTTCATGGGCCAAGTGGCCCAATCTGGCGCTGCTATTTTTTCTTCCCGCACTTCTACCCGTACAAGAGACATTCTGATGAACGATGCCACTACCCTCGATGAACTGGTCAGCACGGCCAGGGCCAGTTTTGCGAAGGCAGCCACGCCTGCCGATCTGGAAAATGCCAAGGCGCAGTTTCTGGGCAAGTCCGGCCGCATCACCGAGTTGATGAAGGGAATGGCCCAACTGTCGGTGGAAGAAAAAAAGTCCCGGGGTGCCGCCATCAACCTCACCAAGCAGGCCATTGAAACCGCGCTGACCGAGCGCCGCCAAGCGCTGGCCAATGCCGAACTGGAAAAACAACTCAAAGCGGAAGCCCTTGATGTGAGCCTGCCCGGCCGCCAGCGACCCCTCGGTGGGCTGCATCCGGTCTCACTCACGCTGGAGCGTATCGAGGCCATCTTCGGCTCAATGGGTTTTGATGTCGCCCAGGGGCCGGAGATTGAAACCGACTGGTTCAATTTCACTGCGCTTAACACCCCCGAAGATCATCCGGCGCGCTCCATGCACGACACGTTTTATGTCGAGGGTGGTTCTGAAACCGCACCGAACCTGCTGCGAACCCACACCAGCCCGATGCAGATCCGCTATGCGGTCCAGCATGTCAAGCAACACAAGGCGCTGATCGAATCCGGCGGCCGCATGCCTGAAATCCGGGTGATCGCGCCGGGCCGCACCTATCGGGTGGACAGCGACGCCACCCATTCGCCGATGTTCCACCAGTGCGAAGGCCTGTGGATCGGCGAGAACGTGAGCTTCAAGGATCTGAAGTACGTGTTCACCGATTTCTGCCGCACCTTTTTTGAAAGCGATGATCTGGTGCTGCGCTTTCGTCCCAGCTTTTTCCCGTTCACCGAACCCAGCGCCGAGATCGACATCCAGTTTCAGACCGGACCGCTCGCCGGGCGCTGGCTGGAAGTGGCCGGCTCCGGCCAGGTTCATCCGAACGTGGTGCGCAACATGGGCTTGGACCCCGAAAAATACATCGGCTTTGCCTTTGGCATGGGGCCGGACCGCCTGACCATGCTGCGCTACGGGGTCAATGACCTGCGCCTGTTTTTTGACGGCGATGTTCGCTTCCTGTCGCAGTTTCAGTCCTGAATAAGAGCAACAACGAAAGAAAAAGGCCACACCATGCAATTTCCAGAATCCTGGTTGCGCGAATTCTGCAACCCGCCGCTGACCACCGAGCAACTTGCTGACACCCTCACCATGGCCGGGCTTGAAGTCGAAGAACTCAAGCCGGTTGCCCCGCCTTTTACCAAAATCGTCGTCGGGGAGATCAAAGAAGCCGTTCAGCATCCGAATGCCGATCGCTTGCGCATATGCCAGGTCGATGTGGGGCAGGGCAGTTTGCTCAGCATCGTCTGCGGCGCGCCCAATGCCCGCGTCGGCATCCGTGTGCCCTGCGCGCTGGTGGGCGCCGAGTTGCCCCCTGGCGAGGACGGCAAACCCTTCCTGATCAAGGTGGGCAAGCTGCGCGGCGTTGAGAGCCAGGGCATGCTGTGCTCTGCCCGCGAACTCAAGCTTTCTGAAGACCACGGTGGTCTGCTGGAGCTGGCAAGCGATGCGCCGCTGGGCCAGGACATCCGCGCGCATTTGATGCTCGACGACACGCTGTTTAGCCTCAAGCTCACACCCAATCTGGCGCACTGCCTGAGCGTGTATGGTGTGGCGCGAGAAGTGGCAGCCCTGACGGGTTCATTGCTGAAAACCCCAGAGTTTCCTGTGGCAGCCGTGAGCGATGCCACCCAGGTTGCTGTCAAGATTAGCGCACCTGACCTGTGCGGCCGCTTTTCCGGCCGGGTAGTGCGCTATGTCAACCCCAAGGCAGCCACGCCGCAATGGATGGTGGACCGCCTCGCCCGCTGCGGCCAGCGCAGCGTGACGGCGCTGGTGGATATTTCCAATTATGTGATGTTTGAACTGGGCCGACCCTCGCACATCTTTGATCTCGACAAGATCAAGGGCGGGCTCGATGTGCGCTGGGGCCAGCCCGGCGAGACGTTGAAGCTGCTCAACGGCAGCATAGTGACGCTGGATGAAAAAGTCGGTGTCATTGCCGATGAGAGCCAAGTGGAATCGCTGGCCGGCATCATGGGCGGAGACGCCACGGCGGTCTCGGACGACACGGAAAATGTTTATGTGGAAGCCGCCTTCTGGTGGCCTAAAGCGATTGCCGGGCGTTCGCGTCGCTTCAACTTTTCCACCGACGCCGGCCACCGTTTCGAGCGCGGCGTGGACCCCGGCCAGACCGTCGAGCACATCGAACGCATTACCCAGCTCATCCTCGACATCTGCGGGACGAGCGAAACGCTGTGCGGCTCCATCGACGATATCCAGGCCAATCTACCCCAGCCCGCGCCCGTTACCCTGCGTGTGGCCCGTGCAGCCAAGGTCATCGGCATGTCGCTCACCCAGACGCAGTGTCTGGATGCACTCCAGCGTCTAGGGCTCTCCGTCAGCGAAGGCGAGGGCGTGTTGACCGTCACGCCGCCGAGCTACCGGTTTGATCTGCAGATCGAGGAAGACCTGATTGAAGAAGTGGTGCGCATGGTGGGCTATAACGCGCTGCCTCAAACCCCGCCGCTGGCGCCGATCACCGCCCACATTCGCTTGGAAGCTGAGCGCAGCCCGTTTGCGGTGCGCCGCGCGCTGGCTGCGCTGGGTTATCAGGAAACCATCAATTTCAGCTTCGTCGAAGAACGCTGGGAGCATGAACTGGCTGGCAATCCGAACCCCATCAAGCTGCTCAACCCGATTGCCAGCCAGATGAGTGTGATGCGCTCCTCGTTGCTGGGATCGCTCGTGCAGGTGCTCAAGTTCAACCTGGACCGCAAGGCGCCGCGCGTGAATGTGTTCGAGCTCGGACGGATATTCCTGCGCGACGCGCAGAGCCGGAATACGGATACCACAGTGGCAGGCTTCAACCAGCCTATGCGGATTGCCGGCCTGGCCTATGGTCCGCGTGCTGTGCTGCATTGGGCTCAGCCTGACAAGGCAGTGGACTTCTTTGATGTCAAGGGCGATGTCGAGACTCTTCTGGCACCGCTGCAGGCTGTGTTTGTATCGGCAACCCACCCAGCCATGCATCCTGGGCGTTGTGCCAGTGTCGTGGTCGCTGGCCGGGCGATTGGATTCATTGGCGAACTGCACCCGCAATGGCGGCAAAGCTATGAATTGGCACAAGCCCCTGTGCTCTTTGAGCTTGAACTCGATGCAGTACTGCAGCGCCCAGTCCCGGTGTTCAAGGCCGTCAGCAAGCTTCAGCCAGTGGAGCGTGATATCGCCGTGATCGTGCAGGAAAGCGTAACTCATGCCGCACTTATGGCAGCGATTCATCTTGCCAATACACAGGGTTTGCTCAAGGGCGCTACGCTGTTTGATGTCTATCGGCCGCAGCAAGGCAATGCCAGTTTGCAGGCTGGTGAAAAAAGTCTTGCTGTGCGCTTGGTGCTGTCGAGTGACAGCGTCACGTTGACAGATGAAGCTATAGAGACAGCGGTCCAGGCCGTATTGGCAAGTTTGCAAGCGCAATTGCAGGCACGGCTGCGTGCCTGACGCCCATCTTTGGAATTGCACAATAACAACAATTGCCAGGAGGAAAACCCCATGGAATTTTCTGTTGAAAGCCTGGAAACCCCGGCGCTGACCAAAGCACATCTGGCTGAATTGCTATTTGAGCAGATCGGCCTCAACAAGCGTGAATCAAAAGAAATGATTGACGCTTTCTTTGAGCTGATTGCTGCTCGGCTGGTTGATGGCAATGATGTGAAAATTTCTGGTTTTGGCAATTTTCAGATCAGAACCAAAGCTCCTCGTCCCGGTCGCAACCCACGCACTGGCGAAGCTATTCCTATAGAAGCACGCAGGGTAGTGACTTTTCATGCCAGCCATAAGCTCAAGGATCAGATCCAGGGCTGTCTGTCTGTCGAATCAGGCTTGGGCATTCTTTCTGAAGTTGGTAACCAGTAATTGTGTATCTGCTACGAAGCAAAAAGAGACTTTAACAATTTCCCATCAATTTTTGCAGCAAATTGAGGGTTGGAGTAAATTCGAAGCTTTCCTCTTCAAGGCGTTGGTTTAATTGGAGAAATTTTTCCCCTCCATTCCTGCGAAGCGTTATTTCACTATCAGTGAAGTGAGTGTTTTGTGTGGCGTAAAGCCTCACGTACTTCGTTACTGGGAGCAAGAGTTCACGCAATTGCGCCCCATGAAAAGGCGTGGAAACCGTCGTTATTATCAGCGGCATGAAGTCTTGATGATTCGGAAAATTCGTGAATTGCTCTATGGACAGGGATTCACCATCATCGGTGCACGCAGCAAGCTGCAAGAGTTTTTTCAAATTGAATCAGATCACGAACTAGAAGCTTCAATAAAACCCAACGTGTTGGATTCACAAGCATCTGGCGTTCCAATCGATGGCGGCAAACATGACTCAACATTGATTGGCGACGCATTGCCTGACAATTCCTTCTTACTATCTCCGGCTTATCTTCAAAAAATGCGCCAAGAACTGCTTGAAATTCGGGATTTGCTCGGCGCTTCTTTGTAGCTGGTCATTGCCTAAGGTTATAATTTGCTCCCTGTCGGTGTGTGGCGCAGCCTGGTAGCGCACTTGCATGGGGTGCAAGGGGTCGAAGGTTCGAATCCTTTCACACCGACCATTTTTACCAGTGAAATTAACGGGTTACGGCTTTTAGCTGTAACCCGTTTTTCTTTTCCCAGGAATATCTGCATATCCGCTCAATTAATGACTTATGAGTCATGGGCCAAAGGCAGCTGCAACAGGAAATCGGCACCGGAGTCGGGGTGGTTGCACACGCTCAGCATGCCGCCATGCTGCTCCACGATGCCATAGCTGATGGACAAGCCCAGGCCGGTTCCTTTGCCCACGGGCTTGGTGGTGAAGAATGGATCAAAGATATGCGACAAGTGCTCTGCGGCAATGCCGGTGCCGTTGTCGCGCAGATGCAGTCGCACCGAGTTTTCGACCACTTCAGTTTCTATCGACACCAGTTTGTCTGGCTTGCCACTGGCAGCGGTTGCATCCTGGGCATTTTGCAGCAGGTTCATCAGCACCTGCTGGAGTTGACCGGCACTGCCCATGACCATCAGGGGCGGACCCGGCTCCCATCTCATCTCGAAACCCGACGCCGCACCTTTGCCGATCCAGTGAATGGCGCGCTTGATCACCTCGTTCAGGTCCACTGGAACGCGCACTTCCGGGTCCATGGCTGAAAACCGCTTGAGTCCATTGACGATGTCAGCCGTGCGCTGAGCCCCTTCAAGGGTGCCTTCGATCAGCGAGGGCAGGTCGTCGAGCATGTGATCGATGCGCAGCTTGCCGCGCAAGCTCTGTAGCTTCTCGATGGGCTCTCGCGCATGTATTGCGGCCAGATAGTCGCGAAGGCGGTTGCTGTAGCGGCTCAAGGCATGGACATTGCCCAGAACAAAACTGATTGGATTGTTCAGTTCATGCGCGACACCGGCCACCAACCGGCCCAGCGAGGCCATCTTTTCGGAATGCAGCAACTGCTGCTGGGCGCGCTTGAGTGCTTCATGGGCGCTGCGCAGTTCATGGTAGGCGCGCTTGATTTCGGCGGTGGGCCGTGCAACGAACACCGTGCCTACCCGGCGCCCGCTGGCGGACACGCGGGGCGTGCAATTGGCATCGACCGGCACGCTCTGGCCTTGTCCATCGAGCAGGTTCAGCTCCAGCCCTTCGCCGCGGCGCGGCGGGTTGGCATTGCCCAGCACAGTGCGCGCCCGCGCGATACTGAGCGGGTCGGCCAGCAAGGCGTAGAACGAGGAGCCGCGCAACTGGGCGTCAGTGCGCCCAACCAGTTCGCACAGCGCTGCATTGGTTTCCTCGATCACGCCGCGTTCGCTGCACACCAGCAGCACATCGGACATGGCCGAGAGCACGCTGAGGATGAACTGCTGGGACTGCTCCAGCTCGGCATTTTTCTTCTCCAGCTCAATCTCGTCGTGAATCAGCTGCGAATACACCTCGTCCATTTTCTGGATCACATCCACCCAAGTGGACTCGTCGATGCCTTCCATTGGGTTGGCCGCTGGCAGCTCTTGCGGCAAATTGCCCAGGGGATCGGCCTCTTGCCGGCCTGAAGTCGTGTTGGTCATGCAGGGCAGGGTAAGGAAGCAAGCGCCTCTTAATGCACTGTGCAAACCATGCAGGGATCGAACGAGCGCACGATATGCTGCACCGAAATCGGCGTGCGTTCGCCCGGCTGCACCAAGGCGCCTTGGAGTGCTTGCTCCAGCGCGCCGGGCGTGCCGGCCTTGTCGCGCGGTGAAAAATTCCAGCTTGTCGGGGCGACGATCTGGTAGTTGGCTATCGTGCCGCGACTGACTACGACCCAATGGCCCAGGCTGCCGCGCGCCGCTTCGTTCAGGCCCACGCCCACGCCTTCAACAAAAGCCGGGACGGGCAGGCAATAGGGCGCTTTTGATTGCAGTTCCCCCAGCCATTTTTCCATCAGGGGAACCACGCGCGCCAGTTCCAGCACACGGGCCAGAACGCGGGTAAACACTGTGCCGCCATGGTGCCGCACGGCATCGACGATCAGCGGATGGGCCGATGCGAGCTGCCGGGCAATGGCGCCGGTTTCAATCACTTGACCGGCCAAGCGGGGCGCCTTGTTCCAGGTGTAGGCCTCGGCCTTGTTGATGTCAGGCAAGGTGATGCCTTCAACGGGATGCCGGGGTCCGGCTGCATCGGACAGCCATGCATGGGTGGCATCTTCGCGGATGGCACTCACATCCAGCGGCGTGAGGCTGCTGCTGTCGGCGTGCCACACACCGCTTGCAAATTCAAAATAGCCCTTGGGCTGGGGGTAGGCGCCATAGCTCAGGTAACGGCCTGGCCCCGGGCCCAGGCTGGCCAGGCCGGCGCCCTGCACCATGCTCAGGAACAGGCGCAAGTCGCCCCGCCAGGGGTCTTGTGCATGCCAGCGCCACAGGGCGTCCTCGCTGTCCAGGCCGCTGATCATCTCGAGCGGGGCGGCAAAGAGGTGGCGCTCCAAAAAGCTGCGGAACTCGCGCACTTTGGCCAGCAGGCGGATGCGCTCGGCCGGTTCGACGGGACGGGTCGAGCCGCCCGGCTCGATGCTTTGCGTGTGCGGCCATTTGCCGGCCAATGTGCCCATGAGCGTGAGCCAGCGCTGGCGCGCCGCCGTCGCTGCGCGTGTCTGCTCGCCGGCTTGCGGGTCAAAGCGGCGCATCGCCTCGGCATGCCAGGGATGGGCGGCGTAGATCGGCCGCGTGAAGTCGGGCATGAAGAACAGGTAGAAATGCGTCAGGTGGTCGGCCAGGTTTTCGGTGGCCAGGATCACGTTGGTGACGTGCTGGCCGTTGGCCGGCGGCGTGATGCCCGCCAGGTCGGCCAGCGCCCGCGCGCAGGCGATCGACTGCGACACCGAGCAGATGCCGCAGATGCGGGGCACATAGACCAGCGAATCGTGCGGTTTCTTACCCTGCAGGATCTGCTCGAACCCGCGGTACATCGGGGAATTGACGCGCGCCGAGGCGACGCGCCCGTCCTCGATGTCCAGCGAGACTTCCAGGTCGCCCTCGACACGGTTGAAGGGGCCGACAAGCAGGCGGGTCATTGCATATCCTTCATTTCAGGCGGGTCTTGCGCGCCACCGGCGCCACCACCAGATGATCGGC
>Ga0302347_1002741_pt1 | contig 17037 bp, 13 predicted proteins | sample PhyWR1_FD_202178 | JGI IMG/M metagenome (GOLD analysis project Ga0302347, IMG submission 202178) | Leaf surface microbial communities from wheat plants in UC Gill Tract Community Farm, Albany, California, United States - DLSL W.R1 (v2)... | ecosystem: Host-associated > Plants > Phyllosphere >...
GGGGACCTGTTGGGCCCTGCGGTCGAACGACTGGCCGAGGTGATCGGCGTGCCCAGCGCCATGGCTGCACAATCGGTGCTTGCCAGCGCTGCCCTGGTGAGCCAGGGCCATGCCAATGCCCAACTCGATGGCCGAACCTATCCGCTGTCCCTCTACCTACTGACGGTGGCGTCCTCGGGTGATCGCAAAAGCGCAGTGGATCACCTGGCACTGAAGGCGGCGCGCGACTGGGAACGACAGCAGTGGACCCTGTATGCGGAAAAGCTCAAAGCCTATCGCGCCGCTACCAGCATCATGGCCAAGCCCAAAACCTCAACGGATCGCGCTGAGTCGAAAGACGGTGAGCTGTCCGAGCCGGTACCGCCGAGACTGATCATTGCCGAGCCCACTATCGAGGCCCTGGTCAAAAGCCTGTGCCATGGCTTACCCAGCATGGGTTTGTTCAATGATGAAGGTGGCCAATTCTTGGGCAGCAGCACCATGAGCAAAGAGAATCTGCTCAAGGCAATCACCACCTTGTCGATGCTGTGGGATGGCAGCCCGATCGACAGGGCCCGCTCCATGGCCGGAGAAAGCCTTCGGGCCTATGATCGCCGCCTCAGCCTGCATCTGATGCTGCAGCCCTACCTGGCCAACCAGATTTTCAAAGATCCGGTGATCAATGGCCAAGGCATCCTGGGCCGTTGCCTGATCAGTTGGCCCGAGCGCCTGGCCGGCCAGCGGCTCTACAAGGCAATCGACCTGACCCGAGATCCCAAAGTCCAGCGCTACCAACAGCAGATCACCGCCCTGCTGCAACAGCCCTGGTCGCTTCACCAGGATGGCTCACTCAATCCCGCCACGCTGGAGCTGACTCCCCGTGCCCGTCGTGCCTGGATTGATATTCACGACACCATCGAGTGCCAGTCTGGCGAGTTCGGCGAGCTTGCCGGCGTCCAGCCTGTCGCGAGCAAGGCCGCGGCGAATGTACTGCGTATCGCGGGCGTGTTGGCCATGGTTGAAGAGGCCAGTATGTTGGAGGAAGCACACATCCAGCGTGCCTCCACGCTGATGGATTACTACCTGGCCGAGATTCAGCGCCTGACCGAACAGGAACCGGTCAATAGCCGACGCGAGGAATCGGATCGGCTGCTGCGCTGGCTGGTGCAGAAAGGCTGGACCCACTTCACCGTCCGCGACGTCAATCGTAACGGTCCTCGTTTTGCCCGAAAAAGTGCTGACCATACCGCCTCTTTATTCGTCGAGTTGATCACTCATCGCTGGCTGAGCAGCCGCGATGGAAGAACCTTCGAGGTCCGTCATGTTCCGCCTCAATGACGCGGTGCGCCGCTACCAAGCGCAACATCAACCGCCGCCAGAATCGCGACGTGTCGCCGCTTCTGTCGCCACCCTGTCGCCACGCCCCAGGCCAGAAACGACGCGGGTTGTCGCCACTGTCGCCGCTGTCGCCACACCACCACTTGATCCTGCCTACCTCGTCCTGCTGATGGAACAACTGCGTGAGGAAGGGGCACTGCTGCTGCACTACAAAAATGCCCTCCTGATCCGCCCGACACACTGGCAGCAGCTGGACCGGCTCAGCCTCCACTGGAAAGCCCTGCTGCTCTTTCTGCAAACCAACGAAAACGGTGATGACGATGGCACTGGCCGGTCGGCGTGAGGGTCGCAACTTTGGCTATGGTCGTCAGCTGAGCTACGCCGGCCCACAAGCGCTCAAGGATCTGTTTGCCGGCGGCCACTTCGCCACGGTCAAAGCGCACAGTGACCGCTGGCAAGCGTTCGTGCGTTGGTGTCGGTCAGAGAATGGCCCCGGTTACAACGATGCACGCCAGATCGATCGACAGACGCTGCAAGACTACGCTGCTTACCTGCGCCAGCAGATCCAGCAAGGCGAACTCTGCATCGCGACTGCGCAGAACCGCCTGAGTAGCGTTAACCGCACCCTCGCCGCGCTGCGCGGTGATCAGGACGTGAGGATCGCCAGTCCGAGCCAGGCGTTAGGACGGCAGCGCTCGAGCGTACGCACCCGCGCGCCGGATGGCCAAGACCACCAACAGCTGCGGCGAGTACTCGAGGCGCTTGGCGAACAGCAACACGAGCGGGTGGCCGCGATTGTCCTGTTGGCCCGAGCAACCGGCATGCGCTTGCGCGAAGCGATCCTGGCTGACCTGCCACGTTTGCACCGCGAAGCCGAACACTTAGGCCGCATCAACATCCAGGACGGCACCAAAGGCGGCCGCTCAGGGGCTTCAGCGCCGCGATGGATCGTGGCCAATGAAGCGGTGAGGGCGGCGCTGCAGTTGGCTCGTCATGCGTCGCCGCCCCGCAGCCGCAACTTGCTGGCCCGAGACGAAAGCTACGCCGTGTTCCTGCAACAGACCGTACTCCCCGCCCGCGAAACGCTGCATGAACACGGGCTGAAGGGTTTCCATGAACTGCGAGCGGCCTACGCCTGCGAACGTTACGAGCAGCTCACGGGCCACACTGCACCGGTCAATGGTGGCCACTGCTACCACATTGACCGCGACCTTGATCAACAGGCGCGGCAACAGATCAGCCTTGAACTCGGGCATAACCGGATCGATGTGGTTTCGGCCTACATTGGAGGTCGGGCATGACCAAGCACTTCGATATGGCGCTGTTTCTGAGCGGCGTACTGACCGGCTCGAAGGCCACCCAGCAACGCCACATGCGGCAAGCCCGAATCATGCAAGCGGCCATTCAACAGCGATGGAAGCGAGACAATCCGTGGACCTGGCAACTCAAACATGTGTGCTGGTTTCTCACTCATTGCTTGGAGGAACGTTCCGAAGCTACCCGGTACTATTATCGGCTCACCGCCCTATTGGTCTGGAAGCGATTAGGGAACGGCCAGAAAATTTCTGATATGGCACCTCAAGATTACAGCTCCCTTCAGAGCAAACCAAGAGACCATAGGTAGTTTCTAACCTCTCCCATGCCTCTGCTGGCCACATCTACTAAATAATCACGAGACTGGCGGTGGAGTGGAAGCGGGCCGGATTGACGCACCCATTTCGCGACATCTTCTGCAGGCAATCTGCGGGCCGCCAGGATCATGGCCATCAAATCATCTCTGGCATTCGCATCCCGAACTACTGAAGTCAGATCCGCTCCTCTGGCATGGTACGCGGTGCCGTCCGTCATTCCGGCAGCGTGGAACGAGGCGCGTCGGATGACGCACGGGACGCACTTACCACACTGCTGGTGTGTCCGTTTCCACTTACCACACGATACCGTTTCCGATGCCAGGACCCTCAAGTTCGCTTGATCTAAGCACCCAGAAAGCATCTCTCCCTTCGTCTGAAGCGCGTACGGATTCTCGACTCGTACAGGCAGGCCGACCGTATCCAGGATTTTTTGGAATAGGCCCAAAAAATGTGGGTGCGTCGTCCTAGTACTCAACGCGCCAATGCGTCGAGCAGTCATTGGAGGGTTCAGCGCAATGAGCCCGTTCTCGGGAACGAAAAGTTCTACTGGTGTGCCAGTGACTCGTAGCTGCGCGAGTGTGGCCCCAACCAGTGCACCATAGGCGAGGAAATTGAAGCTTCGAGTGCGCATCTGCACATCGGTTTTTCTCCCAGTCAAGGACACCGGATTTGCCACCGCAGCGAATCTTGAGACCTCCACCGGTAGATGATCCCGAACCATGATTTGCTTTTCCGAGTCACCTCGATATGCATGACTTATCAACAATGGGCGCCTGTCCTCTGCTAATAAATTCAACGCTCCAATGCCGCTATCCATCCCCCCCGAGAACAAACTGACGCAATCGTGGCCGGCCATAACGGTGATGCGACCACGGTTCTGAGACGTGAGCTGTCTGGGCCCATCAGGCAATAGGATGATCTCCCAAAGATCGCCGCTTAAGAAATGCAGAGCCTTCTGTAAAAGCGGTATCGCGGGCTGCCAAAGTTGAGGATCAGCGATGGGGATGAATAAGCGAAGGTCCCGGGCCCAACCATCATCAGCTTCTGCTTTATCAACAAAAGTATCTGCGGCTGTTACGGCCATGGCTATGGTCAACAAATCGAACCCGGTTCTACTGACCGGAGCCCCCAAACGCCTCACTGCGGCGCGAACCGGCCCCCCTATAGAGCAAGTGCCCCGCGCCGGTGGGCGACTGCCGTACATCAGTACGGGAATTTCATTAGCCGTTTGCGAGCGAAGCTGATCAGCTTCGTGATGGAAAATGAGGTCTGTCACTCTTGGTATGCCTCCCATTCACTCCACACTTCGCGGATGGCGGCTATCTGAATCTTTTCAATTTGTGTGCTGGAGAGCGCTTTCAGACTGCCTCCCAACAAGGGACGCATGTGCTTGTCGGTCACCGATTCAACGAGAGAGTACAGTTCCTTCTCGGCCTGCTCGACTTGGCCAGGTGATTCAGCTTTTGCGAACGCATCGTTCGAATCGAGCACCACTTGTCCAAACACGCATTTGGTGACGTACACCAGCATCATCTGTACAAGCATCTCGTCAGTGATGCTCGCGAAATCAAACTCTTGGTAACCCTCTAGGCATTCCGAAAGCGCCTCGTTCATCGCAACCCGAACGCGATCAGAATCGCCGTCCTCAGTGGCAAGCGCCTGCACGATCATGTCGATAGCAATGTCCGTGTCCTGGCCGTTCAACGCAGCGAGATCCAGCCCCAGAGGGGAATGCCCTTCCCTCAATGTGGCCATCGCACCAAATAAGGCTCCACCGGCTCCGGCCATGGAGCCAAACCGGGCAGGTCCAATGCCACTGCCACCGGTTGCACCGCCTGCATAGCTGCTTATCGCAGAGCGAAGGTAATCGCCGTCTCCTGTCGAGACGAATCTCCCCAGATTTGTGCGGAAGTCTTTAAATCGCTGCGGAGGAGCCTCGGGTACCTGCTGCCCATCGGTGTCCACCCACCCAGGCACAAATGGAGAATTACCCCCAGGCCCTTTGCTTGACGTAGAGGTTCCCATTACTTCTTCTCCCGCTCCTTGTACCAGCTCGCGCCCTTAAGCTTGCTGCTGAGCCAAGGCCGAATTTTGTCCGGCATTACGGTGTGAATGAAGTCCGATAGCAGCGCACCGGCTTCGGGTGACTTCTCGGCAAGCAACTGCGCACCGTCGAAGCCGACTGGCTTGCTTGTCCACTCAGAATGCGACCGCATCGATTCAATTAACTGGGTCATGACGGCCGCGTGCTCACCACCGGATATGGTTTGTAGAGCAGCTTTTGCAGAAGGTGACGAGGTGTTGGACGTCCGTTTGAGCACAGCAAGCGCTTCAGCCGCATCAGCAGAAAGACCTGCGCGCAATACCCGTAAGGGAGTGGTTTCCCTGCTCAGATAAACGACCGGACGAAGGTCTACAGTCGAAAGCTGCGGTTCGAGCCTGATCCAATCTCGCACGAGGTCTACTTTGGTCCATAAATCCGGACAAGCCTCCGTAAATTTCACGGGGTCTTCCAGTAGTCCCTCCAGTTCGGCCAACACTTCAGGTTTGCCGCCGGCAGCACTATTTATCATCGAGTAAAGATGGGCGACCGCTTTCTCCTCCATGCAACGCTCAAAAAGAGCTACCTTGGCGATTAGGGCCTCGTTTACAGGCATTTCACGCAGTGCTGCTACCCGTACCCTCATTCGAACGACGTTGAGCATACGCTTCACGATTCTGGGGTTACCCAACACGGAGCTGGAGCTTGCGAGCATTGGCGCAATTCGATCAGCAATCGGAAAAGCTTCGGCAACTTCCACAGGCACATTAGAGCCCAGCAACTCTAAGGCCCTCTCTGTGCTGATGGGCTCGTCTCTCCATGCCTTGCGCAAGTTATCTTCAAGCCCGACTCTCAAGGCCTCGATGTGCTCGCCAGGGACCTTGTTACCGGCCGAGGCAAACAGCATGAATAGGTACGCCCGAACCTCCTGAACGCCCAACCTTGGCACACGAACAGGCACTTGAATAAGTTTATCCAAGTAATCAGTCACATGACGATCACCAGGATCTTTGAAATGCTCACTGACCGAATGGCGAACCATCTCCTCATCTGCCGCCACGACAAAAGCCGTATGGTTCATGAAGAGGAATAGACGCAAAGCCTCCAAGGTATGGATCGTCTGCTTGGGCAAGCAGCGATCTAAGTTGTCGACAAAAACGACCAACGTTTTGTCGAGACCAATGAGGACATCTGAAAACTCCTTTCGGAACGCCTCGATCTGTTGGGGGGGAGTTTGCTGCTTTTCTGGGCCAAGCAGCCCGGTAAAGCTGTCCTTCGCTTTACCACCTTCATCTTTGAGAGTTCCTAACGAGTCATGATCCGCTTCACCGGAAAAGAGCTTCCCCAGAGCTTCCACCCCTTTCGCACCAAAACCGAAAGCAGGCATACCCAAAGCAAGCGCTCCACCTTCGACCATGAGACCAAGCATTCGCATTTTGTTGGCCCGCGCAAAAAGCTTCTTCGCTTCAGGTAGAAAGCTGGTTTCTTTGGCAGCGTCGATAAGGGTGGAGGCGATGACCTCCATCAGCGCGGCGCGGGAGTCATCGAAGCCCTGATACAACCAGGCGTCAAAACGAACGACGACGAATTCAGACGCTCCCTGAGGAGGGTTCAGTCCATGCTCGATCAGATTGAGCAGCGTGGACTTCCCGGTACCCCAGGAACCGAACACGCCTACGGTAACCGGACGCATGGACGGATCACGGATGACGTCCACAACAAGATCGGCCACTTCTGAGTAATTCAGAAAATCGTTTTTTGTATCGACATCAGCCCACATCTGAGCCTCCTTGCTTGCGGAGCATCCCTTGCTTACGAGCTGGACTTACTGCCACAGACACGCAGCATAGCTTTCATAACCGCCATCATTCGTTAAAAAGCGATTCAATGCCACTATTTCGACATCTAGTGAATAACACCCCTTCCTATAAGTCCGTCGGGCCGTATAGTCGTAGGCAAAAGCTCAGGAAAGAGAAAACGTAAAGCAGAACGAGCGGCGGCATGAAAGCCGGGATCTGTAGATATCGTGCATACCATACTGACATCGGCAGTAGCGCCACTTGCAGTAAGCAGAACAATTTAGCGGACGCCCAGAGGAGTTTCGGGATCAGACTAGATCGATGTCGCGTGCAAGCGCGCGACATCGATCTAGTCATCGTTTACCTCATCAGTGTCTTTAGCTGACCAGGCGAGCCGAGTGGGGATCGTAGACCACATCGGTAATTGACCCATCTCGAATGCGCTCAACCGCTTCATCAATCACATGCAGCGGCACCAGGAACCACTCCCTAGGTTTGACTGAATGGCCGAAGCGGTCTTCGATGGTCAAGTCCAGCTGCGCTGCGCCGAACAAGCGGTGGAAGATGTTTTCCAGCCGGGTGCGGTTCAGGTTGTGAAGCTTGTAAGTTGCGACCACTTCCACATCGGCCAGCAGGTAGGTGGCATCTTTCGCCGCCGCCGAGATACGCGTTTCCACTCGGCCACCGGTTACGCCGATCTTGTGGATCAGCTCGCGGTGCTCGGCTACGTAGGGATGGTTGGACAGGCTGCGTAGCACATAAATGGTGCCAGTCTCGATGTCGTCCGGCTCGGTTATGTCGCTGAACAGTGGGCCAGAGTCTACCTTGATGATCCGAGACCCTGCACGCCCGTCACCGTCTTTGTAGAGCGCCCGCTGCAAGGATCGTAATAGCAGATCGCTTTCTGTCTCATTGGAGTAGATGACCCGCAAACGCCCATTCGTCTCCGCATTCGGCGTCTTGTAGGTGTCTCCCACCTCGGCGACATAGGCAATGAGTCCGCTCAGAATGAAGAAGTCCCCGACCTCGATGCTGGCGTTCTTGCCAAAGGGCTTGGTTACCCATAGTTTTTGCTTGAGGCCTGCTTCCACCTCGTCAAACAGTGGCTTAAATCTCTCAAAGTCTTTACATGGGTTCCGGGCGGCAATTTCTTCTGCCGCCTTTATTGCCGCACTGGAACGCACATGCCGCAGCACGGTGATGTCGTCCTGGTCGACGGACTCACTGCCGATGCCCAGCTCGGCGAGCAAGGCATCCTCATCCAGGTCATTCACATTTACCGTGGCTACCGCAGCACCTGACAGTAGGCCGTGACTATCCAAGCCTGCCAGTAGGGCTTGTGCTTCCGGTAAGTTGCGAAGCTGATCCAGGCGCACGGCGTACAAGCGCTCGAAGATGTCGCGGTCTTCGCCGTGTAGTGGGGCGCGGCCATGGGTCTGATAGAAGCGCTGAATGTCCTCGAAGCCCGCGATGATGCGTTCTTCGCGAGGGGTTCGAGTGGCTGTCTTAAGCGAGGGTACTTCTACCCCTAGCGCATTTAGCAGGTCGTCATCGTTCATTTTATCCATTGGCGGATTCTCCCTGCGCCGCTTTGGCTTGGGCGCGGTAACGTGCGAACGCAACCACACCTTCAGCCATTCGTTTCTCCCAGGCATCGGCGGAGTTGATGTCTGGCAGCCGGCCGCGCTCGCTTTTGAACTGCAGGGCGCGCATTGCCAGGTCTCGTGCTTCGTTTTCGGGAATGCTCACCTTCTTGGCTGCAATACTGGCCTGCACCTGGCGCAGGGATTTTTCATCCATAGCCTTCGCCAGCACCGCATAGGCGGCATCAAAGGGGTTAATGCGGTCGATCAGATCAATGTCTAGCTCGCGCACGTTAACGAATTTGCGCACGCCTTCCAGCAGGGCCGTACTGCCTTGTAAGGTGTCACTTTCGTTGGCATCGGCCTGAGCCAACATCAACTTGGCCTGCTGGGTAATATTCATGGCAGCGATGGCATGCTGACGGATTGCTTCCTGGTCGACGTCGCTCAAGTCGGGGTAACGCTCGCGCACGATCTTGCCCATGCGCAGTTGGGTCAGCTCTTCGGGTAGGGTATTTTCCTTGTCGAATAGGCCGCGTTCCAGCACAGTTTTGTCCTGCAGGAAGCTGGTTACCACCTCGTTCAAGTCTTCTTTGCAGATGCGCGTGGCTTCTGTGCTTTGCGGCGTGGTCAGACCGTTGATTTCGACATGGTACTGACCTGTGGTTTCATTCACACCCAGATTGGTGCCACCTGATTGATAGCCCTCACCACCGTTGTAAATGAAGCCTTCTTTCGGCCCAGTATCTTTCGGGGTGAACTCATAGCGCGGGGCAAGCACCTGTTCCATCAGTAGGCTGGCGGAAATGGCCTTAAGCATATCGTTCACTGCTTCGGCTACAGCCGCTTGGTCGGCCATAGGCTCAGCGATCAGGTTGGTGAAGCGCGAGCGTTCCTTGCCCTCGGCATCACGCGTGGCGCGGCCAATGATTTGTACAATTTCGGTCAGGCTCGAACGATAGCCGATGGTCAGTGCATGTTCGCACCAGATCCAGTCGAAGCCTTCCTTCGCCATGCCTAGTGCGATGATCACATCCACGTTGTCGCGGTTGTTCTTCTGCGTAGGATCTTTCAGTGCACTGAGCACTTTGGACCGCCTGGACGCGTCGCTGTCATCCACCAAGTCTGCCACTTTCAGCGTGCGACCGTCCTTGGTTTTGATGAGGTGGAAGCCGGTGGTCGGGTCGACACCCTGCCAATCGCCCAGCGCACTCATGATTTCGTTGACCTCGCGCTCCTTGTCTTTGAGGCTTTCGCGGGCATTCACATTGGGAATATGGATGATGGTTTTCAGTGCTGGGTCCAGCACCTTGGCGACGGCATCTACATACTTGCCGGTATAGAAGAAGTACCCGATGTCCAGCGACTTGAGCCAGCGGTAGCCGTTGAGCTGCTCGTAGTAGGTGTAAGTCACCGTCTCAAACCTGGCTTCTTCCGCTGGGGCCAGCACGGCCTCGCTGTCGCCACGGAAATATGAGCCCGTCATGGCCACCAAATGCACTTTATCGCGGCCGATAAACGCGCTTAGCTGGCCGCCCAACTTGTTGTCCGGGTTGGCGGAAACGTGGTGGAATTCGTCGATGGCGATCAGGCGGTTGTCGAAGGCTTCGATACCTAGCTCTTCCACGGCAAAGCGGAAGGTGGCATGGGTGCAGACCAGCGTCTTGTCGGTGCTTTTCAGGAAAGCGCGTACGGCTTCCACCTTGGATTTGGCCACACGCGGCTCATCGATGCCAGGAGCATTGCATAGGTTCCACTGCGGAGCCACTTGCCAGTCCCAGTAAAAACCAAACTTGCTCAGCGGCTCATCGGCGAAGCTGCCGCCAATGGAGCGCTCCGGCACCACGACAATTGCCTGTTGCAAGCCCTGGTTATGCAGCTTATCCAGGGCGATAAACATCAGGGCGCGGGACTTACCTGATGCAGGGGGCGACTTGATCAGCAGGTACTGTTCGCCGCGCTTGGTATAGGCGCGCTCCTGCATGGTACGCATGCCCAACTCATTAGCTTTGCTGGAAGCCCCGGTGTGCGCCGTGGTGATGGATACCGATGGCACCGTGTAAGTGTTGGTTGGGTTGTGGTTCTGTTCGGTCATTGCGAGTCGTCGTCCATGGATGCGTCATCACTTGCCAGTTCGCGCTCGATTTGTTCGATGCTGGGCAGGCTGGTTTGCAGCTCTGCTGGCAGGGACTCCACCAATTGGTATTCGGCCACACCGATGGGGCGGGCGTTATCACGCAAGGCATATTCGGCCACTACCTTGTTCTTGCTCTTGCACAGCAGCAGGCCGATGGTGGGGCCGTCATGTGGGTGCTTGAGCTGGGCATCCACTGCAGTGAGGTAAAAACTCAATTGGCCCAGGTGCTCGGGCTTGAACTTGCCGGCCTTGAGTTCGATCACCACATAGCAGCGCAGCTTGAGGTGATAGAACAATAGGTCGATGAAGAACTCGTCACCGCCCACATCCAACAGCACTTGCTGGCCAACGAAGGCAAAGCCTGCGCCCAGTTCCAAAAGAAACTCGGTGACATGTTTGACCAAGGCGTTTTCGATCTCGCGCTCCTGCGCTTCCTCGGTTAGGCCGAGGAAGTCGAAGCGGTAAGGATCTTTCAGCGACTCGCGGGCCAGGTCGGACTGCGGTTTGGGCAGGTGGCTCTCGAAGTTACTGACTGCCTTGCCACTGCGCTCCAGCAGACGAGTCTCGATCTGCATCACCAGAATGTTGCGCGACCAGTTGTGCTCGATGGCCTTGGCGGCATACCAGCGGCGAGTTTCGGGGCCTGGCAACTTGTCCAGCAGCACCAGATTGTGACCCCAAGGCAATTGTGCAGCAGCCTGCTGCACAAATTCCGCGTCCGGCCACGCCTCGGCAAAGGCGCGCATATACTTGAGGTTGCGTGGCGAAAACCCTTTCATATCGGGAAAGGCTGCGCGCAAATCCTGTGCCAAGCGCTCGATTACCTTGGCCCCCCAGCCCTGTTGTGCCTGCCGGGTCAAAATATCGTTGCCGATTTGCCAGTATAGCTGCACCAGCTCTCGGTTCACCGCCAGCGTGGCGCGCTGCTGGGCATTATGGATGCGACTTTTGAGGTCGGCCAACCAGTCGCCGTAACCTTCGGGCGGCGTGGCTAGGCTAGCAGGAGTGTCGCTCATGCCTTTTTCCCTCGTGGCTTTTTCGGCGCAGCCTTTGCTGTGTTTGCTGTCATCTTGGTGTAGAGGTCAAACAGCTTTTCCAATCGCTCGGTGCCATTCTTAAAGCGGCGGCCGATATAAATGCGCTCCAGCACTTCATCGTTGCGCTCGTGGGCTCTGCGAAGGTTGTCCGGCATAGTGTCCGGGTCATACAGGTCGGCGATTGTGGCGGGGAAATGTGCTTCACGAGCCAGCAAGATGTTTTCGGCGCAGGCAGTTAGATCAGCTTTATTTTGCTCTGTTAGCAATGGAACGGGGAAGGTATTCCAGCCGAGGTTGCTTGAGTAACGGATACGTGTTTCCAGCTTGCCGCATATAGTAGTGATCCAAGTCAGATGTAAGCGAGAAGCAAGCACAGAAAAGTCGACCAACGTTCCGTCGTAGATCGCGTGAGCGAGGTGCGTAATCACGATGTCCGGTGCGAGCAATCCAATAGGAAGGTACTCCCGCCGCTCCGATGACACTTGAGGAACAAGCAATTGGGACGTTTTGCAGGCGTTCCGATATCGAAACTGATGCGGCTTCTTGATAAGCGTCGCGGCCACTTCGCCGCCGCTCTTGCGATATCTGGTTACATCTTCTATTCGTGAAGCGACGGGCGGGATGCTTTTCGCTAGTGGCAAATCTTCGTCATCAAGCCATAAGCAGTAGCGTGTAATACCATCCACGTATTCGCTGGTCCCCGACACCTTCCGCAGCTTTTCCTTTATCAGGGGATGGTCGCCCGTTAACTGACGCGCCTCCTGGACAGTTAGAAATAGGTGCCCGCCGTCATATGCAGCGTTACCCGTAATCATGCTGGAAAGCGCATTGGCGTTCCGTGACTGACTGGCAATGATGATATTGGGGCCCTCCACCAAGTATGGATTGATGTTGGTGACTTGGCGTCGCGCGACGTCCCCATAGATATATTTCGATCCGACAAGGTTCTTTGTCAGACCGAGGATCGTGCATGACACACCAGCCTTGCGCTGTGCATTATTCGACCACTTGAAGGTCTCATATGCGAATTCAAGCTCGCAACCATTCTGATAGACCAATGGCCAAAGTACTGGGACATGCGTTCCCTGCACCACTGAATTGGTAGTGACTAATGCCGCCTTGGTAGCATGCTCCAAGAAGCGGCATGCGTTGAGGATAAAGGCGCAAATGTAGTCAAGGTTTTTGTGCTGCCCGCCGCGTCCAAAGACACGAGCCATGTCGTTCTTCTGCTCGGCGGTTTGTTTTTTCCCTCCGATATATGGTGGATTTCCGCAGACATATGTCTCGCCACCTTCGTTCTGGAAGTCGATCTCTGCCTGATCCAGCGGCGTGCTGAATAAATCATCAGCAAGTACCTTCACCCCTGTCCCGGTTGGCGGGCAGATGCTTAACCAATCCAAGCGCAGTGCGTTCCCACACACAATCCAGTTCTGCGAGTCCAGCGGCAGAAACTCGGCCAGTGCATCCTGCTGGCCGCGATACAGTACGTCGCACTGAAATTCGGCAATGATCAGTGCCAGACGGGCAATCTCTGCTGGAAAGTCGCGCAGCTCGATGCCGCGGAAATTGGTCAGTGGGATTTCCGATTTATTGTTGGCCTCGCCCCTGCGGTGATTGATTTCCGCCTCTATCTCACGCATCTGCTTGTAGGCGATGACCAAGAAATTGCCGGAGCCGCAGGCCGGATCGAACACGCGAATGCGCGCCATACGTTTGCGCAGGTTAATCAGTTTGGCCTTGTTGTCGCCTGCTGCGTCCAGTTGCGCACGCAGGTCATCCAGAAACAGTGGGTTCAACACTTTCAGGATATTGGGCACGCTGGTGTAGTGCATACCGAGAGCGCCGCGTTCCTCATCGTCGGCCACAGCCTGAATCATGCTGCCGAAGATATCTGGGTTAATTTTTTGCCAGTTTAGGTTGCCAGCGTGCAGCAGGTAGGTGCGCGCCATCCGCGTAAAATCGGGCACTTCTGTACTGCCGGAGAACAAACCGCCATTCACGTAAGGGAAGGCGTTGGCCCAGCTGGGTAAGCGAGGCTGAACAGTGGCTCGCTCGGCCAACTTAATGTTCATGGCGCGGAAAATTTCAGACAGCACCTGATGGGTGTTAGAGCCATCGCGTTCGCTGTACTGCTCAACCGTTTTGGTAAACAGGCCATCGCCATTAAAAATGTCGGTGTCTTCAGCAAAAAAGCAGAACACCAGCCGCGCCATAAAATGGTTCATGTCGGCGCGGCGCTCGTCCTTGGCCCAGTCAGGGTTCTCGTTCAGCAGCTCGACATATAGCTTGTTCAGGCGGCTGGTGGCGCGCACGTCGATGGGGTTGTCCTTGATCTCCTTAATAATGGAGATACCGGCCAAGGGCAACAGGAAGCCGAAGTGGTTGGGGAGGTCCGGGTAATCGCAGGTGATGGTTTCACCCGTGATTAGCTCTTCGGCCTCAAGCGTTTGCCCGTCGGTGGCAAGGATGAACTTGGCTTTGGCTTTTGTGGTGGCAGGGCTGGCGCGCAATGCCTTGAGTGTTTCGCCTACGCTACCAGATTCGCATGCGGCGATATGGATGTTGCTGCGCAGTAGCACACCGCCGGGCACGTCGGAAGCGTTGTTGTTGCCGGCACGCAAGCGTTTGAGGGCTGTTTCCTTATTGCCAAAAGCGGCCAGGAAGACAAACGGAAATTCCACCGCGTCAAAGGGCTCAAGGGCCAGGTCCGAAATAGCGGACTCAATTTCTACTGCATTCATGATTTACCACTGTCCAGATCGCGTATGCACGATTACGGCGGATTAAGCCGATAATTTTGCGGATGATGGCTAGACCACTTGAGGGCTTCAACCTTCGTGCCGGCCACGGCCTGACATGATAACCCCGATAGCCTCGAACAAGGTCGTACCGCGTGTGGCGAAAGCGGAGCTACTGGAGCGGCGATGGCCGCATTGCAGCTGGATCACAGCAGTGACAGAAGAAAAACTTAACCCAATTCTGGAGTTTAGTGGGGACAGCACGTTTGGGCTAAGCGCAGAGCGAGCCACGGTGATGCAGTAGTTCGTTCATGGCCAGCCATCCGGTGATTCGTTCAGGGCAGAAAATTTAGGAGGTGGTCACACATCGGGTTAGAGCGGATCAATTCCGGAATAGGTTTTCACGGTGCCATGTCAGATAGGAGCGATGGCGCGGCTCGATCTGCCGTAACCTCAATGCAGGGCTCAAATGGAGCGCCGCCGCTGTCGCTGCATCTACTTCAGGGCTCAGCAAAATGTCGCCATCGTCATCAAAGCTGATCAAGCCTTGATCAAAGGCCAAGTCGAGGTTAGGGGTCAGAAGCAGTCCATTGAACTGATCAAGTCGCTCGGCATGGTTCGCTGACCGCCAAGGCTTGATATGCGAGGCACGCAGCAATTGGGGAATGGAGCACTCGGTTACTGAGCAACCGCCCCAATAAGCCACAAGGGAATCGCGATAACGGCTTTGACCGATACGAGCTTTGATCAAAGCGTCTCGCTCTGTGTCAGTCAGAGCTACCTCACCCAGATCGATAGTCATCGCAGCCGGCGTAGCCGGCATAGCTGGCACTTCGTCAGGAAGGGACTCGTGACCAAGCAGAGATTGGACAAGAGCATTCATTGCTGCAGTGTCACGAAAGCCAAAAGCAATCCCATAGTTTATGGGCGTAGTGCCGCTATGGAGGCGCTTGGGAAAACCACGCAGGTTGCTGTTGTGGTAGTAAGGCTCCGCTGGACGCTCGACACCGGTTATCTCGGACCATTCGACAAGCTTTGAAGCATGCATGGGATGCAACACCAACGGTGCACGCGTCGATTGACCTGCCCCCCTCTTGACATAAATCGGCTCATCCAACGCTGGATGCATCAGGCGGAATACTTTGTTTCCCGGCAAGGGTGTCAAAACAAATCCCGCTTGTTCGAGACCGCTTACGATCTGTTCAACGGTTAGCGCATGCCCGTTGAACTGGCCAGGCACAGGTGAGGCCGTTGAGAACGGCTCTCCATTCGCGGATTGATCAAGCGAGTACTCGTTGGGCCATTTGACAACACGGTTCTTAATTGGATATGTCTTCAAAAAGCCTGGCGCTTGCAAACGCGCCAGCGCGGGTTTTCCGACTGCCTCCCAAGGGGTGTCAGCGCCAGCAACGAGGCGTGAGAAGCTGATGATGGGCCCGTTTTTCTGCGCAATTATCCAGGCGAGACAGGCTTCTGCGCGATCACGGGTACCGCTCTTGTTGCCCAAGCGTATCTGGCCATCTGCGATGATCCATAGGTCGAGACCTGAGTCATGCACCGCCAGTACAAACTCGGCGAAATCATCACGGACGGCCGTAGGCCAGTCTGCGGCAAGAATTGAAAAGGGTGAGCTTCGCTCGAATTTTTTGACAACATCTTGCAATGACGTACTCATTTTCGTTCCCTGAAAGGGCAATATCGAATGGCCACACCCTAAGCAATCCAGCTACAAACGTCTACAGCTTCGATACATCGTCGAGAACGCGTATCGGCATGGAATCAAGCAGCTTGAGCAGCACACAAGTCGGCTGCGGCCAGAGGTATGCATCGATGCAACTCCATGACGCCTCGCGCGGCGGCTCTATTTGCATACCCTCCAGCAGAAGTAGCTGTTCCCGGCAAGCGCCGGCAGAGAGACGATATGTAATCTCACAAGACACGTCCATAGTGTGGTCCTGTACAGGTAAAGTATTCGCACATATGTAGGCGCCGAAGCGCCAGAACATTACCTCGGCGTCCCGCTGATTCTAGGAATCACCACCTCCCACATGTCCATTTTCAGAGCAGGTCGAAACTGCAGATCAGCCTCATCGGCATACCGGGCGATTATCCCTTCCACATGACACTGGTCTATCTCTACGTTCGCTTTGAAGTTTTTCGCAGTACGACCAACGACTCGCCCTTGGGCGTCCTGAAGCAAGTACCGCTCGCCATCGCGCGTGAGCAGAAGGGGGTGGCCCGTTTGTAGTTCGGCGATCGCCCGGTGTATCTGATGCGTCGCAGTGCTTCTGCCGGCAAAGCCGATGTCTACGTCAGCCAGCGAAAGCTGAATGTAGGTGCGAGACAGTCGTGGATCGAAATCGCCGGCAAAGCTTTGTACCAAGGCACCGTGTGAAAGCTTGGGACTGAAAGGATTTCCGGACTCGAACTCTCCCAAGGTCAATGTTTGTTCCGCCCGCGTCATGCCAACGTAGTAGAGGCGGCGATCGGCATTCAAGTTTTGAGATGTGCTGCTCCAGGCGCCGTCCAGCAATCCGACATGGCGAAACTCCAGGCCTTTGGCGGAATGTACGGTGCCAAGGTACAAGCCCTGCCTTCCTTGTTTGCGAAGTGCCCGCGGGTACTCGTATAACCAGTCGATGATTGACTGTGAAGACAGCTGGCATTCGCCCATTTCCTGAACAAGGCACAGGAGGGCTGTTTCAAAGAACTCTTGCCAGTGCGGATCATCCAGGCTCGGCCGAAGCGTAGAGA
>Ga0302347_1002747_pt1 | contig 17015 bp, 13 predicted proteins | sample PhyWR1_FD_202178 | JGI IMG/M metagenome (GOLD analysis project Ga0302347, IMG submission 202178) | Leaf surface microbial communities from wheat plants in UC Gill Tract Community Farm, Albany, California, United States - DLSL W.R1 (v2)... | ecosystem: Host-associated > Plants > Phyllosphere >...
AATCGCCTACACAGCCTTGAATAAGAAGCGCCAACAATAACATACCTGTTTTCAATTTCATGAGTTCAGCCCAATTACATTTCATCGATGACTATGACACGATTTTTTTGGTATTTCTTAACAACCAGCCCATAATTTTCGGAAGCAAATATTTCACCCAGAGACTGTAATATATCGTCGTCAGTTTTTCCTGTAATGCTGATAGTGTTATAAATAAGATAATCTTTCTTACTGTTCCAGAAAAGTTTATAACCATTTCCAGCGACCCAGGCTTTGATCTCCTGGCTTAACAGCTGATTTTCGTGAAGAATTAGTTCTTTAGCATGAGGTGTGATCGATGCAGCCATGCCTCCGCTAAATGGGTTTATGACGTTGACAGTGCCTGTAGATAATTGAGATGTAGCCTGGATATTAAGACTTACCCCACCCAACGCGACCATTAAAAATGTAGCCGCAAAATAATAATTTTTCATCATCATTAATCATTCCTTTAAAAACATCATTCCTATTTATATTCATACGTTTCTAATACGTCTGCCGGAGTACCGGGCTGGGGGATCGTACTGCACCAACGTGAGACGGTATAACCAACGCTTGGTGGGTTGACAAGTGTTGCCCCCTTTCCCGTATTACCGTCGTATAGACCAACAGTCGCACTGATTATCCAAAGATACTTGCTGTCTTCATATACGACATGGGCACCTGTATTGATACCGTCCGATCCGGAACGATATTGCTGATTATTTTCGGCGAAATTAATTTGAGTGGCCACTCCTGCCAGATGACTAACTACCGCAGAATTATCTAACTTATTACGCGTGTTTGATGTATCGTTAGAAAGTACGCCATTCAAATTATAAGCTGCAACTGAGGATACTGATACGCTTAAGCGCGGATATAATTTACGAATAATTTCTACTTTTTTAGTTGCGCCTGTATCATTTAGTATAAAGTTACCTTGTCCATCTCTCAATGAAACTGATTGTTTAACCTGCGGACAACTTTGTACCGGAATACGTATGCCTCCGTAGTCCGTATTTCCTGTCAATGCAGCGTCATCATAGTCAGGTACATAATTATTTCTATCGGTTACATCCATGCCCGAGTCATTAAAGGCGTGATATTCACTGGTTACAGGCGTTGTTAATTCGAATGCGTCATATGTCCTGGTTGAATAAACCTGGTAGTTACTATAATAATGATGTTCATCGGAAGCCATTTTAGCGGTGTCATCATCCATGACAAAATCGCCCTCAAAATTATCGCCATTTTTATCGGTATAGGTATAGCGTAAAGGAACGTCGTTACTATCCATATCAAGATTACCACCAGGGGTACGCTTGAATAGATAAATTCTACGGGATGTATTTTCCATAACAACATTGGCTTTCAGCGTCCCTGTCATTGCATTGCCATTGCTGTTACTCTTGTCCGTCATGTCCAGGGAAAGCACCATATCTTCGCCATGTTCACCCTGCCCTTCATCTTTGTTATAGCACAGCGAGACATCGCCCGAATTCCAGCAGGATGCACCGCCGCCTCCGCCACCGCTGCTATCACTGCTACCATTGGTATTATCATTAAGATCAAAAGTGAAACGTACGCCAAACTCTCCACTGGAATACTGTGTGACTGCATCCATGTTGCTGGCTATGGTACCCAGTTCAACGGGCGTTTTATTATCCTTTTTCTTAACGACCAGCTTCCAGTTTTCTGTTGAGGAGTTACGATGGAGAACTATGGCGTGTGATGCACTAATATTTGCAGTCTGAAGGGCACTTGTAAAATGCGGAGCATAGTCGGCAAACTGATAACTGCTGTTCTTACCATTTTTTATAAATTTTATGATGACATCAATACGATTTATGTCTCTCGCACGTTCAGTGGTCGTGCCGCTTGCCAGCCCGATACGATCGATAACGGCAAGCGAATTGGTTGCCTGACTGGACATGTAACACGACAGATATTCTTTATCAAAAGCGTAGGTTGATTTTAGGGTAACATTGCATTTGCTACTTAAAAAAAGATAGCGTTGCTGCTTTTTGCTATTACTGCTTTTACCCCATAGGAAATAATTATTCGCACTACCCGTATCTGTTGCATCGATGGCATTCGTAATACGACGATCGTAGCCGGGATCGGGGGATAAATTCTCATCATAGAGTGGATTTGTTATCTCATCCTCACTCTGAGAACCTCTGATTAGCGCTATTTCACTTTCTCTTGCAAAATTAATAACGCCTTTTATTTCTGCAACAAGAGCGTTTGCCACACCCTGCTGGGCTGCGTTTTCGGCTTTTTGGCGTGCATAGTAAGTATAGCTGACTAAGATCCCGCCAATAATGGCGAGAACAATAATGATCTCCAGTAAGCTAAAACCTGAGTCCTTTCTGCGACGCATTTCATATGCCTTTTCTAAAACTATTAAAGCCCCTCTTATATAGGGGGGCTAATAGTATTACACGAAATTGTAATAACTAATTATTTACTACCGAAGATGACACCGTTGATTGCGCCAGCACCATCACAAACATCTTTTGCAGTAATTTCTGATGTTTTAATTTCACCGGAGGTCAGAGTTTTCAGGATAGCACCGCTTTTAGTGACGCTGAGATCTTTGCCATCAAGCGAGGCGATATCCTGGCCTGCACCGGCACCTGTATTCAGTGCTTCAACATAATCCCACTGGTTGCCCATAAGAGAAATTAAGTTACGGCATTCTTCGGTTTCCAGTCCGTTTACTGCCAGTACGAATGCTTTGTTCTGTGACGATGAATTGTCTATTTTTGCATTACCCATTTGGAATGCATCATTAGAAACGCCGTTGAAAGATTCATCCGGGGAGATTTTGCCCAGTTTCACCAGAGTGACGATAGGTGCATCAGAGGTTGCTGTTGAAATTGTAGATTTCGTTAACCCTACAATAGTGTCTGAAGCAGGGTAGCTACCCTCATCTTTAAATGCTTCAACCATCGAAGTACGAATGCTGTTAGCATTGTTCTGAATATCGGACAAATCCTGTGTCGTAAAAGCACGCTGTGCCAGAATAACCACGCCGGCGGCAATAACACCGATAATACCTAATACAATGATAATTTCTAACAGCGTCACACCGCGCTGTTTTCTCATTTCTTGCAGCTTAACTGCTTTGCGCGCCATACTTCCTTTGAGATTGCAAACTAACGTGTTCATTTTATTTCCCTTAAATTAACATAACCCCAGGTAAGGCCTGGGGGACACGTTAAGTCTATGCGGCAATATGACTCACGAAAAGTACCACCCGTAACTTATAAGAATAAATTTATATTCAAAATCCGGATGTTATTTATATTAACATTGTAGAAACAAGCATCATAATATTTTCTTAAAAAATAATTAAGCCTTACTTATGAGTTATAAGCAATTCACATTGTGAATTATCAGATGTTCTATTTATTTTAAAATTTCATGTATTAAGGATGGAGATTCCGTTACGCGCCCTTCTAAACAGAAAAATTAAAATAACTTTTAATATCATAGTGTTGAACCTTCCAGATCTTCTCATCTACTGTTATGCCAGAAATCAAAGAATTCATCTTCCCGCCTGGTACGCCCATAACTTAGATAAAAAAATGAAAAGATGATGACATCCATATATTGAATGTTTATAAATTATTTAATCAAGAAACCATTTAGTTGTGATTTAATTGTGAATATATATAGTAAAAACAGGATTTTCTATGAAGATAAATTTATTAATTTATCACCATGGTAAATTATATTAAAGTTAAAAATAAAGCAGCCTCATGTTATTCATGAGGCTGCTTTATTTAAAATTACTTTTCAACAATTAATATATATTTAATTAACTTTTTATACTGCTTTTACCGCATCCGCAATTCGATGTGCAAACTCAGTGACCTGAGCTTCGTTTTCCCCTTCAACCATTACCCGGATAAGAGGCTCTGTACCTGACTTACGCAGCAGAACTCGTCCACGATTACCCAGTGTAGCTTCAACCTCCGCCAGGGCAGCTTTGACTGTCTCATGCGCAAGCGGATCGCTGGCACCAGCGGTAAAGCGGACATTGACCAGGATTTGCGGAAACATTTTCATTCCACTGCACAAATCGTGCAGGCTCATATGATTTCGCACCATGGCTGCGACAACCTGCAATCCTGCGACAATACCGTCACCCGTGGTTGTTTTGTCCAGCAGGATGACGTGGCCTGAGTTTTCAGCGCCAATACGCCAGCCCTTCTCCTGCATTTTTTCCAGTACGTAGCGGTCACCCACTTTCGCACGCGTAAAAGGAATACCCAGCTGTTTTAGCGCAAGTTCCAGCCCCATATTGCTCATCAGTGTGCCGACGGCACCACCGCGCAGCTGTCCCTGACGTAAGGCCTCACGAGCAATGATATACATGATCTGGTCGCCGTCGACGCGGTTACCTTCATGGTCAACCATAATGACCCGGTCACCGTCCCCGTCAAATGCAATACCCAGATGCGCTTTCTCGCTTAGTACGCGCGCCTGCAGCTCCCGTACGTCGGTAGCCCCCACTTTCTCATTGATGTTAACGCCGTCAGGCTCACAGCCCATGGTGATGACTTTTGCACCCAGCTCACGGAAAACATTGGGGGCGATGTGATAAGTCGCACCGTTAGCACAATCAACCACGATTTTTAGGTCATTAAGACTCAGTTCATTCGGGAAAGTACCTTTGCAAAACTCAATATAGCGACCTGCGGCGTCGACAATGCGGCTGGCCTTGCCTAATTCCGCCGAGTCTACGCAGGTGATGTCTTTCTCCATTTCAGCTTCAATCGCCTCTTCCACGTCGTCCGGTAACTTGGTGCCGTCAATGGAGAAAAATTTGATACCGTTATCGTAGTAAGGATTGTGCGATGCAGAAATAACGATCCCGGCTTCAGCGCGGAAGGTGCGTGTCAGATAGGCTACCGCTGGGGTTGGCATCGGTCCGGTAAAAGAAGCTGATAGTCCTGCAGCTGCAAGACCAGCTTCCAGCGCTGATTCGAGCATATAACCCGAGATACGCGTATCTTTACCGATGATGATTTTGCGTGAACCATGACGAGCCAGAACCTTGCCTGCCGCCCAGCCCAGCTTAAGTACAAAATCAGGGGTAATTGGCGCGTCGCCCACACGACCACGTATTCCATCAGTGCCAAAATATTTACGGTTACTCATAACGTCTGTTTTCCTTAGCTGATAATGTCGCTTCCACCACACGCATCGCGTCAACGGTCTCTTTTACATCATGTACACGAATAATTTGTGCCCCTTGCATAGCGGCTATCACTGCGCATGCCAGACTCCCACTCAGCCGCTCCGAGGGACCCGAATTGAGTAGCTGGCCTATCATCGATTTTCGCGACATGCCGACGAGGATTGGCAAGCCAAAGTGATGCAGCTCAGATAAACGCGCCAGCAGGGTATAATTATGTGAGAGATTTTTACCGAAACCGAAGCCCGGGTCGAGTAACAATTTGTCTTTTGCAATCCCGGCTGCTTCGCAGCGGGCAATATGATCTACAAAGTAACGTTCTATATCAGCAAAGACATCGTTGTAATGTGGAGCATCCTGCATGGTTTTAGGCTGTCCCTGCATATGCATTAAACAAACGGGCAGACCCGTTTCAGCCGCTGCGGCTAGCGCGCCCGGCTCGCTCAGGGAACGAATATCATTGATGATATGCGCACCCTTTTTTGCAGCTTCACGAATAACTTCGGGTTTTGAGGTGTCTACGGAGATCCAGACCTCAAAACGTTGCGCGATAGCATCGATAACCGGAATAACCCGCGACAATTCTTCATCAACGCTAATATCCGCTGCGCCGGGTCGCGTTGATTCTCCACCAACATCAATAATTGTGGCGCCCGCATTGATCATCAGATTGGCGTGTTTAACAGCGTCTACCAGCGAGTTGTGTGAGCCACCATCAGAAAAGGAATCGGGCGTCACGTTAAGAATGCCCATGACATGAGGATAGGCCAGATCGAGTGTCGAGCCATGCGCAACGAGTTTCATGAAAACCTCTGTTATTGTTCTGACAAAAAGAAAAGCCCCGGAGCAATGCTCCGGGGCTTTAGAGTACTACAGTAGAAGACGTATTTGTCGTCAAACTGCGCTTACATAGTATTACCCGGGTTCGGCGTACGGGGTTCATCTACCGGACGCGGTGCGCGCGGTGTACCGTTGCTATCCGAATTACCAGAATTACCTGCATCTTCCCAGCCTGCTGGTGGACGAACATCACGTCGTGCCATCAGGTCGTCAATTTGTGGAGCATCGATGGTTTCATATTTCATGAGCGCATCTTTCATTGAATGCAGGATATCCATGTTGTCATTTAACAGATGACGAGCGCGATCGTAGTTACGTTCAATCAGCAATTTTACTTCCTGATCGATGATACGCGCGGTTTCATCAGACATGTGCTTCGCTTTGGCGACGCTACGACCGAGGAACACTTCGCCTTCTTCTTCCGCATATAACAGTGGACCCAGCTTCTCGGAGAAGCCCCACTGAGTGACCATGTTACGAGCCAGGTTAGTCGCGACTTTAATGTCGTTCGACGCACCGGTAGAAACATGTTCTACGCCATAGATGATCTCTTCCGCCAGACGGCCACCGTAAAGAGTGGAAATCTGACTTTCCAGTTTCTGGCGACTGGCGCTAATAGCATCGCCTTCCGGCAGGAAGAAGGTCACACCCAGCGCACGGCCACGTGGGATAATCGTTACTTTATGAACCGGATCGTGTTCCGGAACCAGGCGACCGATAATCGCATGGCCTGCTTCATGATATGCGGTAGATTCTTTCTGCGCTTCCGTCATCACCATGGAGCGACGTTCCGCACCCATCATGATTTTGTCTTTCGCTTTCTCAAATTCAACCATGGACACGACGCGCTTGTTACCGCGAGCGGCAAACAGCGCTGCTTCGTTTACCAGGTTTGCCAGATCGGCACCGGAGAAGCCTGGCGTACCACGAGCGATGATCGCTGCATCAATGTCCGGCGATAATGGTACACGACGCATATGCACTTTCAGGATCTGCTCACGACCGCGAACATCCGGCAGGCCCACAACAACCTGACGGTCAAAACGGCCCGGACGCAGTAATGCAGGGTCAAGAACGTCTGGTCGGTTCGTTGCTGCGATAACGATAATACCTTCGTTACCCTCAAAGCCGTCCATCTCAACCAGCATCTGGTTTAGCGTCTGTTCACGTTCATCATGACCACCGCCAAGACCCGCGCCACGCTGGCGGCCTACGGCATCAATTTCATCGATAAAAATGATACATGGAGCCGCTTTTTTGGCCTGTTCGAACATGTCGCGCACACGAGAGGCACCAACACCTACGAACATTTCAACGAAGTCTGAACCCGAAATCGTGAAGAACGGGACTTTCGCCTCGCCCGCAATCGCTTTAGCCAGCAGCGTTTTACCGGTTCCTGGAGGACCTACCATCAGGACGCCTTTCGGAATTTTACCGCCCAGCTTCTGGAAACGGCTCGGTTCACGCAGATATTCAACCAGCTCCCCAACCTCTTCCTTCGCCTCGTCACAACCTGCAACGTCAGCAAAGGTGGTTTTGATCTGATCTTCCGTCAACATGCGCGCCTTACTTTTACCGAACGACATGGCACCTTTGCCACCCCCGCCCTGCATTTGACGCATAAAGAAGATCCAGACCCCAATCAGCAGAAGCATCGGGAACCAGGAGATAAAGATAGTGCCCAGCAGGCTCTGCTCTTCAGGTGGTTCACCAACCACTTTTACGTTTTTGGTCAGCAGGTTATCAAGTAATTTAGGATCGTTAACCGGAATGTAGGTCGTATAACGGTTACTATCTTTCTTGGTAACGTTGATTTCACGTCCGTTAATACGAGCTTCGCGAACCTGGTCCTGGTTGACCTCTTGCAGGAAGGTAGAGTAGTCCACCTTATGTCCGTTAGACTCGCTGGGCCCAAAGCTCTGGAATACTGACATCAGCACAACAGCAATGACCAGCCAGAGAATTAGGTTTTTCGCCATGTCACTCAAGGGATTAACCTCTTATTACAACTGTGTTAAAAACAGCGTCAGGATACTCTATATCCAGCATCTTTCAAACTTTCGCCTGAAATCAACCGGCTATTACTTTCGCCCGGTCGCTACAATGTATACTTCGCGCGAACGTGCTCGCGAAGAATCCGGCTTACGAACTTTTACTTTCGTAAACAGAGAGCGAATTTCCCGAAGATACTCATCGAAACCTTCACCCTGAAACACCTTCACTACAAAACTGCCGCCTGGTGCTAAGACGTCACGACACATCTCTAACGCCAGTTCTACCAGAAACATTGCACGAGGAATATCTACAGCAGGCGTCCCGCTCATGTTAGGTGCCATATCGGACATAACCACCTGCACCTTACTGTCGCCAACACGTTCCAGTAATGCTTTCAGTACGAGTTCATCACGAAAATCGCCCTGAAGAAAGTCCACACCAACGATAGGATCCATAGGTAAAAGATCACATGCAATGACGCGGCCCTTGCCACCGATCTGGGTGACCACATACTGTGACCAACCTCCTGGTGCAGCACCAAGATCGACAACGGTCATTCCTGGCTTAAAAAGTTTGTCACCTTGCTGTATTTCATCAAGTTTAAACCAGGCACGGGAACGTAATCCTTTTTTCTGTGCCTGTTGAACATATTTATCGCTAAAGTGTTCATGAAGCCAGCGACTTGAGCTGGCAGAACGCTTTTTACCTGTCATTTAACATTCCCATTGGGATAGCTCATCGTAGCCAACCGCGTAATTTTACACGCAGCAGTTTGGCGATATAAGGGAGATGGCGGTAGAATGACCCGTTTTCAATCCCAACGTAAGTAAAAATATACGATGAATCTTAGTACTAAACAAAAACAGCACCTCAAAGGTCTGGCACATCCACTCAAGCCTGTTGTTCAGCTTGGTAACAATGGTTTGACCGAAGGGGTACTGGCCGAGATTGAACAAGCGTTAGAGCACCACGAACTGATTAAGGTAAAAATTGCCTCGGAAGATCGCGAGACTAAAACCCTGATCGTGGACGCTATCGTGCGCGAAACCCGTGCCTGTAACGTACAGGTCATCGGTAAAACGCTGGTGCTCTATCGCCCAGGCAAAGAGCGTAAAATCTCGCTGCCACGTTAATAATATCCTGATTTAGACACGATTTGTGTTTAAAACGCGAGTTTTAACGTGCAGGGGAGCAAAATGCCATGCTCTTCACGTTGATAAAAGGCCGCTATGCGGCCTTTTTCTTATCTTTACAATCCATCAACATGCTTATGCGGATGCCATTATTAAAGATATTCTACCTTGAGAATTTCAAATTCGACTTCCCCACCCGGCGTACGGATGACCACAACATCATCTTTTTCTTTTCCTACCAGACCACGTGCAATCGGTGAATTTACAGAAATCAGATTTTGTTTAAAGTCAGCTTCGTCATCACCCACGATGCGATAAGTCAGTTCTTCGTCACTGTCCAGATTCAGGACGGTCACGGTAGAACCAAAAATGACGCGACCGTTATTAGGCAGTTTAGTGATATCGATAATCTGTGCATTAGACAGTTTCGCTTCGATATCTTTAATGCGGCCTTCGCAAAAGCCCTGCTGCTCACGCGCAGCGTGGTATTCTGCGTTTTCTTTCAAATCACCGTGCTCACGCGCTTCGGCAATCGAGGCAATAATTTCAGGACGTCGTACAGACTTCAGAAAATCCAGTTCTTCGCGCAGTTTTTCTGCGCCGCCTAAGGTCATCGGAATAGCTTGCATTATTATACCTCTTTAACGTTCCTTCAGGAGACCGCAAACCGCCGTCCCCTCTTGTCCGGCCACCTTTCGACAGGACAGAAGCAAAAGAAAACTGACCCGGGGGCAAAGCCCCAGGTCAGCAGCAATTTTTCAATTTGATAGTCATTTTACCTTGAAGTTCACCATGGGTCATCGTTTACTTTGCAGGGTGTTGCACCGTAGTATGACGGCTTGTTTCCAGGTTGTTAGCGCGAGATTATGCGATTTTCCAGATTTATCATCGGATTGACCACCAGTATAGCGTTTAGCGTTCAGGCTGCGAACGTCGAGGAGTATGTTAACCAGCTCCCGGCAGGTGCCAACCTGGCTCTTATGGTACAAAAAGTAGGCGCTCCGGCACCGGAGATTGACTATCACGGTCAACAAATGGCGCTCCCTGCCAGCACCCAGAAGGTTATTACCGCTCTGGCAGCCCTGCTGCAACTTGGCCCGGATTTCCGCTTTACCACCACGCTGGAGAGCAAGGGTAGCGTAGATAATGGCATTTTGAAAGGTGACTTGATTGCCCGTTTTGGTGCTGATCCCACCTTAAAACGTCAGGATCTGCGCAATATGGTTGCTACGCTTAAAAATGCTGGCGTGCAGAAAATTGAGGGCAATGTGCTTATTGATACCTCAATTTTTGCCAGTCACGATAAAGCGCCTGGCTGGCCGTGGAACGATATGACCCAGTGCTTTAGTGCGCCTCCTGCTGCGGCGATTGTCGATCGCAACTGTTTTTCTGTATCGCTGTACAGCGCTCAAAAGGCAGGTGATTTAGCCTTTATTCGGGTTGCTTCATTTTATCCAGTGACCATGTTTAGTCAGGTACGGACATTAGCCCGCGGCTCTGCAGATGCTCAGTACTGTGAACTGGATGTTGTCCCTGGCGAACTGAATCGCTTTACGTTGACCGGATGTTTGCCACAGCGTGCAGAACCGTTACCGCTGGCTTTCGCTATCCAGGACGGCGCAAGCTATGCAGGTGCCATCCTTAAGGATGAGCTAAAACAGGCCGGGATTAGCTATAGCGGTACCCTGCTACGCCAGACTCTGGCAAACGAACCAGGTACGGTCATTGCCAGCAAACAGTCCGCTCCCCTGCACGATCTACTTAAGATTATGCTGAAAAAGTCGGACAACATGATTGCGGATACGGTCTTTCGCATGATTGGGCATTCACGCTTTAACGTACCGGGTACGTGGCGCGCCGGATCTGATGCCGTACGTCAGATCCTTCGCCAGCAGGTAGGCGTCGATATTGGCAACACAATTATTGCTGACGGGTCAGGCCTTTCACGCCATAACCTGATAGCTCCCGCAACCATGATTCAGGTGCTGCAATACATCGCCCAGCATGACAGTGAACTCAATTATATCTCCATGCTTCCGCTGGCGGGCTATGATGGTTCACTCCAGTACCGTGCTGGCCTGCATCAGGCCGGTGTTGACGGGAAAGTTTCTGCAAAGACGGGATCGCTGCAAGGGGTGTATAACCTGGCTGGTTTTATCACCACCGCCAGTGGACAGCGTATGGCATTTGTACAGTATCTGTCCGGCTATGCTGTACCGCCTGCCGACCAACGCAACCGTCGTATTCCTCTTGTCCGGTTTGAGAGCCGGCTCTATAAAGATATTTACCAGAATAATTGATGGTGCAAACGACGCATCAATTATTATTCTGGCGTGATCGTGGGCATCCGGCATGTAATGAACGGATGCCCACCCCGATCGCTATTCAGGCGTTGATGTCGTCCTGGGCACAATTTTGATAGTAATCAGTCCCACTCCCAGTTTACGTACCGGGGATACTGTGGAAGACCCTAATATACTGCCCTCACGGGTGAGCTCTGGTTCTGGTGGCGAGATATTTATCAGGCGTGTATACATGTCGGCGGTGAAATGCAGCGTCACCTTACCAGGCTGCTGTCCAAAGTAAGCGTATTGCGTTCGATCGCCAATGCTTACCGCGACAGGCTTGTTAATGTTTTTACCAAACGCTTTGGCTTCTATTTCAAGATCGAACTCTTGTGGAAACGGATATTTATACAGCAGTAATACTGAAGGTGCGGCAAGCGCATCAGACCAGCGGCCCCACTCTTCCCTGCGACTCACCCCCATCATATTTTCAATGAAATTAGGTTGCCCTTCTAACGCAAATTTAAAAGAGTCTGAGGAGTAACGAATATCCTCTGGTGGGGTCTGCAAAAGCATTTGATCTCTGCGGTAGCGCGCAGTATTAGTGGCACTATCATTTTGGGTGACAACACCCTGGTATTTTTCACCAATAATCTCTTCAACGGTAATATCACCCCCCATTCTCCCCTGACTTACACACCAGTTCATGGAGAGCGCAAGGTTCGATTTCCATACATTGCCCGCCTGAGAACATTTATCTATCCAAAGAAACTGCGTCCCCTCCGGCAGAAAAGCCAGCGTTTTACGCAATGATGTCATGTCTCGCTGCTGATCAACCACAGGTATGACTTGATCGGGCAGAATTTCAATGGCTAAAGGAAGATCCCACGAAAAGCTATCAGCGCTGAATTTTTTATTTCGCGTATCAATTGTAAATTTATCAATATGCTCCGGATTTCCCCATAATTTACGGATACTGTCACCCCAGGCAAAAAGCTTATTTTTGAAATCAGGGATGGTTTCAGTCAGTGATTTTGTGCTTACTGAACTTCGCCCGAGGCCAATCTCCCGCCCCCCTCCGAGCAGCTCAAGCACAGTTGCGCCATTATCCAGAGTACTCCGGACTTGAGAATCAATACGAGCTTTAATATTTTCGCCCAGGATAAAAAAAAGGTCTTTACGCTGCTGTTTATTTAAATAATCTACCGCTACAGCGGTGCTGGGCATCGCCAGATGATCGGAGCTCAGGACGACGAGTGTTTTTTTGCCCCACGGTGACGACTGTATTTTTCTGACAAAGCGGGCAATGTCTTCCTGGCTGCATAATACGGCGCTGAGTGCATCGACTTTTTGCCCTCTCATAACATAGTTATTCTTTTGACAACCTGGCGATATGTACCCTTTTGGCGGATGGGTATCTACGGTTAACGCAAACAAAGCAAAGGGTTTACCTGCAGCAGAGAGCTGTTCGAATTTATCCCATGCTTTATCTAATACGATATTATCGTAAAGCCCCCAGTTATTCTGTACAGAAAAATCATCCTGCAAGCCTGATTCTTCCAGCCCCCAGACATTATCAATACCATGGGTTTTGAAAAACTTGTCTTTATCAGCGAAACGTAGATTGGCTCCCTGATAAAACCAGTTTTGATAACCGGATTTCTTCAGGATATCTCCCAGACAAATAGCTGTCGGATAAAAACTGCTGACGACGTTTGAATCATTAAAAGTAGATGGCTTGAACAGGGGGATACCACATTGTGAAGCGACAATACCAGCAATCGTAAAGTCTGTTGCAGGCATCTGTTGGGTGCCCGCAAAGTCCAGGCTAGTTTTGCGAAGGGGATCTAAGTCGGGTAACAGGTCGGGGAAAATCGTCTTATCAAAATAGGTTCTTTCTAAACTTTCACCATAAATATAGACAATATTATACTGCGGATTTTTTATAATCGACTCTTGCTTAATATAGTACCTGGCAAAATCAGAGCCATCCACTGGTTTAGTTAACAATGTGCTACCACTTACCTGTGTAATCGTTGGGGAGGAAACTAACGAAATGGCAATCAGTGCGCAGGCCAGCAATGAGTAAAGATGATGTCTGCTGGTTTCGGGTAGTTTGTAACAAAGTAACAGATAAATGAAAATGGAGATAATAATACAGCTTACAACAGTCACTATTACGGGCATGATAAAGTCGCTAAAATCAGCCCCGACAAGCGTATTGCTCAGCGTATAAAGCACTGACTGATTAACCCCGTCTCCGGTAAACTGTTGGCAGATTATCCAGAATGCATTCAACACTACGGCCGTGACCGTGAGTATAAAAAACACACAGAGCAAGCTACTATTTTTCTTTGCTTTAAATCTGAATATAATCGCAGACAGGAACAGGCTGATGCCAGAGATGGCAAGTAAATAAAAAGACATTATCTTTTCTTCCTGAAAGAAGACACATGGCGCACACTATGCGTCAGGACAGAAAAGCAATATTACCGCTAATAACCAGGCCAACCTATGCGCTAACGTAATTTTAGGATTATATTAAGAGCAATTTTAGCGCTAATGCACAAGTACTAGTAATATAAATAACAACTTTAATAGGGCTTATAAATATTTAATGGTCGGCCGTGACTCAGGCTGACTGCTGAGTCATCGAAACGGCTTATCAAATGACAATTCCCGGCACAATAGCGTCCCGGGAATAAGTAAGTCAGACGTTAACGTTTATAGATGAACTCAACGCCTTCTTCGTCGTCTTCATCCCAGTCTTCGTCCCACTCTTCGTCGTCTTCCTCGACCTCAGCTTCTTCAAGCTGCTGACGGTGGTAATCATCCCACATGAACTCAACTTTCTCAGGCTGTTTCTCTTCCTGTGCCTGAGAAATCGGATTCTCAATGATGAATGTCATGACATCCCAGCAGAGATCTTTAACGCCGGTCTGACTGGCCGCGGAGATAAGATAATGTTTATCTTCCCAGCCTAACGCTTCAGCAATAGCTTTTGCCTTCTCTTCAGCTTCTGCTTTATCGAGCAGGTCAATCTTGTTGAATACCAGCCAGCGCGGTTTTGATGCCAGGCTTTCGCTGTATTTTTCCAGCTCGCCAGTAATGATACGGGCATTTTCCACCGGATCGGAGCCGTCAATAGGATCGATATCGATGAGATGCAATAATACCCGGCAGCGTTCAAGATGCTTCAGGAAGCGAATACCCAGCCCGGCGCCTTCAGCCGCGCCTTCGATAAGCCCAGGGATATCAGCAACCACAAAGCTTTTTTCAGTATCCATGCGCACTACGCCGAGGCTTGGAACCAATGTCGTAAACGGATAATCCGCCACTTTCGGCTTCGCTGCGGATACCGCACGAATAAAGGTGGATTTACCGGCGTTAGGCATACCCAGCATGCCCACATCGGCCAGTAGCATCAGCTCCAGCTGTAAATCACGCTTATCGCCCGGCGTCCCCATCGTTTTCTGACGTGGAGTACGGTTAACAGAAGATTTGAAACGGGTATTACCCAGACCGTGCCAGCCACCTTTAGCGACCATCAGGCGCTGACCGTGCTGGGTCATATCACCCATGGTTTCACCCGTACCCTGGTCGATAATACGCGTGCCTACCGGCACCTTAATTGAAACGTCTTTGCCGCGTTTGCCTGTGCAGTCGCGGCTCTGACCGTTCTGACCACGCTCAGCACGGAAAGATTTTTCAAAACGATAATCAATCAGCGTATTAAGGTTTTCGTCCGCTTCAAGCCAGACGTCACCGCCGTCACCGCCATCACCGCCGTCCGGGCCACCTCTGGGAATATATTTTTCGCGGCGGAAGCTCACGCAACCATTGCCGCCATCACCTGCAACTACCAGGATGGATGCTTCATCAACAAACTTCATTTTACTCTCCGTAAATCATTCGCCTGAGCGGGACAATCATGCTTACGCCACCGCCCCCATAGACGATGACCAATGGCGGAATACATCGCGCCCGCAACCACGACAAACGCACCGAGATAACCTAAAAGGTTTAACATCGGTCTGGCGAAGAAATCGGGCCAGGCCAGTGATAATAAATCTGAAAATAACAGGGTAAATAACGGCGTCAGGGTAATCAACGCGCTCACCTGTGCCGCCTGCCAGCGCGCCATGGCTTCCGCCAGTGCACCGTAACCGACCAGCGTGTTAAGTCCACAAAAGAGTAGACACAGTAATTGCCAGTTGCTCAACTGCATTATGACCGCAGGTTTAGCCAGCGGCAACAACACCATTGTACATAAAGTGTACAACAAAAGCAGGATTTGCGGGGAAGCCAGGCGTCGTAATAATACTTTTTGCGCCACACCATAGCTTACCCATACCGAGGCGGCTCCAATGCCGAAAATAACGCCCCAGGTGTAATCCGTTAGTCGGGTAAAAATTTCCACCAGACTGGTATTAAAAAACATCACCAGGCCGCTTAACAGCGTTATGGCACCGAAGATCTGCGTACCACGCATCTTCTCTTTCAGAACGAGCACGCTGGCAACCATCATACCGACCGGCGAAAGCTGGCCAATAACTTGTGAAGCGGTCGGGCTTAAATATTGCAGAGAGGAACTGAACAGAATGAAATTACCGGCCAGTCCACAGGTTGCGATGATCAGCATCAACAGCCAGCGCGGCGTCCGGAATAAGCGCAGTGATGGCAGCTTCCCTCTACAGGCCAGAATAATGCCCAGCCCAATTGCCGCCATCAGAAAGCGATAAAACACCACCGTGGGCGGCTCCATCACTTCCAGCACCTGCTTCATGGCAATGGGTAACGCTCCCCAGCACATGGCCGTGACGAGCGCTAAAACAATACCAATGCCAGCCTGTTGCTTCATACCCTCTTCCCTGCCAGAGCATCGTCTTTCTGACGCTCGAATGTAAAAAGCCCCGCAACGTGTGCAGGGCTTTCATCCGTTACCGGGACGCGAAAAACTTATTCAGCAACGATGCTGATGTACTTACGGTTTTTCGGGCCTTTCACTTCGAATTTCACTTTACCGTCAGCTTTTGCAAACAGAGTGTGGTCACGGCCACAACCAACGTTGTTACCAGCGTGGAATTTAGTACCACGTTGACGAACGATGATGCTACCTGCCAGAACTGCTTCGCCGCCAAAGCGTTTTACGCCAAGACGTTTAGCTTCTGAATCGCGACCGTTTCGAGTCGAGCCGCCAGCCTTTTTATGTGCCATTTAAATCTCTCCTCAGGTCTTAGGCGCTGATGCCAGTAATTTTTACATCAGTGAACCACTGACGATGGCCCTGCTGCTTACGATAGTGTTTACGACGACGAAACTTAACGATTTTAACTTTCTCGCCACGACCGTGAGCAACAACTTCAGCTTTGATTACGCCGCCATCGACGAAAGGAACGCCGATTTTAACTTCTTCACCGTTTGCGATCATCAGAACTTCAGCGAACTCAACAGCTTCGCCAGTTGCGATGTCCAGCTTTTCCAGGCGAACGGTCTGACCTTCGCTTACTCGGTGTTGTTTACCACCACTTTGGA
>Ga0302347_1002754_pt1 | contig 16976 bp, 14 predicted proteins | sample PhyWR1_FD_202178 | JGI IMG/M metagenome (GOLD analysis project Ga0302347, IMG submission 202178) | Leaf surface microbial communities from wheat plants in UC Gill Tract Community Farm, Albany, California, United States - DLSL W.R1 (v2)... | ecosystem: Host-associated > Plants > Phyllosphere >...
TGAATAGCCCCTGGTTTCGTAGACACCTTCATGCCTTAAAATGAGGCCAATCAGGAGGTGCCATGAGCAACCCACGTTATCCCGAAGAATTCAAAATCCAAGCAGTCAATCAAGTGATCGAAAAGAAGCTACCTGTCGCTGATGTGGCAGCACGTCTCGGCGTATCGACTCACAGCCTTTATGCGTGGGTAAAGCGCTACAGCAAACCGCAGGAAGAACGACAGCAAGGCGATGATCAGCAGGCTGAACTTCGACGTCTGAGGGCGGAGCTCAAGCGGGTCACTGAAGAGCGAGACATATTAAAAAAGGCCGCCGCGTACTTTGCCAAGGAGTGCGGTTGAAGTACGCCTTTATCAAGCAGCAGACTGCCGACTACTCCGTTCGACGGCTTTGCCTGACGCTCAAAATCCACCCCAGTGGCTACTACGCTTGGTTATCCGAACCGCAATCTGCGCGCGCCAAAGACGACCAGCGCCTGTTGGGGCTGATAAAACATTCATGGCTGGAGAGCGGCGGCGTTTATGGCTATCGCAAAATCCATGATGACCTGCGTGAAGTCGGTGAGGCTTGCGGTCGCCATCGGGTTGCCAGATTGATGCGTATTGAAGGTCTGCGCTCTCAGACCGGGTACCGCCGACGTCCAGGGAAGTACGGAGGTAAACCTGCGGTGGCCTCACCCAACTTATTGAAGCGTCAGTTTGATGTGGTGGAACCCAACACGGTTTGGGTCACTGACATCACCTACATCCGCACGTACGAAGGCTGGCTGTATTTGGCAGTGGTACTGGACTTGTTTTCTCGCCAAGTAATTGGCTGGTCAATGAAACCGCAGATGACAAGCGATTTGGCCATTGATGCATTATTGATGGCCGTTTGGAGGCGTAAACCAAAACAAGAGGTGATGGTTCACAGCGACCAAGGCAGCCAGTACAGCAGCTCCGATTGGCGTAGTTTCTTGAAGGCGAACAATTTGGTTGCCAGCATGAGTCGTCGAGGTAACTGCCACGATAATGCTGTCGCAGAAAGTTTTTTCCAGCTTTTGAAGCGAGAACGGATCAAGCGAAAAATCTACATCACACGGGAAGATGCTCGTGGTGATGTATTCGATTACATCGAGATGTTTTACAACGCAAAACGTCGTCATGGTTTCAACAATCAGCTGTCCCCGGTAGAGTTTGAAAAACGTTACGCAGCGAGCTTGGAGAGTGTCTAAAGAACCCGGGGCTATTCAGTAAATGGCATCAGAGTACTCCAGTGCAGAGATGTGTTGAATATGACTCAATAGCTGCATCTGGCCAAAAGTGGTCGTTCGCGAGCGGAAGCTATCAGCCAGAAGCCGCCAGTAGCGAAAGACTGCTCTGGTCCAATAGCGGTCACCGAACGTCTACGAAACCCGGAACAACTCATTTAGTGCCAATACCCCCACTTGACAGTTGGAGGCAAACGTTCGAAAGTACCCACTCAAATTTACCATTCAAATAATACGGATATAGTTGAAGACATTATGCCTCATTGCATTATTGAGTGTTCAGCCACTCTGAATGGCGACATGCTTACATCGAAAGTTTATCAGGGCACACTAGACTCGATGCTTTTCGAGCCGGACGGTAGCGATATTAAAGTCCGGGCAATTGCCTATGACAGTTACAGTGTAGGCGGCTTTAAGAGCGACTTTGTTCATGTAACGGTCAAGATACTTTCCGGGAGATCCTTGGTGCAAAAAACAGTGCTCTCCAAATCGATACAGACCAAGCTCAGCGAACTTAATTTGGTGTCATGCTCCATAACCGTTGAGATTGTTGATATCGAGCGTACAAGCTATTTGAAGTGGCTCGTTTAGTTCACGCATCCAGCTTCCGCCGCTCCTTTTATTTCGTGTCTGGGACTTCTTTGGCGCATGCCTGACAGGCCGGCAGTGCGATCAATCCTTGATCAACGTCGCCGGTGACTCCGAAAATTCGTTGAGTATGCGCCGGGTCAAGTTGAGCACTACGGGACCATAAACCAAGCTGCGAGTGCGAGTTTGCATTGCGTCACAACCAACTGAGTCGGTGGCGTCGAGTAGGACTGACAGCCGCAGATCAGCAGTAACAAGGCGATCACGCAGGTGTGCTTGGTTAGTTTTCTCACCGCTCATGGCGCGATAGTGTGTTTGATCGCAGGCTGCCAGCCAAGGATATCGGAGAAGCACGCCTGCCGTTGGGCCACACCAGGGAAGATATTACGCAGCGTGTTTACAGCCGCATCTGAGCGACCGCTAACCCGTCAAAATGAGTTGAGTAATTGAACACATGCTAAAAAGTTTTGGAACGCTTCACGGCCCCCGCCCCTTTTAGAAGCTTCCTTCTCCAACCCCTAGAAACGACAAAGCCCGCCAAAAGGCGGGCTCTGCGGTGTAGCAATATGGCGGAGGCGTAGAGATTCGAACTCTAGGACCTGTTACAGTCGACGGTTTTCAAGACCCCTATGTATGTACATACAGCGTGAGGCTTGTAGGAAATTTCGAGTGCCATTACTTCGATGGTGGCGATTGGCTGGAAGCCTTGTTCTATGCGGGGGGATTTTTCGGTTCTGGTACCACTTTTACCCTGCCAAGTACTCACAAGGATTAGGAGTCCTTGTGCCCGTGAAGCTACACCGGATTTGCAACCCGGTAGGGAAATTCGTAAGCGTCTGGTGAAGTCGTCTGGACAAAGCATATGGTCTAAATACGATAAGATTTCCCGAAAGAGCAACTCGCCAGTTCGTATTTTCGTTTCTTGACACAATGCTCAAATCTTCAGATTATCGATCAATGACTCCTACAAATCTCGTTAGCATGATGCGCCCCTTGATGACTGCCTTTGGCGGGCCATAGGGCGATGCGCGCTTAGAACAGAAGCATTGACCAGAAGCCCCGCTAGAAATGGATGGGGCTTTTTCATTCCCCTTCCAACTCATTGATGACAAGGAGAGTGAAGATGCTGTTGATTCGCCCAGCCAAACGTACTGACGCCGAGGCCGCGCTTGATATACGCCTCCAGGCGATCCGGCATCAATGCATTACCGTCTATACCGCTGAGCAAGTAATGGCGTGGACTGATGTGCCGCTTACAGACCGATATCGGGCTTGGGTGGAAAAGGATTACCACGTTGCCTGGTTAGGCGAGATACCGGTCGCAACAGGTCTGATTGATTTCCAGTCTGGAGAGATTGGCGCTATTTTCGTATTGCCTGCATTCATGGGACAGGGGATTGGCAAGACAATGCCCCAGGGCCACGGTGATGGATTACTTCGATGACGAGCCCAATTCAAAACTTCGACTGCATCGGCTTTGTCACCAGCGTCTAGGAGACCGGCACTCTCTAACGCACAAACAAACCCGTGGGCAAACAGAAACTGTCTTTCACGCGCTGAAGGACCTCTCTCTGCACGAATCTCCTCAAGCAAGCCCAGCCAACGATCAGCGCAACTCTCTGGAAAACGATCTTTCAAATTACGGGTGTAAAAATCGGTCGACATAAGGGTAGCTCCGAACATTTACTTTAGATCCCAAAGCCTAGCAGCCGCATTCCCTGATCGCTATCGACGGCCACGAAAGCAGCCGCCCAGGCTGAGGCAAAGCGCCGAACCGACTTGGAGTGACCCCGCTACAGAAACACCCCATGAATGACCACTACCCTGGTTCGGGATGATGCTGGCGGGGGGAATGGCAAGAACGACTCTGTGTGGTGGAACTACCACACGGCGGCAGCACCATCGCCGCAAAAGTGTGGCGATGGCTCCTCAAAAGTGAGGCGCGAGATAGTCGGTCCACTTCTGGACTGATCCATCAAAGGAGTGGGGGTGATGACCACGCCTTTACACCGACGGCAGGTTTATCAAGATGGCGCTACCGTTCGTCGGAGAAGGAGAAACGATTCTCGACGGCTTTTTCAGCCAGCGTGAAACGGGCCAAAAACACCCTAGCAGATAGCGTTGTGTATCCCCTGGTGTATCCATTGATAATTAAAAAACACAAACAACCAATAAAAACAATAACTTACATATTGTGTTCAAATGACTGTGTACACCAAACACCCGTTTCAGACCTTCGCAAGAAGAAACGAAACAAACAAAAAGCCCGCCTCGTGCGGGCTTTTTGCTTTCTGGCGTTTCATGCCGAGCGTCAACCTCCCCCTACCGCCGAACCTGACGCTGGACTTTTAGAGCGTAGCCAAATTGATGCCATGCTCACAGCACCGCTCTGGCGCGTAGGGACGATTCCAACTCAATAAATTCACAAGCATCTTAGGAAGCGTCCTACATACTTAGTTATTCACTTCCAAATATAATCAAGATCGTTGGATGCAGCCTTACTCTAGGCGGCTTCGAAGTGAGCCCTGTAGAACATACAAGGATGTCATATTGACAAAGAATCAACGCTCAACACAATTCCGAATAGTTCACGCCCTTGTAAACATGCCACCCCTGCAGCAACTGTCTCAAACAGAGCGCATACGCTGATTTTAAAAGTGGTATCTGCACTGCAATAAGACCCAACGGGTTACTTGGCGACCAAGTATTGCCTGCCGCTTGAGTGCGCCCCGCCAAGAAGACACCCGTATTTTATATCACGTGCGACCGCGAGCTATAGGCAACACCCGCGCCAGGCTTACCCCACCACTACTTCAGAAACAATTTCACTTAATGGAACTTCTGCCCTTTTGTTTATAGATATTTAATTTTTTATACAGAACGTTTTACTCACATGGAAAGTACTATGCCGTCAACAGACTGCGAAGGCGATTACAGCATTAAACAAGTGTATCAATTACCGCTAACACCACTGTTCATACCCGACATTTTACTTCCTTTCAGCGCTCCGCCACCGCGTTCCGACAGTGATCAATTGCGTACATATGCGCTCGATTGGGCACAGCGATACGGCTTGATCGGCCGCCGTGGCGCACATCGGTTGAGCACCACCCCGCTGCTTGATCTAGGCATGGCACTGTGCGGGCAAGCCCCCACGCACCGGGCTGAGGTTCTGGTGTGCTGGTATCTCTGGGCACTCACCCTCGATGACCGCATTGATGACGGACCCTGGGCGGAAAATGGTGCGCTGGAACGCTTCATCATTGCCGTGCAGGCTGTGACCGACAGCACTGATCCGTCAGGCGAAACCGGCCGATATGATGACCCTATGCTCGTAGTTCTGGTCGATGACCTGTGGCCGCGCACCCAGTGCTGGGGTGGGGAACGTTGGCGGCATAGGCTCGTGCAGCATCTCATCCGTCACCTGCGTGCACAGGCGAAACTGGTACGGATACGAGAAACCGACGCGGCTCTCACTTTGGCCGAATACCTGCCGTTGCGCCGGGATTCGTTCGGGGCACTATTCTTTTTTGATCTCATCGATGGGGCCGAAAATCTGGACCCTTATGAGTATTCAGCGGGTATCGAATCGTGGAACAGGCTACGTGAGCACAGTGCCGACATCATAGCCTGGACGAACGATATCCATTCGATTGCCAAAGATGTGGTGTGTGGTGAGCGCTTCAACCTGGTGTCGATACTGGCCGACACTGCCGACCGCCATTGGCCGGATGCGATCGAGTCTGCCCATCAGATGGTGAATAAGGCCATTGCCGCATTCACGGCCGTCGCTCAGCACGACACTCCCCAACAGCGCGCCGCGACCGATCCGGACCGGCTGTGTCAGGTGGTGCGGGCGGCGGGCGACTGGCACCGGAGCGTTTCTCGCTATCAGCTCCATACCGCCGACGCCACAGGCCCGATCAACAGGGAGGTAGACTTTAACCTCACGCCCCCCACCCTCAAGTCTCGCCAGTTCGAAACCAACCCCTACCCCTTGTATGAACGCTTACGCACCACTCTACCGATCGTTTATGACGAGCCAACAGACGTTTGGTTGGTCAGTCGCCATGTGGATGTCAAAGCCGCATTGACCCATCCCGGCGCAAGTAACAACAATTACACGTGGCAGATTGGGCCGCTGCTGGGGCACACCATTGTCACCATGGATGGCTGCGAGCACGCTCAGCATCGAGCGCTACTGACCCCGGCGTTTCGCAGCAATGCCCTTGCAGCGATCGAAGCCTCCATCATTTCGGTCACCACCGACCTGCTGGCGCAAATGCACGGCCGTTCCCAAGTGGACCTCATTGCCGACTTCACTGCGGCGCTGCCGGTGCGGGTGATGGCTCATGTGTTGGGTCTGCCGGCACAAACCCCTGAAGAGGTAGAGCGGCTAAAAAACTGGTGTGCCATCGGCTTCGCTTACATGGGTAACTATCGGCAAGATCCGGCACTGTTGACCGGTGGGTTATCGAACCGAGATAGCTTCTACGCATTCATCCAGCCCTACATCGACGCCCGCCGCGCGGAGCCCAAAGACGATTTGATCTCGCAGCTCTTGGCAGCCCGGATTGACGGCCAACCGCTATCCGAGGCGTTCGTCCGATCTTACTGCGCGATTCTGATGACTGCAGGTAGCGAGACCAGTCACGGAGCACTGGCAAATCTCATTGTTAACCTGTTGAGCGAGCCCGGGGTCAAGGAGGCAGTGCTGGCCAATCCAGCGTTGATGGACAGTGCACTCACTGAAACCCTGCGGCGCAACCCTCCTTTGCAACTCGTACTTCGGGAAGCCCGCGAGCCGTTGGAACTGCCATCGGGGACGATTCCTTCCGGCGCGACCCTGGCCTGTCTTATCGGTTCGGCCAACCGTGACCCGGACAAATATGCCAACCCGGATACCTTCAATATGGCGCGTACCGACCAGGCCACAAGCCATTTCGCCTTCGGTGCGGGGCGTCACTTCTGCCTGGGTTCCATGTTGGCACGCCTGGAGATCACCCTCAGCGCGCGCATGCTGCTCCAGGCCTTTCCAAACATGCGCTGGGTGCCGGGATTTGAGCCCACCGAGCGCGGATTCCTCAACCGCTGCCCTGATCGACTGGAGGTCGTACTGTGACCACAACTGTCTGCACCGAAGAGCCCGGCTACAACAGTAGCTTCCTGGCGGACCAGCATGCGGGGCAATTGGCCCGGCTGCGCACGCTTGAACATGCCTTTGACCCGTTGAGCCAAGCAGCCTTTGATCAGCTGGATCTTGCGCAAAAGCCTGCCATCCTTGATCTCGGCGCGGGTGCCGGGTCGCTCGCGGCGTGGCTGATCAAGCGCTATCCCGAGGCGACTGTCACCGCCACCGACATCGATACCCGCTTCCTCAAGGATATACCCGGCATTCAGGTCATCACCCACGATGCCACGACCGATAACTTTCCTCCTGCCTCGTTTGACGTGGTCCATGTTCGGGCGCTTCTGTGTCACCTCACCCAACGGGAAGACATATTGACGCGAGCTATCACCTGGGTCCGCCCAGGCGGATGGCTGGTGATCGAGGACGTGAGCCTGCGGCCCAGTCTAAATACGTCGAACCCTCTGTTCCGAAAAGTCGCCCAGGCCGGCATTACACTTCTGGAAAAGAGTATCGGTTCCGACATGCTGTGGGCGGATACGCTCCCCGACCGGTTACGCGACCGAGGCCTCTCAGCCGTTGGGGTCCGTACCCTCGAAGGCCGGATTGGCGACAACAGCCCATCTGATGCCTTTTGGGCGACAACCACGGCCCAGGCTGAGCCTGCACTGTTGAAGTACGGGCTACTCACCCAAGACGAACTGGATGCCATGACCCGCTTGCGGGCCACGCCCGCGTTCACCGACGCTGCTTTGACATTGATCAGCGCTTGGGGGCAAGTCCGCTAACTTGATTAAAAAGCGTTGCTCCACTCCCGCACAGGGATAACACCCTGTGCGGCTGAAGGGCGCGCAATTGCACGAAAAGAGAATACAGAATGACTCATGAAGTCGTGTTAGTGAATTCACAAGATGAACAGATTGGTGTGTGTGACAAACGCGACGCGCACCTGGGGGCTGGAACACTTCACCGCGCATTTTCAGTGCACCTCATCGACAGCGCCGGGCGCCATCTACTGCAACGTCGAGCCGCAGGTAAAATGCTTTGGCCAGGTTTCTGGTCGAATGCGTGCTGCAGCCATCCAGCACCGGGCGAGACTATTTCACACGCCGCGTCTCGCCGCCTGCAGGAAGAATTAGGGGTCTCTGCGCCCTGCCGCTTTTTATACAGCTTTGAGTACCAGGCAACCTTTGAATCAATCGGTGCAGAGCATGAGTTATGTCATGTACTGGTGGCCCAATCTGACGCGGTGGTCTCACCCGCTACTGACGAAGTCTGCGAGGTCAGGTGGTGGGACCGCGCCGAAATTTCAGCCCGACTTTCAGCGTCGAAAGAGCACTTCACACCGTGGTTTAAAATGGAGTGGTACCACCTTCTGAAACATCACCCGTTATTCGATGTACCAACGCACCGAGAATAGTGCGAACTCGCCAAGCGCGCCTTTCAAAACAGTCAAAACCGACTAGAGTCAAACACCATCCGCCACAGTGCCTGTCGATAAGGGCGGGCACCCTCACGTTAATGGATGAACACAGGGAGTGTGACATGTGCAACTTATTCGCCGAGCGCCCCGTAAAAGACAGAAGAATGGCGCTGGCGCTGTTCGCCGGGGTTGTGGCCGGCATCATCTCGGCGCTGGTGAAGTCGGGCTTTGAAACATTGATTCCGCCCCGAACGCTCAGCACAACACCGCCACCCGTCGTCCTGTTGGAGAAGTTGGGCTTTAACGTCGATGCCATGACCTATGAGTGGATGGGGTACAGCATCAATTGGGGTGGAAACGGCGTTCATATTCTTTTCTCCATCACCATCGCAATCATTTATTGCCTGGTGGTTGAACGCTTGCCCAAAGCCAACTTGCTGCACGGTATTGTGTTTGGGGTCGGTGTTTCCGTGTTGGCCCATGGGCTGGTCGTTCCGCTGATGGGGCTTTCCGGGTGGTTGTGGATTGCAGGCCCTCAAGCCTTGATCTCCGAATTTGTCGGCACAGCATTCTGGATCTGGACAATCGAGGCGGTCAGGCGTGATTTGCGTGATCGCGCCACACTGAATCGTCCTTAAGTTCCGGTTTTTAAATACCATGCTATTGTCAGACGGTTTAATCGAACGTCGGGCCGCCTGCATCGGCTTGAGCATTTCAGGGTGTAAAGAGGAACAACATGAGAGACAAAATCAAGAAACATCATGTCATCGTGGTGTGTTTGGTGGTATTTGCGGTATTCAGCTTTCTAATGACTAACTGGGATCAGTCATTATGATCTCTGGCTGTTCACGCTCAGCCCCGTGCGCATGACGTATCGACTGCCTTGAGCCAAGGCAGGCCTGTCGCGCCTGAATACCGAAACAAAACAAAAGGGTGAACGCCGTGCGTTCACCCTTTTTTCTGCCGCCTCCCCTGCTCACATCATGCGCGCATGTTGGTCCCACAAGATCCAGATGGTGCCCAGCACGATCAACAGCAAGATCAATGAGGTAAACAGAATAAGCATCAGGTCATCGCGATGGGACTTGCCCAAATCGATGTGCAAGAAAAAGCGCAGGTGCACAACCACCTGCACCAGCGCCAACACCCCCAGCACAGCGAGAGCCTGAGTGCCGCTCACCATTTTCAGCCACACCAGGCCGAACGCAATCACGGTCAGCACCAGCGCCAGGCAGAGGCCGATGCAATAGTTGCGTTGCTCGTTGCGCGGCTCCGCCGGCGGGACGCTGTTCGATGCGGTTTTCAGGTTCATGCGGCGACTCCGAACAGGTAAACGAAGGTGAAGATTCCCACCCAGACGATATCCAGCATGTGCCAGAACAGCGCCAGGCGCAGAAGGCGCAGTTTGACGAGGGGGTTGGTGCCGAGCGTCATCACCTGGACCGCCAGGACGATCATCCACAGAATGCCAGCCGATACGTGGACAGCATGGGTGCCGGTCAGCAGGTAGTAAGCAGACAGAAAACCGCTGGTTTGCGGCCACGCGTCATTGTTCACGATCATCACGTAGTAATCGTGAAGCTCGAACGCCACGAACGCTGCCCCGAGCACTGCCGTGACGCCAAGCCAGGCCAGCAGCCGCAGGCGGCTGGTGCTGTACTTCATGGCCAATATGGCGAAACCGAACGTGAAGCTCGACAGCAACAGCAACAGCGTTTCAATAAAGGCCGAGCCAAGGTCAAAGACCTCGGAAGGAGCCGGGCCTTGAGCGATGCCTTGTGTGCTCATGGCCGCATACGTGGCAAAGAGCGCGGCAAACAGCACCAGGTCGCTCATCAGGAAAATCCAGAAGCCGAAGATAACTTCAGACGCCTTCTCATGGCTCTTGCGGTCGGTCACATCCAGGTTCACGCCTGGGTGCAGAGGTTGAGGCGCATTCATATCGCGGACTCCAGCACGTCATCAGGCCGTTTCTGGCCAGCCTGTTCAAGCCTGTCGGGGGCGGCCTTGCCTCGGTTTTCCGGGCTCATTTCCAAGTCGCGCGTCACCCCGGGGGTGGCGCGTGCTGCGGCCAGAAAGGCTTCGTTTTCAGCTTCTACGCGGCTGGCCGGAATGATTTCGTGGGTCTGCGAGACAAACGATCGAGCGATCACCACCCCCCAGACCACAATGAACGACAGCACCGCGAGCCACCAGATATGCCACACCAGGGCAAACGCCAGGGTAAAGGTGAAGATGCCAATCAGCGGCGCGACCATGGAATTGCAGGGCATTTCGATGTCGCTGTAGGCCGCGGGTGAGCGATAGGCCAGGCCGTTTTTCTTGGCTTCGGTGAACGCATCGCGACCGCCCACCTGAGGCACAACGGCGAAGTTCCAGGCCGGCGGTGGTGAGGGAATCGACCATTCCAGCGAGCGCCCGTCCCAAGGATCGCCCAGCGGCACGGCCAACTGACGGCGCTGGCGGATCGACACGCCGATCTGCACCAGCAAGAACACAGTACCCACCAGCAGCAGCACTGCACCCAGCATCGCCAGGGCCAACCACGGGTAAAAGGCGGGGTCAGACCACATCACCGTACGGCGTGGCGCGCCATTCATGCCAAGCCAGTAGAGCGGGAAAAACGCCAACAAAAAGCCCGGTGCCAGCGACCAGAAAGCCGCTTTGCCCCAACCCTCGTGCAGGCGGAAACCAAAGGCTTTGGGGAACCAGTACTGGACGGCGGCAAACATGCCAAACAGCACGCCCGGAATGATCATGTTATGGAAGTGCGCAATCAGAAACAGTGAGTTGTGCACCTGGAAATCAACGGTCGGGTTGGCCAGCAGGATGCCGGTCATGCCGCCGAGTACAAAGGTCAGCAGGAAGTTGATATGAAACAGCATGGGCGTGGTGATGCGGATCCGGCCCCGGTACATGGTCAGAATCCAGTCGTACACCTTAACCCCGGTCGGGATACCGATAATCATCGTGGCAATACCAAAGATGGCATTGACGTTGGCGCTTTGCCCCATGGTGAAGAAGTGATGCAGCCACACCCCGAACGAAAGCACCGCGATGCACATGGTGGCGTACACCAGCGAGGTGTAGCCGTAGATTCGCTTGCCGACAAACGTCGACACCACTTCAGACCACACCCCCAATGCCGGCAACAACAGGATGTAGACCTCGGGGTGCCCGAACAGCCAGAACAGGTTGGCAAAGTTCATCATGTTGCCACCGTCACCATTGGTGAAGAAGTGGAAACCGAGGTAGCGGTCCAGGGCCAGCATGATCGTGGCGACGGTGAGCGGTGCCATGGCAAAGATCATCAAAATCGAGGTGCACAGCGTCGTCCAGCAAAACAGCGGCATGCGGAACATGTCCATGCCTGGGCAGCGCTTTTTATACAGCGTGACGGCGAAGTTGAGCCCCGTCAGGGTCGAGCCGATCGATGCCAAGGTGACGGACCATATCCAGTAGTCCACGCCTTCTCCGGGGCTGAATTCGATTCCGGTAAACGGCGGGTAGCCGCTCCAGCCGCCAGTAGAGAATTCACCCACCACCAGCGACACCATGATCAAGCCCGCGCCCGCTGCGGTCAGCATCAGGGAAATGGCATTGAGCAGTGGGAAGCTGACGTCCCGCGCCCCGATCTGCAGGGGCATCACGTAGTTCATGAGCCCGGTGATAAACGGCATCGCCACGAAAAAAATCATGATGGTGCCGTGGGTCGTGAACAACTGGCCAAAGTGATCGGCCGAGAGGTAGCCCGCACTGTCGTAGGCGGCCAGTTGCTGAGAGCGCATCACACCGGCTTCGATCAGGGCCCTCAAAAACATGACGAGGGCGATCACGATGTACATGATGCCGATTTTTTTATGATCGACGCTGGTCAGCCAGTCCCGCCAAAGCGGTCCCCACCAGCGCATCGCGGTGAGCAGAACCACAACGGCGACGGCCCCCAGCACCACAATACTGCCGGCACCGAATGCCACGAATTCGCTGGCGGAGGGGTGTTTGATAGCGCCGGTAAAGACCAGTGAGTCCCAGCCAAGTTGTCCGAATATAGTCTCCCAACTCACTGTTCTGCCCCTTTTGCATGGTTCTGTAGGTGGTAGTGCTCGCGCGGTTGTGACGCCTGGGGTGCTGTTTTTCCAGCATGGGCATGGCCGCCGGTAAAACTGGCGAGAACGCGATCAAACAAGCCATTTTCAACCGTGCCGTAATAACGCGGTGCATGCTCAACACTGGGCTTGAGCAGTGCGCCATACGTGGCCAGGTCCAATGCCTGAGCGCTTTGACGCGTGTCCTGGACCCAGCGGTCGAACTGCGAGGCAGGCATCACCGTTGTCCGAAAAGATTGGGTGGCAAAACCATCGCCGTTGTATTGCGTGTTCCGCCCCAAGTACTCACCTTCACGGTCGGCCATCAAGTTCAGTTGCGTGGTCATGCCGGCCATGGTGTAAATCTGCCCGGCCAATTGCGGGATCATGAAGGACTGCATGACCGTGCCGCTGGTGAGCTTCAGCCTGACAGGGCGGCCTTGCTCAAGGGCCAGGTAGTCCAGGGTGGCAATGCCCTGTTGCGGGTAAATGAACAGGAATTTCCAGTCCAGCGAGATCACTTCAATGTCCAACGGGTCGTTGCCGAGCGGCCGATAAGGGTCGTACTTGTGCGTGTGTGCCCAAAGGGCCGAGCTGAGGATAATGATCAACACAATGGGGACGCCCCACAGCACGGCTTCGTTACCCCAGTTGAAATCCCAATCGGGCCGATACGCGCCGCGCCCGCCCCGCCGGTAACGCCACAGCACCCACGGCACCAGAACAAAAATGGGCACGACCACGATGAGCATCAGCAAAATGATTGTCTTGAAGTGTTCGAATTGCGCGGCTGCGACCGGGCCTGCCGCGTCGATAAACCCGGCGGAATACACCTGCGCTTCGGCAGGCCCAGCGGCGTGCGCCAGTGCGGGCAGTGAAAGGGCCGTGACAATCAGGGCCCAGGTGATCATTCCTTTCACGCAGTCATCTCCTTGAGTCTTACGTCTTGATCGCGCGTTTATAAGAGGTGCCTTTAAGCAAGGCAGGCTGTGAAACAGCGCCCGGTTCATACCCTGTCAGGAGTGGCCTGGGGGTTGACCCTTGCCAAGGCTCAGTTCAGGCGCGAACGCGTGATGCGCACCGGCACCGACTTGTAAGCCGGAATGCCGCTCTGCGGATCGATGTTGTCCAGCGCGATCAAGCAGTTGGCTTCGGGGTAGTAAGCCCCCACTGAACCGGGTGCGATTTTGTGCTCCACCGCCGTGATCTTTTCGTAGCGCATCTGCCTGCCGGCGTGAACGGTCTCGATGTCCACCAGGTCACCATGGGCCAAGCCCCGCGACTGAAGGTCTTGCGCGCTGATAAACAGCACGTCGCGACGGCCAAAAACGCCCCGGTAACGGTCGTCCATGGAGTAGATCGTGGTGTTGTATTGGTCATGGCTGCGCAATGTCATCAAGCGCAGCACACCCTCCTCCGCCACCACCCAGTCCTCATCAACACCCGGGTACACATAGAACTCCGCCTTTCCGGACGGGGTAGGCCAGATACGCTCGGTGGGCGGCAGGGGCAACCTGAAACCGCCGGGCACGCGGATCCGCTGGTTGTAGTCTTCAAAGCCGGGAATGGTTTGTTCGATCAGGTCACGGATCCGGTCGTAGTGCGCGACCAGGTCCTGCCACGCGATCGGCAAATGAGGCAGTGCGGCACTGGCCATGCCGGCCACAATCGCGGGTTCTGAGCGCAGGTGCTCGGAGGCCGGCGGCAAACGACCTGAAGAGGCATGCACCATCGACATCGAGTCTTCGACCGTAATCGCCTGCGCGATACCGTCTTGCACGTCCAGTTCGGTGCGCCCCAGGCAAGGGAACAGATACGTCTCTTTCGCCACCAGCAAGTGCGAGCGGTTGAGCTTGGTGCCGATGTGCACGCTCAGGTCCAGTTGCTTCATGGCCGGGAAACACTGCTCGGGGTCTGGCAGGGCAACGGCAAAATTGCCGCCCAGGCAAATCAGCGCCTTTGAGGTGCCCGCCACCATCGCTTGCATGGTTTGCACAGCGTTGTGCCCCGCGGCGGCAGGCGGCTTGAAGCCCATGACCTGCTCAATTTTCGCCAGGAAACTCGCGGAGGGTTTCTCGGTAATGCCCACGGTGCGGTTGCCCTGCACATTGGAGTGACCACGCAAGGGGCAGATGCCCGCGCCTGGCTTGCCCAAGTTGCCACGCAGCATCAGCAGGTTACACAGCGACCGCACGTTCTCAGTGCCCGCATTGTGCTGGGTGATGCCCATGCCATAGGTGATGATGGTGGCGTTGGATTTGGCGTACGCCGCAGCAACGCGCTCCAGCGCATCCTGGGTCAAACCACTGTGGTGCTCGATCACGGACCAGTCAGTGGCGATCAAGTCGGCTTTCAACGCCTCGAAACCGTTGGTGTGCGTCGCGATAAAGTCATGGTCGAGAACACCCCCCACACGCTCCTCAAGCGCCAGCACCGCCTTCATCACCCCTTTGATCGCCGCCACGTCACCGCCGGCCTTTACATCCAGGTAGGTTGAAGCAATGGGCGTAGAACCATAGGTGGCCATCTCGATCATGTTTTGCGGGTCGGCAAAGGTTTCCAGAGCGCGCTCGCGAATGGGGTTAAACACCAGAATTGGCACCTTGCGCCGTGATACCTCATGCAGCGTACCCATCATGCGCGGGTGGTTAGTACCGGGGTTATGGCCCACCGAGATGACCAGCTCACACTGGTCAAAGTCGTCCAGCGACACGGTCCCCTTGCCAATACCGATAGAGCGCGGCAGCCCGACACTGGTGGGCTCGTGGCACAGGTTGGAGCAGTCGGCAAAGTTGTTGGAACCCAGCCCCCGCGCGAACAACTGGAACAGATAGGCCGCCTCGTTAGAGGCCCGACCAGAGGTGTAGAACTCCACCTGGGTAGGGTCAAGGCTGCGCAGCACTTCACCGATGCGTTCAAATGCGGTTTCCCACGCCACAGGTTTAAAGGTGTCTGAAGCACGGTCGTAGACCAGCGGGCAGGTCAGGCGACCGTAGTTTTCCAACTCATGATCGCTGCGATTAAGCAGGTCGCTCACCGTGTGAGCCGCAAAAAGCTCTGGGGTCGCGCGTTTGCTCGTCGCCTCCCAAGTCACGGCCTTGGCACCGTTCTCGCAAAACTCGAAGGTGGCGTGGTGTTTTTTGTCAGGCCAGGCGCAACCGGGGCAATCGAAGCCGTCGGGCTGGTTGGTTCTCAGAAGAGTGGTAACGGCCTGCACACTTTCCATTTGCTCGCGAATAGCATTGGCCGTTGCCTTTAAAGCGCCCCATCCACCGGCGGGTGCCTTGTAATCACGAATGCCATCCACCTTGCCTTCTTTAGACATGTTCACTCCTTGAACACCTGAGAATCGCTCACAGGCTTTGGCCCACTGCAAAGCCTCACCACGCTGACTGAGTCAGGCTTATTGGTCTGCTTTTTATAGGGGTATTGGGATGCGATTGACCTTAGGTAAGCGATATAGATCTGTCAAGAATGAGGCCGCCTGTGGGCGGTCCGTAGCCGTTGCCGAGAGCAACGAGGCTGCGATCGGTTGCGCAGCGATCGTAAATCCTCAATCCCGGATTTGGCAGGAACACCGCGCTGCCCGATTTCACGACGGCTTCGCCGCCGGACGTAGCCTCGCAAAGCTCGTCAACGACTACAGGAGCGGGGCTGCCCACAACGTTCAACCAGGGTTCACTCGTTAACTCATAACGCAAATATCACTATGTGATATTTAAATTCATATATTGACATCATCAAGCGTGAATTCTACCCTGCCTGCTATCCGTCAATGTCGGCACTCCTGCCGCCATCTGCGACGCCATAACGACAAGAGAGGGGAACATGGGGAATTCGCGAAAGCTGAAAGTCGCCATCATCGGTTCCGGCAACATCGGCACCGACCTGATGATCAAAATCCTGCGCAATGCCAAGCACCTGGAAATGGCGGTGATGGTCGGTATCGACCCGGCCTCCGACGGCTTGGCCCGCGCGCAGCGCATGGGCGTGGCCACCACCCACGAAGGCGTTGAGGGCCTGACCCGCATGGCCGAATTCAAGGACATCGACTTTGTGTTCGATGCCACCTCGGCCAGCGCCCACGTCAAAAACGACGCCTTTTTGCGCGCGATCAAACCCGGTATCCGCCTGATCGATCTCACCCCGGCAGCCATCGGCCCGTATTGCGTGCCGGTGGTTAACCTTGAGCAAAACCTCGACCAGCTCAACGTCAATATGGTGACCTGCGGCGGGCAAGCGACCATTCCGATGGTGGCCGCCGTGTCCCGCGTGGCCAAGGTGCACTACGCCGAAATCGTCGCCTCGATTGCCAGCAAATCCGCCGGCCCCGGCACCCGCGCCAATATCGATGAGTTCACCGAAACCACCTCCCAGGCCATCGAAGTGATCGGCGGCGCAGGCAAGGGCAAGGCCATCATCGTGATGAACCCGGCCGAGCCGCCGCTGATGATGCGTGACACGGTGTTTGTGTTGTCGGAAGCGGCCGATCAGGCCGAGGTC
>Ga0302347_1002755_pt1 | contig 16974 bp, 16 predicted proteins | sample PhyWR1_FD_202178 | JGI IMG/M metagenome (GOLD analysis project Ga0302347, IMG submission 202178) | Leaf surface microbial communities from wheat plants in UC Gill Tract Community Farm, Albany, California, United States - DLSL W.R1 (v2)... | ecosystem: Host-associated > Plants > Phyllosphere >...
TGATGTTGTGGCAGCGCCGCATCTCCAGCCGCCATCAACTGGCTCGCCTGGACTCGCGTCTTCTGGCTGATGCCGGGATTAGCGAAGCACAGCGTTACGAAGAGCTGAGCAAGCCGTTCTGGCGCTAATTAGCGCTCGCTGGCCCTGACCACCGGTACACTGCCAGCAACCTGAATTGAAAAAACAGAACCCGTCGCGGATTACCGCTGACGGGTTTTGTCGTTTATGGGCCACTGTTTTAGTCAATTACAATGCAACAAGTACAATTTTAAATATTATAATAATGACAGGTACAGTTTGGTAAAGGCTTGGTCCAGAGCACCTGGGGCATCGCTAATAGCAAAACTTCCTTTGCCCGATGCGGCCCTGCGCCTACCATTCGGCCCATAACCGTCTATTTTCATATGTTCATGCTCAGGAGTCTTACCATGTCCACACTTCGCCTACTTAGCGCGGCGGCTTTGCTGGTCGCCGCTGCAAGCGCAAACGCCACAAGCTTTATCGCCACTACCGACGGCCTTGTGGGCACTCTCAAGGCCACTTCCGACCTGACGTCCGACGCCACGGGTTCATTGCGCGACAACAAGATTGTGCGTGCCGCGCGTGACGACGCTGCCAGCTTCGTGGCCAGCGAAGGTGCCATCCGCGGGGTGAAACTGGAAAGCGCCTTCGAGGCCATCCGCCAGCAAGCGCCTCAGTTGCAGGCCACTGATGCACAACTGGCTCAGGCCATCCTGACGATCTAAGTATCTGAGCGGCAGGTTGAAACGGATTATGTGGGAGCGGGCTTGCTCGCGATGCAGGCGACGCGGTCGTTCAGTTAAACCGCGTTGACACCATCGCGAGCAAGCCCGCTCCCACAAAAAACCATACCTTTGCCTCTGGGTGCCGTTCTTCTGCATGAAGAAATATTTCAGGACCGCCCCCGCGCTGGCCCTGCCCCGGCCATTACGCTAGCCTTGAGCCTCATTCAAACAGCCTCGAGACCCATGCGTTTTTCCTTATTAGCTCTTCTTGCACTCTGCTGGACTCAATCAGCCTACGCCTTCGACATGACCACCCAGAATGTGGTGCTCAGCGGTTACGTCACCAGTAAAGTGACGTCCGCGCCTTTTGATCACAAACTGATACGTGCCGCCCAGGATGATGCCGCCGTCTTTGTTGCCAGTGATGGTCAAATAAGAGGCGCACAGCTGGAGTCTGCCCTGCGCTATCTGCGCCATAACCCGCCAAAATTGAATGTCAGCGACCTTGAACTGGCACAGATAATTCTCGTCCAATAAATACCTGCTTTATCCGGAGAAACTTCATGCGTAGCCCTTTAATCGTCGCCACCCTTGGCCTGTTGCTGCTGGCCGATGTGGCTCAGGCACAAACCGTCGTGCAGACCAGTAACATCATCGTGCGGGCGTTTGGCCGTACCATCGACTTTACGTCCGACACCACTACCTCCATCCGCGACTCCAAAGTGGTGCGCGAAGCCCACGACGATGCCGCCACCTTCGTAGCCAGCCAGGGCGATATTCGCGGCGTGCAACTGGAAGCAGCATTTAGCACCTTGCGTGATCGCGTGCCTGAAGCCCGCAACGCCAGTGATCAGGATCTAGCCGAAGCCATCCTCGCACTGTGAGGCCGTTAACGCGCTGGCTCGCCGCCTGTGGCTTGCTGCTGATTGCCAGCAGCGCCCAGGCTGCGCTGCATCTGCAACTCAAGACAGAGGGCCTGAGCCCGGCCGAACAACAGGCCGGCCAGGCCCTGCTCGATGAAGCCATGCAGAACCTGCCACCGCGTTTTATCGAGCAACTGGACCGCCAGATCCTGGTGGGCTGGACCGATAAGATGCCAGACAATGCCTACGGCCAGGCATCGCTGACCTCCGAGCTGGACCTGAACCGCAACCTGCTGGCCAGGCTGACCGATGGCTCAGCCGCGACCGAGCAAACCAACCGCCCCCACGGCACCGTGCGCCGTGAAATGCTCGCCACCGTATTGCACGAACTGACCCATATCTACGACCGCGCCCGCCTCTGGCCTGCGGCCGAGCGCTCGTTGATCCGCCGCTGTGCCCGGCAAAGCAGCAACGCTGGCCTGATTGGCCTGCCCGATCAGTGCCGCGGGCAGACCGAACGGCGTTTCACCCTCAGCGATGATCCGCGCCTGCTCGACCTGGCAGGCTGGCAGCAATACGTGGGCCGTCGCGGCGAGCGCGAGCAGGATAACCACCAGATCGCGCGTAGCCCGGACTTATACGAAGTCAGCAGCCCCAAGGAGTTTGTCGCGGTCAATATGGAGTACTTCCTCCTCGACCCGGCCTACGCCTGCCGCCGCCCGGCGCTGTATCGCTATTACCAGCAACACTTCGGCTGGGCGCCTGCAGCCAGGGACGAATGCCCCAAGGGCTTTGCCTTCCTCAACGCCGGCAATGATTTCGCCAAGACACCGCTGGGCACTGTCGACCCGGAACGGGTGTACGCGGTCGACTACCTGCTGGCCGAGGCCAATCAGGAGTGGGCCAGCCGCTGGGGGCACAGCATGCTGCGCCTGGTGATTTGTGCTCCCGGTCGCCCACGGGGACCTGACTGCCGACTCGACCTGCAAGAACACTTGGTGTTGTCCTACCGGGCGTTCGTCAATGACGTACAGCTCTCCAGTTGGGATGGCCTGACGGGGGCTTACCCGTCGCGCCTGTTTGTCTTGCCGCTGGCCCAAGTGATCGACGAATACACCAAGACCGAACTGCGCAGCCTGGCTTCCGTGCCGCTCAAACTGAGCCGCCCTGAAATCGAGGAGGTGGTCGAGCACGCCGCCGAAATGCACTGGAGCTATGATGGCAATTACTACTTCATCTCCAACAACTGCGCGGTTGAAACCCTGAAACTGCTGCGCAGCGGCAGCGACAATGCCCAACTCAAGGGCCTGGACAGCATCGTACCCAACGGCCTGCTTGAAGTGCTCAAGACCCGCGGGCTGGCGGACACCAGCGTGCTGGACGATCCCAAAGAAGCGCTGCGCCTGGGTTATCGCTTTGACTCCTACCGCGATCGCTACCAGGCGATGTTCGATGTGCTCAAAACGCGCCTGGCGATCAAACAAACCACTGTCGAAGACTGGTTGGCCCTCAATGCTGACGAACGCCGCCCGTGGTTTGGGCAAGCGGATCTGCGCGCCAGCGCGGCCATGCTATTGCTGGAGCAAGCCAGCTTCCGCCGACAACTACTGCTGGCCCAGGATGAGGTCAAACAAAAGTACCTGGGTGCTCGCGGGCTCAAGGATGGCGGCATGGACAAAGCCAACAAGACCCTGCAGGAAATCCTCGCCAGCAGTGGTTTTCTCAGCCGCCCGGCCGAATTGCTGGGCAGCAGCGGCTATGGCCTGCCCCAGACCAAAGAATGGGAAATGCTCGAGTCCGAAAGCAGCCAGCGCCAGCAACAGCTATTGCGCCTGACCACTGACCTGGACAAGGAAGTGCGCAGCCTGCTGGAACCTGCCCGTGCTGCTGAAATTGCCGCCACCGAAGCTAACGTCAAACTGATCGGCGAACATTTGCGGGCGTTGCACAAGGCCTCTGGCGGGTTGCAGTTGCCCTGATCGGCTATGAGCTGTGGCAGCGGGCTTGCTCGCGATGCAAGCAACACGGTTTTACTATACGACCGCGTTGATGCTATCGCGAGTAAGCCCGCTCCCACAAAAGGGATGTGTCGTAATCACGCACCCGGCACAAAATGCTTCTGCGCCGTGCCGTGGGCGATCAGCCGCGAGAGGTAGTTCATTTTGTCGGCATCCTGGTCGACAAAGCGGAAGGTCAGTTGCAACCAGGCGCTATCGGGTTTTGGCTCAAAGGCCACGATGGCATGCAGATAACCATTCAAGCGCGCCACCTCGGCGCTCTCGCCCTGCTCCAGGTCGAGTACGGCGCTGTCCAGCACCTGAGGCAGCACTTCGCCGCGACGCACCACCAGCAGCGCCTCCTTGAGGCTCAGGGCCTTGATCACGCACGCCTGGGTGCCGCTGGGCAAGCGCAGTTGCCCTTGGCCACGGCTTGTCAGCGACGGGGCTGCCGCCGGTGCCGGAGCAGGACGTGGTGCAGGGGATGCAGGCACGACAGGCGCCGCAGACACGACTTGCGCCTTGCCTCCGGTCAACGCATTAAGCGAATCATTGCCGAATGCCGAGTTCATTCGGGTCGGGGCACTGGCCATCACCGAATCAAGCAGCCCGGCCTTGGTAAACGCCTTCTTCACCTTGGACAGCAGTTGTTCATTGGTGAAGGGCTTGCTGACGAAGTCCGAAACCCCGGCCTGAATGGCCTGGATCACGTTCTCTTTGTCGCCACGGCTGGTGACCATGATAAAGGGCAGGGTTTTCAGCCGGTCCTGCTCGCGGCACCAGGTCAGCAGCTCAAGGCCGGACATCTCCGGCATTTCCCAGTCGCACAAGACCAGATCAAACGCTTCGCGGGTCAGCAGGGCCTGGGCTTTGCGGCCGTTGACTGCGTCTTCGATCCTGATGCCCGGAAAATAGTTACGCAGGCAGTTTTTAACCAGATCACGAATAAACGACGCGTCATCCACCACCAGCACACTCACCTTGCTCATCGACTGCTCCTTGGATATGAACCTCCGAAAAGCAAAACGCCCGGCAATGAGCCGGGCGCTTTTTAGATCGGGCTGTCTTATTTATCGTCAGGCTGCGGCGCAACATTAGCGTTATCACCACCGGTACCCTGAACTTCTTCACGCATGCGCTTAAGGCCCATATGGCGCACGTCGGTACCACGGACCAGATAGATCACCAGTTCCGAGATATTGCGCGCGTGGTCGCCGATACGCTCCAGCGAACGCAGCACCCAAATGATGCTCAACACACGTGAGATCGAGCGCGGGTCTTCCATCATGTAGGTGGCCAGTTCACGCAGCGCGGTCTTGTATTCGCGGTCGATAATCTTGTCGTACTGCGCCACCGACAATGCCAGGTCGGCGTCAAAGCGGGCAAAGGCGTCCAGTGCATCACGCACCATGTTGCGCACTTGATCGCCAATATGGCGTACTTCAACGTAACCGCGCGGTGCCTCACCTTCTTCGCACAGCTGAATGGCCCGGCGGGCGATCTTGGTCGCTTCGTCACCGATGCGCTCCAGGTCGATCACCGACTTGGAGATACTGATGATCAAACGCAAATCAGACGCCGCAGGCTGACGACGGGCCAGAATGCGCAGGCATTCCTCGTCGATGTTGCGCTCCATCTGATTGATCTGTTCATCGATCTCGCGCACCTGTTGCGCCAGGCCCGAGTCGGCCTCGATCAATGCGGTTACCGCGTCGTTAACCTGTTTCTCGACCAGACCGCCCATCGCCAGCAGGTGGCTGCGCACGTCTTCGAGTTCCGCATTGAACTGCGCGGAAATATGATGGGTGAGGCCATCCTTTGAAATCATGGTTCTGCTCCGCAAAAGCTGTGAGCTGCGCGCTGTAAGCGGCCAGCCAAATTGTCGTTACGCCAAACGGTCACTGCCGCTCAAACTAGCCATAGCGCCCGGTGATGTAGTCTTCGGTCTGCTTCTTGGCCGGGTTGGTGAACAGCGTGTCGGTGTCACCGTACTCAACCATCTTGCCCATGTACATGAACGCCGTGTAGTCCGAAACCCGGGCTGCCTGCTGCATGTTGTGGGTCACGATGACGATGGTGAACTTGGACTTGAGCTCGTAGATCAGCTCTTCGACTTTCAACGTCGAGATCGGGTCGAGTGCCGAGCACGGCTCATCGAGCAGCAACACTTCAGGCTCTACCGCGATGGTACGGGCAATCACCAGACGCTGCTGCTGACCACCGGACAGGCCCAGCGCCGACTCGTGCAGGCGGTCTTTGACCTCATCCCACAATGCCGCGCCCTTGAGTGCCCACTCGACAGCTTCGTCGAGCACGCGCTTTTTGTTGATGCCCTGGATCCGCAGGCCATAAACCACGTTTTCGTAAATGGTCTTGGGAAACGGGTTGGGCTTCTGGAACACCATGCCGACGCGGCGACGCAGCTCGGCCACATCCTCGCCCTTGCGGTAGATGTTGTTGCCGTACAGGTTGATCTCGCCTTCGACGCGGCAACCGTCCACCAGATCGTTCATGCGGTTGAAGGTACGCAGCAGCGTGGATTTGCCACAGCCGGACGGGCCGATAAACGCCGTGACCCGTTGTTTCGGAATATTCAGGCTGACGTCATACAGCGCCTGTTTTTCACCGTAGTAAAGGTTCAGTCCCGGTACTTCAATGGCAACTTCTTCGTTGTCCAGGTTCAAGCTTTGTTTGCTGCGACCCAAGGCGGACATGTTGATGCCGTGGGTTGAGGATTCATGCTGCATGGGGTACTCCATACGCTATTTAGTCTGTGTGAGCGGGTGCTCGCTGCGGTTTATCTGAAAGACCGCGTTGTCTGCATCGCGAGCAAGCCCGCTCCCACATTCAAGATTCAGTTGGTTTATCAGCTTTCCAGCGCCTTGTACTTCTCGCGCAGGTGGTTACGAATCCACACTGCCGACAGGTTCAGGGTCGCGATGACCAGCACCAGCAGCAGCGCCGTGGCGTATACCAGCGGTCGTGCCGCTTCGACGTTCGGGCTCTGGAAACCCACGTCATAAATATGGAAGCCCAGGTGCATGATCTTCTGGTCAAGGTGCAGGTACGGGTAGTTGCCGTCCAGCGGCAGCGACGGCGCCAGCTTGACCACGCCCACTAGCATAAGCGGCGCCACTTCACCGGCCGCACGGGCCACGGCGAGGATCATGCCGGTCATCATGGCCGGGCTGGCCATCGGCAGTACGATCTTCCACAAGGTTTCGGATTTGGTTGCACCCAGCGCCAGCGAGCCTTCGCGAACGGTACGCGGGATCCGCGCCAGCCCTTCCTCGGTGGCCACGATCACCACCGGCACAGCCAGCAGTGCCAGAGTCAGCGAGGCCCACATCAGGCCCGGCGTACCAAAGGTCGGTGCCGGTAAGGCTTCGGCGAAGAACAGGCGGTCAACCGAACCACCCAGCACATACACAAAGAAGCCCAGACCAAATACCCCGTAAACAATGGCCGGTACACCCGCCAGGTTGTTCACCGCGATACGGATCACCCGGGTCAGGGTGTTCTGCTTGGCATATTCACGCAGGTACACCGCAGCCAGTACACCGAACGGGGTTACGATCACGGCCATGATCAGGGTCATCATCACGGTGCCGAAAATCGCCGGGAAGATCCCGCCTTCGGTGTTCGCTTCACGTGGGTCCTGGCTCAGGAACTCCCAGATGTTGCTGAAATACATGGCCAGTTTTTGCCAGCTGTTCATGGCGTTAGGCTGGTAGGCCTTGACCACTTTGCCGATGCTGATTTCAAGTTCTTTGCCATTGGCATCGCGGGCCGTGAGGCTGTCGCGGTTGAACTGTGCATGCAGCTCGCCCAGGCGATCTTCAATGGCCTTGTAACGGGCATTGAGTTCGGCGCGTTCGGACTCCATGTCAGCCTGCGCCTGCGGGGTCAGCTTGCCTTCCAGCTCCAGCTTGCGGCCATGCAGACGGATGCGCTCCAGCCCGTGGTTGATCGCACCGATGTCTTTTTTCTCAAGCTGGCTCAGTTGCGAAGCCAGCTCGTTTACATGTTTGACCCTGGCTTGCAGCTCTGGCCAGGCAGCAGCACCTTCTGCCACTACCTTGCCGTTTTCTTTCACGTTAACCAGGTAGCCGTAAAAATTGCCCCACTCACGACGCTCGATGGCCATCAACTCTGGCGGCGTGCTCTGGTTGGTCAGCCACTCGCCCACCACCCAGGTAAAGTCGTTGCCGTTCAAGTCACGGTTGCCGACCTTGATCAGCTCGCGAGTCATAAACTCCGGGCCTTGCTCAGGTACTGGCAGGCCCGCACTTTTCAGGCGCTCGCGGGGCACCTCTTCCTTTTGCACCACTTCGCCGATCACCAGGTGATTGGCGCTGCCTGGCACGTTGTACTCGGCGTGGATCAGATCGGCAGGCCAGAAGTGACCCAGGCCGCGCACCGCAATCACCGACAACAGGCCGATGGTCATGATGACGGCGATAGACACCGCACCACCGCTGATCCAGACGCCTGGAGCGCCGCTCTTGAACCAACCTTTGAGGGAATTCTGTTTCACAGACTTCTACCTTCCTTAAAGCGACGAATATTTCTTGCGCAGACGCTGACGGATCAGCTCGGCAAGAGTGTTCATGATGAAGGTGAACAGCAGCAGCACCAGCGCCGAGAGGAACAGCACGCGGTAATGGCTACCGCCCACTTCCGACTCTGGCATTTCCACCGCCACGTTCGCCGCCAGGGTGCGCAGGCCTTCGAACAGGTTCATTTCCATGACCGGAGTGTTACCGGTGGCCATCAACACAATCATCGTCTCGCCGACCGCACGGCCCATGCCAATCATCAGTGCCGAGAAGATCCCCGGGCTGGCAGTCAGGATGACCACGCGGGTCATGGTCTGCCACGGCGTGGCACCCAGCGCCAGCGAGCCCAGGGTAAGGCCGCGAGGCACGCTGAACACGGCGTCTTCTGCAATCGAGTAGATGTTGGGGATAACCGCAAAACCCATCGCCAGGCCGACTACCAGTGCGTTGCGCTGATCGTAGGTGATGCCCAGATCGTGGGAGATCCACATGCGCATGTCACCGCCGAAGAACCAGGCTTCCATATACGGGCTCATGTACAACGACAACCAGCCCACAAACAGCAGCACCGGGATCAGGATCAGGCTTTCCCAGCCATCCGGTACGCGCAGGCGGATCGACTCAGGCAAGCGGCTCCAGGTGAAACCGGCGACCAGAATGCCGATTGGCATCAGTAGCAGCAGGCTGAAAATACCCGGCAAATGCCCTTCCACATACGGCGCCAGAAACAGGCCAGCAAAGAAACCCAGGATCACCGTTGGCATCGCTTCCATCAGCTCGATCACCGGCTTGACCTTGCGGCGCAGGCTCGGAGCCATGAAGTAAGCGGTGTAAATTGCAGCAGCAACGGCCAGCGGGGCCGCCAGCAGCATCGCGTAGAAAGCTGCTTTCAACGTACCGAAGGTCAATGGCGCAAGGCTCATCTTCGGTTCGAAGTCAGTGTTGGCGGCGGTCGATTGCCAAACGTATTTAGGCTCGTCGTAGTTCTCGTACCAGACCTTGCTCCACAACGCGCTCCAGGACACTTCCGGGTGCGGGTTCTTCAAGGTCAGTGGCAGCAGCTTGCCGCCCTCTTCGACAATGACGCGGTTGGCACGTGGCGACAACGCCATGATGCCCGGGCCTTCGGCAATCTTTTCAACCAGCAGGGTGCGGTGCGCAGTGCTGTGGAACACACCGATTTCACCGGCAGCGTCCAGGGCCAGGAAGCCCTTGCGACGTTGCTCGGCAGTGATCTCAACAATCGGCGAAGTGCCCATCTGGAAGCTGCGGATATGCTTGAAGCGCTGCTCGCCGTCAGGATCGCGGGCCATAAACCACTGGCTCAGACCACCTTTGGAGTTACCAAAAATCAGCGAGATACCACCCACCAACTGCGTGCTTGCAGTGATTTCGGTGTCTGCATCTTCAGCCAGCTTGTAACGACCGTTGAGGCTCTTCTCACGCAGGCTGAATACATCGACCAAGGCCCGATCGTTCACCACATACAACCACTGCTGACGCGGGTCGATGTAGATCGCTTTGACCTGCTTGGTCATCTGTGGCAGGTCGATGCGAGTCTCAGTGGTGGTGACCTCTTCGGTCATCATGTTTTCTTCGCGGGCCAGCGACAGCACATTCAATTTCGCACCTGTGGAACCTGCCAGCACCAGCGTCGAATCGTTCACGCTGAGGTTGACGTGATCCAGTGCCCCGCCTTGCGGGTCGAGCACGATCGGCGCTTCACCGTAGGGGTACTCAATCGCCGGAGTGATGGTTTTTTTGTTGTCCGGGTAGCTGACCCGATAGGTATGGCGGAATACCAGCGCCTGACCGTTGGACAGGCCCAGCACCACCACCGGATTACCCGGCTGGTCTTCACCCAGGGAAGTCACCTGCGTGCCGGCTGGCAGCGGCAAGTTGACCCGAGACAGCTCTTCGCCATTCTTCGCATTAAAGAACAACACCATGCCCTTGTCGGAAACCCGCATGCCGACCTGATTTTGCTCCTCGACGGAGATCATCAGCGGCTTGCCGGCGTCCTGCATCCACACCGGCGTAATCGCCTGTTTGGCGGTCAGGTCGGCGCCCTGGAACAGTGGGTAAACCACATAGCCCAGAAAGAAGAAAATCAGGGTGATGGCGCCGAGCACGGCAAGACCGCCGATAAATACATACCAGCGGGTCAGGTGGTCTTTAAGCGCGCGGATGCGGCGCTTGCGCTGCAGTTCAGGCGTATTGAAATCAATGCGCTTGGGAGCGGAAGTCGTAGTCATTGGGGAATTGGCCAGATCATTCATGCGCACACCCTAGCGGTCCTGTATGACAGAAAGATGACAAAGCAGTGACGCAAAAAATCCGCCGCCCGACGGAGCTGGCAGCGGAATGGAAAACTGTGGTGAATCTGTAACAACTTAAACTTGTAGTCGCTGCCGCAGGCTGCGGCAGCGACTACAAAGTCATTACTTCTTGGCGACGTCGGCAGCGCCTTCTTTCAAGCCCAGATCAGCCAATGCTTTGGCTGCAACCTTGGCTGGCAGCGGGATATAGCCATCCTTCACGACCACTTCCTGACCCTGCTTGGACAGAACCAGCTTGATGAACTCGGCTTCCAACGGGTTCAACGGCTTGTTCGGCGCCTTGTTCACGTACACGTAGAGGAAACGCGACAGCGGGTATTTTCCGTTCAGTGCGTTTTCTTCGCTGTCTTCGATAAACTCGGTGCTGCCCTTTTTAGCCAAAGGCACGGTCTTCACGCTGGCGGTTTTGTAACCGATGCCCGAGTAACCGATACCGTTGAGCGAGCTGCTGATCGACTGAACGACCGAAGCAGAACCCGGCTGTTCGTTTACGTTAGGCTTGAAGTCACCTTTGCACAGGGCTTCTTCCTTGAAGTAACCGTATGTGCCGGATACCGAGTTACGCCCGAACAGCTGCACCGGCTTGTTCGCCAGGTCGCCGGTCACGCCCAGATCACCCCAGGTCTTGATGTCGGACTTGCCGCCACACAGACGCGTGGAGGAGAAAACTGCGTCTACCTGCTCCATGGTCATGTGCTTGATCGGGTTGTCCTTGTGCACGAACACGGCCAGGGCATCCACGGCCACCGGGATAGCGGTTGGCTTGTAGCCGTACTTCTGCTCGAAGGCAGCCAGTTCGTTGTCTTTCATCTTGCGGCTCATCGGGCCCAGGTTAGCGGTGCCTTCAGTAATCGCAGGCGGCGCGGTCGAAGAACCGGCAGCTTGAATCTGGATATTTACGTTTGGATATTCTTTCTTGTAAGCCTCGGCCCACAATGTCATCAAATTCGCCAGAGTGTCAGAACCAACGCTGGACAGGTTCCCCGACACACCAGTTGTCTTCACATAGGGCTGAATAGCCGGGTCAACACCAGCGGCAACCGCATTGGCAGTTGCAACGCCTGCGGCAACAAAAGTCAGGGCCGCCATAACACGCTTCAGTTTCATGCCTTACTCCTAACAAACGGGGTTAGATGAATCGGGGGCCAGTATCTGCAGGCCATGTGACTACTCTATGAACCGATTGTGACAATTAGATGAAAGGCCATCATTCGTTACAAATGATGGCCTTTCAGGAGAGGCTTGATGAGGTGTTGCGACGGATCAGGCTTCGATCAGCGACCCTTCTTCCACAGGTAAGCGCCTACCAGTAAACCCATGGTGCAAATAATTGCTACGTAATAGGCCGGGCCCATCGGGCTTTCCTTGAGCAACAAGGTCACGGCCATTGGCGTCAGGCCACCGAAGATGGCGTAAGCCAGGTTGTAGGAGAACGACAGGCCGCTGAAACGCACTACAGCCGGGAAGGCTTTAACCATCACATAAGGCACAGCGCCGATGGTGCCTACAAACAAACCGCTTAAGGAATACAGCGGGAACAACCAGTCCGGGTGTTGCAGCAGGCTGTGGTAGAAGGTCCACGATGTTACCAGCAAGCCGGCGCAACCAAACACGAACACCTTGCCCGCACCAAAGCGGTCAGCCAGCGCACCCGAGGCGATGCAACCCAGGCTCAAGAAGACGATGGCCAGGCTGTTGGCCTGCAACGAGGTGGTCGCAGAAAAACCATAGATGGTTTGCAGAACAGTGGGAGTCATCAGAATGACTACGATGATCCCGGCAGACAGCAACCAGGTCAGCAGCATCGAGATCGCAATCGCCCCGCGATGCTCACGCAATACGGTCTTGAGCGGTACTTCAGCGGCCAATGCCTTGCGCAGTTGCAGCTCGGCGAACACCGGGGTTTCGTGCAGCCAGCGACGCAGATACACCGAGAACAGACCGAATACACCGCCCATCAGGAACGGAATCCGCCATGCGAAGTCAGACACCTCGGCCGGTGTGTAGATGGTATTGATAGCCGTGGCCATCAGCGAGCCCAGCAAAATGCCCGCTGTCAGCCCGCAGGTCAGGGTACCGCAGGCATAGCCCACGTGGCGTGGCGGAACGTGTTCGGCCACAAACACCCAGGCCCCTGGCACTTCTCCGCCAATGGCGGCGCCCTGGATCACGCGCATCAGCAGCAGCAGGATCGGTGCCCACATGCCAATCTGCGCATAGGTTGGCAACAGACCCATGATCAAGGTCGGCACGGCCATCATAAAGATGCTCAGGGTGAACATCTTTTTGCGCCCCAGCAGGTCGCCAAAGTGCGCCATGACAATGCCGCCCAGAGGACGCGCCAGGTAACCGGCGGCAAAAATACCGAAGGTCTGCATCAGGCGTAGCCATTCCGGCATGTCAGCCGGGAAAAACAGCTTGCCGACCACCGTGGCAAAAAACACGAAAATAATGAAATCGTAAAACTCCAGCGCACCACCCAGGGCAGACAGCGACAAGGTTTTATAGTCATTACGGGTTAACGGCCGCGAAGGCGGCGCAGCACTGGAAGGCTCTGTGATCATGGGGTATTGCTTCTCTTATTAGGCTCGGCAAAAAGCTGCAACTTCGCCGACAGGGGCTGGGCAGGTTTTGAAAGATAACAAATTGTTTGCAAAAGCATAGAGCTAGAGATGCTACGTACTCAAAAAGCAGAATCAGAAGGTCGTCGGCCGGGTCATCGCCCGATATACTCACGAACGTAAGAAACACTTGGTAACTTCTGAGGTTGCTGCGCGAAAACGCCCGCTGGAGGCTACAGCCGATTTCGCAGAGTTTCTCCTTGGCGCGGCTTATGAAGAACGTGACGAACGTAGTATGTTCGGGCTGAATCGTTTTTCTAAAGACGCTTTTTCACCCGCAGTACTTATGAAGAATCACGGGTCAGAGGCCCTTCGCAATGCTAGAGCTCGAACAAGAAGATCCAATCCCGCAAGGCGACCTGGCCTTGCAAATCACCGCACTGCCACGCGAAACCAATGGTTTCGGCGATATTTTTGGTGGCTGGCTGGTTTCCCAGATGGACCTGGCTGGCACGGCTATGGCCAGCAAGGTAGCCGGTGGCCGTGTCGCCACTGTCGCGATTGATCGCATGGCGTTTCTGGTTCCTGTGGCCGTTGGCGCCCAATTGTCGTTCTACACCCAGGCACTGGAAATCGGCCGCAGCTCGATCCAGATGATGGTAGAAGTGTGGAGTGACGATCCGTTGTCCAGCGAGTGGCGCAAAGTGACCGAAGCGGTCTTTGTATTTGTTGCCATTGATGGCAGCGGCCGTACCCGCTCCGTTCCGCCACGCCGTTAAACCTTCTTACTAGAGAGCCTGCCATGCACCATATAGAGTCAGTCACCCTGGATGAACTGGAGTGCTGGCACTTCCAGCATGGTCAGGCCCAACTGCTGGTCGCCAAACAGGGCGCGCAGGTTCTGAGCTATCAGGTCGGTGATGAACCGCCGATTATCTGGCTTAACGATAAAGCCCAGTACAAGCATGGCCAGGGCATCCGCACGGGTGTGCCTGTGTGCTGGCCATGGTTCGGCAATTTTGCACTTAACCCGCAAAGCGTGCAGGCCATGCGCCATAGTGACGAGCCTGCCACGGCCCACGGCCTGGTGCGTACCCGCGAATGGGAAGTGCTGGAGATCGATGACGCGGGCGAAGCACTGCATATCGAGCTGGGCCTGCCCCATACCGAAGGTGGCCTGCCGGGCTGGCCACACGATGTGGCGCTGACACTGAGCATCCGCCTCGACAGCCAGTTGCATATCAGCCTCACCAGCCATAACCGCAGCGACATTCCGGTCTGCATCAGCCAGGCGCTGCATAGTTACTTTGCGGTCAGCGACGTGCGCAAGGTTCAGGTCAAAGGGGTCGACGGCCTGACCTACATTGACACCCTCAAGGATTGGGAACGTGTTCAACAGGCGGGCGATCTGTCCTTTAGCGGCGAAACCGACCGTATCTACCTCGACACCCCGTCGCAACTGAGCATCGTCGACCCCGACTGGTCGCGCACCCTTGAGTTGAACTCCCATGGCTCGCGTTCAGCGGTGATCTGGAACCCGTGGATCGACAGGGCCGCCAGCTTCAGCGACATGGCCGCAGACGGCTGGCAACGCATGTTGTGCATCGAAACCGCCAACGTGATGGATGACGTGATCACCCTGACGCCGGGGGCCAGTCATACGCTGGGTGTGAGTATTGCGAGCAAGCGTCTAAAGGCCTGACACACACAATCTGTGGGAGCGAGCAGGCTCGCTCCCACCAGACTCCCTCCTGCGATCAATCCCTACAAATCTTCCTCAACCACCACCCGCACCTTGCTCGCATCCAGCGCATAGGCCGCGTCAGCCAGGTCATTGCTGACCTTCTCGACCTTCAACGTACCCATCACCCACAGCGGCGTATAAATATCGTCCAGCTTCAGACCTTTTGGATAGCGCACCAGCACCAGTTGATTGGGCGGCGGAGGCGGCACATGGATACAGGCGCCCGGGTAAGGCACCAGAAAAAACAGCGTGCTGCGCCCCTTGGCATCGGTTTCCAACGGCACCGGGTAACCGCCCAAACGGATATTCTTGCCATTCATGCCCGCCACAGTTTTGCTCGAGTACATCACGGCCGGCAGGCCCTTACTCTGCTTCAAGCCACCCTTGGCCGTAAACGTGCCGTTGGCCTCGGGCGAGTCATGGTCAATTTCGGGCATTTGCTCTAGGGCTATCTGATCCGACTTCGGCATCAGTTCAAGCCAGTCGGTTTCGGGCAGTTCTGTCGCGTGTGCAAGGCCTGCGCCCAGCAAAAGGAATGTGAGAAGAAAACGGCGCATGCAAGGCTCGATAGATGAGAAATAAACGCGCACATCTTAGCCCTCTCTGCGGCTGGCGCAGAGAGAACCAAAGCGTTTGATCAGGACTTTTTCGACACGAGGCCGTAGATCACCAGCAAGATTACGGCGCCAACCACAGCACCGATAAAGCCGGCACCCTCGCCCGCCTTGTAAATACCGATCGCCTGGCCACCATAGGTCGCTGCCAGCGAGCCGCCGATACCCAGCAGGATGGTCATGATCCAGCCCATGCTGTCGTCACCCGGTTTCAGGAAACGAGCCAGCAGGCCAACGATCAAGCCGATAAAAATGGTTCCGATAATGCCCATGAACACTTCCTCTTGATTGATGGCGTTATACCAAAGCCTAGTCAGCACTTTGGCATCACGCCATCAGAGGGTAGCGGCAACCCAATGGTTCCCGCCAAAAGCGATTTACGCTTCGTCGATCAACGCTTCAACCTTGAGGATTTGCGCTTGCAGGGTCGCCATGTCGGCGCAACGCAGGTTGGCGTGGCCGACTTTACGGCCGATCTTGAAAGCCTTGCCATAGTGGTGCAAATGGCAGTCGGCAATCGCAATCACCTTTTCAACCGGCGGTACGCTGCCGATAAAGTTGAGCATGGCGCTTTCGCCCACTTTGGCGGTCGATCCCAGCGGCAAACCAGCGATGGCCCGCAAGTGGTTTTCGAACTGGCTGCACTCAGCGCCTTCGGTGGTCCAGTGCCCGGAGTTATGCACACGCGGAGCGATTTCGTTGGCCTTGAGGCCGCCGTCGACTTCAAAGAACTCGAACGCCATCACGCCAACGTAATCCAGCTGCTTGAGCACACGGCTGGAGTAGTCTTCAGCCAGGGCTTGCAGCGGGTGGTGGGTGCTGGCTACCGACAACTTGAGGATGCCGCTGTCGTGGGTGTTGTGTACCAGCGGGTAGAACTGCGTTTCACCATCACGACCGCGTACGGCAATCAGCGACACTTCGCCAGTGAACGGGACAAAACCTTCCAACAGGCAGGACACGCTGCCCAATTCGGCAAACGTGCCCACTACATCTTCAGGAGTGCGCAGGACTTTCTGGCCCTTGCCGTCGTAACCCAGGGTACGGGTCTTGAGCACGGCAGGCAGGCCGATGGTGACCACTGCTGCGTCCAGGTCCGCCTGGGACTGAATGTCTGCAAACGCCGGGGTCGGAATACCCAAGTCCTTGAACATGCTCTTTTCGAACCAGCGATCACGGGCAATGCGCAAGGCTTCGGCACTCGGATACACCGGGACGAATTGCGACAGGAAAGCCACGGTTTCAGCCGGAACGCTTTCGAACTCGAAGGTCACCAGATCAACTTCGTCAGCCAACTGACGCAGATGGTCCGGGTCGCTGTAGTCCGCACGCAGGTGCTCGCCCAATGCGGCGGCGCAGGCATCGGGGGCAGGATCAAGGAAAGCGAAGTTCATCCCCAGCGGAGTACCCGCCAGGGCCAGCATGCGGCCCAACTGGCCGCCACCGATTACACCGATTTTCATCGTCAGAAACCTCAGGCTACGCGCGGGTCTGGATTGTCCAGCACGCTGTCTGTCTGTTCAGCACGGAATGCTTTCAAAACGGTATGGA
>Ga0302347_1002757_pt1 | contig 16963 bp, 12 predicted proteins | sample PhyWR1_FD_202178 | JGI IMG/M metagenome (GOLD analysis project Ga0302347, IMG submission 202178) | Leaf surface microbial communities from wheat plants in UC Gill Tract Community Farm, Albany, California, United States - DLSL W.R1 (v2)... | ecosystem: Host-associated > Plants > Phyllosphere >...
GGCCCGATGATGCAGATGAAAATCGCCAGCACGATAAACGTGTAGGGCTTGTGCAGTGCGGTCTTTACCAGCCCGAGCATGCCTGGACCTCCGGGGAGTGGAATTGCAAACCTCGGCAGTCTCACCGTCCAAACCTAACGATCCGCTTTCAGTAACGTGAAGGATCCTTTAGGAAAAGCCTGAAATTCCCTTCACTTTCATTCATTTGGCTGCAGAGGCGATGGGCGCCAAGCTTGAGACCTATTCGACGGGCCATCCTTTGTACCTGTCGTACTTTTTGGTTTTTCCTGCGAGGCGTACTTGCAATGACTCTTAAACCGCTGCTGCTGATTCCGTCCCTGAGCCTGGTGTTGTTGCTGTCGGCCTGTGCCGGGCCGATGCCCAAACAAGACCCGAGCGAAGCCTGGATCGGTCTTAAAGAAGAGGGCTCAAGTGATTTGATGGCTGAGCGGGTGGACGGCAAAAACATCAATGATGGCCGCTACTTTGAAGTCACCCCCGGTGCTCATCGCCTGGACGTGACCCTGTTTGAAGGGGCCACGGGGGATGAGAACCAGGTGGATTGCCAGGGCAAGGTCAATTACAGCGGGTTCAAGGCCGGTGAGCACTACGAACTGATCGAGTCGAGCCTGGGGCCTGAGGTAAGTGCGAGCCTGGTGGATGGCCACGGCAAGGAAGTGGCGCATACGGCGGATTTCACCTGTATGCCGGGGTAGGCGCCTTTACCCTTGTGGGAGCGGGCTTGCTCGCGATACAGGCAACGCGGTGTTTCTGCTTTACCGCGGTGATGCCATCGCGAGCAAGCCCGCTCCCACAAATGATTGGGTGTTTTTCTAGAACGAACGCACGATCTTGCCCAGTGTCTCCATGGCCTTTTCGCTGGCGGCGTCCCACGGGCTGCCGTAGTTCAGGCGGATGCAGTTGCGAAAACGCTGGGTCGCCGAAAAAATCGGCCCCGGCGCGATGCTGATGCCTTGCGCCAACGCCATCTGAAACAGCTTGAGCGAATCCATTTGTTCAGGCAGTTCCAGCCACAGAAAGTAGCCGCCTGAAGGCTGGCTGACCCGGGTTTGCGCCGGAAAATAACGCCCAATTGCCGCCAGCATCGCGCTCTGTTGTTCTTCCAGGGCATAGCGCAACTTGCGCAGATGCCGGTCGTAGCCGCCATGCTGCAAGTAATCGGCAATCGCCGCCTGGGCGGGCATCGAGGCGCACAGTGAGGTCATCAGTTTCAGCCGTTCGATTTTCTGCGCATAACGCCCCGCAGCCACCCAACCAATGCGATAGCCCGGAGCCAGGCTTTTGGCGAACGAGCCGCAATGCATCACCAGCCCTTCGGTATCAAAGGCCTTGGCCGGTTTCGGCGGGTGCTGGCCGTAATACAGTTCGGCGTAGACATCGTCCTCAATCAACGGCACCTGATGGCTGCGCAGCAACTCGACCAGTGCCTGTTTCTTGGCTTCGGGCATGGTCGCGCCAATCGGGTTCTGAAAGCTGGTCATGCACCACACGGCCTTGATCGGGTGCCGTTCGAGGGTTTGTGCCAGCACCCCGAGGTCGATGCCATCACGGGGGTGAACCGGGATTTCCACGGCTTTGAGCTTGAGCCGCTCCAGTACTTGCAGGCAGGCATAGAACGCCGGGGCTTCAATGGCCACCAGATCACCGGGTTCGGTGACGGCTTGCAGGCACAGGTTCAGGGCCTCCAGCGCGCCATTGGTGATCAGCAGTTCCTCCATGGGCAGCATCAGCCCGCCAACCATATAGCGCAGGGCGATTTGCCTGCGTAGCTGCGGGTTGCCGGGGGACATATCGGTGACCACCATACGCGGGTCCATCTCGCGGCTGGCGGTGGCCATCGAACGGGCCAGGCGTTGCAGCGGAAACAGCATCGGGCTGGGGAACGCCGAACCAAAGGGCACGGTGTGCGGGTCCTTGATCGAGTCCAGCACCGAAAATACCAGGGCACTGACATCCACCTGGGTGGATTCGGTGACATGGCTGCTGAACACCGGCTCGCAGAACGGGCTGGGCGCATGGGTATTGACGAAATAGCCCGAGCGCGGCTTGGCCCGGATCAGGCCACGGCGCTCCAGCAGGTAGTAGGCCTGAAATACCGTCGATGGGCTGACGCCGTAGGTCTGGCTGGCATAACGCACCGAGGGTACTCGCTGGCCGGGGCCGAGCACCCCGGAGCGGATCAGTTCGGCAATATCATCGGCGAATTTTTCGTAGCGTTTCATTGGGATAAGGCTCGGTCCGAAGGGGCTTGCGGCACTGCGTGCTGTGTCTGTGGGAGCGAGCTTGCTCGCGATACAGGCGCTGCGGTGTTTCTGATAAACCGCAGCGATCCTATCCCGATCAAGCCCGATCCCACACAGAGTATTTGCAACTTAACGGTTAATCGGTGCGACAAAGCGGCTTTTGGCCACGCTGCGCACACTTGGCTCATCAGTATCGGTGACCACAAATTCGATGGTCTGAGAGCTGCTTTTCGGGCGATCGGCCAACAGTGCAACAGACACCGGCACATCGACAATTTCACCGGGCGCCAGGCTCAGCTCGGTTTTACCCTGCAACAGGAAGTCCTCGCTGTCTTGCAACGACACCCGATAGTGCTGCGGTTCCTGGGTTTTGTTGATGATTTTCAGGCTGTAGATGTTCTCGATCTGGCCCTGGCTGTTTTCGCGGAACAGGCCGCGGTCCTTGATTACATCCAGGGACACCATGGTGCGCATGTTCAGGGCCATCACCAGCGCGCCGATCATCACTACCAACACTACCGCGTAACCGATCAGGCGCGGACGCAACAGGTGGGTTTTGCCGCCTTGCAGTTCGTGTTCGGAGGTATAGCGCACCAGGCCCGGGGCGTAACCCATTTTTTCCATCACCGAATCACAGGCGTCGATACAGGCAGCGCAGCCGATGCATTCCATCTGCAAGCCATCGCGGATATCAATTCCGGTAGGGCAGACCTGCACGCACATATAGCAATCGATGCAATCACCCAGCCCGGCTTGCTTGGGCTCTACCCCGCGTTTGCGCGGGCCACGGTTTTCGCCACGGGCCACGTCATAGGAAATGGCCAGGGTGTCCTTATCGAACATCACGCTCTGGAAGCGGGCATACGGGCACATATGCATGCACACCGCCTCACGCAGCCAGCCGGCGCTGATATAGGTGGCACCGGTGAAAAACAGCATCCAGAACAGGCTGATCCCGGCGATTTCCAGGGTCAGCAGCTCAGTGGCCAGCGGCCGCACCGGGGTGAAGTAGCCAACGAAGGTCAGCGCAGTCATTACGCTTATTGCCAGCCACAGTGAGTGCTTGGCCGTGCGGCGCAGGATCTTGTTCAGGCGCCAGGGCGCGGCTTGCAGTTTTATGCGCTGGTTTCTGTCACCTTCGGTGATCTTTTCGCACCACATAAACAGCCATGTCCAGCTGCTTTGCGGACAGGTGTAACCACACCATACGCGCCCGGCAAACACCGTGATCGCAAACAGGCCAAAGGCGGCAATAATCAGCAAGGCCGAGAGCAGAATGAAATCCTGTGGCCAGAAAGTCGCGCCGAAAATATGAAATTTACTTTCAGACAGGTCCCACAAGACCGCCTGACGGCCGTCCCAATTCAGCCAGACCGTGCCAAAAAACAGCAAAAACAGCAGGCCTGTACCCACTATTCGCAGGGTGCGGAACAGGCCGGTGAAACTGCGGGTGTAAATCATGTTGTCGCTGGACTTGTTATTTATTTTTGCGGCTCGTGGTCGAGAAGCCTCAAATGACTCAAGTATCTGGACGGGTATTTGTTCGCTCATGGTCTTTGCTCATCAGCCTCCATCAGGCAGCAGCACTATGCCCGGCGAACTGTTTGCATAACAGGCTCAGGTATTTGAATAAAAACCGGATCAGATGGAGTTTCAAGGCTGCCTGCGACAACTTGCTGCACCCTCAGCAACGCCCCGCAGTTGTTGGGCTTGTGCGGCTGTAACCGAGGTGGGCGGGAGAGAGGGTGATTGAGGTCAAGGAATACACCGAATCACGGGCAGGGTGCTGTGCGGGACTGATCTTTGCACATGTTTTGCATTGAACCCAGCAGTAACCCCCATCAACCCTCTGCCCGGGTGTCAGGGTGACCTCAAAGCAACATATTGCCCTGTCAGTGTACGAAAACAGTGCAATGTGCAGTCATCTGCTCCAAGTGTTTGTCATACGTCACAGGATGGCCATCAAAGGATACAGATTGTCTGACAGCAGCTAGGCTTTGCTCTGTCTGTGAGTTGCAGGACATAGCTCAAGGCGATGGCTTAAACGCGTGCAGGGTCATGCGTAACCTTTACCGGATGGAGAGCAGCATGGATTCGAGCAAGCAAACGGGTAAAGGGAAAGATTCATTGTTACCCGATATTGCGGATATCGAGGCGCTGACGCGAGCTGAGCATCCTGATCCGTTTTCAGTACTGGGGCCTCATGGGGATGGCGAGGGCGGGCAATATATCCGGGCGTTTTTACCCGGCGCGGTGAATGTCAATGTGATCGCCCGTGATAGCGGCGAGGTACTGGGTCGACTTGATGATTCACAGGTGCCCGGCCTTTATGTGGGGCATTTCCCCCAGGCGCGTGCATATCTATTGCAGGTTGACTGGAATAACACGGTACAGACCAGCGAAGATCCCTACAGTTTCGGCCCGTTGCTGGGTGAAATGGATCTGTATCTGTTTGCCGAAGGCAACCACCGCGATCTGAGCAGCTGTTTTGGCGCGCAATTGACCCAGGTCGATGGCGTGCCTGGGGTGCGCTTTGCGGTGTGGGCGCCGAATGCGCGGCGGGTATCGGTAGTCGGTGATTTCAATGGCTGGGATGGCCGTCGCCACCCCATGCGCCTGCGCCATGCCAACGGGGTATGGGAGTTGTTTGTGCCGCGCTTGCAAGCGGGTGAGGCGTACAAGTATGAAATCCTCGGCGCCCACGGGATCTTGCCGCTCAAGGCCGACCCTGTGGCCCTGGCCACCCAGTTGCCACCCGATACCGCGTCCAGGGTGGCATCGCCCCTGGCCATCGACTGGCAGGACGGTGACTGGATGCAAGCCCGCGAGCAGTTGCAGCGCCATGATGCGCCGCTGTCGATCTATGAGCTGCATGTGGGCTCGTGGCAATGCGAGGTGGATGATGTCGGGGATATCGCACGCCAGTACAGCTGGCTTGAGCTGGCGGACCGGCTGATTCCTTATGTGCAGCAACTGGGCTTTACCCATATCGAGCTGATGCCGATTATGGAACACCCGTTCGGTGGTTCGTGGGGCTATCAGCCCTTGTCGCAATTTGCCCCGACTGCCCGTTATGGCTCGCCCGATGAATTCGCTGCATTCGTCAATGCCTGCCATATGGCCGGTATCGGCGTGATTCTGGACTGGGTGCCGGCGCATTTTCCCAACGATACTCACGGGCTGGCGCAGTTTGATGGCACGGCGTTGTACGAATATGCCAACCCGCTGGAAGGCTTTCATCAGGACTGGAATACGCTGATTTACAATCTGGGCCGTACTGAAGTTCACGGCTTTATGCTGGCTTCGGCCTTGCACTGGCTCAAGCACTTCCATATCGACGGGCTGCGGGTCGATGCCGTGGCGTCCATGTTGTACCGCGATTATTCGCGCAAATCCGGGGAATGGGTGCCCAACCGTTTTGGCGGCCGGGAAAACCTCGAAGCCATCGAGTTCTTGCGCCACCTCAACGATGTAGTGGCCCATGAAGTGCCAGGTGCACTGGTGATTGCCGAAGAATCCACGGCCTGGCCGGGTGTGAGCCAGAGCACCGATCAGGGCGGCCTGGGTTTTTCCTACAAGTGGAACATGGGCTGGATGCATGACTCGCTGCACTATATCCAGCAAGATCCGGTGTACCGCGCTCACCATCACAACGAGTTGAGCTTTGGTCTGGTGTACGCATGGACCGAGCGTTTTATCCTGCCGATTTCCCACGATGAGGTGGTACACGGCAAGCACTCGCTGATTGACAAGATGCCCGGTGACCGTTGGCAAAAATTCGCCAATCTGCGGGCTTACCTGAGTTTTATGTGGGCGCACCCGGGCAAGAAATTGCTGTTTATGGGCTGCGAATTCGGGCAGTGGCGCGAGTGGAACCACGATCAGCAACTGGACTGGTATTTGCTGCAATACCCCGAGCACAGGGGGGTGCAGAAGCTGGTCGGGGATTTGAACCGGCTGTATCGCGAGCAACCTGCGTTGTATGAGCAGGATGACGTGTCGCAAGGGTTCCAGTGGCTGATTGGCGATGATGCTGCCAACAGCGTTTATGCCTGGCTGCGCTGGAGCAAGGACGGTTCGCCATTGTTGGTGGTGACCAACTTTACCCCGGTGCCGCGTGAGGGGTATCGCATCGGTGTGCCGTTTGCCGGGACCTGGCAGGAAGTGATCAACAGTGATTCGGCGATCTATGCCGGTTCTGATTATGGCAATGGCGGCGGGGTGGTGACCGATGAGTTGCCGAGCCATGGGCAGGATTCGTCGCTGGCCTTGAATCTGCCGCCGTTGGGGGTGTTGATCTTGCGGCCGGTGTAAGTCCTTTTGGGCACCAAACCTTAAGTGGGAGCGGGCTTGCTTGCGATAGCATCGACGCGGTTCAACTGAAACATTGCGCCGTCTGCATCGCGAGCAAGCCCGCTCCCGCGGGGGGGGTGGCAGAGTGTCTGAGGTCTACAGATGCACCTCAACTGCCAACGGCAAATGATCGGATAAATGCGTCCACGGCTTGTTGCCGAGGATCTTTGGATCGTGGCTGCTGGCATTGCGCAAGTAGATGCGGTCCAGGCGCAACAGCGGCCAGCGCGCCGGGTAGGTCTTGGCCACTTGCCCATGATGGCGCTCAAACACCTCATGCAGATCGTCGCGCTGGCGCAGGGCGGCGTTGCCTTGCTGCTTCCAGTCATTAAAGTCCCCGGCAATGATTACCGGCTCATGGGGCGGCAAGGATTTGAGCAACTGGTTAAGCAATACAATCTGTAGCTGACGATGACTCTCCAGCAGGCTCAAATGCACGCAAATCGCATGCACATTGTCATGCCCCGGCACATCCAGCACGCAATGCAGCAGGCCGCGCCGCTCAGGCCCGGTAATGGACACATCCAGATTGCGCGAGGATTTGATCGGGTACTTCGACAGCAACGCATTACCGTGATGGCCATCCGGGTAAACCGCGTTACGGCCGTAGGCAAAATCAGTCCACATGCTGTCAGCGAGGAATTCGTACTGCGAGGTGGCGGGCCAGTCCTCATAGCGCGATGCGTGCTTGTCGTGCTCGCCGAGCACTTCTTGCAAGAACACCAGATCGGCCCCGGTACTGCGCACCGCTTCGCGCAGTTCGGGGAGGATAAAGCGCCGATTGAAAACCGTGAATCCCTTGTGCGTATTGACCGTCAGCACCTTCATTTGATGGACAGCAGGCGCTGATGCCGTGGCGGCAGATAAAAGTGTGTTGCCGACAATATCCTTAGTGGGCATGGTCACTCCTCTGTCAGTGGCAGTTCAGAGCGGCAGCTCAAGTGTGCAGCTTGCCGCTTTTTATAGGGATGCACTTGATGTTTATCAATGGTTTTACGACACCTCGGTATGTTGCAGCTCAAACAGCACCAGCGAGCGCCCGGTGACTTCGTAAGGCTTGTTGAACGGCAGGTGCTGCGGGCCTTTGATGCTCGGGTCGGTGGTGTCTAGCTTGCATGACCAACTGATGCCATGGGGGACTTTGGGCAGGTTGAAATTGATGCCGTCATGGTTAGCGTTGACCACGATCAGTAGAGTGGCATCAGACCCGGCGCGCTGCACCCCGGACACTTGCGCGCGACCATCAAGCAGCATGCCCAGGCAACGGGCCTGACCGTCCTGCCATTGCTCGGTGGTCATCTCGCTGCCATCGGCAGTCAGCCAGGTGACGTCCTTGACCCCGGGCACTTCGCTGGAGTGACCCTCCAGAAACAGGGCGCGGCGCAGGATGGGGTATTGCATGCGCAGTTTGATCAGGCGTTTGACAAACGCCAGCAGGGATTTGCCGGTTTTGTCCAGGTCCCAGTTGATCCAGCCGATTTCGCTGTCCTGGCAATAGGCGTTGTTATTGCCGTGCTGGGTACGGGCGAATTCGTCGCCGGCCACCAGCATCGGTGTGCCCTGGGCCAGAAACAGGGTGGCCATTAAGTTGCGCATTTGACGCTGGCGCAAGGCATTGATTTCGGGGTCGTCGGTAGGGCCTTCGACCCCGTGGTTCCAGGAAATATTATTGTTGCTGCCGTCCTCGTTGTTCTCCTCGTTGGCTTCGTTGTGCTTGTCGTTGTAGGACACCAGATCGTGCAGGGTGAAGCCGTCATGGGCGGTAATAAAATTGACCGAGCTATAGGGCCTGCGTCCGCGGTGGTTGAACATATCGGCCGAGCCGGTCATGCGCCCGGCAAATTCGGCCAGCTTGCCTTCGTCGCCTTTCCAGAAGGCGCGCACGGTGTCGCGAAAGCGGTCGTTCCACTCGGCCCAGCCGGGTGGGAAGCCGCCAACCTGATAGCCGCCGGGGCCGCAGTCCCAGGGCTCGGCGATCATCTTCACGCGGCGCAACAGCGGGTCCTGGCGGCAGGCCACCAGAAAACTGTGGCGTTCGTTAAAACCATCGTGATAACGGCCGAGAATGGTCGCCAGGTCGAAGCGGAAGCCGTCGACATGCATTTCCCTGGCCCAGTAACGCAGCGAGTCGGTGACCATCTGCAATACGCAGGGGTGGCTCAAGTCCAGGGTATTGCCGGTACCGGAATCGTTGATATAGAAGCGCTTGTCGTCGGGCATCAGTCGATAGTACGAGGCGTTATCGATGCCGCGCATGGACAGGGTGGGGCCTTGCTCGTTGCCTTCGGCGGTGTGGTTGTAGACCACATCCAGTATCACCTCCAGCCCGGCCTTGTGCAGGTGCGCGACCATTTCCTTGAACTCGGCAATTTTGCCGCTGGCCAGATAGCGCGGATCCGGGGCGAAAAAGGCGATGCTGTTGTAGCCCCAGTAGTTGGTCATGCCTTTTTGCAGCAGGTGCTGGTCGTTGACGAAGGCATGCACCGGCAGCAGCTCGACGCTGGTGACACCCAGGTCGGTCATGTGCCCGACCACCTCATCGACCATCAAGCCGGCAAAGGTGCCCCTTACCGCTTCCGGCACGGCCGGGTGGCGCATGCTGATGCCGCGTACATGGGCCTCATAAAAGATGGTGCGCTCCCAGGGCACGCTCACTCGGCGATCCTGGCCCCAGGTGTGCGCCGGGTCGATGACCTTGCACTTGGGCACAAAAGGCGCGCTGTCACGCTCGTCAAAACTCAGGTCGGCATCCGGGTGACCGATGGTGTAGCCAAACAGCGCTTCGGACCATTTGAGTTCTCCCACCAATTGCTTGGCATAGGGATCGATCAGCAATTTGTGGTGGTTGAAGCGGTGGCCGTTTTCCGGCTCGTAGGGGCCATAGACGCGATAACCGTAGACCTGCCCCGGGTGGGCGTCAGGCAGGTAGCCGTGGAAGGTTTCGTCGGTATATTCGGGCAGCTCGATCCGTTCCAGTTCCACTTCGCCAGCCGCGTCGAACAGGCACAGTTCGACTTTAGTGGCGTTGGCCGAAAACAGCGCGAAGTTAACGCCCAGGCCATCCCAGGTGGCGCCCAGGGGGAAGGGCAGCCCTTCGCGTATACGCAAGGGATCACCGGTGGGCGCTTTTGACGTGTTTTTACTCATGACCTGCTCCTGCGCAACCGGTTTTTTAGGCATGTAGGGCCTGTGGGCGCTGGCTTGCCTGCGATTCGGGCACCTCGGTACATCAGGTTGGCCGGGTTGATGCAATCGCGGGCAAGCCCGCTCCCACAGGTGAGCGGGAGTGCTTCCAGACTAAGCAGGTTTGCGCGGTGCCCGGGGCTTTTTCTCGGCAGCAGGTTTTGCCGCAGCCTTGGCCTTGGCTGCCCGTGGTGCGGCTTTTGAGGGGGCCAGGGCCTGTGCCTGGGCCAGTTTGTGTGCCATGTCCCAATGGCGAGCCTCCTGGCCTTCCGGACGTCCCTCAGATTCCCAGATCTGATAGGCAAATTCACGAATGTGTTTGTCGTCATTACTCATGGTGATGCTCCTTGCTCATGGGTGATTCAGCGGTCTCGTTCGTGGGCTTGCTGGCGGGCGCAGGCCAGCAGTTCGAAGCGTTGTGTTGCATCGATTGCGTCCAGCAACGTGCTGCAATCGCCCGGCAGTCGTCGGCACCAGTTGGGGTGGCCGCTGACGGTACCAGGCAAATTGGCTTGCTCCTCAAGCCCCAGGGCATCCTCGATCGGCAGCAGCACCAATGGCGCACGGGTGTGCCCCAGAAAGCGGATACTGGCGTCCAGCGTCGGGGCGTTGCCCTGGGCTTCTTCCTGAAAATTCTGCGGATCCAGGCGCAAGGCCCGGTCCAGCCCTTCACATTCGCGCTGACGCTCCTCGCGCCAGCGTTGCGCGGCAACCGGGTCGATCAGATTGAGGCGCTCGTTCCAGTCGATATCGCGCCCGTGCAGCCAGCCAGTAAGTGTCGGCAGGTCGTGGGTGCTGGTGGTGGCCAGCGCATAATCAGGCCAGTCCAAAATGGGTTTGAAGCGGGCGCCATAGTCCTGCTCGAACAGCAGCACGCGGATGCCCAGGATCGCCCGCTCGCTGAGTTTTTCGCGCAGGCCTTCCGGCACTGTGCCGAGGTCTTCACCCAGGACAATGGCCTGATGGCGCACGGACTCGAGGCAGACCAGGCGCAGCAGGTCATCGATGGGGTAGTACAGATAGGCGCCTTCGTCGGGCGACGCGCCGAGGGGGATCACCCACAAGCGCTGCAAGCCCAGCACATGGTCGATGCGCAAGCCGCCGGCGTGGGCAAAGTTGGCGCGCAACATTTCAATAAAGGCGCGAAAGCCGCTGCGTTTGAGGCCTTCGGGCGAGAACGCGGAAATCCCCCAACCCTGACCTGCACGGTTGAGCTGATCGGGCGGGGCGCCTACGGTCAGTTGCGCCAGCAGTTCGTCCTGGCGGCACCAGGCCTGGCTGCCCGCACCATCGGCGCCCACCGCCAGATCGGCAACCAGGCCGATGGCCATGCCGCTGGCGCGGGCGGTGGCCTGGGCGCGGTCCAGGCAGCTGGCGATCAGCCATTGGCAAAAGGCGTAATAGCCGATGACCTGTTGATGCTCCTCGGCAAACTGCAGCAGCGCCGGGCTGTCCGGGTTGCGCCATTGCTCGGGCCAGTCACGCCAGTCGAGGCTGTGTTGCTCGGCCACACAGGCTTCTTGCAGGGCTTCAAAGCGGCAGTGGTTTTCCAGGGCTTCGCCCCCCCGCTGACGAAAACTCTGGAAGTCGGCATCAAGGGGGTGCTCTTCCCGGGTAAAGTCCTTGTACAACTGGCGCAGCAGTGCCTGCTTGGCCTGGGTGGCGGCGGGCCAGTCGATCAGGGGCAGTTGCTCCAGGCGCTGCAGTTCTTCATGCAGGCCCGTCGCATCAATGGCCCTTTTCAGCGCTTCCTCGCCGAGGATGCTGGCGGGTGCGGCATACAGGCTGTTGAGGAATAAACGGCTGGACGGTGAATACGGGCTGTAGTGCCTGGGCGCGCTACTGAACATGGCGTGCAAAGGGCTGATCGCCAGAGCATCGGCACCGCGCTCACCGACCGCTTGCAGCAGGGTTTGCAGTGCCCGGGTATCACCAAAGCCGCCATCGCCGTGGCGCCGCAGCGAGTACAACTGCACGCTCAGGCCCCAGGCCCGTGGTGCCGATTGATGCAGGGCATCGCCAACGCTGAAACACTTGGTCGGGGCCACGGCCAGGGTGAATTGCTGGTCGTCCAGATGCACCCGGTGATAGCCAATGGGGATCATGCCCGGCAGCATGGCGTCGGCATCCAGCTGGATCGGCAGCGAATCACCGTTCTCCAGATGCACGACACACTGGCTGTGGGGCTGGAAATAGCGCGACAGGTCCAGCGACTTGCCCTCGTCTGCGGTCAGCAAGGGCGGCAGACGCTTGTTCTGTTGCTCCAGTTGCAGGTTGAGCAAGCTGGTTTCGATAGCTTCGGCGCTGTCGGCAGGCAAGCCCAGCCCCGCCAGAATGGCTTCCAGCACCGCAGGCGTGACGCGTTGTGGCTGGCCGTTGGCATCAATCCAGTCAACGGCCAGCCCGGCTCGGCCGGCGAGTACTTCTAGTTGCGCTTCACTCATTGGCGGTTCCCTTGATGGCGATAAATGATCGAACGTCAGGCAGATCCGCAGTTGACAGGGTTCATGGCTTCACCGCGCGAAGCAATGACCTGGCAACCAGTTGCTCATACAGCTCGGCATAGGGTTCTACGGCCTTGCACCAGTTGAATGGAGCGGCCATTGCGCGGCAGCGCATGGCATTGAACAGTTTGGGGTAGCTGAACACCTTGAATGCGCGCTGGAGTGCTTCTTCATAGCTGGCCACGGTGGATTCGTCGAACAGAAACCCGGTCACGCCATTCTCGATGGTGTCAGCCAAGCCGCCGGTGTTGCGCGCTACCGGCAACGAGCCGAAGCGTTGTGCATACATCTGGCTCAAACCGCAGGGCTCGTAGCGCGAGGGCATCAGCAAAAAGTCGCTGCCGGCGAACATGCGCCGCGCATCGGTTTCATTGAATCCGATGCGCACACCGATCTGACCCGGGAAGCGCAAGGCAAGTTCACGCATGGCCTGTTCTTCTTCGGGCTCGCCGCGACCGATGATGCAAATCTGCCCGCCCGACGAGACGATAAAGGCCGCCACCGCCTCGGTCAGATCCAGGCCCTTTTGGTAAACCAGGCGCGATACCACGGCAAACAATGGCCCTTTGGACGGCTTGAGGCCGAACAGGTTGCGCACATGCGCGGTGTTGACGGCGCGGGCATCCCAGTCACCGATGCCGAAAGGCGCAACCAAATGCGGGTCGGTGGTGGCTTCCCAGCTTTCATCGATGCCATTGGGGATGCCGCTAAGCAGCCCTTGCTGGGTTTTACTGGCCAAAAAGCCATCAAGCCCGCAACCAAAGGCCGGGGTGGTGATTTCGGCGGCGTAGGTGGCGCTGACCGTGGTGATATGGCTGGCGTACGCCATGCCGGCCTTGAGAAACGACAGCTTGCCGTAGAACTCCATGCCGTCCTGTTGCAGGGCATGGTGCGGAATGCCTAGCTCGGGGCAGCAGGCGCGGCTGAATACGCCCTGGTAGGCCAGGTTATGGATGGTAAACAGCGTTGGCGTACGTTGACCGCGCCAGTGCATATAGGCGGGGGCCAGTCCGGCAGGCCAGTCGTGGGCGTGGACCAGGTCGGGCTGCCAGTGGATTTGCGCCAGGTTGGCGGCAATATCCGCCGCGGCCAGGCCCAGGCGGGCGAAGCGGATATGATTGTCGGGCCAGTCACGGCCATTATTGGCGCCGTAGGGGGTGCCCTCACGCTCATAAAGTTCGGGGCAGATCAGCACATAGATGACCAGCCCGTCCTTCAAGTCCATGCGACCGATCTTGCAGGCGGGCAGGGCAGCATGGCCGCCGAGTTCACCGATGATATGGATCGGGTTGTCGCTATTGAGCACTTGCGGGTAGCCGGGGATCAGTACCCGTACATCATGCAGGTGGCGCATGGCCCTTGGCAGTGCGGCCGACACATCCCCCAGGCCGCCGGTTTTTACCAGGTCGGCCAGCTCGGAGGTGACGAACAGCACCTTCTTTTTATTGGGATTGGCATTGATCACCGCCAGCGCGGGCCTCCCTGCAGGGGCCAGATCTGATAGCGAAATCAGCTCTTTCGCAACTTGTAGGGCCAGACGTTGTTCTTGATGTGGCGCAGCAGCACTGATCATGAATCTCTCCCGTTGTATTTATTGATCCCCTAACGGCCACCCGGCCGGTACGTCCCCACTTGCTGATCGGCCATGTCATCCCTGGCGTAAATGCTCAAAAGATGAAAAAGGCACTGCAAGGAATGCACCAATAGCGGCGACCTTGTCTGAAATCGATCTATCACGGGCGCAGAAGATTCGTTTATTCAAATACGACGATTACACGCCGTAGACGCGACAGCGTTGAGTGTAGGAGAGATAGTTCAAGGTGCTAGCTAGGAACAGGTAAATTTGTAGGACAAAAGCTTATTTGTTGTAAGAAATTATCTAACACATGATCTGTGTCAGGGGTATTTCAGTTGCGCCTGCCGGCCTGCGGGCGATTATCTTTTGCGTAGCAGCTGCCGAAGGAACGAGGCTGCGTTCGGCGACGCAGCAGTCGCAAAACCATTCAGCCCTGGTGTTTCAGATAGATCGCGCATACAGGTTTTACGACGACTGCGCCGGTGTGCCGTACCACGCCCCCAAATCACCTTCATACAAGGGTTAGCGCACCATTGCGGTGCGCTAACCACCAAATACTCAGTTGCCGGGATATTCGGCAATCACCTGGTCTTTACCGTCGTTGCTCAGGCCGATCACCTGATAGGCATCCTTGCGGTCGCCCATTTCCATCCCCGGAGAGCCCATTGGCATACCTGGCACGGCGATGCCTTTAAGGTCGTTTCGTTTGGTCAGGGCCACCACTTGCTCGGCCGGCACATGGCCTTCAACGAATTTGCCGTTGATCGCCCCGGTATGGCACGAAGCCAGGCGCGGCTGGACGCCGAGGCGCTGTTTCACGCTGCTCATATCGTCTTCTACATGGTCATTGACCTTGAAGCCATTGGTTTCAAGGTGGGAAATCCAGGCTTTGCAGCAGCCACAGTTGGCATCGCGGTGCACATCAATGGTCAGTTGTTCAGCCGCTTGAGCCATGGAGGTCAGCAGCAGTGCCGAAAGTGCGACCAGGCGCAATGGAGTTTTCATCTTGATCCTCTGTACGAAAAAAACGTCAGCCTGAACCACACGGACTGTCAGGCAACTGATGGAAAAATGACAAATCTGTCAGGTTGGGGCGCTTTGAGTGGAATCAAGGCACTATAGCTTCTGTCCCGACCGCTTACTTTTCTGATGTGTACCGCATATGGCTCTTGCCGCTCCCCCCGATTTTTCTGATACCGCCGTAAGGGTTCAACCTCTGGCACGTACCTATCCTCGAGGCCTGTATATCGAGCCGCATCAGCATGAGTGGGGCCAGTTGTTATACGCAAGCAGCGGCGTGATGTGGGTCGATACCCCGGACGAAGCACAGGCCGTGCCGCCGCAACGGGCAGTGTGGTTGCCGCCGCAGGTGCCCCACGGGATCCGCGTGGTGTCGGATTTGCAGATGCGTAATATCTACTTGCCACCCAAGCTGGCCAGCATCCTGGACAACCGAGTGCAGGTGATTGAAGTCGGTCGCTTGCTCAGGGAGCTGATTATCAGACTGGTGGAGCAGGCCGACGGGCAAACGGCCTACACCGAGGCGCTGCTCAATCTCACTCTGCTGGAGTTGCAGCGGGCCCGTCGAACCCAGCTCAAGGTGCCGATGCCCGATACCCCGGACCGGCGCCTGCTCAAGCTGTGCCAGTCGGTGATGGCCAGTCCGTCGCTGGATATCGTCTTTGAGCAGCATGCCGAGAACGTCGGAGCCAGTGTGCGTACCCTGGCACGGCTGTTTCAGGATGAGTTGGGCATGGGCTTTGCCCAGTGGCGGCGGCAGGTGCAACTGGCAACTGCTGCAGCCGAGTTGATCCAAGGCGCGTCGGTCAGCCAGATCTCCCGCTCGCTGGGTTATTCGCCCAGCAGTTTCAGCGATATGTTCCGACGCGAGTTGGGTATGAGTCCTTCTTTGTATGTGTCAGGTCAGGTCGCAGAAATCTGATGTTGGCCGACAGGCAGAAGGCATTGGCAGAAATTCCGCACTTGTCGGCCATAGACTGGGGCATCTCTAAAGTGTCCAGAGGGCCGAACATGAAAGCACTGCAATTTTCCCAAACTGGTGATCTGGCTGCACTCAGCCTGGTTGAACTGCCGTTACCGAGCCCCGGTACCGATGAAGTGCTGGTGCAGGTCAGGGCTGCTGGCTTGAACCCCAGCGATGTGAAAAATGTACTCGGCCGTTTTCCCTACACCACCTTGCCCCGTATCCCCGGTCGGGATTTTGCCGGGGTGATTGTGGATGGCCCACAGGAACTGGTGGGGCAGGAAGTCTGGGGGACCGGCAAGGAACTGGGCTTCTATCGGGATGGTTCCCACGCGGGCTATCTGGCCTTGCCGATTGACGGCGTTGCGCTAAAGCCCAAGTCACTGAGCTTTGAACAGGCGGCCAGCCTCGGCGTGCCATACACAACGGCGTGGGATGCCCTGCAGCGCAGTGGTGTAGGCGCGGATACCCGTTTGCTGGTGATCGGAGCCAATGGAGCGGTAGGCACGGCGGCTATTGCGCTGGCGAAAGTGCTTGGCGCGCGGGTGCTGGCGGCGGTGCGTCGTATCGAGCAGGCGCAGGTTCTGTTGGCGCAGGGCATTGAGGTGCTGGTGCTGGAGAACCCTCAAGAGTTGGCATCACAGGTGAATGGGGTATTTGCGGGCGGCGCTGAGGTGATTTTCGACACTACTGGCCATTGGCTGCCCGCGGCAGTTCCGGCGTTGCGTACTTTTGGCCGAATCGCCTTTATTGCTGCGCCGCAGGACGGCCATGTGCATTTGCCTGCGCTGGCCTTGTACCGCAAGGGCGGGTCACTGGTGGGGGTCAACTCGCTGCTTTATAGCTGCGGCGAATGTGCGCAGATGCTTGATCAGTTTGGCCAGTACTTTGATCAAGGCTTGCTGCCTGCACCGAGCGGTTTTCAGGAAGCGGCCCTGGCGGACGGTCTGGCCAGCTATGCACAAGTCAATCAAGGTGCGTGCGCCAAAGTGGTGCTGATCCCATAAGCACTGCCTTACCTAATGTGGGAGCGGGCTTGCTCGCGATGCAGGCGGCTCGGTATATCAGGCGGATCGCGGTGATACCATCGCGAGCAAGA
>Ga0302347_1002759_pt1 | contig 16959 bp, 17 predicted proteins | sample PhyWR1_FD_202178 | JGI IMG/M metagenome (GOLD analysis project Ga0302347, IMG submission 202178) | Leaf surface microbial communities from wheat plants in UC Gill Tract Community Farm, Albany, California, United States - DLSL W.R1 (v2)... | ecosystem: Host-associated > Plants > Phyllosphere >...
CGCCTGCTTTGGGAGCAGGATGTCAGGAGTTCGAATCCCCTTACCCCGACCATATTAAAAGTCCTCGTATCGAAAGATACGGGGATTTTTTTTGTGCGCGCGAATCCTGAGCTCATCGCAAAGCACATGTGGGAGCGGGCTTGCCCGCGAATGCGGTGGTTCAGTCACAGCTGTACTGACTGACACAGCGCATACGCGAGCAAGCCCGCTTCTGCACTCAGGTCTCCTTCAAGACCTGGTTATTAATGCAATTTAAGACGCGGCTCCGTACCTCGCCCGATCTTGCTGCCCAACATCAACATCGCCGTACGAAAGAACCCATACAGCGCCACCTGGTGCATGCGGTACAGCGACACATAGAACATGCGCGCCAGCCAGCCTTCCAGCATAACGCTGCCGGTCAGGTTGCCCATCAAGTTGCCCACCGCCGAGAACCGCGACAGCGAGATCAGCGAACCGTAGTCGGTGTATGTGTAGTGGGGCAGGTCCTTACCGTCGATCCGCAGCTTCAGCGATTTCGCCAGCAGGGACGCCTGCTGGTGAGCCGCCTGCGCACGCGGCGGCACATTGCGATCGGTGCCCGGTTGCGGGCAGGCGGCGCAGTCACCGAAGGCGAAGATGTTTTCATCATGTGTGGTCTGCAGGGTTGGCAGCACTTGCAACTGATTGATGCGGTTGGTCTCCAGCCCGTCAATCTCCTTGAGAAAGGCCGGTGCGCGAATGCCAGCCGCCCACACCTTGAGGCTCGCAGGAATTGCCTGGCCGCTGCTGGTGATCAGTGCGTCAGCGGTCACTTCGCTTACCGCTGCATTGGTCAGTACCGTCACGCCGAGCTTCTCCAGGGTTTTATGCACAGGCGCGCCGATGCGTTCCGGCAGTGCTGGCAATACCCGCGGTCCGGCTTCGATCAGGGTGATGTGCATGTTTTCCGGCTTGATCCGGTCCAGGCCATAGGCGGCCAGTTCGTGGGCGGCGTTATGCAGCTCGGCCGCCAGCTCCACCCCGGTGGCACCGGCGCCGACGATGGCGACGCTGATTTGCTCAACGGCATCGGTCTGCCCGGCATGGGCGCGCAGGTAGTGATTGAGCAACTGTTGGTGAAAGCGCTCGGCCTGTTTGCGTGTGTCTAGGAACAGGCAGTGTTGCGCTGCGCCTTCGGTGCCGAAATCGTTGGTGGTGCTGCCGACTGCAATCACCAGGCTGTCATAACCCAGCACGCGTGCCGGCACCAGCTCACGACCTTCTTCGTCGAGGGTGGCGGCCAGCTGGATTTTTTTCTGCTCACGGTCGAGGCCGCTCATGCGGCCCAGTTGGAACTCGAAGTGATTCCATTTGGCCTGGGCGACGTAATTGAGTTCGTCTTCCGAAGAGTTCAGCGAGCCGGCCGCGACTTCGTGCAGCAGCGGTTTCCAGATATGGGTCAGGTTGGTATCCACCAGGGTGATGCTGGCGGTGCCGCGCTTGCCTAGCGTCTTGCCCAGGCGGGTCGCCAACTCCAGGCCGCCGGCGCCGCCGCCGACGATGATAATACGATGGGTCATGGGGATATCTCGCAAGGCTAAAGGAAATCGGAGCAGTTACCCTCGCGAGCGCCAGGCAGCTCATAGCGTCAGGTAACTCAAAAAGGCAGATGGGCATACGAGCCTCGTCTGGTAGACGTTGCAAATGGGCGCCACGTTACAGGCGCGGTTTCAGAGGCTGATGCCCACATCGAACACTATGCTGCGCCCCAGATTGTTGCGCAAGAAATCCGGGGCGTCCGGGTGGGCGAACAGCACGCGGGCAAATGTCGGCCCCACCAGCGACAGTGAGCGCCAGCCCTGACGCAGGTATTCGGTTGGCGGAGGAAAGTGGCTGTTGAGGTCCAGCACTTCGCGTTTGAGGCTGGTGAACGCGACAATATCCAGCTCGCCCAGGTCCATGCCGCGCTCTTTATAGTTAAGCGCTTTTTTGCGCAGTGTCGGCGCCAGCCGCAGCAGGAACTCATGGGCGGGAATGCGTCGCGGCTTGGCCTCGCGCCGCACCAATTGGCTGAGGGAAAACGCACTGCGCCGGCGCAGTACTTCATCGCGCCACTCATCATTAAGGCGCCGTCCCTGATCGAGCACGAAGAACACCTCGAAACTGGCGTCACGAAACAGCACATCCGGAGGCTCCTGCCCGGCGGCGTGAAACTCTTCGGCACGGAAGGGCACGTTCAGGCCTTGCAGCAGGCGCTGGCAGACCCAACGCTCACGCTCCCATTTGCGTGCATTGGACAGAAAAGCATTGGCTTGTTCGGCCGCCACGGTGAGCAGGCGCAAATAATCTGAGTCGTCCATACCTGCAGCTTAGCGTTCAAACGATGACCGCAGGAAGTCCCACTTTTATGCGACCTCAATGGCGCGGCGTCAGATCCTCGGAGAACAGCTCGTCTTCGGCATCTGGCGCCACCGGAATCTTGTGTTCTTCTGCAGCCCAGGCGCCCAGGTCGATGAGTTTGCAGCGGTCCGAGCAGAACGGCCGGTTGAGGTTGGTCGCTTTCCATTCCACGGGGGCGCCGCAGGTTGGGCAGTCGACGGTCAAGGGTTGGCTCATGATCGGCCTCCACGCAAAGTAAGGTAAAAGTGGTGCAGTCGCTCGACTTCGCCGTGCAACCAGGCGAGGTCCTGGTCATTGACCAGCACGTCATCGGCATGGTTCAGGCGGTCTTCGCGGCTGGACTGGGCCTTGAGAATTGCCTGCACCTGTTGTTCGCTGATGCCGTCGCGCTGCAGGGTACGCTGAATCTGCAGCGATTGCGGCACGTCGATCACCAGGATGCGCTGAGTCATGCTGTACTGCCCGGATTCGATCAACAGCGGCGACACCAGAATGGCGTAGGGCGACTGCGCACGCGCCAGGTGGCTGCGGATTTCCTCGGCGATCAGCGGGTGCAGCAGGGCCTCCAGCCAGAGGCGTTGCTCGGGAACCTCAAAGATCAGCTTGCGCAATGCCGCACGGTCCAGCTTGCCGTCCGGCATCAACACGCCGGCACCAAAGTGTTCGGCGATGCGTGCCAGCGCCGGTCGGCCTGGCTCGACCACCCAGCGGGCGGCGTGGTCGGCGTCGACCAGGTCGATGCCCAGGTCGATAAAGTGTTGGGCCGCCGCGCTTTTACCGCTGCCGATGCCGCCGGTGAGGCCGAGAATCCAGGGTGTTGCGACAGAAGGGGTCATCTGAAACCGACGAACTGCAAATAGAAGTCGGTTATTTGACCACCCCAGAGCAGCGCAATCCAGCCGGCAATTGCCAGATACGGACCAAAAGGTATCGGCGTGGAGACCTGTGTGTTCTTCAGGCGCATCAGGATCAGCCCCGCAGCCACGCCCAGCAGCGATGAAAGCAACAGCGTCATCGGCAGGATCTGCCAGCCGCCCCAGGCGCCGAGCAATGCCAACAGCTTGAAGTCGCCGTAGCCCATGCCGTCCTTGCCGGTTGCCAGTTTGAACAGCCAGAACAGCGTCCACAGGCTCATATAGCCAAACACCGCACCCCAGAATGCCTCGGGCAGTGTCACCAGCAGGTCGAAGCTGTTGCCGATCAGTCCCAGCCACAGCAGCGGCAGCACCAGCACGTCCGGGAGCAATTGATGATCCACATCGATCAGGCTCACAGCCAGCAGTCCCCAGCTCAACACCATCACGGCGCCTGCCTGCCAACCGAAACCGAAATGCCACGCGACCATGGCCGAGAGCACGGCGCATGCCAGCTCGGTAAACGGATAGCGCGCACTGATCGGGTGGCTACAGCGGGCGCAGCGCCCCCTGAGCATCAGGTAGCTCAGCAGCGGAATATTTTCCCAGGGCCGAATCGGATGATCGCAGTGAGGACAGCAGGAGTTAGGGTGCATCAGGTTGTACGTCGGCCCGGCCGGTTCGGCGGGCATGCCAAGCATCTCGCGGGCCTGCTCGCGCCAGTCTCGTTCGAGCATCGTTGGCAGGCGCCACACCAGCACATTGAGAAAACTGCCGACGACAAGGCCGAGTACCGCCGCCATGGCGACAAAGGCCCAGGGCTGCTCAGTCAGCAGCAGGTTCAAAACGCGGTACCCAGCTGGAACACCGGCAGGTACATGGCGATCACCAGCGCCCCGACGATGCCGCCCAGCACTACCATGATCAACGGCTCCATCAAGCTGGTGAGGTTGTCCACCTGGTTATCCACATCTGATTCGTAGTGGCTCGCCACCTTTTCGAGCATGTGGTCCAGGGTGCCGGACTCTTCGCCGATGGCAGTCATCTGGATTGCCATACGCGGGAACAGCCCGCTGCTCGCCATGGACTGATGAAGTGGCATGCCCGTGGATACATCGTGACGCATATGCTCTATCGCCTGTTTGAACAACCCGTTACCCACCGCGCCAGCCACTGACTCCAAGGCTTGTACCAACGGCACACCGGCGGCGAAGGTGGTTGAAAGCGTGCGGGCATAGCGGGCGACTGCGGATTTTTTCAGCAGTGTACCTGCCAGGGGAAGCTTCAACACACCGGCATCCAGCCGATGACGAAATCCAGATGAGCTAAGGCAGGCGTGGCGCACCCCGAAAAAAACCGTCGCCAGCCCCAGCGCAATGAGCCACCAGGCCTGCTGCATGAACGCCGACAACGCGATGATCAGCAAGGTAAAGCCAGGCAGCGTGCCGTCGACCCCGGCGAACAACTGCTCGAACTGTGGCACCACGTGGATCAGCAGCACGCTGCACACGACGCTGGCGACTACGATAACCGCGATGGGGTAGGTCATCGCCTTCCTGATCCTGGCCTTGAGTTGCTCAGTCTTTTCCTGATGGACGGCCACGCGCTCCAGCAGCGTTTCCAGTGCGCCAGCCTGCTCGCCCGCCGCTATCAGGTTGCAGTACAAGTCATCGAAGTGGCGTGGCTGTTTACGCAATGCCTGCGCCAGGCTGTTACCGGCGGCAACCTGCTGTTTCAAACCCTTGACCAGTGCCTGCATCTGCCGATTTTCAAAACCTTCGCTGATGATGTCGAAGGCTTGTAACAGCGCTATCCCGGCCTTGAGCAGCGTGGCCAGCTGGCGGGTAAAAAGCGCTATGTCCGATGGTTTGATCGGCTGGGTGAGGCCAGGCAGCCCTGGATACCTTTTACGCACACGGCCAGGGCTGATTCCCTGCTGGCGCAGTTGTGCCTTGACCAGCGCAGGGTTGTGCGCCGTGGTCTGCCCCGACACTCTGCGCCCTTTGCGATTGATGCCTTCCCAGTCGTACGTCGTTGAAGCGTTGTTCATGTCACGGTTCCGCACTCACGTCGTTGAAGACTTCCAGCTTAGTCACAGGAATGACGCTGGCAGGCTCGCTCCGGGGGCAAAATGTCAGAATGTGCGACCAAGGCGCGATTGAGCGCCTGCGGATGAGTACACTGGCGCCGTTGCAAACTACGGGGCGCAGGACGCGCCTTGTCATGGTTCTATTCTGGAGAGTGAATGTGATGCGTCAAAAAGGCTTTACCTTGATCGAATTGCTCATCGTCGTGGCAATTATCGGCATTCTGGCCACCATCGGCCTGCCCATGTACACCACGCACCAGGCCAAGGCCAAATTCACGGCCGGGCTGGCTGAAATCAGCGCGTTGAAGGCCGGTTACGAAGACACCCTGAACCAGGGGACCGTACCCACCGTCGCCTTGATCGGCGGCACCAGCCCCACCGCCAACTGCAGGATCGACGTGACAGGCGACGTTGCCACCGGCATCGGCTCCATCAGTTGCGAAATACTCGACGCCCCGGCGCCGGTGCTTGGCAAAAGCATTACCCTGACACGCAGCGCCACCGAAGGCTGGAAGTGTGTCACCACCGCCGAGGCGAAATACGTCGCCAAAGGGTGTGGCGTCACAGGGGCATAAAGCGTGTTGTTAACCCGCATTCAGCGCGACAATCTGTTTCTGATCGCCACAGCGTGCCTGCTGGCGCTCGGCATCTGTGCGCCGTTCAGCGGGCATGACCTGCAACGGGGGACACAGATCTGCCTGGGGCTGTGCGCGGTGCTGTACGGGTTGTCGGTCTCTTCGCGCGAGGGGTCGGTGAATCGGCCTGCCGCCGCAGGCCTGGCACTGATTATGGTACTGGGCCTGGTATCTTCGGTGCTTGCGCATCAGCCCCTGTGGGCACTCACTGAAATGGCGCTGTTCATTTGCAGTGCGGCGATTGCGCTGGCGGTTACCTCGCTCAGGCGCCACGGCGGTGAATCGATCGATAGCGCGCTGATGTTGATCGTGCTGATGTTATGCGTGATCAAGTCCGTTCAGTACGGGTACGCGTTGATACTCGCGTTCGGCAGTGGCCAGCGCCTGCTCAACCTTGACCTGCTGCTGTCCGGATTTTCCAACAAGCGCTTCTACGGTCAATTCCAGACCTTCACCCTGCCATTGCTGGCACTGTCCCTGCTGATCCCCAAGGTCTCCCGTCCCGCACGCGCGGCCGCGCTGGTGTTGTTGTGCGTCTGGTGGTTGATTGCAATCAGCGGCGGCACCCGTGGTACATGGCTTGGCATGGCGGTGGCGGCGGCTGTGCTGGTGTGGCTTGGCCCCTCGGGGCGGCGCTGGGTGGCCTGGCAACTGGCGGGTGTTTGCGGTGGCCTGTTGCTTTACGGCTGCTTGTTCATGCTGCTGGCGCACCATTCTGGCAACGAGATTGTCAGTGCCGCCGGTGAGCGTCTCACCACGTCGCTGTCGGGTCGCGGCCCGATCTGGTGGCAGGGCTGGCAGATGATTGCCGAGCGCCCATGGTTGGGCTTCGGGCCCATGCATTTCGCCGATGTGGCCAATCCCATCGCCGCCCACCCTCACCAGGCCGTGCTGCAATGGGCCAGTGAGTGGGGCGTGCCGTCGGCACTGTGCGTGGCGGTTCTGGCAGGCTGGGGCGGCTGGGCCACCGTTGGACTGATCCGTGAGCGTGCCATGGTTGCCACGCGGGCCGATCTTCTGCGCTTATGCCTGTTTGCGGCGCTGGTCGGCGCACTGACGCAGTCCATGGTCGATGGCGTGATCGTGATGCCCAACTCGCAGGTTTGGCTGGCGTTGGTGGTGGGCTGGTTGATGGCGTTGCATGTGCGGCGAGCCCCTGAGCCGTCTGCTCTGCCGCTCGCTGCTGGCGCTTGGAGGATGACAAGTGTGCTCGCCGTGGGGCTGTTGGTGTATGTGGTAATCCGCGACGTTCCGCATCTGGAACACGCCCGGCAGGCCTATCTGGACGGGCGGGGCGATCACCTGCAGCCGCGCTTCTGGGCCCAGGGCGTGATAGCCCTGCCAAGGCCCTGAGCCGGCGTGTTCAAACGTCCCGATAGTACTTGGCTGGTATGCCAAACCACACCTGGTTGTCGGGCACATCCTTGCGCACCTGAGAGCACGCGCCAATCTCGGCATTTTCCCCAATGGTCACAGACGGCATGATCACGACGCTGGCGCCGAAGCGTGAGCCTTTCTTGAGCGTGCCTACGCATTTTTCGTCATTTTTGGTGAGGTCGGGCGTATCGGTGACCACGAATGCATATTTCATCACCACATCATCTTCAACAATGGTGTTGGCGGAGAGTGTGCCGCGACTGCCCATCAGTACGCGGTTGCCCAACTGACAGTTGTCTCGAATTTCACAGTAGGAAGTGAATGAGCAATCATCCCCAATCACTGCATTGCGACCAATTTTCGTATAGGTGCCGATTTTTGTATGCCTGCCGATTTTGGCGCCTTTGAGCACCATGGCATAGTCTTCGATCACAGCACCTTCCTTGATTTCAACATCATCTTCAATGATGCAGAACCGGCCGATCACAACACCATCGCCTATTACCGCCTTGTCTGAAACGATTGAGTAATTGTTCATTTCGATACTTTTAGTTTTCCAATGATTTTGGGACACCCGACAGATCGTCAGTTGCCGACTTCACCGTTTTGGCTGGCATGCCCATCACCAAAAGTCCGGGCTCCTCAATGTGTTTCACCACCACGGCTCCGGCACCAACCACCGTGCGCTCGGCTATGCGCGTCTGTGGTCTTACGATAGCACCCGATCCAAGAAAGCACTGATTGCCGAGTGTGACGTTGCCAGCAATCGATACGTTATTGGCAAAGTGACACTCGTCGCCGATCAATGAGCCATGACCAATCTTGCTGCCGTGTGCGATGACGCACCCCTGGCCAACGGTGGTTGTCTCGTTGACCGAGCCACGTACCACGGTCACATCGGTACCGAGGAAGGTGCCTTGCATGATTCGGGTGTAGCCGATCTGCGGCTGAACCACTCTTTGGCGCGTGGTCGGGTCCCAGATCCAGGCCGCCCCCGTTGCGCCGACGGTGGAGTGCGATTCAATGGTGACATCTTCTTCGATGGTGGTTCCGCGCATCACGGTCACGTGGGAGTGAAGGTTGGCACCTGCCTTCACAACACAGTCCTCCAGTACGCAGAAAGGTCCTATGTAAGCCGCAGGGTCGACTTCGCAATCCTCGCCAATAACGGCGGTGGGGTGGATGCCCTGAATTTTTTTTCGGTCTGGCACCATGGCTTCCATCAGGCGATAAAACACCAACTGTGGATGATCGACCTGGAGTATTACATTGCCTTCGCCGCACACATCGGCCCCTTCGCGCAGGACTATTGAATGGGTTATCGGCGGCGGCTGGCCAATGCCCGGCGCCAAAAAATAAATCCCGCCTTGCTCTATCTGACGCAGGCTCTTGAATGCAAAGGCGCTTTGAGCAGCGGTGCCATGGGCGACGAAGGCGATACCCATTTGCTGTAGCTGTTGCTGGACCTGCGCAAGCGAGAAGGTTTTCGGGGGGGTGGGCAAATGCATTCTCCACGTAGGGATGTTGGCTCGATCGTCACTCATGAAACGTCAGGCAGTCAACGAACGAATGAGGTTTCTCCCGTCACCTTCTGAGGGTGGCGATCTTTCGGCAGAGTGCCTATTATCGTTCAGCGTATCGGGCTGAGCGTCCGATGCGCGAACTGACTCAACGGCAATATTGTTTTCAGCTGATCCAAGAATGGTTCTGAAGGCCAGACGAGCAGGTATTCACGCCTGCTCTTTCGTATCTGCGCAACCTTGATGACCCAGATGCATCCCCATTCCCAGATCTGAGAGAACACCATGACCACGACTGAACTGACCCAGGAAGCCCGGCACGAAGAAGCCCTCAAAAAATACCTTGAGGCCACGCCGCAGCTCAAAGAAGAGATCAAGGACCTGAGTGCTGATGATCAGCGCGACCAGATCCAGTGGGCATTCGAGGATGAGGCCGAGAGCCAGAATCTCCAGCCTTGGGAGCTGACCCTTAAGTACACCTCGACACCGGAAGAATTCGAAACCGCACGCCTGGCCTTGCACAAAGAGGCGGCCGAGGTGCTGGGTGTCGAATGGGACGAGTACTGCGAGATGAACAACCTGGTCGTCTGAACCCGAACCTTTGCAGGAGCAAGCTTGCTCGCTCCTGCATTAATCCGGTGTCAGATACTCAGTCGCATCGACAAATCCACCGCCTTCACATCCTTGGTCATCGCACCGATAGAAATGTAGTCCACCCCGGTTTCGGCGATGGGCAGCAAGGTGCTTTCGTTGATCCCGCCGCTTGCTTCCAGCCTGGCTTTGCCGCCGTTCAGGCGCACCGCTTCACGCATGTCGTCCAGGCTCAATTCATCGAGCATGATGATATCGGCCCCGGCATCGAGTGCTTCGCGCAATTCTTCCAGGCTTTCCACTTCAATTTCCACTGGCTTGCCCGGCGCGATTTTGTGCGCGGCGGCAACCGCTTGGCTAATGCCGCCGCAGGCCGCGATATGGTTTTCCTTGATCAGGAACGCGTCGTACAGACCCATGCGGTGGTTATGGCAGCCGCCACAGGTCACCGCATACTTCTGCGCCAAGCGCAGGCCCGGCAGGGTTTTGCGTGTGTCGAGCAACTTGACCTGGGTGCTGGCGACGAAGTCGGCCAGGTACTGGGCACGCGTGGCAACGCCTGACAGCAGTTGCAGAAAATTCAGTGCGCACCGTTCACCGCTGAGCAGCGAGCGGGCAGGGCCTTCGAGGTGGAACAGCACCTGATTGGGGCTGACACGCTTGCCATCGGCCACCTGCCAATGCACGGCGACCCGCGGATCCAGTTGGCGAAACACGGCATCCACCCAGGCCGTGCCACTGATAACCGCTGCGTCGCGGGTGATGATCGTGGCTTTCGCCAGCCGTTCAGCCGGGATCAACTGCGCGGTGATGTCGCCACTGCCGATGTCTTCCAGCAGTGCGCGGCGCACGTTGGCTTCGATTTCGGCAGCGATGTCGGCAAGACGGAGATTCGGCATAACAGGCTCCACAAACAATGTGCGCCGATTATAGGGGCACTGCGTGGCCGAACCCACCGCCACCTGCTCTTTTGCCGGTGAAACTCAGAGTTTGCTGGCGTAACGGCCCCTGTTTGCAAGATAATCCCGCGCCTTGCAATTGGCGTCATAGCTTTGACGTCCCGGTGATAATCGGATATCGGCGGCGCCCGCCTGATCGTCCCACCCCCTACACCGCCGTTTCAGGAGGCCAGGATGCACAATGACGGAAAGGTGGTGTCCATCAACAGGGCACAGGCTACGCCATCGCCGCTGGCGCGCCTGCCGGTGGTGTTGCTGCAGGTTCGCGACAAGGCTGCCCAACAGTTGCAACAGGGCTTGCAGGAGCTGTTTGATAACGCCGACGACACCTTGTTCGAAATGGCCGACAAGGCCCGCAATAACGCGGATCACCATATCTTTTTCGAGGCCATGCGCGACCTGCGGCTCAAGCGCAAGAATTTCGAACGCGCCTTCATGGCGCAACTGTTCCAGGCCTTCGCCCACCTCGGCCAAGCGGGCAGAGGTGAGCCGAAAATGGTCCCGCTGGTGTCCTACGATTCGCTGCCAGTCACCACCGACGATGCCCGCGAAAAAGCCGTGGCGCTCGAAGCGATGCTCGGCCGGGTGCGGCACCGCGATGGCCTGGCCCTGGGGCAATTGACCGCTCGTCTGAACGCCCTGCTTGGCAAGCAACTGGACGAGCGGGAAAACCCCTTGGGCCCGGCCCTGTTGTGCGAATTTTTCCTGCGCGCCGGGCGCAGCCTCGGTGTGGAAATCCGCGTCAAGCTGATCATGCTCAAGCTGTTTGAAAAATACGTGCTCAGCGACGCCGATCTGTTGTACGGCGAGGCCAATCAGTTGCTGGTGGCGACCGGCGTTTTACCTGAACTCAAGAGCGCGCCTTCCCGTCGCCGTGTTGGATGTGTGGCGAGCGAACCTGCACCGCCAGGCAGCTTGCCAGGCACCGACCAGACCCTGGATGAAAACGGTCAGCAGGACTTCGCCGCGCTGCAGCAGATGCTCGCGGCCGTGCGCGGCAGTGTGGCGCCCACTCTGGAAGCCAGCGCTGAACCCCAGCCGATTGCCACCCGCGACTTGCTGCGCCTGCTTTCCCATCTGCAGCAATACGTCCCGGAACCCCAGGCCGAGGATGACTTCGACCTGCGTAACCAGCTTGAACAACTATTGACCCGCGTCAGCGTCAAGAGCGGCAAGTCCCGCGTGGTGGAGGACGCCGACGAAGACGTGATCAACCTGGTCGCCCTGCTGTTCGAATTCATGCTCAAGGACCCTGCGGTGCCTGAAGCCTGCAAGGCGTTGATTGCGCGTTTGCAGATCCCTTTGCTGAAGGTGGCGTTGCTGGACAAACGTCTTTTCAGTTGCGCCAGTCATCCCGCGCGGCAGTTGCTCAATGAAATCGCCGTCTCGGCCCTGGGCTGGAACCCGTGCGAGGATTATCAGCGCGACAGTCTGTACCTGCGCATCGAACACGTCGTGCAGTGCCTGCTCAATGAATACGTCGACGACCCGGCGATTTTTTCCCGGTTGCTGGCGCAGTTCAGCGCATCGTGCGCCGAGGAGCAGCGGCGCAGCGAGTTGATTGAACAACACACCCGTGACGCTGAGGATGGGCGCATTCGTGCCGATGCGGCGCGTCAACACGTGGCTGACGTGCTTGACCGAAGGCTGCTGGGCAAGGTGTTGCCGCAGGCCGTGGTGCAGTTTCTGCAACAGGCCTGGAGCCAGGTGTTGTTATTGGCCAGCCTCAAGCATGGTGAGCAGTCGGTGCAGTGGCAGGCGGGGCTGCGCACCATGGACGAGCTGATCTGGAGCGTCAGCCTGCAGCACGACAGCGAGGCCGGTCGGCATCTGGTGGAGCAACTGCCGGGGTTGCTCAAGGCATTGCGTGACGGCCTGACCAGCGCAGCGGTCGATCCCTTCGACACGCGCGATTTCTTTGTGCGCCTGCAAGCGTTGCATCTGCAACCGGCGGAGGGTGTCGAGGCGCTGATTGAGGTGTGCGAGCCATGTGTGCTCGGCCCCGGTGCAGTCGATGCCTGCGAAGACCTGGCGGCGGACGATCCTGATCTGCTCAAAGCGCTGCAACTGCGAATTGGCGGCTGGGTCGAGTTGCAGGACGAGCGGCCGGCCCCCCTGCGCTGCAAGCTGCTGGCGATCATGGCACCTGTGGGTAGCTACGTGTTCGTCAACCGCTCGGGGCTCAAGGTCATGGAAAAAAGCGTCGGCCAACTGGCCCTTGCGTTCAAGCGTGGCGCTCTGCACCCGTTGGATGATGGCCCGCTGTTCGAGCGTGCGTTGACGGCAGTGACCGGCAAACTGCGCCAACTCAATCGCGGCAAGTGATCGCAACGGCAGGGTGGAACGCGGCATACTGGTCACAATTAGTCACGTTCACTTAGTCACGTTCAAGGATCCTGCATGCAACTGGACCCCGCCAGTGGTTGGTGCCAGGGCATTGGTCACTGCCCTTCGCCCAACTTCAACGAGCGCCCCTCAGGCGAAATCTCACTGCTGGTGGTGCATAACATCAGTTTGCCTCCGGCGCAGTTCGGCACTGGCAAGGTACAGGCGTTTTTTCAGAATCGCCTGGATGTCACGGAACATCCCTACTTTGAGGGGATTGCCGACTTACGCGTGTCTGCGCACTTTCTGATTGAGCGCGACGGTGCAGTGACGCAGTTTGTGTCCTGCCTCGACCGCGCCTGGCATGCCGGTGTCTCAAGCTTTGAGGGGCGGGAGACGTGCAATGACTTTTCCCTGGGCATCGAACTGGAAGGCACGGACGACCTGGCGTACACCGATACCCAGTATGCATCGCTGATAGAGCTGACGAGCCAGTTGCTGGCGGCTTACCCGGGCATCACCCTTCAACGTATTTGTGGTCACAGCGACATCGCGCCGGGACGCAAGACCGACCCGGGCCCTGCATTTGATTGGACGCGCTTTCGTCGCGCCCTGGAGCAAGGAGAACACGCACAATGAGTTTTCTGGTGTTGGTATTGGCCGTGTGGATCGAAAAGTTCTCGGCGTTGCGCCAGCGGTTGCAGCGTGATGGCGGTTGGTTGCGCGAGCTGGCCAGGCTGGAAGCGAGCCCGCGGCTCGGCAAGCAGCCCTGGCTGGTCCTGGCCGTGCTGGTGCTGTTGCCGGTGGCATTGCTGGCGTTGCTGTTGCTGGTGCTGGAGCCCGTGGCGTACGGCCTGCTGGCATTGCCGGTGCACTTGCTGGTGCTGATTTACAGCCTTGGGCGTGGCGATCTGCTCACGGCACTCGGTCCGTTTCGTGATGCCTGGCGGCGCGGCGATTTGCAGGCCGCCGAACACGTGGCCGAGCGCGACCTGAACGTGGCTGCCGACAGCGGTGAGCAGTTGCTGGAACGCGTCCAGGCCCACCTGCTATGGCAGGCCTACCAGAGCTTTTTTGCGGTGATTTTCTGGTATTTCCTGCTGGGCCCGGTCGCGGCACTGGCTTATCGCCTGCTGGCCCTGGCCAATGAACACAGCCAGAACCCCCAGGTGGCCGAGCGCTCCGGGCAACTGCGGCATGCATTCGACTGGGTGCCCGTGCGCCTTTTGGCCGCGAGCTTTGCCCTCGTAGGCAACTTCGTCGCGGTTGGCCGCGTGATGCTGCACGAACTGCTGAACTGGGACATCAGCGCCGCGCAACTGGTGGAAAAGGTCGGCCTGGCCGCCGCTGAAATCCCGCCGCCGGTCGTCGGGGCGGAAGGCATCAACAGCCTGGATCGCCTGTGGGAATTGCTGCTGCGTGCCGCCGTGCTCTGGTATGCCGGCTTCGCCATCTGGACCGTGTTGCCTTGATCAATTGCTTCTTTGGGTGGGGCATGAGCTGAGTCAGTCAACCACATTGCTGTGGCGAGCGGGCTTGCCTTAATGCCGCTCAGTTAAGCGCAGATTCCCTGTGGCGAGCAGGCTTGTCCAGCGTTGGGCTGCGCACCAAAACCAGGCGCTGAGCCGTATCAGGTAAACCGCGTTTTGCTGGATTGGGGGCGCTTCGCACCCCAACGCCGTTCAGTTAAACCTGCGTTCGGCCAGCGTGTTTGACGGGGCGCCTCAGATCAAGATCAAGAGCGCGGTGGCCTGAGAGCCGACCGGAATGGGGAATGTGAACGCGATCAAATGTGGGAGCGGGCTTGCCCGCGAAGGCGTCGGCCCAACAAACATTGAGGTCGACTGACCCACCGCTTCCGCGGGCAAGTTGCAGCGCCGCTCCCAGAGGGGATTTACGCTTAACTGAACGGCATTAGGGCAAGCCCGCTTGCCACAGGAGCTCTGTTTGCTGCGTGACAAAAGCCAGGTCGAAGGCTTGGCGGCGCTTTCCATATTTTGTATGTGAGAGAAGGTTGTAGGGTGTTTCGTTCGCGGTTGTGGTGCATATCCTGATTTCCTCGCGTGGCGCTTTCTGCCGACGTGGATGAGTGAGAATTCATATCATTCACTCACGTTCCAATGGAGGCACGACGATGACGGCTGCAATCGGCATCAAGGGGCACTGCGCCCATTGCGACATCACCTTTGAACTCAAGCCCTGGCAACTGAACGCCATCGCGATCCAGGAGCCTTTCGACTGCCCGTATTGCCAGCGCATTCTGCATCTGAGTTGCCCCAGGCAGTTGCGCCGGTTCAAGGCCCTGGACCACTGGGCCCTGATGCGGCCGGGCATGATTGTGCTGACCTGTGCCACGCTGATCGCGGCGCAGGTGGCGCAATGGATCGGGTTCATCGGCCTCATCGAGCAACTGAGCGTATCGCTGGGCGCGGTGCTGGTGCACGTGCTGGTGTTGCGTCATGTCCGTTACCGGCAGCAGATGACCCTGGAGCTGCAAGTGGTCAACCCGGCCCACGTGCTACCAATTGAACAGCTCGCGCGCATTGCGTGTGCTCGTCTCAGCCAGCACTAGGGGGCTGATGCCCATGCGCTCTGCCAAATCAGTACATATGGCAGGCAAGTGCTGCGGGCTGTTGCGCTGGCCTGGGTACATGGCCGGCGCCATATCCGGCGAATCCGTCTCCAGCACCATGGCCTCCAGCGGCAATTGAGCAAGCACCCTGTGCATGCGCAGGGCCTGGGGCCAGGTGGCGGCCCCGCCCAGGCCGAGTTTGAAGCCCAGCTTGATGTATTCGCGTGCTTCTTCCAGGCTGCCGGCAAACGCGTGAATGATGCCGCCCCGTGACAGGCGGATACGCTTGAGCGTGGCGATAACGGCGGCATGGCTGCGACGCACATGCACCAGCGCCGGTAACCGGAAGTCCTCGGCCAACTTCAACTGGGCCTCGAACAGCGGTTGCTGGCGCTCGCGGTTCAGCTCTTGAAGAAAGTAATCCAGACCTATCTCGCCCACGGCGCACAATTGCCGATGGCCGTGCAGGCGTGTCAGCCAGTCGCCGAGTTCAGTCAGGTCGGCAGGGCGATGTTGCTCCAGGTACACCGGATGCAGGCCGAAGGCGGCGAACAGGCCTTCATCCGCCTGCACCAACGTCCACACCCGCTGCCAGTTCTGCCGATACACCCCGAGCACCACCATGCGCTGCACGCCAAGCTGTCGGCTATGAGCGAGCACTTCACTACGGTCGGCGTCAAAGTCCGGAAAATCCAGGTGGGTGTGGGTGTCGATCAGCTCCACGCTCAGGCCTCGTGAATGCGCTGCTTGAAGGTGCGGCCAATGGCGTGCACGCCGGGCTGGTAGTGTTCCTCTTCGATGGCGGCCAGGGCCAGGCTCAACGCCGCGTCGGCGATCAACTGATGTTGCTGGGCCATGGCATTGACCGGCAGCGGCAGGAAGTCCAGCAGTTGGGTGTCACCAAAGGTGCCCAGGCGCAACGGTTGCGACTTGAGCGGGTAATCGTGCAGCGCATCGAACACGCCTTGCAGCAGCACGTAGGACGTCGTCACCAGCGCGTCAGGCAAATGCCCCAGGCGTTGCAGCAGTTGCTCCATCAACTGTCGGCCGCATTCACGGCTGAAGGCCTCGCCCTGTTCAACAATCACCTCGCCGGTAAAGTCTTGCAGCGCCTGGTGAAAGCCTGCGGCGCGTTCCTGGCTGATGCTCAGCTCGGGCCGCGCGCCGATCAGCGCAATCTGCCCGGGCAGCGGTCGCAGCAGACTGCTGGTCAGTTGCTGGCACGCCTGGCGGTCGTCGCTGACCACCGAACAGAACTGCCCGGCTTCCATGACCCGGTCGATGGCAATCACCGGCAGGCCCTTGGCTTGCAGTTCGCGGTAACTGTCATCGCCTGCCGGCAGGCAACTGGCGACGAACAGCGCATCGCAGCGCCGCGCGCGAAACAGTTGCAGCAGTTGACGCTCGCTGTCGGCGTCATCGTCGGAGCTGGCAATCAGCAATTGATAGCCACGCGCCCGCGCGCCTTGCTCCAGCAGCTTGGCGATGCGTGCGTAACTGGGGTTTTCCAGGTCCGGCAAGATAAAGCCCAAGGTGCGCGTATGCCGACTGCGCAGCCCTGCGGCCTGGGGGTTGGGCGTAAAACCATGGGCTTGCACCACGGCACGCACCCGCTCGACCGTTGCACTGCTGATGCGTTGCTGTTCGGCTTTGCCGTTGATGACATAGCTGGCGGT
>Ga0302347_1002760_pt1 | contig 16950 bp, 10 predicted proteins | sample PhyWR1_FD_202178 | JGI IMG/M metagenome (GOLD analysis project Ga0302347, IMG submission 202178) | Leaf surface microbial communities from wheat plants in UC Gill Tract Community Farm, Albany, California, United States - DLSL W.R1 (v2)... | ecosystem: Host-associated > Plants > Phyllosphere >...
CATTCTGAAATTGAAACCTATATCAACCAATACAATAAACTGGTTTCTAAAGCTAAAAAAGACGTTTTCCATTTGATAAGAAAATCTTTGTTGGCAACAAGAGGTAACAACTCTGCGGAAAGAACCCAATTGATGCAGAAATACAATGAGGTTTTTGAAATTGAGAAAGACAATTATTCTTCTCACCTGTATTCTCAGTCTCAGTGGAAAGCTGAAAATGTAAAAGAAGTACAACCCATCTATTCTGAAACGTCTGAAGATGTTGACGGAAGAGTAGTGGTAAGAAATAATTTTGATAAAATATTCGAAAAATATCCTCAGACTTTAGTCTTTGGTGAAGATGCCGGAAATATTGGTGATGTGAACCAGGGTCTTGAAGGAATGCAGGAAAAATACGGTGAACTTCGTGTTGCCGATACGGGAATTCGTGAAGCGACGATTCTTGGTCAGGGAATCGGTATGGCAATGAGAGGTTTACGCCCCATCGCTGAAATTCAATATTTGGATTATATTTTATACTGTTTGCAAGGAATGAGCGACGACTTGGCGACCGTTCAGTACAGAACAAAAGGCGGACAAAAAGCTCCTGTAATCATCAGAACAAGAGGTCACAGACTGGAAGGAGTTTGGCATTCGGGTTCACCAATGGCAGGAATTTTAAATCTTTCTAAAGGTATTTTGGTTTTAGTCCCAAGAAACTTGACCAAAGCTGCAGGATTCTACAACACGATGCTTCAAAGCGACGATCCGGCTGTAATTGTGGAATGTCTTAATGGTTACAGATTAAAAGAAAAACAACCTGACAATATCGGTGAATTCACTGTTCCTGTCGGAAAAATTGAAGTGACGAAAGAAGGGAAAGATGTTACTTTGGTAACGTACGGATCAACCTGGAGAATTGTAATGGAAGCTGCGGAAGAACTTGAAAAATTAGGAATTTCTGCGGAAGTTATAGATGTCCAGTCATTAATTCCATTCGATTTATCACACGAAATTTCGGAAAGTGTAAAGAAAACCAACAGATTGGTTGTAATTGACGAAGATGTGGAAGGCGGAACTTCAGCGTTTATTCTTCAACAGATCTTAGAAAAGCAAAAAGCGTTCAGATATTTAGATTCTGATCCTTTGACGATTGCTGCAAACGATCACAGACCTGCGTACGCAAGTGACGGAGATTATTTCTCTAAGCCATCTTCAGACGATATGGTTGAAAGAATTTATGCCTTATTTAATGAAACAAATCCTCAGAAATATCCTGCGATATTTTAATTGGGATTTTTATATACATTGAAACCGCTTTCTTTTGGAAGCGGTTTTTTTATTTTGATCGGACAGAATTTGTAAATTGGTATTCGAATATGAAAGAAATAAAATCAATTTTAAAAACTAGAAAAGTTGCTTTAATAATTTCTGCACTATATGTGGGATTAGGAACTTTAGCGGTCTGTTCTATCTATGGAGGTGATCCTTTATATGGAGAGTGGTCTTTTAGCACATTAGTATTGACATTTCCAGTTACTTTTTTGAGTTTTATTTATAGATATGCCGAAGCTGATTATTTATTGCCTGTTTTCGTAATTCAGTTTATTATGTTTTTGTTTACATTTTTTATTCTTTCAGTATTTATAAAAAAGAAAAAATCATGAAAATTAGATTTATTTGTTTGATACTTTTACTAATTATAAGTTGCAACGAAGAAAAAAAAGCAGTTTTGTTAGCTGACCGTGAAGCTCCTTTAGGTTGGATATTAGATTCTTCCGGAATGACAAAAATGACTGATTATTTCAGCATTATGACTAAAAACGGACATTCATAAAAAGTAAATATCATATGCAGATCATTACAATGTAAAAACCGCCTCAAGAAAATCTTAAAGCGGTCTGTTAACAAGTTTAATAGTATCTAAAATCGTTTCTTAATTAACGATAATGATTTCTACAAACCAATATTTTTATTAGGTTTCAGTTGTTTTCTGATGCTTTTTGGAATTGCATTTTTATGAACCAAAATCGCTGTCGATTTGTATTCTACATACGGTTTCGTTACATAAAGATAACCATCAAAATCATTCGTTACACCCCAGGAATTTTTCACCATATAATATTCTTTTCCTGTCTGATCTTTTGCCAAACCTACAATATGCATTCCGTGGTCATCGGTGGTAGTAAGATTGTTTAGCGCTTTCTGACGCATATCTTCAGTGATGGTTTTGTCTTTTTTCGGCTGTGAAAACAATTCTTTTTTTACTTCCGGAGTTATTTGATCTAAATCTACATCCGGAACATAAGCGACACCGTTTTTGTATGAGAAATAAGGTTCAGAAACATCGGTTGCCCAACCTACAGAATACCCTTTGTTTACAGCGTTGTCGATAATGGCGGTCATTTCATTCATTGGAATATTCCAGTCAGAATCGTGGCTCCAATTATCAGGAATAGGAACTACAAATTTTGAATAATACGGATAATCTTTATACGAAGACAATTCTACATAATCTTCCGGATTAATACCTACAACTTCTTTGGCAAACGTTTGCGGAGTATAATTTTTTCCTTCATACACAAAGTTGGAAGGAACTTTACCTAAATATTCATCAAGAATAGCGTCTACAGAAGACATCCAGTTATCAGACAGTTTTCCTTTGCCCGAAGCTGCAACCAGACTATCCAGAACGGGTTTCAGCTTGTCCTGCATTTCTTTAAAATTATTGAGAGTCTGCCCGGATTTTAATCCTGTATAAACTTCTTGCGGAACGGCACCATATTTTTTGTACATATTTACTACATCATGCAATTCTCCGCCATCGCCCCAACTTATTGCTCCATTATTCAGAACATATAATTTAGCTTTATCATGATAAGAATTTCTTGCTGTAAAAATTTCTGCCAGATCCACAGGTTTTTTACCCATTCTCTGCATTTCAGATTCAAGAAAAGAGTTTCCGGAATAACTCCAGCAAGTTCCCGAAGAGCCTTGGTTTTTTACCGACGTTGCGCCCACATCTTTCAGCGTGGTAAACTGAAAATTAGCATTTTGAGACTGGTTGTTTTTCAACTTGTTGATCAGGTCATCCTGAGCAAACATCAAACTTCCTGCACACAGAACAACAAGCAGTGATGCAAATCTTTTATTTTTCATAACTGTAAAATTATATCTGAATAGTCGGTTGTGTTAAGCCAATGTTACAGATCTGAATGTTAAAAACGGTTAAAGTTGCTTTGAACTAAATAACTAAAAAAACTGTACAATTTTTGACCTTCTTTAGTTTGAGTATTTTCTTATTTTTAGAAAAAGTTTACCATGTTTCCAACCTTTCTGAAATTTCCTGCATCTATAAGAGTATAAAGCCTGACTATGGAAAGAGAATTACTGTTAGAATGCCAACGGAACGATCGCAATGCACAGCGGAAAGTTTACGAGAAAATGGCCGGCAAGCTGTATACAGTCTGCAAACGCTATCTGAAGAATGATGAAGACATAGAAGAAGTATTGGCAGATACTTTTTACAAAATTTTCACAAAGCTCAATCAGTTACAAAACCACGAAATTTTTGAAGCCTGGGCTAGAAAAATTGCCGTTAACGAATGTTTGCAGAAGCTGAGAAGTATGAAAGTACTTGATATTTCTTTAGAAGAAGAGTTGGTAGAATCGACAGGATCGCCTACAGACAGTATTTCTTTTGAAAAGGATATTCTGAAACTGCTCAATTTTCTTCCGGAAGGTTGCAGAGCGATTTTCAATCTGTTTGCTATTGAAGGCTATCCGCACAAAGAGATTGCCACAATGCTTTCTATAAGCGAAGGAACTTCAAAATCTCAGCTCAATTTTGCGCGCAAAAAACTACAGGAATTATTGGTTAATCACAACATTTAAACTTTTACAAATGGAAAATAATCACGATATAGATAAAAAATTCAATGAAGCTTCTCAATCTGTGGAAGAACCTGCTACTTTTCCGGGGTTTGATAAAGTTTGGGCAAAAGTTGAAGAGAAATTAGAAAAAAAAGAAGATAAAAAGAAGATTACTCCACTTTGGTTTCCTTACGGAATAGCGGCAAGTTTGATCATTGGTTTGGGAGCGTTTTATTTTATCAATAAAAAAGGAGTTGCAGATATTTCAAAACCTCAGCTCGTACAGAATACAGTTTTACCGAAAATAAACTCAAATGTTCAGGTAATTGACAGTGTTGTGAAATCTAATATCGAGAAGGAGATTGCTGCTGTACATCCTCAAAAAGAAAATAAAATTTCAGTGTACTCTAATATAGTTCCAGAACCTGTAAAAGCTCCAGTGAAAATAGTTCAGCAACAAGGCGATTATCCAGTTGCAAATAACGCTACGGAACCCGATTATGATGGAGTTTTAGATAAAAATGAGAAAGCTCAAAATATAGATGAAGTTGTGGTTGTAGGTTACAGAACTTTAAAAAAACAATCTTATACTACAAGTGCAACATCAATCGTATCAACAGAGACTATAAATAATAAGCGCTTAAAAAAAATAAAACAAGATATTAATTCTTCACCTATAATTGCAATGGGTAGTAGTAACATTCAATATCAAAACACTAACCCAAATCTTGTTCTGAGAAATGAGTTTAAACAAAATAATAATATTTCACAAACTCTAATTGGGAAGGTTTCCGGTCTGCAAATGGTGCCGAATCCCGGAAATTCTGTTTCATCTAATCAGATTGTAATCAGAGGAATGAGCACTGTCAACTCAGGAAACCAACCTCTCATTGTTATTGATGGCGTCGCTGCGAATCAAAATGTTTTAAAAAAGTTGAATCCTCAGCAGATAAAAAGCGTAGAAGTTTTAAAAGATGCTTCTGCAACAGCTTTATATGGAAGTCGTGCTTCAAATGGAGTTATCATTATTAAAACCAAAAAGCTTTCACGAAAAGAAAGAAAAGCTCTTGAGAAAATTCAAAAAGTGCAGGACAGCATTACTCTTTCCAAGAAAATTCAGCAAAGTAATTCTGAAGAATATGATGAATTTGTGGAAAATCCTTTTGAGCTGACTAAAAATCAGCCGGTGTCTACATTTTCTATAGATGTAGATAATGCAGCGTATTCTAACATACGGAGAATGATCAATAATGGTGAAAAAGTGAATAAAAACGCAGTACGAATCGAGGAAATGATCAATTATTTTAAATACAATTATCCACAGCCTCAAAACAATCAGCCGTTTTCAATAGATACAGAATACAATACGTCACCGTGGAATTCTAAACATAAACTATTGAAAATAGGACTTCAAGGGAAAAATATTCCTATGGATAAATTGCCGAGTTCAAATTTTGTTTTTTTAATTGATGTATCCGGTTCTATGAACGAACCTAATAAATTACCCTTATTAAAATCCTCTTTTAAGGTTCTTTTAGATCAGTTGAGACCGCAGGATAAAGTGGGAATTGTTGTTTATGCCGGAAGTGCAGGTATGATTTTACCGCCTACATCATCGAAAGAAAAAGCTAAAATCCTGAGTGCTCTGGAAAATCTTCAGGCAGGCGGAAGTACAGCAGGTGGAGCCGGAATTGAGTTAGCATATAAATTGGCTCAGGAAAACTTTATCAAGGGTGGAAACAATCGGGTAATTATTGCAACCGACGGAGATTTTAATGTGGGAACATCTTCTACGGGAGATTTGGGAACTTTAATTGAGGAGAAAAGAAAGTCCGGTGTTTTTCTTACCTGTTTAGGTTTCGGTATGGGAAATTTTAAAGACAACCGAATGGAAACTTTAGCAGATAAGGGCAACGGAAACTACGCATACATCGATAATATGCAGGAAGCCAATAAATTCCTCGGAAAAGAATTTGCAGGAAGCATGTATGCAATTGCAAAAGATGTAAAAATTCAGATTGAGTTTAATCCGAAATTTGTAAAATCTTACCGATTAATAGGCTATGAAAACAGAAAATTGCGAAATGAAGATTTCACAAATGATAAGATAGATGCAGGAGAATTTGGAAGCGGTCACACTGTTACTGCTTTGTATGAAGTGATTCCCGCAAATAGTAATTCTGAATTTTTACCAAAAGACACCGATTTGAAATATACTAAAAACACAAATGATGATAATTTCGGCGATGAATTGGCGACGGTAAAATTTCGTTATAAAAAACCGGCTGGAGACACGAGTTCTGAGATTATTCAGGTCGTAAAAAACTCACATGAATCAATTTCTTCTGCGAGCAGCGATTTTAAATTTGCTTCTTCTGTTGCATGGTTTGGCTTGGTTTTAAGAGATTCTAAACTGATTAATCTGAAAGATTTAAGCAAAATTAAAGAGTTGGCAAAAGAGGGTAAAGATAAAGATGAAGAAGGATATAGATCTGAATTTATAAGACTTGTCGAAAGTTATAAGGCAGTTGAAAAGTAAAAATTTTATAAAAAAGAAATTTCTTCGGAGATTTCTTTTTTTTTCTCTATTTTTAGAAATATTATTAATAATGAAGAAAATCTACCTGTTATTTTTGTTTTTTGCGATTCAGTTATTTTTTGCGCAGAGTTCGCAGCTTTATTTTTCCGGAAAGTTTTTTAATGAAAAGAAGAAGCCTCAGAATTTTTTGAAGGTACTCAATAGGAATTCCGGTGTATATGAAATGACTGATGAAAAAGGTTTTGCCATTATAGCAGCAAAAAATTACGATACTTTAGTTTGGAATAATGGAAAAAGCAGTCAGGTTGTTTATGGTGTAAGAGAACTGAAATATATTCTTGAAAATGAGATTGAAAAAGAAACTGTGAAGAATATTCACAGCAAAGATTACGACAGTCTTACAACTACCGAAGATAGAGATCAGTTTAGTATCGAAACAAGCGCTGATTCAATTAGAAAAAAATCTGACCGATATTTTTCTGCGGTAAGAAAAATAAGTTTACAAAAAGATTCTTTCTACAAAATTAAAGCTCAGCCAACGAAATATCTTGCTTTCAATGGAAGTTTTATGACTTCATTGGATGTGAAAAGCAGAAACCAGATTCCTGAAACTCAAAATAAATACGTTCAGGGAAGATCAGAAAATGGATCTTTGGTTTGGCGAGGAGCAGAAACCAACGAAATGTTCAGTTTTGGTCCGGATATTTCCAGGCTAGGATTTGATAATCAACTTTATGATTATGATGAAAATGGTAGATTGGTTGCTTTGTCAAGCGGTTTAACTCCTGCAAAAGCTTACAATAATAATCTTTTCAAAACAACAGTAGGTTACAGCAATCATCTGTCGATAAATGCGGCAATAAAAAAATACAACGAAGATCAGTTGCGTTTGTCTTTCAACTTTGGTCAGGAGAAAGATCAGACTTATTTTATCGATCAGTTTAATATTGGAAACATTTTTAAAGCAAAAATAAATTCAAAAATATTAAAATTTGTAGTAAATGCGGGATTTAATTATGAAGAAAATAAAGCGACAAATACGAATAGAGTAGGACTTTTCAATAGAGCTTACCAAAATTCTTTGCTGACTCCGGTTTCTTTCTCAAACAAGCAAAATGCATATCTGCAAAATGGTTTCCAGCGCAGTTACAGCCAGTTTGCAGATAATCCCGAATTTTTATTGAGTCAAAATCAGAAATATAATTATTACGACAGCAGAAGACAGCTTAATTTTGATCTCAGCAGAAGATGGAACCACTTTCAACTCAACATCAGCCAATCTTACGACAACGAAGATTTTTGGAATACTGATTATTATAAAACCTCAACATATGGTTTTGCAAATGGTTTTTACAACAGAAGAAGTCAGAAAAATCAATTTTATAATTCAAATATTGCAGCATCCTACGAATTGGGAGATTCAGATTTTAAAAATATTTTCGGCTTAAATTATATTCTGAATCATCGACAGGTCAATGTGAACCAAAGTGCAGACAGAAACTATCTCTATCAGAGAACTTCTCAGGATTATATTTTTAATTATAGAATGGAAATTGATGATTACAGAGATTTCCGATTAGGAGTAAATCTTGGAAATTCTTTTTATGTTTCAAATACTTCTTTGAAAAACAATTATTGGTTGCCAAAAGCCAATGCTTATTTCACTTTTTTAGATTTGTTTAATTGGTATGGTGCAGATTTGCAGTTTTTAGGCGCTTATACACATTTGAGTGCAGAACCTGAAATTGCCCAATCATATTCTTCTTACGCAACAACGTTATTTTCTGCTCAGAATTCATCCCAATTTTTTCCATTGAAAGAAGTTGAAACGTTTGAAAATCTATCAAATATTAATATTAAAGAATGGAAAGCAGGACTGAAATTTACGCCCGATTATAAAATGAGCATTGGTGGAGAATATTTCAACAGAAAAATAACGGATGATGTATTTCCTGTTTTTGAAGGAAACGATCTCGTATTAAAAAATCTTGCAGATCATACCTATAGCGGTTTTGAAGCCAATTTCAATTATAACAATATCCGCTTGGGAAATGATTTGAGACTGAATACCAAAATTTCTTTTTTTAAATACCGGGATATTGTAAACAGAGTCAGTTCCGGATATAATAATCTTGTAATTTCGGGCTTTACAGATATTTATAAAACCTTGTCGGAAGGCGAAGTTTTAGGTTCTGTGATGGGAAGTTACTTTGAAAGAAATGCAGATGGAAAGTTAATCATTGATGAATTTGGTTATCCTAAAAAAGCTTCAGGTATGAAGATTATTGCAGATCCTACTCCGGATTTTGTAGTTAAATTAACGCACAATTTCAATTACAAAATTTTTACTTTAGACATTAACTGGGAATGGAAAAAAGGCGGACAAATCTGGAATGGGACTCAGGCTGTTCTGGATTATTACGGAAGATCTCAAACTTCAGCCGATCAAAGAAATATTAAAAACTACGTTTTTGAAGGCGTAAATTTTAATGGAAGCAACAATACTATTCCTGTAGATTTTTACAATCCCAACCAGAATGTTACTGAAAACCGCTGGTCGAGATACGGATATTTGGGCGTTGCAGAAAATTATGTACAAAAAGCTGATTATGTGAGAATAAATGATATTTCATTAACGGCAAAGTTTAACGTTGGTGAGTTTCAGAGAGCTCTGGCTGTTACTTTTTATGTTAACAATATTGTACTTTGGCAGGCAAATAAGGGTGTAGATCCTAATCAGAACTTCTATGATTTTGATAACAGTCGAGGTCTGGATTTTTTCAATCTTCCGTCTTTCAAAACTTTTGGTTGCTCTGTTTCTTTTAAATTTTAAATTATGAAGTCTATTTTATCTTATATATTCACTTGTATTTTTCTGTTCTCAGGTTATATTTTGAAAGCTCAGAGTCAGTTTACAGATTTTGAAAAAGAAAAGATTTACGTACAGACCAATCATGTTTTTTACAAGCCTGGTGAAGAAATGTACTTTAAAATTTATGCAGTTCAGGGAACAAATAATCTTCCTGCTAATCAAAGTAATGCAGTGAATGTTGAATTGATAGATCCGGGCGGAAGTGTGGTGAGAAAATTGAAATACACAATTACAAATGGTCATGCAGAAGGTTTTGTATATTTTGATGATGAAATGAAAGGCGGAATTTATAAAATAAAAGCCTATACCAATTGGATGCAGAATGAAGCAGGAAAAAATGCTTTTGAAAAAAAAATTACCTTGCAGAAAATTGTTTCACCAAGAATTTTGATGAAATTGGATTTTCCTAAAAAAGGATACGGAGCAGGAGATGAGGTTTTAGCAGATTTTTCTATGAGAAGTTTAAGCAATTTGCCGATTCCTTTTTACGAAACAGATTTTACGGTACTTCACAATGGAGAAAAAATAAACGAAGGAAAACTGATTACAGATAAAGAAGGAAAATATGTGTTGAAATTCAGGTTGCCGGAAATTTTAAAATCTTCAGATGCTTTGCTTAATATTAAGGTGAATTTTGACGGTTTTACAGAATCTATTTCCAGAAATATTCCGATTGTGCTTAATAATCTCGATGTGAAATTCATGCCGGAGGGAGGAACTTTCATCAACGAGATCGAGCAAAATATTGCTTTTAAAATTGTAGATGAATTTGAAAAACCTGTAGATGCAGTTTTAGGAATTTACAATCAGAATAATCAGAAAATTACCGAAGTTTCAGCTTATAATTTCGGGATGGGAAGTTTTCTTTTTGTTCCAAAAAAAAATGAAACCTATTATGCTAAAGTGTTGAAGCCGGACAATAGTAAAACTGTTTATCAGTTTCCATTGGCGAAAAATGACGGGTTTGTATTCAATCTGAAAAAAGAAAATCAGAAAATTATATTCAAAATAAATTCAACAAAGGAAAAGAATATTTTGATTACAGGAAGTTTCCGTGAAAAGGAAATTTACAGTAAAACACTTTCTTTAAAGTCCGGTGTCAATGAATTTGAGATTATTGAAAAAGAGTTTCCGATTGGTATTTGCAGATTCACTGTTTCAGAAGGTAAAATTCCTCTCGCCGAGCGAATTGTTTTTGCGAACGAAAACAAACAGATGAATGTGAAAATAACACCTTCTAAAAAGAATTATCTCCCAAGAGAAAAAGTAACAGTACATGTAGAAACCACAGATGAAAACGGGAAACCAATTCCTGCAAATCTTGGAATGAGCGTGGTAGATGATAAATTGTGGACGTATGCAGATGATAAACAAAATCACATCATTTCGTGGTTTTTGATGGATTCTGAATTAAAAGGTAAGGTTGAAAGACCTCAGTTTTATTTTGATAAAAAAGAAGAGAAAGCGGCAAGAAGTTTAGATTTGGTAATGCTGACCAATGGCTATCGATACTTCGAGATGATTCCTGAAGTGAAGAAAGATGGAAAATACAGGTTTCTTCCGGAAAAGAAAAATCCAATTTACGGAATTGTTGAAGACGAAAACAAAAAGCCTGTAAAATCTGAAGTTTATTTGGTAGAAGGCGATTCTAAAATCCTGAAACAGACAACCTCAGAAAATGGTTTGTTTTATTTTTCGGATCTTAATCATGAATATTCTTACAGAATTGTGGCAAAATCTTTACAGCCAAAACAAAAAATAAGAGTAAGAATTTTATCATTTAAATTAAATATTAATCCTTTAGCAAAACAGTCCTTAAATAATATTGATGTAGAAGAAATTATAAAAGAAGCAGAGATTAAAGAGAAGCCGGTAATTTCCACAGAAGAAGCTACTCTGAAGAAATTCTCTTCCGGAAGAAGCAGATCTGATACAATAAAATCTCAAAATATTGAAGAGGTTGTTGTTTTGGGTTACAGTAAGATGGTGGAAAAAAAATCTGCATACTCCGTTACTACCTTCTCGTCAGAAACCTTAGAAAACAGACCAAATGTTGCTGTTTTAAGTGCATTGCAAGGATCTGCTACGGGAGTTATCATTAACTCATCTTCAGGTTCTCCTGGCTCTGCTAAGCTTAGTTTAACTGTCAGAGGAACTTCTTCTATTTCGTCTCACTTAGATCCTTTGTATGTTGTTGATGGATATATTTCTAATTCTTCGGAGTTCAGAAAACTGAATTCTAATGATATTGAAAGTGTATCCGTTTTAAAAGATGCCGCTGCAACATCTATTTATGGAAACAGAGGTGCAAATGGAGTTATCATTATCAATTCAAAAAAGGACAGATATTCAAAATTAAAATTGGATATTACTCCGCAATCTTATTATGCTGTTTTGCCTGTTGAAAAAGACAGTCTTGTTGCATATTCTTACACCAAAAGTTTTGCGTACCCAAAATACGAATCTACCAATACAGCGTATCGTCATGATTACAGAGAAACACTTTATTGGAATCCTGTTGTGGAAACCGACAAGAACGGAAAAGCAAAAGTAGAATTTTATCAGTCTGATGCCAATTCTGCGTTCAGAATTATGACAGAAGGAATTTCCTCTTCCGGATTGATTGGCCGGGATGAAACTACCTATTCTGCACAAAGCCTGATTTCTATTGATGCTAAAATTCCGCAGTATTTAACGAGAACCGACCAGATGAAAATTCCGGTGGTCATTAAAAATAATTCTTCACAAACCCGAAAAATGGTAATGAACGTCATTGTTCCCAACCATGTAAAACTTGTAGAATTCGACAGCATTATTACGCTGAAACCGTTAGAATCCGGAAGATTATTTGTAACCATGCAGACCGATCATATTGCTGCTTCTAACATTCAATTTACCGTACAATCAGGTGATTTTAGAGAAACAATGATTCTTCCTTTCAATGTGGATGAAAAAGGATTCCCGCATCATTATTCTATGATCAATAACAAATCTGAAAATGTCAAAATCAATATTCCGGATTATATCAACGGAAGTATGATGTCATCGTATTACGTTTACGAAAATTCTGCATTACAGATGTTTGAAGATTTAGAAAGACTACAAAAAGAACCTTACGGATGTTTTGAGCAGCTTTCATCAACCGTTTATCCCAATATTTTCATTCTTGATTATCTGAAATCTGTAAAAAAGATTAATGACAATACACAAAATGTTGTCATAAGAAACATGAAAAAAGGCTTTCAGAAAATGTTGAGTTATAAAAATAAAGATGGTGGATTCGGATATTTTAATGATGCTGAATCTGATGTTGCTTTGTCTGCTTTTGCTTTACTTGAGTTTAAAGATCTGAAAAAATATGTAAATATAGATTCCAAATTAATAGAAAATCTCACTTCCTTTATTCTCTCAAAGAAAAATGCAAGTGGTCAGTTTGAAGTGAGAAGAAACTATGAGATGAAATATCCTTATTCAGATTATTCCTGGGCGAGAAATATGTATGTGTTGTTTGCATTGTCTAAAACTGGGTTTAAAAATGAAATTCAGGATGCTTACAACATCAATCTTAAAAGAGTTTTGGCAACTAAAGATTCTTATCAACTGGCTTTAATGGCCAATACTTCTGCATACTTGGGAAGAAGTGACGAGTACAAGACCTTAATCAACCTGCTGAATTTACAATACCAGAGTAGAAACATAAAAACAGAGACCACCTTTACCGGATCGGGAGGAAGATCTGCCCACGCAGAAACTTTAGCACTTTACATGATGGCGCTGCAAAAAGATGAAGAGGTTCACCAGCTGAAAATTGCTGAAGTTGCAGATGAACTCATTAATTATAACGGGTATTACGGTTTTGGTTCTACACAGGCAACAGCATTGGCTCTGGAAACTTTATCGGGTTTTTTCACTAAAAATGAATTGCTTTACGGAACAGAGAAACCACAAATAAAAGTAAATGGAGCAGAAATTAGAGCAAATTATAGTGCTGCATCAGCTTTTAAATCTGGAGACAACGAAATAGTTGTCAGTTATTCTAAACAGAAAGGGTTGCCTTACAAGTTAGATTACAGTTATTATACTTTACAAGCTCTGGAAAGTCAGAATATTCCTGTAATGATGGAAACAAAATTAAAATCAGACTATTCAAAAGTAGGAGAAACTAACAGATTCACTGTTACGGTTAAGAATAAAATAAATGCACCATTATCCATGACCACTGCGAAAATAGGGATTCCGGCAGGTTTAACATTACAGAATGCTTTACTGAAAGATCTCATCGATAAAAAACAGATTTCTTACTATGAGATTTTTGATAATTATCTGGTTCTCTATTGGGAGCATTTTGATGCTAATGAAACAAAAAGTATCAATTTAGATTTAAAGGTAGAATTTGCAGGAAAATATACTGGTAAAGCAAGTAATGTTTATCTCTATTATGTGCCGGAATCTAAGTTTTGGAATGAAGGAATTTCGGTAAATGTAGAACCTTAAATAGGACAAATAGATTGAATAAAATAAACTTTCAAATATTATTGAAAATTCAAAAACTATTATTATCTTTGTGTAAGCAATTTAGAAATCAAATACAATGAAACTCTCGGACGCTAAGGAAAAATACATTCAGACCTGGGGAACCTTTGCTACAAGTTGGGGAATCAACCGCACAATGGCGCAGGTTCATGCTTTGCTTCTGGCAAATGGGAAACCGCTTTCTACTGATGAGGTGATGGAGCTTCTCGAAATTTCACGAGGTAATGCCAACATGAATCTGCGGGCTTTGATGGATTGGGGAATCGTAAAAAAAGAATTTGTAAAAGGTGACCGGAAAGAGTATTTTACTGCTGAAAAAGATGTTTGGTTTCTGTTTAAGCAAATCACCAAAGAACGTAGAAAAAGAGAAATAGAACCGGTAGTTGCTTTTTTAGAAGAACTTAAAAATATAGAAGACAACAATTCTGACGAAGCTAAAGAATTTATTAAATTGATGGACGATTTTAGCAACGTCACCAGTAAAATCAACAATATTATGGATCTTGCGATAAAAAGCGACGATCACTGGCTGGTAGGGAAAATTACAAATCTGTTGAAGTAGTATTTTATTTAGCGAAATTTATAAAAAAAGTAATGAAGAAGGAAGAAATTCCTTTTTTATTTCAAATAAACTTTCAATAATTACTGAAAATATTATAATTATGAAAAATATAATCATTCACTTAGTGCTCATTTTTTATTTCGGAGGCAAAACAAAAAGAATAACTTATTAAAACTTAATATCATGAAAACTTTTATTATTTGGGATTATAAAATTCAAAGTTGGCTTGTTTCTTTATTTTTTATTGCTCTGCTTTTAGATTTATTGTTATTTCAAAAAGGTATTTGCATAATTTTTTACTTTTTGCTGGCTTTAAATCATTTGATTAGTTCCAATACAAAGTACTTTTCAAAAAGCTATTCAAAAAGTGTTTTATTTAAAGTTACTACTTCATCAGTATGACTTTCATCTTTAGCTTTGTATCACTTTTACTGACCAAAAATTCTAGATTTTCAAATGAGTTTCTTAGTGAATTTTGGTCAGTTATTTTGAGTTTTGGTTTATTAGGAACTCCTTTTCTTGCAATTATCTATTATTTAATTTGCGATAAAGATTATAGGAAATTAAAACACAATTAAAACCAATAATGATGAAAACCCTCAGAAATTACACTCTCATCTACGACGATCAATGTCCTATGTGCAACATTTACTCAAAAGGTTTTATAAAAACAGGAATGCTTGACGAAAATGGAAGGCAAGCATTTACAGATTTAAGCTGTAAAAATAGAAATCTTATTGATTTAAAACGTTCCAGAAATGAAATTGCCTTAATCAATCAAAACACAAATGAAGTTTTTTATGGTTTAGATAGTCTGCTTTTACTTATAGGAAATTCATTTCCGATTTTAGAAAAAACAGCAAGAATAAAGCCTTTACATTGGCTTTTCAAAAAATTATACTCTTTTGTTTCATACAATCGAAAACAAATTATTCCCTCGAAAAAAGACGACTTAGAACAGGCTTGTATTCCTGATTTTAAATTAAAGTATAGACTTATTTATATTGCTTTTGCAGTAATGTTTTCAGCTTATATTTTCAGCTTATTTTCAATAAAATTAAGATTGAGTTTTACCCATAATTTTTGGATAGGATTTACATTTTTTATAGGACAGATTATTTGGCAAACCTTATTCTTAAAATATTTTTTAAAAGATAAAATTTGGGATTACCTGGGAAATATGATGACGGTTTCATTGGTGGAAGCTTTATTATTAATTCCTGCTCTGTTTTTTGATTTAAACTCATTTCTAACAGTTATGTATTTCGGGATCATAATTTTCATGATGCTTATGGAACATTTGAGAAGATGTAACATTCTAAAACTAAATCTTCTTCCGACAATTTCATGGATGCTTTTCAGACTGACCGTTGCAGGAATTTTAATCTGGATTAATTTTTAAAACTAAAAAATGTCAACAATTCATCTCATAACAATCATCAATGCCGATGTTCATAAAGTTTTCGACTTAGCAAGAGATATAGATTTACACCAGAAATCTACCTTTAAAACCAACGAAATAGCCATTGCAGGAAGAACTTCCGGACTTATTGAAAAAGGAGAAACCGTAACCTGGAGAGCAAAGCATTTGGGTTTCTATCAAACGCACACTTCAAAAATTACTGAAATGCAGAAACCTCATCAATTCACCGATAGTATGCTGGAAGGAACGTTTAAATCTTTTAAACATCAACATTTTTTTAATACGAATGCTAATAAAACAATTATGATTGATATTCTCGAATTTGAATCTCCATTCGGAATTATCGGAAAACTATTCAATAAGTTTTTTCTTAAAAATTATATGAAAAACTTTCTGTTGGAACGAAACAAATTAATAAAAATGACAGCAGAAAATAATAAAAATTAAAATAGAAACTTTTATGAAGCGAGTCTCAAAACAGTTAATATTCGCAATGTCATGCTGACCTCGTCGAAGCCTTTGAACCATAAACCAACAACTGTCAACCAACAACTAAAAATAAAACAATGAATTTCCTGAAAGCCGAATGGCGAAAATTAGCAATCATCAACTACGAGATCAATCCTGAAATATTAATGAAATATCTTCCAAAAGGGACAGAACTCGATTTTTATGAAGGAAAATGCTACGTAAGTGTTGTTGGTTTTATGTTTTTAAATACCAGATTATTAGGATTCCCGGTTCCTTTTCACAAAAATTTTGAAGAAGTAAACCTTCGATTTTATGTAAAGAAAAAAGAAGGTAAAGAATGGAAAAGAGGGGTGGTTTTCATTAAAGAAATTGTTCCGTTGCCTGCTTTAAGTTTTGTAGCCAACTCTGTGTACAAAGAGCATTATCAAACAATGCCGATGAAAAACAACATTCAGCAAAATCAGGATGATGTAAAGATTAAGTATTCCTGGAAAGATAAAAAATGGTATTCTATAGAGATTACTGCTGAAAACAGAGCGTTGCCAATGGAGAATAATTCTGAATTTGAGTTTATCACCGAGCATTATTTTGGCTTTACAAAAAGAGCGGATAAAACTTCAGAATATCAGGTGTGCCATCCAAAATGGAATTGGTACAGAGTAAAAGATTATCATCTGGAGATCTGTTTTAAGGAAATC
>Ga0302347_1002763_pt1 | contig 16930 bp, 18 predicted proteins | sample PhyWR1_FD_202178 | JGI IMG/M metagenome (GOLD analysis project Ga0302347, IMG submission 202178) | Leaf surface microbial communities from wheat plants in UC Gill Tract Community Farm, Albany, California, United States - DLSL W.R1 (v2)... | ecosystem: Host-associated > Plants > Phyllosphere >...
GACCGGCAGCCGCCTTGCTGCAAGGCGGCTGCCGGCCTTCATTTGGGCCGGGGCGCGGCCAGGTCCTTGTCGGGCTGCGAGAGCGTGCCGGTGCGCAGCGCGGCCACGGCGGTGGCCACCGCGCGGGCCACGTTGCGCACCTCGGCCTGCACGGCGCTGTCGGCATCCAGCGTGGCGTGGCTGGTGGCGTAGGGTTCGTAGTAGCCAATGAAGCGGTCCAGCCGCGCCTTCGGGCCGGCGTCGATGAGGCCCATCCAGTCAAGCCAGTCCGACAAGCTGCGCCGGGCGCCTTCAATGCCGGCCACGTCGCCGTGCACCACCAGCCCGTAGGCGCGTCCGGCCAGGTGCTTGGGGTAGTCCCAGCCCTTGAGTTCCAGCGCCTTGGCCTCCTCGGCCTTCTTGCCATGGGTGGAGGTCGGGTCGGGGTTGCCGCCGTCGGCGCAGACCAGCCGGTCGATCATCAGCTTGAGCGGGCTGGGCGATTGGTACCAGTACACCGGCGTCATCAGGATCACGCCGTGCGCGGCGGTCCAGCGCTCGTAGATCTCGGCCATCCAGTCGCCGGTCTGGCCCAGCGAGTGGTTGGGGTAGCAGCTGCACGGCCAGTGGCACAGCGGCATGGCGGTGGAGACGCAGCCCTTGCAGGGGTGGATGTGCAGGTGGTAGCTCGACGTGAGCAGGCTCAGGTCGAGGACGTCGGTCTGGATGCCGGCGGCCTGCAGCACCTCCTCGGCCCAGCGCACCATGCGAAAGGTCTTGGACATCTCGCCCGGGCAGGTGCCGTCGTTGCGCGCGGCGCCGCACACCAGCAGCACGCGCGGCGGCGTGCCCGGGTCGGCCCAGGCGGCCTGGGCCCGGTCCAGCCGCTCGCGGTTGGCCAGCCATTCGGTGGACAGGTCGTAGTCCGGGTCGGCAAAGCCGGGGCCGGCCTTGCGCGTGACGGGCGCCTTGCGCCCTTCGTGGTAGGCGGCCCAGGCGACGGCCTCGACGCGCGAGAGCGCTGCGGCCTCGGTGCCGAAGGCCGGGTCCATGAAGGACTGCATGAAGCGTTCGTGGAACGCGCTGCGCGAAAGCTTGGCCGGCGCCTGGCCTGTGCGGATGTCGGTCATCGCGCCAGTGTAGGCAAGCGCGTCCGTGCCGGCGCCGGGTGCCGGCGGCGTCCTACAGCGCCTGGCGAATTCCTCCCCGGGGCGCGGTGCCAAGCATGAAAAAGGCCTGTGGCCCAGCCTGGGTCCGGGCGGGCTGCTATTGAAAAAGGAGCATCCAACGAAAAACCCTGCCCGGGCCGCGCCTTGCGGCGCCGCCCGGGCAGGGTTTTGTGAAGCGCGGCGTGCGGCGGTGTGCAGCACCCCGCGCCAGCGCTCAGTGGCCGTGCGCCATCGCGCCTTCATGCATCCCGTGGTCGCCGTGGGCGCCCTGGCCGCCGCGCGCGCCGCGCTCGCCCTGGCGGGCCACCATCCGCTGGTGCTCGGCGTCGAAGGTCTTTTGCTGCTCGGGGCTGAGCGCGGCGTAGAAGGTCTTGACGGCGGCGGCGCGCTTGTCCATCTCGGCATTCATCGCGTTCATGCGCTCGGTGCGCAGCGCACGCATGCGGTCGATGCGCTCGGGCGTGGGCAGCTTGGCCAGCTCGGCGCGCTGCTCAGCGCCCGGGCGCTGGCCCATCATGCCGGCCGGCGGCTGCATGGCGGCGGTGAAAGCCGTCCAGGCCCCTTCCTGGGCCGGCGTGATCTTGAGCCTGGCCTTGAGCTCGGCTTGGTGCCGGGCCATGCGTTCCTGCATGCGGGCCGGATTCTGCTGGCCCATGCGGTGCTCGCCTGCGTGCGGCCTGGCTTTTTGCGTGGCCGTGGCCGCGCTGGCCGGGTTGAGCGCGGCAGGCGCTGCATCGGTACCCTGCGCCATGGCGCTGCCGCCGGCGGCCAGCAGGCCGGCCAGGATCAGGGTGTGGAGAGATTTGCGTGCGAAGGTCATGAAGCGGCTTCCTTTCGGTGAAGAGGGGTCTGGCGCCAGGGAATTGGCGTCAGGCTGAACAGCAGTTTGCCGGCCGCGTGTATCGCCGCCATTGCCCGGTTGTGTTGCTTTGTAAAGTTCGGAGAAAGCGCTGACAATGGCGCAAGGTGCGCCTGCGCTGCAGCGCCCTGGCCCAGGGCGGCGCCGTCCTGGGCCATGCTTTGTTTTTTTCCACCGAACGCCACAGGAGCCTGCACGGGCCATGAGTTTTCTGTCTGAACTGAAGAGCCGGGCCAACGCGCTGCAAGGTCGCCAGCTGGGCGCCGAGCGCGACCTGGCCGCCGGCACCCAGGCCTGCGAGGCGGCCTGCCGCATGGCGCTGGCCTACCTGCAGGATCTGTGCGCCCAGCTCAACGTCATCCAGCCGCCGGCGGCCGGCAGCTACAGCCTGGACGGCAAGGCGCCGTTCGCGGCATCGGCGCCGCTGGCGCAGCGAAATTTCCGCTGCGACGCGCGGCGCAAGATGCTGCGCCATGCCGAGGTCTGCGACTACATCGGCGTCGGCTGGGACTTGCTGCCCGCCAGCGGCCCGGTGGCCACGCACAGCGTGACGGTGAACTTTCCGCCCGAGCTGGCGCGCGTCACCGAGCGCCTGTCCGTCGGCCAGATCGCGCACGAGCGCAAGGAGCAGCGCCATCCCGTGACGAGCAAGCTGCTGGCCTATGTGTTCGAGTACCAGGGCGCCTCGCGCGCCTTCGCCACGCTTGCGCCCGACCACGACAGCGGACGGATCGCCTTTCGGCTGAGCAACGTGGGCGGCTTTGGCGTGCAGGGCGCGGTCTATCCGGCCGCGCAGGTCACGTCCGCGCTGATGGACGAGCTGGCGAAAAAGCTGGTTGGCCAGCCCAGCCGCTTCGGCTGAAAGCGCCCAAGCCCTTGGCTGGCGGCGCGGCTTGCCCGGCCGCGTCCGCGTGCTTACAATCGCCGCAGCTTGTCGGGGTGCCCGGGATGTTCACGCATCCGGGGCTGAGATCGCAGAAATGCGGACCCGCTGAACCTGATCGGGATCATGCCCGCGTAGGAAACAAGGCACTTTGGCTCCGGCTGTGCGCAGCCACCTCCCGACGGGGCGGTGGCTGGCGGCGATCTTTCCGGCTCCCCAGGCAGGCACCCCCACCTTTTTCTGGAGACAGCCATGGCCAAGACCTCGTTGACCGTCGATGCGGCGGACCTCACCAGCCGCATCACGCGCACCCCTTTTCCCGGTTCCCGCAAGATCTACATCGAAGGCTCGCGCCCCGACATCCGCGTGCCGTTTCGCGAGGTCACGCTGACCGACACCTTGGTTGCCGAAGGCAGCGAAACGCGCCGCGAAGCCAATCCGCCGCTGCGCCTCTTCGACGCGTCGGGCGTGTACACCGACCCGGCAGTCAGCATCGACATCACGCGCGGCCTGGCACCGCTGCGCGGCGCCTGGATCAGCGAGCGCCAGGACACCGAGGCCTTGCCCGGCATCACCAGCGCCTACGGCCGCGAGCGCCTGAACGACCCGGCGCTCAGCGCGCTGCGCATGGCGCATTCGCCCGTGCCGCGCCGCGCCAGGGCTGGCGCCAACGTCTCGCAGATGCACTACGCCCGGCGCGGCATCGTCACGCCCGAGATGGAATACATCGCCATCCGCGAAAACCTGGTGCGCGCCCAGCTCGCCGAACGCCTGGCAACCGAGCGCATGCCCAAGACCGGCCATTCGTTCGGCGCGTCGATTCCCAAGGAGATCACGCCCGAATTCGTCCGCGACGAGGTGGCGCGCGGCCGCGCCGTGATTCCGGCCAACATCAACCACCCGGAAAGCGAGCCGATGATCATCGGCCGCAACTTCCTCATCAAGGTCAACGCCAACATCGGCAACTCGGCGGTCACCTCGTCGATTGAAGAGGAAGTGGACAAGCTCGCCTGGTCGATCCGCTGGGGTGCCGACACGGTGATGGACCTCTCGACGGGCGAGAACATCCACGAAACCCGCGAGTGGATCCTGCGCAACTCGCCCGTGCCCATCGGCACCGTGCCCATTTACCAAGCGCTGGAAAAGGTCAACGGCAAGGCCGAAGACCTGACCTGGGAAATCTTTCGCGACACCTTGATCGAGCAGGCCGAGCAGGGCGTGGACTACTTCACCATCCACGCCGGCGTGCGCCTGGCCTACGTGCCGCTCACGGCCAACCGCCTGACCGGCATCGTCTCGCGCGGCGGCTCCATCATGGCCAAGTGGTGCCTGGCGCACCACAAGGAGAGCTTTCTCTACGAGCATTTCGAAGACATTTGCGAAATCATGAAGGCCTACGACGTGTGCTTCTCGCTGGGCGACGGGCTGCGGCCCGGCTCGATCGCCGACGCCAACGACGAGGCGCAGTTCGCCGAGCTGCACACGCTGGGCGAGCTGACGCAGATCGCCTGGAAGCACGACGTGCAGGTGATGATCGAAGGCCCCGGCCATGTGCCGCTGCAACTGGTCAAGGAAAACGTCGAGAAGCAGCTGGAGGCCTGCTTCGAAGCGCCCTTCTACACGCTCGGCCCGCTCATCACCGACATCTCGCCCGGCTACGACCACATTTCGTCGGCCATGGGCGCGGCCAACATCGGCTGGTACGGCACGGCGATGCTGTGCTACGTCACGCCGAAAGAGCACTTGGGCCTGCCGAACCGCGACGACGTGAAGCAGGGCCTGATCGCCTACAAGATCGCCGCGCACGCCGGCGACCTGGCCAAGGGCTACCCCGGCGCGCAGATGTGGGACAACGCCGTTTCAAAAGCGCGCTTCGAGTTCCGCTGGGAAGACCAGTTCCGCCTGGCCATCGACCCGGACACGGCCATGGCCTACCATGACGAGACGCTGCCCAAGGAAAACGCCAAGGTGGCGCATTTCTGCTCGATGTGCGGCCCGAAGTTCTGCTCGATGAAAATCTCGCAGGAGGTGCGCGAATTCGCCCGGCTCAACCCCGAGACGACGACGCTGGCGGCGGCTGCCAAAGCGCCGGGCGTGATCGCCATCAAGTCCGTGCCGGCGAAAGCGGCGGACATTGAAACCGGCTTCGAGGAAAAGGCCCAGGCGTTCCGCCAGGGCGGCAGCGAGATTTATTCCTGAGGCGCGCCGGGACGTGCCGGATTTTCCGGAACGTCCTGATTGCTACTAAAAAGATAGCTGGCTGCGCAGACGGGCACTGGGCGCTGGCCACTATTCACCCCTATTTCACCCTTTTTGACCATGACAACACTTCACATCGGCATTGCCGGCGCGGGCCTGGCCGGCCGCACCCTGGCCTGGCGCCTGCTGCGCGCGGGCTGCCGCGTCACCCTGTTTGATTCGCGGGCCCGCGACGCGCTGGACACGGCCAGCATGACGGCCGCCGCCATGCTCTCGCCGCTGGCCGAGCTGTCGGTTTCGGACGAGGTGGTGTTCGCGCTGGGCCGGCGCTCGATGGAACTGTGGCCGCGCTGGGTCGCCGAGCTCGAAGCCGGCAGCGGCGAAGCCATCTACTACCGCCAGAAGGGCACGCTGGTCGTGGCGCACGCGCCCGACCAGAGTTCGCTCGACCATTTCAGCCGCCTGCTGCACCACAAGCTGCCCGAGGCCTGCCGCGCCGAGGTGCACACGCTGGATGCCGCCGGCCTGGCGCGCGAGGAGCCGGCGCTGGCCGGGCGCTTTGGCGGCGCCCTGTTCCTGCAGAGCGAGGGCCAGCTGGCCAATGACCAGTGGATGGCCGCGCTGGGCCGCGAGATCGACCGGCTGGGCGGCGTGTGGCATGAGGGCGTGGCGGTGGCGCGCGTCGAGGAAGGCCGCATCGCCTGCGCCGATGGCGTGCATGCCGTTGACGTGGCGGTCGATGCGCGCGGCCCCGGCAGCCAGGCGCAGTGGCCGCAGGTGCGCGGCGTGCGCGGCGAGGTGCTGCGCGTCGAATGCAAGGGCGTGGAGTTGCAGCGGCCGGTGCGGCTGATGCATCCGCGCTACGCGCTGTACGTTGCGCCCCGGCCGGACCACCAGTTCGTCGTCGGCGCGACCGAGCTGGAGTCGGAGGACGCCGGGCCGGTCACGCTGCGCTCGGCGCTGGAGCTGGGCAGCGCGCTCTACAGCCTGCACCCGGCCTTGGGCGAGGCGCGGGTGCTGCGCCTGTCGGCCGCGCTGCGTCCGGCGCTGGACGACCACCGGCCGGCGGTGGCGCTGCGGGAGGGCGTGTGGCACATCAACGGCCTGTACCGGCATGGCTATTTGTGCGCGCCGGCGGTCGTCGATGAACTGGCTAATAAACTGTTGGCCCTGTGAACCCCACGACAGCCAGGAGGCGGCATGATGAATTTTGAGATTTCCCTGAACGGCCAGCGCATTGACACGCAGGCGGCCACGCTGCAGGCGCTGCTGCAGGAGCGCGGCTACGACCTGAAGACCGCCTTTGCCTGCGCCATCAACAGCGGCTTCGTGCCGCGCCCGCAGTGGCCCGAGCGCGCGCTGCAGGGCGGCGACCGCATCGACGTGGTGACGCCCATCACCGGAGGTTGATCATGAACAATTCCATCGCGCACGGCAATCCGTGGACAGTGGCCGGCACCACCCTTTCCAGCCGGTTCTTCCTCGGCACCTCGCATTACCCGTCGCCCTCGGTGCTGGCCGACGCGGTGGCCGCCAGCGGCACCGAGGTGCTCACCGTCGGCCTGCGCCGGCTGCAGCCCGAGAGCGGCGGCGGCAACAGCTTCTGGCAGCGCATCCAGGCGCTGGGCTGCCACATCCTGCCCAACACCGCCGGCTGCCACTCGGCCGATGAGGCGATCACGCTGGCGCAGATGGCGCGCGAGATCTTCGGCACCGCCTGGATCAAGCTCGAAGTGATCGGCGACGACTACACGCTGCAGCCCGACACCGTGGCCACGCTCGAAGCGGCGACCGCGCTGGCCAAGGACGGCTTTCAGGTCTTCGCCTACACCACCGACGACCTGGTGATGGCCCAGCGCCTGCACGCGGCGGGCTGTGCGGCGGTGATGCCGTGGGCCGCGCCGATCGGCACCGGGCGCGGGCCTTTGAACCCGTATGCGCTGGAAACCATGCGCCGGCGTTTGCCGGATGCGGTGCTGATCGTCGATGCCGGGCTGGGCCGTCCGTCGCACGCTGCACAGGTGATGGAGCTGGGCTTTGACGCCGTGCTGCTCAACACCGCCGTCGCGCAGGCGGGCGAGCCGGTGCGCATGGCGCGCGCCTTTGCCGACGGCGTGGCCGCCGGCCGCGCCGCCTACGAATCGACGCCCATGCCCGAGCGCGCCGCCGCGCAGGCCTCGACGCCGACGGTGGGCGTGCCGTTCTGGCATGCGAACTGAGGCCAAGCTGGCGCAGCACGCTTTTCGCTGCCTTCTCCGGCGGGCTGCTGGCTGCCGGGGAAGGCGCCATCCCTCCCTTGTCCGAACCGGATTTTTTGAAAGGCTTCGGCCCATGACCCCCACGCCCCCCGTGCCTTCCACGCCCTTTGCCCCGCTCACCGGCCCCCTCGGCTTTTACCCCGTCGTGCACGACGCCGCCTGGGTCCAGCGCCTGCTCGGCTGGGGCGTGCGCACGGTGCAGCTGCGCTGCAAGGCCGCCGGCCACACGCCCGCCGAGATCGCGCGCGAGGTGCGCGCCGCCGTCGAATTCGGTAACCAAGTGCCGGGCGCGCAGGTCTTCATCAACGACCACTGGAAATTGGCGCTGGACGCCGGCGCCTACGGCGTGCACCTGGGCCAGGAAGACCTCACCGCCGCCGAGGGCGCCGACATCGAGGCGCTGCGCCGCGCCGGCCTGCGCCTGGGGCTGAGCACGCACACGCCGGCCGAGCTGGCGCGCGCCCGGGCGGTGCGGCCGTCGTATCTGGCGATCGGCCCGATCTACCCGACGACGCTCAAGGTCATGCCCTACGCGCCGGTCGGGCTGGCGCAGCTGAAGGAATGGGCGCTGCTTGCCGCGCCGTACCCGGTGGTGGCCATCGGCGGCATTTCGCTCGAACGCCTGCCTGGCGTGCGCGCCTGTCTGCCGGGCCAGAACGACGGCGTGGCGGTGGTGAGCGCCGTGACGCTGGCCGATGACCCCGAGCAGGCGGCGCTGGCCGGGCTGCGGCTGGCGGCGCGCTGAAGGTGCCGGCGGGCCGAAGTCAGGCCGAAAAACCCGGTTTTGCGCAGGATCCGCCTGCGCCGCACGCTATCAATTTGATAGCTCTTCGAAGTCCGGGTAGTCGGTGTAGCCCTTGGCGCCGCCGCCGTAGAAGGTGCTTGGGTCGGGCTGGTTCAGCGGCGCGTCCAGGCGCAGGCGATTGACCAGATCCGGATTGGCGATGAACGGCTTGCCAAAGGCCACCAGGTCCGCGCCTTCGTTCACGGCTTTTTCGGCCATGGCCTTGTCGTAGCCGTTGTTGACCATCCAGGCGCCCTTGCCGCCGGCGGCGCGGTAGGCCGCCTTGAGCGCGGCGTAGTCGAACGGCCGTTCGTCCAGCGCGCGCGGCCCGCCGGTGGCGCCCTCGATGATGTGGACATAGGCCAGGCCCAGCTTGGCCAGCTGCTTGACGACGTATTCGAACAGCGGCTGCGGGTCGGCGTCGAAGGCATCGTTGGCCGGCGTGACCGGCGACAGGCGAATGCCGGTGCGCCCGCCGCCAATCGCGTCCACGATGCTGCGCGTGACTTCGAGCAGCAGCCGCGCGCGGTTGCGGATGGGGCCGCCGTAGTCGTCGGTGCGCTGGTTGGAGCCGCTTTTGAGGAACTGGTCGAGCAGGTAGCCGTTGGCGCCATGGATTTCCACGCCGTCAAAGCCGCAGGTCTGCACCGCGTTGAGCGCGGCGGCGCGGTAGGTGTGCACGATCTCGGGAATCTCCTCGGCGTCCAGCGCGCGCGGTTCGGAGGTGTCCACGAAGGTCGGCACGCCGTCCCGGATCAGCACCGTCTTGGTGTTGGCGGCGATGGCCGAGGGCGCCACCGGCTTGCCGCCTTCGGGCTGCAGGTCGTTGTGCGAGACGCGGCCCACATGCCAGAGCTGCACGACGATCTTGCCGCCGGCCTCGTGCACCGCCGCCGTCACCTGCTTCCAGCCGTCGAGCTGCTCGGTGCCGTAGAGGCCGGGCACGTCGGCATAGCCCTGTCCTTGGTGGCTGATGGCCGTGGCCTCGGTGATGAGCAGGCCGGCCGTGGCGCGCTGGGCGTAGTACTCGGCCATCAGCGGCGTGGGAATGGCGTCGGGCGCGCGGTTGCGCGTGAGCGGCGCCATGACGATGCGGTTGGCCAGCGGCAGGTCGCCGGCCTGGACGGGATCGAATAAAGAGGGCATGGGGCTTTCCTGAAGAATGAGGACGGGTGAAGGCTAGATGGCGCATGCGCGGCGCGGCGCAAAAGCCGCGCGCCGGGCTGGCCTGGGTGGCTCAGGCGGGGGTCAGCCCTTCCTCACGCATCGCCGTCTGCACCGACGGGCGCGCGGCCACGCGTTCGCGGAACGCGGCCAAATTAGCCAGGCCGCTGATGTCCACGCCCACCTTGGGCGCCCAGTTGGTGACGGTGAACAGGTAGGGGTCGGCCACGCTGAACTGCTCGCCCATCAGGTACGGCTTGCCGGCCAGCTGCTCATCGACCCATTTCAGGCGCGAGAGCAGCTTGTCGATGACTGTGGCCTTGTACTCGGCCGGCGTGGCCGGGCTGAACAGCGGGCTGAACCCCTTGTGCAGCTCGGTGCCGATGAAGTTCAGCCACGATTGCAGCTGCGCGCGGGCCACGGTGCCGTTGGCCGGCGCCAGGTTTTTCTCCGGCACCTGGTCGGCGATGTACTGCACGATGGCCGGGCCTTCGGTCAGGCGCGTGCCGTCGTCGAGTTCGAGCAGCGGCACGTAGCCCAGCGGGTTGATGCGGTAGTAGTCGCTGCCGTCGGGCAGCTGGTGCGTCTTGGTGGGCGCGGCCACATGCTCGAACTTCAGGCCCGACTCGTGCAGCGTGATGTGCGGCGAGAGCGAGCAGGCGCCGGGAGAGTAATAAAGCTTCATGGAAATCATCCTTGGCAGGGGGTGAACAAAAAAGTGCCGGTTCTGCACGCGCAGGGCACCGCAACCCTTCATCGTAGCCGCAGCCGTGCGCCGGTGTCCGGCGCGCGGTTTTTGACCATTGCGCGGCAAGAAACACGGCGCCATGGCTAGACAGGACGCCGTCCTACAGGTTACAACGGGCGGTGCTGAGGCTGCGGCCAGCGTGCATTTTTTAAGATCAAGTCCATTGGTTTGCAGCCAGCAGTCGTGGCGTTCAAGGAGAACATCGTGATCAAATACGCAATCATTTTTGCCGTGATCTCGCTCGTCGCCGGTGCCCTGGGTTACAGCGGGGTCGCTGCCGGCGCCGCTGGTTTGGCCAAGGTTCTGTTCGGCCTGTTCCTGATCCTGGCGGTCATTTTTATCGTGCTGGCGGCCCTGGGCGTGGGAGCCGCCAAGAAACTTCTCAAGTAATGAAACCATTGATTGCGGCCAAGTCCGCAGCTGCCGTGTCGCGCTTTAAAAAACGTCTGCTTGACAACTGGTCCAATCGCCAGGAAACACCTGACGGTTTCGAGGCGCCCGAAGCGCCCCAAGCGATTGAAGCGGCCCAAGCCGCCCAGGCCGCCCCCAAGCCCCGCGCCAGTCTGCCGGCCATCGCGCCGTCGCGTCCGCTGGGCTTTCCGGCCAGCATTGCCGAGTTCCTGCTGGTGTTCCGGCTCAAGGCGCGGCGCCCGCAGGCGCGCGCCTCGGTGTCGTCCTCGTCGCGTGAAATTCTGGAGCGTGCCTTGCGCGTCGTGCTGGTGACCTGCAAGAACTGGTTCATCCATGCCGATGCGCCGCCGCGTTCGCGCAAGTCGGACTAGCCGGCGCTTGCCCGGCGGCACACGGATTGCTTTGTGTTTGTTTTTTCACTTGGAAACCCTTGCCCATGCACACTTCCCTGATTGACTGCCTGCTGGAATACCAGGTCACCAGCCCGTCGCACTTCCTGTTCAACATCGAGTCGGCCTTTCACGACGGCCACGAGGTGCTGGAGGAGCGCCTGACGATCACGCCCAGCGTGAAGGTGCGCACCTTCTTTGACGAGCGCAGCGGCAACCGCTTCGTGCGCCTGGATTCGCCGCCGGGCATCCTGACGGTCAACTACCACGCGCGCGTGCAGATCAAGCCGGTGCAGGTGCCGGCGCAGCTCAATGAAACGCCGGTGTCCGGCGTGCCCGACGACGTGCTGCACCACATCCTGCCCAGCCGCTACTGCGAGTCCGACTCGATGAGCCGCGCGGCCCAGCAGCTGTTTGGCCAGCTGCCCACGGGCCTGCAGCGCGTGCAGGCCATCGAGCAGTGGATCCACGACTCGATCCAGTACGAGCCGGGCTTTACCCAGTCCACGACCACGGCGCAGGACGTGTTCGTGCAGCGCGTGGGCGTGTGCCGCGACTTCGCGCACCTGGGCATCACGCTGTGCCGGGCGCTGAACATTCCGGCGCGGCTGGTGGTGGGCTATGTGAACTTTTCCGAGCCGCCGCAGGATTTCCATGCGCTCTTCGAGGCCTGGCTGGACGGGCGCTGGGTGCTGTTCGACCCGACGCGCATGGCGCCGGTGGACCGCCTGGTGCGCATCGGCACCGGGCGCGACGCCAAGGACGTGGCCTTTGCCACCATCTTTGGCGGCGTGCAGATGCTGCGCAAGGAAATCAGCGTGCAGGAGGGCGACACCGAGGCGCGCAATGGGGGCCAGGCCGGCGCTGGCGACCCCGCATCCACCGGCCAGCAGCAGGCCATGGCCTCGCTCAGCATGGCCGACTGCTGAACGCCCGGCCGGGCCTTGCAGCCTCCGGGCGCCGCCGCTTTGCTATTGAAAGCATAGCTGGCGGTGCAGGCTGCGCTTGCGCTGGCAGCCGGTTTGGCTTGAAAACGCTTTTTGGCAGGCCGCCCGGTGGGCGCTCTGGCGCTTACTTCTTGCCGCGAAGGCGCGCCAGTTCGGCCTGGGTCTGGTTCCACAGGTCCATGCCCACTTCCTTGCCGATGTCGGCGTACACGCCGGTCAGCTTGGCGCGCATGCGGTCGGCTTCAGGCGCCGACAGCTCGTTGACCTGCATGCCCTTGGCCTTGAGGTCGGCCATGGCTTTCGAGGCTTCGTCGCGCGTGTCCTTGCGCTCGTAGTCGCGGCTGGCCTTGGCCGCGTCCGTCAGCACTTTTTGCTCGGCCTTGGAGAGCTGGTCCCACCACTTCTTGCTCACCAGCACGATCCACGGGCTGTACACGTGGTTGGTCACGGTCAGGTACTTCTGCACCTCGTAGAACTTGCTCGACAGGATGGTGTTGAACGGATTTTCCTGGCCATCGACGGTGTTGGTCTCCAGCGCGCCGAACAGCTCGGAAAACGCCATCGGGATCGCGTTGGCGCCCAGCGTCTTGAAGCTGCTGAGGAACACGTTGTTCTGCATCACGCGCAGCTTGATGCCGTCCATGTCCTCGACCTTGGTCACCGGGCGCTTGCTATTGGTCAGGTTGCGAAAGCCGTTTTCCCAATAGACCAGCCCGACCAGTCCTTTTTCCTGCAGCTTGTCCTTGATCTTCTCGCCGATCGGGCCGTCGAGCAGCGCGTCGGCTTCCTTGGTGTTGCTGATGAGGAACGGCGTGTCCCACAGCGCCATTTCCTTGGTGATGCCCACCAGCGTGGCGGTCGATCCCACCATCATCTCCTGCGCGCCGCCGATCAGCGCCTGCTGCATCTGCGTGTCGGGGCCGAGCGCGGCGGCGCCAATGGCGCGCACCTTCATCTTGCCGCCCGAGGCCTTGGCGACCTCGTCGGCGAACACCTTGGCGGCGCGGCCCTGGTTGCTGGCCTCGTTCAGGCCGTAGCCAAAGCGGATCAGGCGCGGCTTGATGTCCTGCGCCAGCGCGGAAAACGAGGCGGCCAGGGCCACGGCGGCAGCGGCGGCGGCGACAACGGTTCGGCGAAGAAATGTCATGGGGAAGGCTCCTGAAGTTGTGAAATGGGAGTGAATTGATCGAAGGGAAGAAGCAAGAGGGCTAGCGCGCCTTCAGCGCATCCACGCCACCGGCGCGGTGACGATCTGCGGGAAGATGATGAACAGCACCAGGATCAGCACGTAGGTGATCAAAAACGGGTTCACGCCCTGGATGACCCGGTGCAGCGGCAGCCGCCCGACGCCGGCCACGACGTTGAGCACCGTGCCCACGGGCGGCGTGATCAGGCCGATGGCGCCGTTGAGCACGAACATCAGGCCGAAGTACACCGGGTCGATGCCGGCCTTGACCGCGATCGGCAGCATCACCGGCGCGAAGATCAGGATGGTCGGCGTCAAATCGAGCGCCGTGCCGACGATGACCAGCACCAGCATCATCACCGCCATCAGCAGCTTGGGGCTTTGCACCAGCGGCCCGAGCCAGCCGGTCAGCGTGCCGGGCAGGTCGGCCAGCGTGATCATGTAGCTGGCCACCTGGGCGCCGGCGCACAGGAACATGACGATGGCTGTCGTCTTGGCCGCGCGCACCAGCACGCCGTGGATTTCGGCAATCTTCATCTCGCGGTGCACGAAGAGGGCGACGAACAGCGCGTAGAACGCCGCCACCACGGCCGCCTCGGTCGGCGTGAACACGCCGGACTTCATGCCGCCGATGATGATGATGGGCATCAGCATCGCCCAGAAGGCTTTCACCGTGGCACGCATCCGCTCCTTCATGGGCAGCGGCTGGCCTTGCGGCAGGTCCATCTTGCGCAGCACCAGTTTCCAGGCCACGATCAGGCCCACGCCCATGATGATGCCCGGCACGATGCCCGAGAGAAACAGCGCCGAGATCGACGTGTTGGTGGTCACGCCGTAGATCACGAAGGGCATCGACGGCGGGATGATGGGCGCGATGATGCCGCCCGAGGCGATCAGCCCGGCCGAGGTGTGCATCGGGTAGCCCTGCAGCCGCATCATGGGCAGCAGGATGGTGGCCAGCGCGGCGGTGTCGGCCAGCGCCGAGCCGCTCATGCTGGCCATCATCACGGCGGCGGCAATCGCGACGAATCCCAGGCCGCCGCGAATATGGCCGACCCAGGCCTGCGCCATGGCGATGATGCGCTGGCTGATGCCGCCGGAGTTCATCAGCTCGCCGGCCAAAATGAAAAACGGCACCGCCAGCAGCGGAAAGCTGTCCACGCCGGCGACCAGGTTCTGCGCCAGCAGCTGCGTGTCCCAGAAGTCGAGCACCCAGGCCATGCCGGCGCCGGTCAGCACCAGCGCCAGGCCCATGTTCATGCCGATGCCCATGAGGGCCAGCATGCCGACGGAAAAAACGATGAAGGCAAGTCCTTCGCTGCTCATGGCGCGCTCCGGTGGACGCTGGCCGGTGCGGTCAGCAGACGTGAAAAAAGAAGGAATGGGCGTGGCATGGGGCTTACTCCACTTCGGCGCCGTGGCCCAGGTCCAGCGGCGTGCGCTGGATGATTTCAAAAAGCGCCATCAGGCCGATGGCCACCGCGCACAGAAAGGCCGGCAGCGGCAAGAGCGCCGTCGAGTAGCCCAGCACCACCGAGCGGCTGCCGTAGCCGACGACGACCTGCTGCCACGCGCCCCAGCCGATCAGCGCGCAGCCCAGCAGCACCAGCAGGCGGATGAACAGCGTCATGCCCAGGAACAGCCCGGGCCGGTTTCTGAGCAGGCCCACCAGGCTGGTGAAGGCCATGTGCTCGCCGGCCGGGTAGGCGGCGGTCGCGCCGATGAACACCATCCAGACGAACAGCAGGCGCGACAGCTCCTCGCTGGCCGGCACGCCGCTGCCAAAGCCGTAGCGCAGCACGACGTTGATGAACACCGCCACGGCCATCACGCCCAGGCACAGCGCCAGCAGGTGGTTGCTGGCGCGCTGAAAGCGGCTCGCGGGCGCGGCAGGCGCGGCATGCACGGCGGTCGGGGCATCGGCGCTCATGACGCCTCCTTCGGTTGTTCGAGCCAGGCGGTGACGTCGGCCAGCAGCTGCGCCAGCGGCTTGAGGGCATCGACGCGCAGCACGCCGGCCTCGCCCGTCGGGTTTTCCAGCGTGGCGAACTGGCTGTCCACCAGCGAGGACGAGAAAAAATGCTGCGCGCCGCGCGCGGCCACCCGGGCCTGCGCCTGGTCGCGGCCAATGTCCAGAAACACGAAGCGCAGGCCGGGCGAGGCCTGGCGCAGCCGCTCGCGGTAGGCGCGCTTGAGGGCCGAGCAGGTCAGCACCAGGCCTTGGGGGTGGGCGCGCAGCTGCTCGCCCAGCACGCCCAGCCAGCCGCCACGGTCGGCGTCTGTCAGGGCGATGCCCTGGCTCATCTTGGCGCGGCTGGCCGGGCTGTGAAAGTCGTCGCCTTCGACCAGCGCCAAGCCGGTGGCCTGGGCCACGGCAGCGCCCAGGCTGGACTTGCCGCAACCGGCCACGCCCATGATCACAAGGGAATTGTTCATCGTCTGGTCTGTGGATGTTGTTTGGATAGCGCTATCCGAAAAGGTTAAAAAAAATCAGGCCGAAAGGCCGCTGCCGGGGTCAATTTATTTTCAAGGCCGTTTGCGCAACGGCCTAAGGGATTGTCCGGCTGGCGCCTGTTTTGGGATAGCGCTATCCTATGCGAGGATTCGTCCCTTCCCATCCGTAGTTTCCCTAGGATTCATGATTTCAGAACCTGTTCCCGCCCCCCCGCCTGATGCCGATGCGGCCTCTGGCGTTGCCGCAGCGCACGTCGCTGGCCGCGTTCCCGCCCGTTCGCGGGCCACCGGCCGCGTCATCCTGGCCGATGTGGCCAAGGCCGCCGGCGTCAGCCCGATCACCGTTTCGCGCGCGCTGCGCGGCGAGCGCGCCGTCGATCCAGCGCTGGTCGAGCGGGTGCGGGCGGCCGCGCAGCGGCTGGGCTACGTGCCCGACCCGGCGGCGCGCGCGCTGGCCTCGCAGCGCAGCGCGCATGTCACGGTCCTGATTCCGATGCTGTCCAACGCGCTGTTCGTCGATCTGTTCGAGGCCGTGCAGCGCTGCCTGCGCCCGGCCGGCTACCAGACGCTGATGGGCGTGACGCACTACGACGCTGACGAGGAGGAGCAGCTGCTGCGCGAGCAGCTGCTGCAGCGCCCGGCGGGGCTCTTGGTGACGGGCATGGAGCGCAGCGAGGCGGCGCGCGCCCTGATCGCGCAAAGCGGCGTGCCGTGCGTGCACCTGATGGAAACCAGCCGCGCGCCGGGCGTGTACAGCGTCGGCTTTTCGCAGCTGGAGGCGGGCGCGCAGATGACGCGCCACCTGCTGGCGCGCGGGCGCAAGCGCATCGCCTTCGCGGCGGCGCAGCTCGATGCGCGCACGCTGCAGCGGCTGGCCGGCTGGCGCCGCGAAATGCAGGCGGCCGGCGTGCACGACGCGGCGCTGGAGTGGCGCGACCCGGCGCCTTCGTCGATGGCGCTGGGCGCGTGCCTGTTCGAGCGCATCATGCAGGCCCGGCCCGAGGTGGATGCGATTTTTTTCTGCAACGATGACCTGGCGCAGGGCGCGCTGCTGGCCGCGCTGCGCCTGGGCGTGGCGGTGCCGCGGCGCGTGGCCGTGGCCGGCTTCAACGACCTGACCGGCAGCGACCAGATGCTGCCGCCGCTGACCACGGTGCGCACGCCGCGCAGCGAGATCGGCCAGGCGGCCGCGCGCATGCTGCTGGCGCTGATGAACGGCCAGGCGGTGGCCTCGCCCTGCGTGGACCTGGGCTACGAGCTCGTGGTGCGCGAGAGCACCTGATCGGCCGTTCGCCCGCGTCCGTGTATGCTATTGAAACCATAGCTGCAGGCGCAGGCTGCGCCTGCGCTCATACCCGATTTGGCTTGAAAACTGGCGCGCCGCTACCCGCGCCGCCGGCCCGCGTCAGTCCGCCTTGATCTTGGCGCGCGCCACCACCTGCTGCCAGCGCGCCTGCTCGGAGCGGATGAAGGCGGCGTACTCGGCCGGCGTGCTGCCCA
>Ga0302347_1002765_pt1 | contig 16923 bp, 15 predicted proteins | sample PhyWR1_FD_202178 | JGI IMG/M metagenome (GOLD analysis project Ga0302347, IMG submission 202178) | Leaf surface microbial communities from wheat plants in UC Gill Tract Community Farm, Albany, California, United States - DLSL W.R1 (v2)... | ecosystem: Host-associated > Plants > Phyllosphere >...
TTTGCGCGCTTCTGAAAGGAGCTGATCAATCAGATACTGAGCGCGCTCAACACCTTCTTCACGGATGACCGATTCGATCGCCTGTAGCCAGTCGCGAGTTTCGATCGGATCCACGTCATTTTGGAGACGTTCTGACATGGGGGTATTCCTTATCTATCTAATACGTTGATTTATCTGGAACCTGTCCCATTGTGTTTTCAGCGGAAAGCACAATAAGACAGGTTCTGCGTTTAGTTGCCGCGCTCTAAATAGTGGCGCTATTGGTACAACATCTTCTGGTTCAGGTTCTGCCAGAAAAATCACTAATTCTTGCGTTGCTCAAGCCGACGCATTGACCGTTCACGACGGCTCTGTTCACGACTGCGGTCGAGCAAAATCTCTTCGATAAAGGCCAAATGACGATGTGACGCTTCGCGTGCGCGTTCCGGCTCACCGGCCATAATGGCTTCAAAAATGGTCGTACGGTGATTGCTGACCAGCGGGAGCATTTCCCGACGGGCGTACAACAACTCAAAGTTTTGCCGTACGTTTTGAGCCAGCATAGGCTCCATGCAGCGTAACAGATGAAGCAAAACCACGTTGTGTGCCGCTTCTGTGACGGCAATTTGATACTGAACGACAGCGTCGGATTCGGCGTCAAGATCGCCCGATTGCTGCGCCCGTTCGATGGCCTGATGCAGTTCGCTTATTCTCGCGCGATCGTCATCATTACTGCGCAGCGCCGCGTAATAAGCGGCAATACCTTCCAGCGCGTGACGGGTTTCCAGCAGGTCGAACTGGGATTCAGGATGGTCGGACAGAAGCTCTACCAGCGGATCGCTGAAACTTTGCCACAGGCTACTTTGCACAAAGGTTCCCCCGCCCTGGCGACGTAGCAGCAGGCCCTTTGCCTCGAGACGTTGAATCGCCTCACGCAGGGAGGGACGGGAAACGTCGAACTGTTTTGCCAGTTCGCGTTCAGGCAGAAGCTTTTCACCGGGGCGCAGCGTCCCCTCAAGGATGAGAAACTCCAGCTGCTGCTCTATCACGTCGGATAGCTTAGGTTGGCGGATTTTGCTGTAGGCCATTATTCCCTATCTTACGCCTTTTGCCCGAAGTCAATTGGTCTTACCAATTTCATATTCTTGACGCTAAAGTAACAAAGTATTCACCTTATGTCCATACAGGTTTTGATTCACATCATAAAACAGACCACATTTTAACAACCTTACAGAACTAACGTTTCAAAAATGTAACTTTGCACAAATGTTATGTTTACTCCTCAAGGGGTAGATTTAACGTTAACAGCGCAGATTTATGCCTGCATGAACCGATTCAACTCCCCTAAAAATGGATAGTTATTCAAAAATTCTAAATAGAAAGCAACAGGCCGGGTGGGTAATCTAAAAAGGGGGGAGTTTACAAATGGTTTCTTTTTATTCATCTGTTTTGCATCCCTGCATAAACCAGGTGCATTCCCCTGCGCATAGCATTATTGTGTGGATGTTAAAAGCACTCTGACCATAATTCAGATAACGCTTGTGTAAACAAATTAATACGAAAAGTGGAATTGCACACATACAAGCGCACAACAGCGTAACCCCATAATAGACATTTACGAGGTTCCAGAATGGAAGTTCAACAACATGGCGACCAGCTGAAGCGCGGGCTTAAGAACCGCCATATTCAGCTTATTGCACTGGGAGGCGCCATTGGTACAGGGTTGTTCCTGGGCAGTGCGTCCGTTATTCAGTCCGCAGGCCCCGGCATTATCCTCGGCTACGCCATCGCCGGTTTTATTGCCTTTCTGATCATGCGTCAGCTGGGCGAAATGGTGGTCGAAGAGCCGGTAGCCGGTTCTTTCAGCCACTTTGCCTATAAATACTGGGGCGGCTTTGCGGGCTTCGCCTCCGGCTGGAACTACTGGGTACTGTATGTCCTGGTCGCTATGGCTGAGTTAACGGCAGTGGGCAAATATATCCAGTTCTGGTGGCCGGAGATCCCGACATGGGCCTCAGCGGCAGTGTTTTTTGTTGCTATCAACGCCATTAACCTGACTAACGTCAAAGTGTTTGGTGAAATGGAGTTCTGGTTCGCCATTATTAAGGTCGTTGCCGTCGTGGCAATGATCCTGTTCGGCGGCTGGCTGCTGTTTAGCGGCAACGGCGGCCCGCAGGCTACCGTGCGCAACCTGTGGGATCAAGGCGGATTTCTGCCGCACGGGATCGGCGGGCTGGTGATGATGATGGCGATCATTATGTTCTCTTTCGGCGGTCTGGAACTGGTTGGCATTACCGCCGCCGAAGCGGATAACCCGGAGCAGAGCATTCCTAAGGCCACCAACCAGGTTATCTACCGTATTCTGATTTTTTATGTGGGTTCACTAGCGGTGCTGCTGTCCCTGCTGCCGTGGACTCGCGTGACGGCTGACACCAGCCCGTTTGTACTCATTTTCCACGAACTGGGCGACACGTTCGTCGCGAACGCCCTGAACATCGTTGTGTTAACGGCAGCGCTGTCGGTTTATAATAGCTGTGTCTACTGCAACAGTCGTATGCTATTTGGCCTTGCGCACCAGGGCAACGCGCCCAGGATGCTGATGAAAGTCGACAAACGCGGCGTACCGGTTAACACCATCCTCGTGTCGGCAGCCGTCACCGCCCTGTGCGTGTTGATCAACTACCTGGCACCGGATTCAGCCTTTGGCCTGCTGATGGCGCTGGTGGTTTCTGCGCTGGTCATCAACTGGGCAATGATTAGCCTTGCGCATATGAAATTTCGTCGCGCTAAACATCAGCAGGGCGTTACCCCGCGCTTCCCGGCATTGTTCTATCCGGTAGGTAACTGGGTCTGCCTGCTGTTCATGGCGGCAGTGCTGGTCATCATGCTGATGACTGACGGGATGGCGATTTCGGTTTACCTGATCCCGGTCTGGATAGTGATACTCGGTATCGGCTACCTGTTTAAACAGAAACGGGCCAAAACGGCTAAAGCACAGTAACATGCCCCACACCCTTCATCCCGGCGGATGAAGGGTGTTATCTGCTTCACACTTTCGCCTCAACAGCAGTTCTGTCCATATCAGCGCCTCTATTCGGCAACGCAATTATTCTATAGCCAGCAAATAATTCTCCCGTCTACTAAGGGAGAGAATCTGGCAATGAACACAAATAAGCTGTCAGTAAAAGAGAAAATTGGTTATGGAATGGGTGATGCCGGATGCAACATTATTTTCGGCGCTATCATGCTGTTTGTTAACTATTTTTATACCGATATATTTGGTCTTGCCCCGGCACTGGTTGGCGTATTGCTGCTTTCTATCCGCGTCATTGATGCCATTACCGACCCGATTATGGGCGCATTATGCGATCGAACCCGCAGTAAATACGGTCGTTTTCGGCCGTGGCTATTGTGGATCGCCTTTCCCTACGCGCTGTTCAGCGTGCTGATGTTTACCACCCCCGAATGGAGTTACAGCAGCAAAGTTATCTATGCGTTTGTAACCTATTTCCTGCTGTCGATCACCTATACCGCCATCAATATTCCCTACTGCTCGCTCGGCAGCGTCATTACTAACGATCCGAAAGAGCGGGTGGCCTGCCAGTCATATCGCTTCGTGCTGGTCGGTATTGCCACGCTGCTGCTGTCGCTGACGCTACTGCCGATGGCAGACTGGTTCGGTGGCGCAAACAAAGCGAAAGGCTATCAGATGGCGATGACCGTGCTGGCATTTATCGGTATGTGTATGTTTCTGTTCTGCTTCGCCACGGTTCGTGAACGCGTGCGCCCTGCCGTTCCCACCAATGACGAGCTAAAAAAAGATCTTAAAGACGTATGGAAGAACGATCAGTGGGTGCGCATTTTACTCCTGACGCTGTGTAACGTGTGTCCCGGTTTTATCCGCATGGCGGCAACCATGTATTACGTCACGTGGGTGATGGGACAAAGTACCCATTTTGCCACCCTGTTTATCAGCCTCGGCGTAGTGGGCATGATGATTGGCAGTATGCTGGCCAAAGTTCTCACCGACCGCTGGTGCAAACTGAAGGTCTTTTTCTGGACTAATATTGCGCTGGCGATTTTCTCCTGCGCCTTTTACTTTTTCGATCCCCATGCCACCATCACCATCGTGATCCTGTACTTCCTGCTTAACGTATTGCATCAGATCCCTTCCCCGCTGCACTGGTCGCTGATGGCGGACGTCGACGATTATGGCGAGTGGAAAACAGGTAAACGCATTACCGGCATCAGCTTCTCCGGCAACCTGTTTTTCCTCAAACTGGGGCTGGCGATTGCCGGGGCGATGGTCGGATTCCTGCTCTCCTGGTACGGTTATGATGCGGGCGCAAAAGCGCAAAACGAAACGGCGATAAACGGCATTGTGCTGTTATTTACGGTTATTCCAGGCATCGGCTATCTGATCACCGCAGGCGTCGTGCGACTACTCAAAGTTAACCGCGAATTTATGCAGCAGATCCAGACGGATCTCGAAAAACGCCGGGTAAACTACCGCGAGCTCAATGTGTATCAGCAGCAACAATCGACTGAAAAAACAAGGAATGCCTGATGAAAAACTGGCCTAATCCCTTTATCGAACAGCGTGCCGATCCGTTTATTTTGCACCATGACGGCAGCTATTATTTTATTGCCTCCGTACCGCAATATGACAGACTGGAAATTCGTCGGGCGACGAGCCTGGAGGCCCTGCCGGACGCCCTGCCGGTCACCGTATGGCGTAAGCCGGATACCGGTCCGATGAGTGAGCTTATCTGGGCGCCGGAACTGCACGCGATCGATGGAAAATGGTATATCTATTTTGCTGCCGCCCATACTCAGGCGCTTGATAGCCTCGGCATGTTTCAACACCGCATGTTTGTCCTGGAGTGTGCCGATGCCTGTCCGCTCAGCGGAACGTGGATTGAAAAAGGCCAGGTTGTCACTCCCTTCGATACATTCGCCCTTGATGCAACAACCTTTTTCCACCAGGGAAAACAGTGGTATCTGTGGGCGCAAAAAGCGCCGGATATTGCCGGGAATTCGAATCTCTATCTTGCCAGGCTGGAAAATCCGTGGACGTTGAAAGGCGAGCCGGTCATGATCAGCCGGCCAGAATTTGACTGGGAATGCCGTGGCTTTTTAGTCAACGAAGGCCCTGCCGCACTCTTTCACGGCGACAAACTGTTTGTCAGCTATTCGGCCAGTGCGACGGATGAGAACTACTGTATGGGACTACTGTGGATTGCGCTGGATGCCGACCCGCTGGACGCGCAAAACTGGCACAAATCACCGCAGCCGGTGTTTCGTACCAGCTATGAGAACCGCCAGTTTGGGCCGGGGCATAACAGCTTTACCCGTACAACAGAGGGACAGGACGTGCTGGTCTATCATGCGCGAAACTACACGGAAATTGAGGGCGATCCGCTGTACGATCCTAATCGCCATACGCGTTTAAAACGTATTTACTGGCAGGACAACGGAATGCCAGACTTCGGCATTCCGCCCGCGGATACGCTTCAGGCACCCCGGCATGCTGACTAAATCAGCGTACCGTAAATAGTCAGCAGGGCGACAATCACCACCAGCACAAACGACGTTTTCTTGGCCATCGACACCGCGGCTTTAGGTGTCTCAACCCGATCAACATGCGGCTCGCGCGCCAGAGAAAACTGCGCCAGCCGCGTCAGTACATGGTATTGAGAGGTATGCCGATCGCCCAGCGAGGCAAACCAGGCGGGCAGCGCTTTTTCACCGTGGCCGATCAGCGCATAGATAACCCCCACCAGCCGTACCGGGATCCAGTCCAGCACGTGAAGTATAGAATCAATGCCGGATTGCAGACGATGAAGCGGCGTCTGGTAGCGGGCCAGCCACGACTGCCAGCCGCGCAAGAAAGCATAACCTACCAGCGGCACAGGTCCCCATACGCCGCCGACAATAAACCAGAAAAGCGGCGCCAGGTAATAGCGAAAGTTATTCCACAGTAGCGCATTTTGTAACTCACGCAGATACTCGCGCTCGCTGCAATCCGGCGGCACACCGTGGATAAGCGTGAGCTCGCTGGCCATTGTATCGCGTGCATGGCTGTCATTACGCGCGGCCGCTTTCAGATAGGCGTGATAATGCAAACGCACTTTTCCGGCCCCAATACATAAAAGCCCGATAAGTATCCATGCCACCAGCAGCGGCACGTTAAAAAACAGACCATATAGCGCACGCAGCAGCAGGAAGGTGACCAGCATAATAGCAACAGTCATCAACAGGGTTCGCGCAACGGAGAAACGGCGGATCCGCCGGAACAGCACCTCCAGCCGGTGATCGAGGTGCCAGTGCTCCCCCAGCTTAAATAAGCGCTCGGCAATGAGTACCAGCAGCAAGGTAAAAAGCGTCATTGCATCTCCTTTTCTGACGGGGCGGTAACCAGAGCGCGAAACCTTGTCCAGTCAAATGCACGACCGGGATCTGTTTTACGCACCGGGGCAATATCGCAGTGTCCGGCCATATTGTCGATGATAGCCGGATAAAGCTCAATCAGGGCGCGGGTGATGTTAGCCAGCTGTTGATATTGCACATCGGTGTATGCCAGCGTATCCGTCCCCTCAAGCTCAATTCCAATCGAAAAATCGTTACAGCGTTCGCGACCCTGATAGCAAGAAACGCCCGCGTGCCAGGCCCGCTGATTAAAAGGGACATATTGCACAATTTCGCCGTCGCGACGAATAAGACAATGGGCAGAAACGCGCAGATGAGCAATGTCAGCAAAATAAGGATGGGCCTGGGCATCCAGCGTGCCGGTAAATAACGCGTCAATCCACGGACCGCCGAATTCGCCGGGCGGAAGACTAATATTATGCACCACCAGCAGCGAGGGATTTTCATCATTCGGGCGGCAGTCATAATGCGGGGATGGAACCCGCCGCGCTGCTGCCAGCCAACCCTCATGTAAATACATACAGAATCTCCTTATTGGTGGTGCGAATATGCGCTTCAGAGTAGCATGTTTCATCCTGATGCCTGGTGACCAATTTGGAGTTTTATCATGCCCGCACGCCGTTATAGCCCTGACAATCGACGTGACGCCCTTCTACAACGCATTAGTCTGGATATCCCGTCGACGGTTGCACACGCACTGCGCGAAGATTTAGGGGGTGACGTTGATGCCAATAACGACCTCACCGCACAATTACTGCCGCAAGAAAGCCGCGCTCATGCCGTCGTGATCACCCGTGAAAAAGGCGTGTTCTGCGGTAAACGCTGGGTTGAAGAAGTCTTTATCCAGCTTGCCGGCGATGGCGTTCACCTAAGCTGGCATGTGGAAGACGGCGATGATGTGGTTGCCGATCAGCCTTTATTTGAACTGGATGGCCCTTCACGCATACTGTTAACCGGCGAGCGTACGGCGCTGAATTTTGTCCAGACGCTTTCAGGTGTCGCCAGCGAAGTTCGCCGCTATGTTGATCTGCTGGCTGGAACAAATACCCAACTACTGGATACGCGTAAAACGCTGCCGGGCCTGCGTACCGCACTAAAATACGCGGTTCTGTGCGGTGGCGGCGCAAATCATCGTCTCGGTCTGTCAGATGCCTTTCTGATTAAAGAAAATCACATTATTGCCTCTGGCTCTGTACGTCAGGCCATTGAAAAAGCCTTCTGGCTGCATCCGGATGTACCGGTTGAAGTCGAAGTTGAAAACCTTAATGAACTGGATGAAGCGCTGAAAGCGGGAGCCGATATCATCATGCTCGACAACTTCACCACTGAGATGATGCGTGACGCGGTAAAACGCACGCGCGGGCAGGCACAGCTTGAAGTCTCTGGTAACGTCACACATGAAACATTACGCGAATTTGCCGAAACCGGCGTGGATTTTATTTCGGTTGGTGCACTGACTAAGCATATTCGCGCCCTCGACTTGTCTATGCGATTTTGCTAATCGCTGTGCCTGGTGGTTCAACGGGCCTGCGGGCCCGTTTTTCGTTGTGCCTCGCAATCTACTGTAATCCCTCTGCAATACCGTTAAAAAGTCGGGAAGCCTGCTCCACGTTTTACGGTTTCGCGCTCGTCAAATAATCCTTCTGCTGCCAGAGTGCCCGCATTTAACAGGGAGCACACCATGAACAGACAGCAAGGATTCACCCTGATTGAGCTAATGGTCGTTATTGGCATTATTGCCATCCTTAGCGCTATCGGTATCCCCGCCTACCAGACTTATCTGCGCAAAGCCGCGCTGACCGACATGCTACAAACCTTTATCCCTTACCGCACCGCCATCGAACTCTGCGCGCTGGATCATGGCGGATTAGCCGACTGCGACGGCGGTAAAAATGGCATTCCCTCCCCCACGACCACCCGCTATGTAGCGGAAATGCAGGTGGCACAGGGGGTGGTGTCCCTGACTGGCCAGGAGAGTCTTAATGGCCTGAGCGTGGTAATGACGCCTGGCTGGGACAACGCCAGCGGCGTAACCGGCTGGCAGCGAGTCTGTCATATTCAGCAGGACAGCGCGCTTTTGCAGGCCTGCGAAGATGTATTCCGTTTCGATATACCGTAAGGAGACGCCATTATGAAACAGGAACAGCTTATTGCTTTATGTAAACGCTACCGGGCCGTACTGCTGGAAAGCGATGATGAAACGCTCAATATTGCCGTGGTGGGCGATCCCGGAAGCCAACTGCTGGATTCGTTACGCTTCGCCACTCAAAAGCGAATCGATATCGAGTGCTGGTCGCAGGAAAAGATGGATCAGCATCTGCTGCTCTCTTCTCAAACGCACCTGCCCGCAGTCAGTGAAGGTGGCGGTACGGCGGTCGACGTGCTCAATCAGATTTTAGAACAGGCCCTCTTACAGCGGGCCTCCGATATCCACTTTGAGCCGCTTACAGACAAAATGCGCATCCGCTTACGGGTGGACGGTGTACTGCATGCATTAAAAGTCATCCCCTTTGCGCTGGTCGCGACCGTTATTGCGCGTTTGAAAGTGCTGGGTAATCTTGATATCGCCGAACGACGCGTACCGCAGGACGGGCAATTCAGCGTTGAGCTGGCCGGGAAATGGGTCTCCTTTCGGATTGCCACACTGCCGGGAAAAAACGGCGAAAAAGTGGTACTTCGCCTGCTCCATCAGGTAGAGCAGGCGCTGGATATCCACCAGCTTGGCATGACGGCGCTCCAGCTTGAGGCCTTCAGCAATGCGTTAAAAACACCGCAGGGCCTGCTTCTGGTCACCGGGCCTACCGGCAGTGGCAAAACGGTAACGCTTTATAGCGCTCTTCAGTCACTCAATAGTCCGGCCGTCAATATCTGTAGCGTCGAGGACCCGATAGAAATCCCGCTTGAGGGCATTAATCAAACGCAGATTAACCTGCGCGCCGGGTTAACGTTTCAAAATGTCCTCCGTGCTTTTCTGCGCCAGGATCCGGATATTATTATGGTCGGAGAAATTCGCGATGGCGATACGGCGGAAATTGCCATTAAAGCGGCACAAACCGGGCATCTGGTGCTTTCAACGTTACACACCAACTCCACCACGGAGGCGCTGATACGGTTGCAACAAATGGGCGTCGCACGCTGGATGCTCTCTTCATCGCTGCTGCTGGTCGTTGCTCAGCGTCTGGTACGCAAACTGTGCCCACATTGTCGAACGCTTACCGGCGAGCATACCGCCATACCGGCCACGCTGTGGAAACGGCCGCTACCCCGGTGGCAGGCAGCGGGATGCGATCGCTGTTATCACGGTTTCTATGGTCGGGCAGCCTTATTTGAAGTGTTGGCTATTGAGGGTGAAAGCCGCCAGGCGCTTGCCAGCGATCTCAGCGCCGCCGCCCTCGAATCTCAGGCCCGGCGTGCTGGAATGACCACGTTATTTGAGAATGGCTGCCTGGCGGTAGAACAGGGTCTGACAACAGTAGAAGAGCTATTACGCGTATTGGGAACGCCACATGACAACTAAGCAGCAGCTCTGGCAATGGCGTGGCCTGACTCGTGAAGGCGAAGTAAGAGAGGGTATCAGATGGGACAACAGTCGTGCAGCAGTGTTAATGGCTGTCCAGCAACAGTTCATCATGCCAGTAAAACTCACACGCTGCGTAGTACACCCTGCACTCTGGCGCAGCGAGTATCGCTGTGATGTGATTCGCCAGCTGGCGACGCTGCTTCATGCCGGACTCACTCTGCCGCAGGCGTTAGCCTTACTGGCGCAACAGCAACCGGGTAAACAGTGGCAGGCGCTGCTTCAGACGCTGGGCGATGAACTTGAGCGCGGCGTGGCCTTTTCTGGCGCACTTCAGCAGTGGCCACAGGTATTTCCCCCGCTGTGGCTGGCGATGATCCGCACCGGCGAGTTAACCGGCAAACTTGAACAGTGTTGCCTGCATCTGGCACAACAGCAGGAAGCACAGCTGCGGCTGGCGGCAAAAGTGCGCAAGGCACTGCGCTATCCACTGATTATTTTAACGCTGGCACTGGCAGTCGTTATGGCGATGGTATGCTGGGTACTTCCGGAATTCGCGTCAATTTACCAAACCTTTAATACGCCTCTTCCCGCATTAACACGAGGCGTTATGGCTTTTTCCGCTTTTATTCAACGCCGGGTATTGCTGCTGCTGATGGTGCCGTCAGCAAGTGTTTTGCTCCTCAGCAAATTTCGTCACCATCCGGGCTGGCAGACAGTAAGGCAAAAATGGCTGCTGAAATGCCCGATAGCAGGTAGCCTGATCCGCGGGCAAAAACTCAGCCACATATTCAGTGTTCTGGCGCTGACCCAAAGCGCAGGCATCGCTTTTTTGCAGGGCCTGCAAAGTGCCAGTGAAACACTCGACTGCCCCTACTGGCAGCATATTTTACATCAGGCACATCAGGATATTTCTCACGGACTGCCAGTCTGGCAGGCGCTGGCTAAGAGCGGCGAGTTTAGCCCGCTATGTTTACAGTTGATCAGAACCGGTGAAGCATCCGGCGCGCTGGATATGATGCTGGAGGATCTCGCTCGTCACCACGGTGAAAAGACGCACGCGATAGCCGATAATCTGGCAGCACTGCTGGAACCAATACTATTGATTGTCACCGGCGTCATTATCGGCACCCTGGTGATAGCGATGTATTTGCCCATTTTTCATTTGGGTGATGCCATGAGCGGAATGGGATAAGTGCGCTGGCGTGTGCCAGCGCAGAGCGATTACAGGCTGTTGAAGATGCGGTTTTCTTGTTCCTGCACGCGGATAAAGGTGGTGCGCTTGGTCAGTTCTTTCAGGCGAGAAGCCCCGACATAGGTACATGCTGAGCGCAAACCGCCGAGAATATCGCGTGCGGTATTCTCTACCGGGCCGCGCAACGGCAGCTTCACGGTTTTGCCTTCAGCGGCACGATAGCCTGCAACGCCGCCCACGTGACGGTTCATCGCAGACTCAGAGCTCATGCCATAGAACAGCATAAATTTCTCACCGTCCTCTTCGACTACGGTCCCGCCGCTCTCTTCATGACCGGCCAGCATACCGCCAAGCATCACGAAATCGGCACCGCCACCAAACGCTTTTGCCACATCGCCAGGCATGGTACAGCCGCCGTCGCTGACAATCTGACCACCGAGGCCGTGAGCGGCATCAGCACATTCAATTACCGCTGATAGCTGCGGATAGCCAACGCCGGTTTTCACACGGGTGGTACAAACCGAGCCGGGTCCAATACCCACTTTCACAATATCTGCACCAGACAGGATCAGCTCTTCGCACATTTCGCCAGTCACAACATTGCCTGCACAGATAGTTTTATTCGGCCATGCTTCGCGTGCCTTACTTAAAAACTGCACGAAATGCTCGGAATAACCATTTGCCACATCAATACACACAAAGCTCAGTGCCGGATGAAGATTAAGAATTTGACTGGTTTTTTCAAAATCCGCATCAGAGGTGCCGGTCGATACCATCACGTATTTAAGCACGTCTTCAGAAACGCTCTGGATAAACGCATTCCACTGTTCGGGAGTGTAGTGTTTATGAACCGCGGTCAGAATGCCAAACGAAGCCAGCGCTTTTGCCATGCCAAACGTGCCCACGGTATCCATATTCGCGGCAATAATGGGTATGCCTGACCAGCGCAAACCGGAATGTTTAAAGGTGATTTCGCGCTCCAGTTCAACCTCGGAACGGCTTTTGAGGGTAGAGCGTTTTGGGCGGATAAGAACGTCTTTAAAACCTAATTTCAAATCTTCTTCGATACGCATGTAGGGTTCCTGGGGTTAAGGGCAATAGATAAAGCGCAACTCCAGTGACGTTATCATACGCACTAATGATGTCTGTGCAAGACTGCGATTTTCTCTTTTTTTACGCTACAATCCTATAAATTTACCTGGTGAAGGCTGAGAGAGCGTTAACTATCTCTCGCCACGCATTCTCTTTTTTTAACCAATTGATTTATACCCTGAATAATTTAAGTTACGCCATGGCGGTCAGAATGAGCGAGATTAACTCGTGCAGACGTAACGTAAAATATGACCGGTAGAAAATATCAATGTATTCCAGGACTGGTTTTTATGAGGTATACGGTAGCGTTAACAGGCGGCATTGGCAGCGGCAAAAGTACAGTTGCGGACGCCTTTGCCCGAATGGGAATTAACGTCATTGATGCCGATATTATTGCCCGTCAGAGCGTAGAGCCCGGTACTCAGGCGCTTAATGCAATTGCCGACCGATTCGGTCCATCAATCCTTACCGCAGAAGGTGCGCTCAATCGTCGCCTTTTACGCGAACGTATTTTCGCCCATCCGGATGACAAAACATGGCTCAATGCGCTGTTACATCCGCTGATCCAGCAAGAGACCCAACGTCAGATTCATCAGGCAACGTCTCCATGGGTACTCTGGGTGGTGCCGTTACTGGTCGAAAACCGGCTTTATAAGAAGGCTAATCGCGTACTGGTAGTCGATGTTTCTCGCGAGACGCAACTTCACAGAACCATGCAGCGTGACGGCGTGACGCGTGAACATGCTGAACAAATTCTCTCCGCTCAGGCAACGCGTGAAGAACGTCTTGCTGTGGCGGACGATGTCATTGATAACAATGGCGCACCGGATGCAATCGCATCGGATGTTGCCCGCCTGCACGCACAATATTTACAATACGCGGCGCAGGCTGTTTCACAGGAAAAAATGTAATGCATCATACCCATATCCTTTTTGAACATCCGCTCAATGAAAAGATGCGTACCTGGCTGCGCATTGAATTTTTAACCGAGCAGATGTCTACAGCGCTTCCGGTTAACGACTATGCGGGCGCGCTGCACTTTTTTCGTAACGTCGGCGATCTGCTGGACGTACTTGAACGCGGAGAAGTGCGTACTGAACTGCTTAAAGAGCTGGAGCGTCAGCAAAAAAAATTACAGGCCTGGACGGATGTTCCCGGCGTTGATGTGGACCGGATTGAATCCCTGCGTCAGCAGTTGAAAGCCTGCGGCAGTACGCTGATGTCAGCGCCGCGAATGGGTCAGTTGCTGCGTGAGGATCGTCTTATCGGCCTGGTCCGTCAGCGCCTGAGTATTCCTGGCGGCTGCTGTAGTTTCGACCTGCCGACACTGCATATCTGGCTTCATCTGCCGCAGGAACAGCGCGATCTACAGACCGGTCAGTGGCTCACCAGCCTGCAACCGCTGGTACAGGCGCTGACGCTGATTATGGATCTTGTGCGTAATTCAGCGCCGTTTCGCAAGCAAACCAGCCTGCATGGTTTTTATCAGGATAACGGCGAAGATGCCGATCTGCTGCGGCTGAAATTACCGCTGGAAGGCCAGCTTTACCCGCAGATTTCAGGGCATAAAAGCCGCTTCGCGATCCGCTTTTTGCCGCTGGATAGTGAAAATGGTCAGATCCCCGATCGTCTCGATTTTGAACTGGCTTGCTGTTAAGGAGAGCATATGTCTGAAACTATGGTAGTTAACTGTCCTTGCTGCGGCAAAACAGTCACGTGGGATCAAAGCAGTCCTTTTCGCCCTTTTTGCAGTAAGCGCTGCCAGCTTATCGATCTTGGCGAATGGGCGGCAGAAGAAAAACGCATTCCCAGCGCGGGCGATTTGTCTGACAGCGACGACTGGAGTGAAGACAAGTCGTAGAGCTTTGATTCGCTGTCCTGCCGGGCGGCAGCTTCGCCTTGCCCGGCCTGTAATAACGCCTGCCCTACCTCTCACACCGTTTCCCGGAATGACGTCGCCGAAAACATCGTCGCCATACCTTAGCTCAACATCGGCGCAGTGCTGCCGGGCTCGACACCGCCTGAAGCTTAATTTCCTTCAATCAGCTTCGCGATAATCGGTGTATTCGCTGGTGGGAAATCCTGCGGGTTTAATGCATCCGCCAGCAGCCAGCGTCCCGGCTGTCCCTCTTTTCCCCATGGCTCGCCGTCCCAGTTTTCTACCAGCCAAAACCACAGCGTGATATGCCGATCCGGAAATTCGTACTCCAGCTTATCGAATAGCGACGCATCATGAGGCGTAATACCCACTTCTTCCTGTAACTCACGGATTAGCGCCTGCTCCGGCGTTTCGTTGGCCTCGATTTTCCCACCGGGAAACTCCAGCTTATTTGCCATATGCGCATCGGCTGCACGTTGCGTAATAAAAATCTCATTGTAAGCGTTACGGATAATACCTACCGATATTTGCAATCTTTTCATCATTTCAGGCTCATAAAAAAGGCGCAGATATCTGCGCCTTTCAGATTTAATTACGACCTTAGCTCAGACGGCCGTGACACTGTTTGTATTTTTTACCAGAACCGCACGGGCAGAGATCGTTACGCCCCACTTTGCGCTCGCCGGTTTGTTCCGCAATAGCTTCTGCGGCAAGGGTATCGTCGTCCTGATGACTAAACTGCTGCATCTGGGCCAGACGCTCAGATTCTTCACGGCGCTGTTGCTCCATTTCTTCCACTTCTTCCGGCATCCGCACCTGTACTTTGCTCAGGGTGCTAATCACTTCGTATTTCAGTGACTCAAGCATGGCCGCAAACATGGAGAAAGATTCACGCTTATATTCCTGCTTCGGATCTTTCTGCGCGTAGCCGCGCAGATGAATACCCTGACGCAGGTAGTCCATCGCGGCAAGGTGTTCTTTCCACAGAGAATCAAGGGTTTGCAACATGACGCCTTTTTCGAAATGGCGCATCATTTCGGCGCCGACGACTTCTTCCTTACGCTGGTAGACCTCGATAGCGCTGGCCAGGATACGCTCACGCAGCGTTTCCTCGTGTAGCTCAGGCTCTTTGTCCAGCCATTCGGTAATCGGCAGTTCGAGTTCGAAATCGTTTTTCAGGCGCTCTTGCAGACCAGGAATATCCCACATCTCTTCCAGCGACTGCGGTGGAATATAGCTGTCGATGGTGGCCTTGAAGACGTCTTCACGGATGCTGTTGATGGTTTCACTAACGTCAGAAATATCAAGCAGTTCGTTACGCTGGGTATAGATAGCGCGACGCTGGTCGTTTGCCACATCATCATATTCGAGCAGTTGCTTACGAATATCGAAGTTACGGCTTTCCACTTTACGCTGTGCGTTAGCGATGGCCTTCGTTACCCACGGATGCTCAATAGCTTCGCCCGGTTTCATCCCAAGTTTACGCATCATACCCGCCACGCGATCGGAGGCGAAAATGCGCATCAGAGCATCTTCCATCGACAAATAAAAGCGTGAAGAACCCGCATCGCCCTGACGGCCAGAACGTCCGCGCAGCTGGTTATCGATACGACGCGATTCATGGCGCTCGGTACCGATAATATGCAGGCCGCCGGATGCCAAAACAGCGTCGTGACGCACTTTCCAGTCCGCTTTAATCTGCGCAATCTGTTCCGCAGTAGGTTCTTCCAGCGCGGCCACTTCTGACTGCCAGCTACCGCCCAGCACGATGTCTGTACCACGACCAGCCATGTTGGTGGCAATGGTTACCGCTGCCGGATAGCCTGCCTGAGCAACAATGTCTGCTTCACTGGCGTGGAATTTGGCGTTCAGAACGTTATGTTTAATACCGGCTTTTACCAGCTCTTCAGATACAACCTCAGATTTTTCAATCGAGATGGTCCCGACCAGTACCGGCTGTCCGTTCGCCGTACGCTCTTTGATGTCTTCAATAATGGCCTGGATTTTTTCCGCTTCGGTCATATAGACCAGATCCGCCATATCCTTACGGATCATCGGACGGTTCGTCGGAACGACCACCGTGTCCAGCTTGTAGATGGAGCTAAATTCGAAAGCTTCGGTATCCGCTGTACCGGTCATACCGGCCAGTTTCTCATAAAGACGGAAATAGTTCTGGAAGGTAATAGATGCCAGAGTCTGGTTTTCGTTCTGGATCTCCACGCCTTCTTTGGCTTCAACGGCCTGGTGCAGACCATCTGACCAACGGCGACCCTGCATGGTACGACCGGTGTGTTCGTCAACGATAATAACTTCGCCATCTTTAACGATATAATCGACGTCACGGGTAAACAGCACGTGGGCGCGTAATGCCGCCGTAACGTGGTGCATCATCATGATATTGCCCGGCGAGTAAAGTGACTCACCCTCGGCCATGATGCCTTCATTTACCAGCAGCTCTTCAATCAGCACCAGTCCGCGTTCGGTCAGGTTCACCTGACGCGCTTTTTCGTCCACGGAGAAGTGGCCTTCACCCTGGAACGTGTCGGAGTCTTCTTTTTCCTGACGGATCAGATGCGGGATGATTTTGTTCATCTGCTTGTACATTTCTGAACTGTCTTCAGCCGGACCAGAGATGATCAGCGGCGTACGCGCTTCATCGATCAGAATGGAGTCAACTTCATCCACCAGCGCATAGTGCAGCTTACGCTGTACACGCTCTTCCGGGCTGAACGCCATGTTGTCACGCAGGTAGTCAAAACCGTATTCGTTGTTAGTCCCGTAGGTGATGTCTGAAGCGTAAGCCTCACGTTTTGCCGGTGCAGGCAAACCGGA
>Ga0302347_1002766_pt1 | contig 16909 bp, 17 predicted proteins | sample PhyWR1_FD_202178 | JGI IMG/M metagenome (GOLD analysis project Ga0302347, IMG submission 202178) | Leaf surface microbial communities from wheat plants in UC Gill Tract Community Farm, Albany, California, United States - DLSL W.R1 (v2)... | ecosystem: Host-associated > Plants > Phyllosphere >...
GCAGCCTGGTGCGGGTACTGCCCGAATACCGGCTGCAGGAACTGAACCTGTATGCCATCTACCCATCGCGCCAGTACCTGGACGCCAAGATCAAGACCTGGGTCGAGTACCTGCGCAATTCACTGCCGGAGATTCTGGCGGCGCATGAGGCAGACCTGAAAACCCATCAGGTGCTGATCGCCAACTAAAAAGCTGCTGCATTGCCGGGGTGGACAATGGTAGGTTGCTAACCATTGATTCCACCTTGCAGAGAAGTTGCCCGATGAAAAAAACCGTCCTGGCCTTCAGCCGTATCACCCCGGCCATGGCCGAGCGCCTGCAGCAAGACTTCAACGTGATCCTGCCGAACCCCAAGCTCGGCGACATCAATGCCCAGTTCAACGAAGCCCTGCCCGAGGCTCACGGCCTGATCGGGGTTGGCCGCAAGCTCGGCCGCGCGCAACTCGAAGGTGCGGCCAGGCTCGAGGTGGTTTCCAGCGTTTCGGTCGGCTACGACAACTACGACCTGGACTACTTCAACGAACGCGGCATCGCCCTGACCAACACCCCCGACGTGCTCACCGAGAGCACGGCCGACCTGGGCTTCTCGCTGATCATGGGTTGCGCCCGCCGCACCGCCGAGCTGGATGCCTGGACCAAGGCCGGCAACTGGCAGGCCACGGTGGGCCCGGCCCACTTCGGCAGCGATGTGCATGGCAAGACCCTGGGTATCGTCGGCATGGGCAATATCGGCGCAGCGCTGGCGCGCCGTGGCCGCTTCGGTTTCAACATGCCGATCCTGTACAGCGGCAACAGCCGCAAGCCCGCGCTGGAGCAAGAGCTGGGCGCGCAGTTCCGCAGCCTTGAGCAGTTGCTGGCCGAAGCGGACTTCGTGTGCATCGTGGTGCCGCTGTCCGATGCCACCCGCAAGCTGATCAGCACCCGCGAGCTGAAGCTGATGAAGCCAAGCGCCTTCCTGATCAACATCGCCCGTGGGCCGGTGGTGGACGAGGCGGCACTGATCGAAGCGTTGCAGAACGGTACCCTTCGCGGGGCCGGCCTGGATGTGTACGAAAAAGAGCCGTTGAGCGATTCGCCATTGTTCAAGCTGCCCAATGCGCTGACCTTGCCGCATATCGGTTCGGCCACAGCCGAAACCCGCGAGGCCATGGCCAACCGGGCGATGGACAACCTGCGTGCGGCGCTGCTGGGTGAACGCCCGCGGGACCTGGTGAACCCGCAGGTGTGGAAGGACTGATAGTTCGCTACTGCCTGCACCGGCCGCTTCGCGGGCATGCCCGCGAAGAGGCCGGTGCAGGCAATGCACCACCTATTTAGCCATCACGACAGGCTCAGCCACCCTGGCCTTGGACTTGCGAAACACCAGCACATTCCCCGCCATCACCGCCACCAGCCCAAGCAACGCTGGCGGCGTCCACTGGTACCCCTCGACCACCGCCGACACATTCAACGCCACCAGCGGGAACAGCACCGTGCAATAAGCCGCCCGTTCCGGCCCCATGCGGCCAACCAGGGTCAGGTAGGCGGTGAAGCCGATCACCGACCCCGGTATCACCAGGTACATCAACGAGCCGATATAGCGCGTGTTCCATTCCATGGTGAAAGGCACGCCGCTGACAACGCAATACACGGCCAGCATCGTCGCGCCATAGACCATGCCCCAGGCATTGGTGGTCATCGGCTTGAGCCCGGCCTTCTGCTGCATACTCGAAAGCAGGTTGCCCGCTGAAAAGCACAGCGTGCCGAGCAACGCCAGGCCAAGGCCATACAAGGTCTCGCGGCTGGCCGCGTGGTGGGCCAGCTCCGGCCAGAACAGCAAGCCCAGGCCAAGCAGCCCCAGGGCGCCGCCGCCGAGCACATTGCTGGCGATCTTCTGGCCGAAGAACACCCGCGCGTTCAGCGCGTTCCACAGGGTGGCAGTGGAGAACACCACGGCGATCAGGCCGCTGGCGATCCATTGGCTGGCGGTGAGAAAGCACATGAAGTTGACACAGAACAGGCACAGGCCCTGGACCAGGCAGATGAGGTGGCCACGACGGTTCATCGGCTGCAGGCGGCGGGTGAGCAGCAGCAAGGCGAACAGGATCAGGCCGGCCAAGGCAAAGCGGTAGACGATCGAGACCGGGATGGCGACCACGCCCAGTTGCAGTTTCAGGGCGATCCAGGTGGTGCCCCAGATCAGTACGGTGAGCAGGTAGAGCGACAGGTTCATCGGTGGAGCTCCTAAAGCGAACGACCAGACATCCCGGGGCCGCTGTGCGGCCCATCGCCGGCGAGCCAGCTCCCACAGGTACAGCATCAAGCTCAAGCCGGGCGCTGTCCCTGTGGGAGCTGGCTTGCCGGCGATCGAGGGCGCAGCACTCGCGGCGGCATTCCAGTGTTCCCCCGGCGAGCCCCCAGCGCTTGCACAAACTTGCGCATTTGTCCCGCCGATGGCTGTAAGCCGGCCCAAGCCGCAGTACGATGGCTGGCAAGAGGAGCCCGCCCATGACCCCACTCACCCAACTGCAAGTGTTCACCGCCATGCAAGCCTCGCCCCACGCCTGCCTGGAGTTGAGCGCGCACCTGGGCGACGGGCTGGCGGCGGCGTTGTGGAGCAACCGCGACGATGCCCGCGACTATCAGGCGCCAAGCCATCACACCCTGTCGTGCTACATCGCCGACGGCACCGGCACCTTCCGCCGCCAGCGCCCGGCCGACAAGGGCGCACCGGGCAAGCTGTGCATCATGCCGGCCGGCCATGAGTCGAACTGGGTGGTGAACGGCGGCATTCGCCTGGCGCACCTGTACGTCAGCGAGGCGCAGTTCGCCCTGGGCTGCGTGCGCCTGCTCGACCGCGAGCCACGCGAACTGCAGTTGCAGGAAGCGACCTTTCTCGACGACCCGCAACAGGCCGTACGCTTTCGCCAGCTGATCGGACTGGCCTGGGACGAGCCTGGCGAGCGCTTGCTGGCCAGCAGCCTGGCGCACGCAATCGTCGACCATGCGCTGCTCAGCCAGGTCGGGCTGCGCCATGGCCTGCGGTTGAAAGGCGGCCTGGCGCCGAACCTGCGCCGGCAGTTGGTCGACTACATCGAAGCGCACCTGGACCAGCCCATCACGCTCGGCGAACTGGCTTTGCGCTGCAACCTGTCCGAATACCACTTTGCGCGCATGTTCCGCAGCAGTTTCGGGCTGCCGCCGCACCAGTACCTGCTCGCGCGGCGGTTGCACCAGGCGTGCCAGTTGCTGCGCCTGGGGGTGATGCCATTGGGCGAGATCGCCCTGATGTGCGGGTTTGCCAGCGCCAGCCATTTCAGCAACCGGTTCCGCCAGGCTTTCGCTGCAACACCGGGTGAATATCGTGCGGCCATTCGCGGCTAAAGCGCCCCCTGCAGGCCGTACGGGCCGGCTCAGAACTCGAAGGTGCTGGACAAGCTGACCTGTCGCGCATCGCCGATAGCCACAAAGTACTGGTTCACCGCCGAGCTGTAGTAAACCTTGTCGAACAGGTTCTTCACGTTCAGCTGCAACAACACCTTGTGCTCGTCGAACCGGGTCTCGTAGCTGGCAAAGGCATCGGCCACGGTATAGGACGGCAAGTCGAAGGTGTTGGTCGAGTTGCCGCTACGTTCACCTACATAGCGCGCCCCTGCCCCTACCCGCAGCCGGTCGCCGCCAAACAGTTGGCCCCAGTCGTACACCGCCGACAGCGAACCGCTGTGCCTGGCCACGTTCTGCAGGCGGTTGCCTTGCAGGGCCGGGTCCTTGGTCACCTTGGCGTCAGTGAAGGCATAGCTGCCGATCAGGCTCCAGCGGTCGCTGAGCTGGCCACTGAGGTCAAGCTCGACCCCCCGTGAGCTGACTTCACCCGCGTTGCTGTAGACCGTTTCACCGGTGCCCGTATCGAAATTGGCCACCAGCACGTTGCGCTTGGTGATATCAAACAGTGCCAATGTCCCGGTGAGGCTGCCGGGGATATCCAGCTTGGCCCCGATTTCCCACGCCTTGCCCTCCTCCGGCGCGACGGAGGAATCCAGTACCACGCCCCCGGTCAACGGCGCAATGCTGGAGTTGGGCTTGAACGATTCGCTGTAGCTGCCATAAAACGACAACTGCTCGTCGACCTTGTACACCACCCCCGCATGCGGCACCCAGGCCTGACCACTGTTGTCGGTGTTGGCCGTGAACGGGCGCCCCCGGCCGGCATACTGGTCAAACTGCTGGAAGCGGGCACCGGCGACCAGGATCCAGTGCTCGTCGAGGTGCAGTGAATCCTGCAGGAACAGCGCATCGGTACGCAGCTTGTCGGTCTGGTCGCTGTCACTGGCACGCACGCTGGTGCCCTCCACTTCCTGGCCGTATACCGGGTTGGTGTAGCTGAAGGTGGACTGCGCAGTCTGGCGGATCAGATCGCCACGGAAGACCTTGCGGTCTTCATGATCGATGCCGAACGACAGGTCATTCTGCAGGCCTGCCAGTTCGACGTTGCCGTTGAGGCTCAAGGTAGCGAACTGGTCGCGACTCATGGCGTTATGGGTGCCGTCGATGCTGCGGGTCAAGGTGCCCTTGGCTTCATTCACTCCGGTGACCCGCACCTGGCTTGCGTCGTAAGTCTCGCGGTTGAAGCTGTAGCCAAAATGCAGCTTCCAGTCATCCGCCAGCTGGTGGTCGACTTCCAGCCGGTACAGATCGGAGCGCCCTTCCATGTCGTTGAACGGCTCGTCCAGGCGCCGTGTAGCCGGGATGTCGAGCGGGTGGCCGTTGCTGCCGAACGCCGTGCCGCGGTCGAACGGGTAGAGGAATTCGCGGTGCTCGTAGGCCAGCACCACTTGCGTGTCTTCGCCCAGCCAGGCCAGCGAGGGTGCCAGCAGCGACTCGCGGTGCACGCCGTAGTTGCGCCAGTAATCCTCGTCTTCGTGGTCGACGATCAGGCGGTAGGCAAAGTTGCTGTCGCCCAGCGCGCCGGTGCTGTCGAGCCCACCGCCGCTGCCGTTCTTGCCACTGCCGTAAGTCGAGCCGCGCACGGTCAGGGCGTTGTACTGTTCAAGCTGCGGGCGCTTGCTGACCACGTTGATCACCCCACCCGGGTCCTGGATGCCGTACAGCAGCGAGGCCGGGCCCTTGAGCACTTCGACCCGCTCGGTGCTGGCGTTCAGGCTACGACCCTGCACGATGGGCATGCCATCGCGCATGATCGAACCGTCACGGTTATCGCCAAAGCCGCGCTTCATCACCGTGTCCGAGGTGCCACCAAAATTGTTGCCCTGGGTGATACCGCTGACGTTGGCCAGGGCGTCATCGAGGTTGCGCGGGGCCTGGTCGCGAATGACCTGGGCCGGCACCACGTTGATTGCCTGGGGGATGTCCTGGTTCGGCCCCTGCCCGCGCATGATCGAGGCACTGGCCGGGGGCTGGTAGCTGAAGCTGTCCAGTTGCGAGGTTACGGTGGTGGCCTGCAGGTTGAGAGCGCCCGAGGTGTCCAGCGCTTCCAGGGTCAGGGTGCGCCCATCGATACGGCGCCAGGCCAGGCCGGAGCTGCCCAGCAGCAGTTGCAGCGCCTGCTCGGCAGGGTAACTGCCATGCAGGGCCGGCGCTTGCACGCCTGGCAATTCCAGGGTGTAGACAACGCTCTGGCCAGTCGTGCGGCTGAACGCGTTGAGTGCCTGGGACAAGGGCTGCGCCGGCTGGGCGAAGGCGAATACCTGCTGCTCGGCGGCGCAGGCCAGGGGCGCGACAGTCATGGCCGGGAACGCAGCAAGGCCGAGCCAGAGGGGAACGCAACACGGGGTGAACTTCATGGACGCTGACCTGTGAGAGGGATATTACTGCGAATGAATCGCACTTCCACTCATTACACGGATGCCACGTCCTGTTACCTCACCCGCTGCCTGAAAATATTTTTTGTTGGTGCAGGCGACTAGCGGATCAGGGTCAACCGCCCCAGCACTGTCTGCTGCGAAAACCCCATTACCTTGCCCAGCGAACCCAGCGCTTGCAGCGGCTCGGCTACCGGAAAACTGCCGCTGACCTTGCGCTGCCCCAGTTCTTCGTTGAGCAACAGGATGCGCCCTGGGTGATAGCGCCCCAGCTCTTCAATCACCTGCGCCAGCGGGGCCTGATAGTAATTAAGCCAGCCCTGGCGCCAGGCCAGGCGGTTGTCGCTGTCCACTGCCAGGGGGGCGCCCGCCCGACCTGCGGCGTAGGCCACTTGTTGGTTGGCCGTCAGCTCACGCGGTGCGGCGCCCTGTGCCGGGCTAACCGCCACGCGCCCGCTGCGCACGGTGACCTGGGCACCCTCGCCCTGCTCACGTACCTCGAATTGCGTACCGAGCACCCGGACTTCGCCACCGGCAGCCTCCACCAGAAAAGGCTCGCCAGTATGCGTGACCTGGAAGAATGCGGCACCGTACAGCAAGCGCACACGGCGCTCCCCCTTCACGAAATCGACCGCAATCGCGCTGCCCGCATCCAGCGTCACCTGCGACTGGTCTGCCAAAGTCACCTGGCGGATTTGCCCGGCACTGCTGTAGTCGGCCTGCAGGTCCTGTAGCCAGTACCCCGGGTGCCAGCCACCGGCGACACCCACTGCCATCACCAGGCAGGCCGCCATTGCCAGCGCTGCGCCCCGCTGCCACCAGCGGCCCATGGCCGGCGGTGTTGCCATGGCGTCCAGGTAGCGTTGCAGGCTTTCATGCTCTTCCTCGGCCAGACGCGCTGCCGGGGCAGCGCTTTTCTGCCACAGCGCCTGGGCTTGGGCATAGGCGGCACGGTGGCCAGGGTCGGCCAGCAACCAGCGCTTGAACGCCGCCCCTTCGGCTTGCCCGGGCTGCTCGTTGATACGCCTCAGCCACTGCAGGGCAGCCTGGGATTGCGCCTCGGTGATCGGGGGTAAACGGCTCATCGACGGGCGCTCCCTGGCCGGCGTGGGGTGGACGCGGGCTCGGCAATACTCGCCTTGCACGCTTCGAGGGCGCGCATCATATGCTTTTCCACGGCGCTCCGGGACAGCTGCATGGCGTTGGCGATCTCGCCGTACTTGCAGCCATGGATGCGGTTCAGCAGGAATATCTGCCGGGTGCGTTCGGGCAAAGCGCGCAAGGCGGCCTCGATGCGCTGCAGGTCGTGATCGACTGCCACGGCCTGCTCCGGCGCCCGGGCCATGCTCGCTTCATCCATCGACCAGGCGGCTTCGGCCACGCGTTCGCGGCTGCCCTCGCTGCGCAGGTGGTCGATGGCCAGGTTGCCAGCGCAACGCAGCAGGTAGGTGTCCAGCGCCTCGACCTTGACCTCCGGGCGGCGCCAGAAGCGCAGGAACAGCTCCTGGACCAGGTCCGATGCCGTGGCCCGACAACCCACCCGGCGGCTGACCATCGCCTCCATGCGTGCGCGCTGGGCCTGGAACACCTGGACGAAGCGGGCCCGCCCGCCGGCGCTGTCGGCGCCCGCCTCGTTGCTATCGCGCTGCTCGCTCATCGGGTCACACGGCAAACACGGCCAGCAGCGGGCCCAGCACCACGCTGGCCGCGGCCAGCCCCAGCAGCAGGCGCGGCTGGTAGGGCAGGCCAAACACCCACAGGGTCGCACCGGCCATGATCACCGCCGTCCACTCCACCAGGCCATGGCCCCAGCCGCGCAGCTGCACGCTGAGGATCAGCGACAGCATCAGCAGCAGCCAACCGGCAACGCGCAACAGGCGCAGCTGGCCGGGGCGTGGCTTGCGCCCGAGCAGGTCGTTGAAGTGCTTTTCCATGGCCAGGCACAGGGCGACGAACCCTGCGAAGGCGATCAATGCGTTACCCAGCATCAGCTCGCCTCCGCTGTTTCAGTGCCCGGCGTCTTGGCCGCACGCGGGGCCCGCTTGGCCGAAGATTTGGGGCTGCGCAGCATCTTGCCGGCCAGCCAGGCCAGGAACAGGCCAGTGCCCAGTGCCGTCAGGTCGAAGCCGGCCATGGCCCAGTCCCCCGCCTGCAGCGAGTGGTTCAGGCCGCGCTCGGTAGTCAGGCCGTTGAGCAGCGGCAGCAAGGCAAAGGCCAGCGCGCCCAGCGCCAATTGCTCAGCCCAGGCCCGGCGCCCGCTGCGCAGCACGGCATGCACCAGTGACAGGCCCCAGCCGATGAAGAAGGCATTTACCTCCCAGTCGGCGCGACCGTCGACGCCCATCGGGATCAGCCGGTTGGCCCAGAAGAACCCCGCCACGGCCAGCAGCAGGCCGCTCATGCTGGCGATATTGAGCACCTCGACCAGGCGCAGCTCGCCCGGCACGTGTGCGCCTTTGGCATGCTTGAGCTGCCGCTTGCCCAGCCACATCACCAGCCCGGTGCCGATCACCGCGGTGCCCGCCACGCCGAAGAAGAAGTACAGCCAGCGCAGCCACGGCCCGGCGAAGTTGCCCATGTGCAGGCCGGCGAAACTGAAGGCGGTCATCATCGCCCCGCTCTCCGGCTTGCCCTGGCTCAACAAGACGCCACTGGCGCCATCGAAGGTCCAGTTGGCGCTGCGCCGGTAGGCCACGTGGTCGGCAGCGGACTGGGTAAAGGTGACGCGGGCATTGCTGTCGCCCGGGTTCTGCACCTGGATATTGCCGATACGCGCGCCCGGCTGCAGTTCCTGCACCTTGGCGTACAGGCTGGGCAGCGCTACCAGGGGCGTGGCCAGCTGGGCGGCCTTGGGCGCGTCGTTGCGGCCGAACAGGTCGTTGAAATACTTGTCGGTGTTGTTGCCATAACTGGCCATGATGCCCGCCGGCATGACCATGTACATGAACAGCACCAGGCTGCTGTAGCTGATCATCAGGTGGAACGGCAGCACCAGCACGCCAATGGCGTTGTGCCCGTCCAGCCAGGAGCGCTGGCCCTTTCCGGGGCGGAAGGTGAAGAATTCCTTGAAGATCTTCTTGTGGGTGATGATGCCGGTGACCAGCCCCAACAGCATGATGAAGGCGCAGAAGGTCGACAGCCAACGGCCGAACGGGTACGGCATCTGCAGCTGGAAATGAAAGCGGTAGAAGAACTCGCCACCCCGGCTGTCACGTCCCTCCACCGGCTGGCCGGTCTGGGTATCGAGGGTTTTGCGGGCGAAGCCGCGCGGCCCGCCGTTGGGGTCGCGGTACCCCACGCTCAAGGCCGCCTCGCGTGCGTTGGGCATGCGGATGAACCAGCTGGCCGAATGCCCGGCGTTGTCCTGCAGGTACCGCTGGGCCACCTCCAGGCTGCGTGTCGGGTCCAGTGCATGGCTGCGCACCTCGGGCTGTGCCCAGTGGGTGATTTCTTCCTTGAAATACGACAGCGTGCCGGTGAGGAAGATGGCGAACAACAGCCAGCCGAAGATCAGGCCGGTCCAGGTGTGCAGCCAGGCCATGGCCTGGCGGAAGCCTTCTTTCATGGGTTTTTCATCCAGTAGGCGACGCCGCTGATCATCCCCAGCAGCAGGCTTGGCGCCAGTACCCCCAGCCAGGCACGCCAGGCGCTGCGGCAGGCGAAGCACCAGATGAACGCCAGCACGTAGAAGACGAACGACAGCAGCAGCCCGGTGAGCGTGGCATCGACCGTTGGCAGCGGCGCCACCAGGGCAATGCAGGCGCTGGCCATGGACGCCAGCAGGTAGCCGCCCAGCAATGCGGCCAGGCTGCGGGAGGTCACGGCCAGGCGATAGCTGAGCGACAGGCCAGCGGTTTTGCGCGTCATGGCGAGAGTCCAGACGTTTTCGGGGGTGCAATAATAATGATTTCAATTCTCATAAGCAAAGCCCCATGACGGGCAGTAGGTGGCTGAGTTGCGGACCTTGTATGTGCAGATCCCGCTGGCGTTCTGACCGAATGAATAGGACCCTGACCTATTGGATGGCGCGGCTGTACGGCCCATTTGCAACAAGAAATTTATTTTCACCAAGGGGTTGAAATCGTTGCACGGTTGCCTGACCTTAGAGTCAAGAGGCGCAGAAATTCCAAGGGTCTCAAGGGCCTGGACGCGCCTCCATGCGAGCAAGCTGAATAAGGATTGAATCATGCAAATCCAGGTCAACAGCAGCAACCATTTCGAAGGCAACGCCCGGCTCGACCAGTGGGTCCGCAGCACGCTGCAGAACTCGCTGGAACGTTACGAAGACGACCTCACCCGCATCGAGGTGCACCTGCGCGACGAGAACGGCGTCAAGCCCGGACCGCATGACAAACGCTGCCAGATGGAGGCTCGCCCCAAAGGCCACCAACCGATTTCCGTGACCCATACCGCCACCTCGCTGGACCAGGCGGTGGATGGTGCCGCGACCAAGCTGAATCACGCACTGGAACACTTCTACGGCAAGCTGCGCAGCAAGCGCGGCGTCCTCGAACTGAGCGACCCAGACGCCTGATCAACGTTGCAGAAAACGCCCGGCCATGTGCCGGGCGTTTTCATTGGTACCGATCAAAGGTGCTGAACCAATAGGCAATTTTCCCGGTCAACCCTGCAGTCATTCACTGCAGAAGCAAGACCATGATCAATCCATTTGCCCGCATCAGTGCCGCCTTCGCCCCCGAATACCGGGTCAACCTGAGCATCGCAGACCTCGACGGCAGCATCATGCTGACGCTGTCCGACGACGCCGGGGTGGTCGCCAAGCGCCTCATCACCCAGGCCCAGCGCAACGACCCGGTGCGCCTGCAACGGGTCATCGACAGCATCCGCCTGGGCCTGGCCATCGAACTGGGCCAGAACCCCATGCAGGTGCTGGCCGCGCTGACCCGCGATGCGGGTCATGAGCCGCGCCATTTCATCGCCAACTGAGGGCTACTTGCCCTCCTCCACTTCCTTGCCGTGGGCATCCAGCACCTTGGTCGAGGGGTAGCGGTACGAGGCGTAGCGCACTACCAGGATCGCGAACGCCAGCAGCAGAATCCCGCCGCACACGTACAACAGGCCCACATCCGGCGCCTTGTGGTGCGAGACATCGCCGATCAGCAGGCGGGTCAGCGCGGTGATCGCCACATATAGCAGGAAGCGGATCGGCATGTGGTTGGTCTTGAAGTAGATACCGACCATTGCCCCCAGCTCCAGGTAGATGAACAGCAGCAGGATGTCATCGACGCTCACTCCTCCTTTGCCGAGCATGTCCAGAAAGGTCACCACCGCCGCATAGGCCGTGATCGCGCCAATGCCGAACAGCGCCAGGTAGTGGAAGGCCTCGACACACAGGTTGCCCAGCGAGTCTGCCGAACCGTGCAGGCCCTTGCGCAGCTTTTCTGCCCATTTGATGTCCACGATGTTCCATTCCCCGATACGTCTTGAAGGATGATGCGTCAGCGGTGTGACGCTTGTGCCATGCAGTTAAAGGGCCAGGCCCCTTCGTTGGAAGGCGACCGATTGCCGCAAGGCACCTGTGCAGCAGGCTTTTGCCGGAAGAATCAGGTTGCGCAGCGATGGCAAATGCCATTACTGTATATGGATACAGTAAAAGCAACACAACCAGCAAAAAGGCATAGAGGTGATGAATGGCCGTCGAAGTGGTGTACCGCAGCAGCCGCGACCCGGAGCGCTTGTTCATGGATAAGGCCGAAGCAGACCGTCACGACAAGATGCTCGAACTGGCCGAGCGCCTGGCCGAGGTGCTGCACAAGGCAGTGCCCTCGCTGACCGAGCAGCAGGTCGAGGAAGCCGGTATCTACATGGCCAAGAACCGCGATGTGTTCGCCCGGGCTTTCAAGAGCCAGCCGGACGCGTTGGCCGAATTGCTCGAAGGTGGTGCAGCCGAGTGATATCGGCGGCGCAGATCTCAAAGCATGCACAGGATCTGTAGGAGCAGCCTTGTGCTGCGAAGGGGCCAGCAGGGCAACAGGTTTGTGTAGGCAGTAATGCCCTCTTCGCAGCACAAGGCTGCTCCTGCAGGTAATGCGTTAGAAGCGGGTTCACTCGCGAAGAGGCCAGCCAAGCCGGTATCAACCCTCAGCCGTACAACAACCGCTCTGCCAGCATCTGCGCCACCCGCGCCGGCGAACGCTTCTCGGCCTGCGCATGGCCAAACACCTCGGTGAGCCGTGAAGGTATCCCCGCAAGGTGCGCGGTGATGGTGCCCAAGTCCTCGCCACGGTGGGTAAGCGCCACATAGATCAGCCCACCGGCATTGATCACATAGTCAGGTGCATACAGTATCCCGCGCGACTCCAGCTGGTCGGCCACCTGCAAGGTGGTCAACTGGTTGTTCGCCGCCCCCGCCACTGCCGCACAACGCAGCTGCATCACGCTCTGCCCGTTCAGTACCGGCCCTACACCGCACGGGGCGAAGATGTCGCATGGGGTACTGATCAACGCATCGTTGCTTACAGGCTTGGCATCGAACTGCTCCATAGCCAGCCGTACCCGCCCTGGATCCAGGTCGCTGACCAGCAGCTCCGCGCCAACCGCATGCAGTTGCTCGGCCAACGCATACCCCACATTGCCCAACCCTTGCACCGCCACCCGCAGGCCCCTCAGGTCATCACTGCCCAGCCGGAACGAAGTGGTTGCACGGATGCCGGCAAATACCCCCATCGCCGCGTGCGGCGAGGGGTCGCCCGAGGCGGTGGTGCTGGTCACATGGGGCGTGCTCTGGGCGATGCAGTCCATGTCCAGGGTCGAGGTTCCGCTGTCCACGGCGATGATGAAGCGTCCCTGCAAGGTATCGATGAAACGGCCAAAGGCCTCGAACAGCGCAGCGCGGTTTTCCACATGGGGGTTGCGCATGATTACCGCCTTGCCGCCGCCCAGTTGCAGGCCGGCCAGCGCCGCCTTGTAGCTCATGCCCTGGGCCAGGCGAATGGCATCGGTCATGGCGCTTTCGTCATCGGCGTAAGGCAGGTAGCGGCACCCCCCCATGGCTGGGCCCAGCTGCTCGCTGTGAATCGCCACCACGGCCTTGAGGCCCGTGGGCGGGTCGGTGAACAAATGCAGCGACTGGGTACGGGTGCTTTGCATCAGTGCGAACATCGACAGGCTCCCCCACGAGGTGCTCCTACCAGTATAGGCATGCCGCCGGCGCCGGCACTGCCGCCGGACCACTGGACGAAACCGCGCGCCACGGCTAATACTCAAGCGTGTGTGGAGAAGCCCCATGAAGCCACGTCAAGCCTGCCTGGCCTGCCTGGAACGCGAGCCTGTCGCCCTGCTGGAAGCCGCATTGTGGATTGCCGCCGAGCACGACCGTAACGTCGAGCCTGCGGCCAGCCTTGTCATGCTGCATGCCCTGCAGCGCGAAGTCAGCGCCAACCTGCCGATGCTGCCCCTGTGCGAACTGGCCCAGCCGCTGCTGCGCCAGCTCAATGCGCTGGGTTTCCAGCAGGATGAGTATCACCCACTGCGCCCACATGCCGCGATGATGGACAAGGTGCTGCAGCGGCGTCGTGGCCAGCCGCTGACCCTGGCCATCCTCGCCCTCGAGCTGGCCCGGCGCCTGTCCATACCGCTGGAAGGCGTGGGCTTCCCCGGCCACTTTCTGCTGCGCGTGCCGGGTGCCGACCACCTGCTCGACCCCTGCGGCGGTCGGCGCCTGTACCCCAGCGATTGCCGCGAACTGCTGGCGCGGCAGTTCGGCCCGCACGTGGCGCTCACCGCCGAGCACCTGTGCAGTGCCAGCCCGCTGCAGATGCTGCAACGCCTGTCACGCAACCTGCGCCAGTTGCACATCAGCAACGACAACCACCTGGCGGCGTTGATCGATGCCGAGCGGGTCATGCAGCTGGGCCCGGTGCAAGTCAGCGACTACATGACCCGCGCTTCGCTCTACCAGCACCTGGATTGCCCACAGGCCGAGCGCTTCGACCTGGAGCATGCCTTGTTGCTCAGCGAAGACCCGGTCCAGCGCCTGAAGCTGTCCGAGCGTATCGGCAAGCTTCCGGCGGCGAACCGTTCACTTCACTGAGCCGGGCTGTCCGGCTGCTGGGCGGGGTGAGCCTTGGCGAACGCCGGGTGCCCTGCAGCCAACCCGGCAACCCGCAGGATGCGTGGGAAGCTGCCAAGGTCGATGTTGAAGCGTTCGGCCGCGTACAGCTGCGGGATCAGGTAGACATCCGCCAGCCCTGGCGTATCACCAAAGCAGAAGCCCTGATCGCCAATCAGTTGTTCCACTGCCGTCAGCCCCTGGCTGATCCACTGGCCAATCCACTGGTTGACCTGGCCCTCGTCCTGGCCAGCCTGGCGCAAGCGGTTGAGCACACTGACATTGTGCAGCGGGTGAATGTCGCAACCGATGATTGCCGCCACCCCACGCACCTTGGCGCGCGCCTCGGCCGTGGCCGGCAACAATGCAGGCTGTGGATAAACCTCTTCCAGGTACTCGATGATCGCCGGCGACTGCACCAGCAGCTCACCGCCATCGGTGCGCAATGCCGGTACACGGCCTTGCGGGTTGATGGCCAGATAATCCTCGCCGCGCTGCTCACCCTGCAGCAGGTTGACCGGCAGGGACTGGCAGGCCAGCCCCTTCAGTGCCAGGGCAATGCGCACCCGGTAGGACGAGGTGGAACGGTAATAGGTGTACAGCTCCATGCCCCTGCCTCCTCAGTTGGCTGCGATGACCGTGCCGCGGCATTCGCCGAAGCCGATGCTGGCCACACCCTCGCGGGTGCAACGGGCACGCAGGATGATCTCGTCGCCATCCTCGAGGAACTTGCGCACCTCGCCGCTGGCCAGCTCCACCGGGAGTTTGCCGCCTTCGGTGATCTCCAGCAGGCTGCCGAACGAACCTGGCGTGGCCCCCGACAGCGTGCCCGAACCGAACAGGTCGCCAGGCTGCAGCTGGCAGCCGTTGACACTGTGGTGCGCAACCAGCTGCGCCACGGTCCAGTACATGCTGCGGGTGTTGCTGAGGGTCAGGCGGTGGGGGGCAACGCCCTGTTCACGCATGCGCTCGGTCAGCAGCAGTACCTCGAGTTCGATATCGAATGCACCGGCGGCCTGGTCGCGCTTGTCCAGCAGGTACGACAGTGGCTGCGGGTCGCCTTCAGGGCGTGCCGGCTGGGCACAGCGGAACGGTTCCAGCGCCTCGGCGGTGACCACCCAGGGGGAAACGGTAGTAATGAAGCTCTTGGACAGGAACGGGCCCAGTGGCTGGTATTCCCAGGCCTGGATATCGCGCGCCGACCAGTCGTTGAGCAGGCACAGGCCGGCCACGTGCTCGGCGGCATCGCCCACCGGGATTGCCTGGCCCATGTCATTGCCCTGGCCAATCCAGATACCCAGCTCCAGCTCATAGTCCAGGCGCGCACAGGGGCCGAAGCTCGGCTCGGTGTGCCCGGCAGGCAAGGTCTGGCCCTTGGGCCGGCGCACGTCGGTGCCGGACGGGCGAATGGTCGAGGCGCGGCCGTGATAACCGATCGGCACATGCTTGTAGTTGGGCAGCAGCGGGTTGTCGGGGCGGAACAGCTTGCCAACGTTCTTGGCGTGCTCGATGCCGACGTAGAAATCGGTGTAATCGCCGATCTGCGCAGGTACATGCAGCTGGCATTCGCTGGCCGGATACAGCGCAGCCTTCAGCTGCGCCTGGTGTTCGCTGTGCTCGCCAAGCAGCGCTTGCAGGCGCTCGCGCAGGGCGACGCGGGCACCGCGGCCAAGGGCGAAGAATGCGTTCAGCGCGCCGCCACAGGTGGCTTCGACAGCGGCTTTGGCCTCACCGTCGAAAAGGCCTGCGGCCAGCACCGCTTGCAGGTCGAGAACGGCATCGCCGATGGCCACGCCACAGCGTCTGGCCTCCCCAGGCCGGCTGAATATGCCCAGCGGCAGGTTCTGCAGCGGGAAGTCACTGTGCCCGTTGGCGTGCTCGACCCAGCTACGGGCATTGGCAGTGTGGTTCATGGGTTATCTCCGGTTCGGGGTGAAGGTGCTCGGCAAGGTGGCCCAGCAACTATCGTAGTCGGCCTGCAGTTGCGGGCATTTGAGGGCTTGCAGGCTCGGGCGCAGCACCTGGCTGGTCTCGAACATGAAGGCCATGGTGTTGTCGATCTTGTGCGGCGCCAGGTCGGCGGCAATGGCCTTTTCGCAGGTTTCGGCGTCGGGGCCGTGGGCGCTCATCACCCCGTGCAGCGAGGCACCGCCCGGCAGGAAGCCTTCGGCCTTGGCATCGTAGGCACCATTGATCAGGCCCATGAACTCGTTCATCAGGTTGCGGTGGAACCAAGGTGGACGGAAGGTGTTCTCGGCCACCATCCAGCGTGGCGGGAAGATCACGAAGTCCATGTTGGCCAGGCCATGCACGCTGGTCGGCGAGGTCAGCACGGTGAAGATGGACGGGTCCGGGTGGTCGAAACTGACCGTGCCAATGGTATTGAAGCGGCGCAGGTCGTACTTGTACGGCACGTTGCTGCCGTGCCAGGCAACCACGTCCAGCGGCGAGTGCTGCAGCTGGCAGGCCCAGTGTTCGCCGAGATACTTCTGCACCAGCTGTACCGGTCCCTCGGCCTCTTCGTAGTGCGCCACCGGGGTGAGAAAATCACGCGGGTTGGCCAGGCCATTGCTGCCAATCGGGCCAAGGTCCGGGAGGCGCAGTGGGGCGCCGTGGTTTTCGGCGATATAGCCACGGGCCTGGCCGTCCAGCAGTTCGACGCGGAACTTCATGCCGCGCGGGATCACCGCGATCTCCAACGGCTCGACCTGCATCACGCCCAGTTCGGTCGCGATGCGCAGGCGGCCATGCTCCGGCACCACCAGCAGTTCACCGTCGGCGTTGAAGAACACGCGCTCCATGGAGCGGTTGGCGCAGTAGATGTAAATGCTCACGCCGGTCGGCTTTTGCGCCGCTGCGTTGGCCACCATGGGCAGCCAGCCTTCGATGAAATCGGTCGGCTCGGCGGGGATCGGCTGGGGGCTCCAGCGCAGGCGGTTGGGGTTGATGTCACCCAGCGGCCCGCTCAGCGGCTGGCGCGCCAGGCGTTCGAAACGCGGGTGCAATGCAGACGGGCGAATGCGATACAGCCAGGTGCGGC
>Ga0302347_1002768_pt1 | contig 16881 bp, 17 predicted proteins | sample PhyWR1_FD_202178 | JGI IMG/M metagenome (GOLD analysis project Ga0302347, IMG submission 202178) | Leaf surface microbial communities from wheat plants in UC Gill Tract Community Farm, Albany, California, United States - DLSL W.R1 (v2)... | ecosystem: Host-associated > Plants > Phyllosphere >...
CGTGTTGTGGTCGATACTTGCGTATTCGAAACGGGCTCTGTCGAGATGGTTGTCGTCAAATAACCAATTCCAAAACCCATTTTTCTTCTCAATGTCTACATTTTGTAAAATTTCTTCGTCAGAATGAGAAAGATTGTAGTCATTGTAACCTGCGTTTTCCAATTTTAAAAGGACTTTGTCAGCTTCCATCTGAGTGGGAAAAAGCCCTACAACAATATATGACATAGCTGTAAATTTTTTTTGGTGAAACGAATTTAAAGAACACGGAAAAATCAAATTTTATCTTCTGATTTCGATATTAAATATACATTAATTTTATTAAATAAATAAGCCTTTCGAAATAAATTGAAAGGCTTATTGTGTTTTTTCGTAAAAAATTACTTTTCTGTATTGTCTGTTTTTCCGTCTTTGTTGATTTTGGAACCTTTGTCGATATCTTGTTTATCAATATCGGGCGGATTCTTTTTATCAGATGCGGCAGGAATATTTTTAAAATCTTCATTCTGCTTTTTATTCTCAGCAGAATTGTTGTTTTCGGTTTTTTTATCAGGATTCATAACGTTAATTTTTATAATTCGGTGGAAGAAAACGTATTTGTTTTGTCTTCTATCGAATAATGCAAGGCTTTTGCCAAAACAAAAATTTCGTTAAGATTTTCTTTCAGTTGTTTTTTGCTTTCCTGTTTCAGTTGTTTCTGGTTCACGCTTTTTGCCATATTTTTTTTGGCAGATTCCATAATGCCGTTGATGTCTTTCTGACTGAATCTGTTAATCGCGTAATCGTCCATAAAATGAATCTTTACATCCGGAAAAATCTTGATTTCTGGCTGAGGTAATTCATTGATGATCACTTTTTTGCTAACGGTATCTACATCGATTTTCATTCTCTTCAAATCGTAAGAAACCTGAGCTTTTGCAGTCGTGTAAAGAACCATTTCTCTTGGCAGAATATCGAATCCTGCAACTGTAGCAGCTGAACTTTTATGCGTTTGAAAACTGGAAAAATCCTGCTCCAAAACTACCATTTTGTTCATTTTCTGGATTTGATTCGTAATCAGATAATAATCCTGATTGACCAAAGCTGCTTCATCTTTTTTGTTGCAGCTTCTCCACGACAAGAAAACAAAAACCGTGAGAATAATCCCGAAAATAAAAGAAAGTAAACCTGTATATTTATTCATTGATTTAGAATTTGTCAGCAATGTTTAAACGTTGAATTGTTGCAGCCCGACTTGAGTGGAAATCCTTTTTTGTGGCTGGAAAAGCCAGGGCAAAAAGATTGGGAACGGAAGGCGGATAAAGCTGCCCAAATTGTTACTTAAACAAACTTGAATTATCTTTTTTCAGAATGTTAAGCAAATCTCTTTCCAAATAGCCTGTTTCCGGCATTTCTGTGATTCTTCCGATTTCTTTGCCGTATTTTTTTACAATAATGGTTGGAACCCTGGTAATATTATAAAGTCCTTCTTCGCCTGATGGTGATTCTTTTTTTCGGTTAACAGCGATGATTTGCATTTTTCCGGTGTTGTATTTCAAAGTGTCCAAAATCTTAATTAATCTTGGAAATTCTCTGTGACTATCCTCGCACCAGCTTCCCACAAAAACTACCAGACTGTAAGAATTGAGTTTTTCTTTTCTTAGTTCGGTTAAACTCGTCTGGTCAACCTGATAACGATTGTACTCTTCGTCAAACCAAGTTTTGAAGGGTTCTTTTCGGAACTGGTCAAGCGTCTGCGTTCCAAGTAACATTTTACCGTCATTTTTGGATTCTACTTCACGATTTACAATCACTCTTTCAGCACAGGAATTAATGCTTGTCAATGCGATGATTCCTAATAAAATCGAAATTTTTTTCATCCTGAGTTTTTTATTTTAATAATGAAGCAATGTCCGCTGCAGAATAATATTTGTTCTTAAGAACCTTGTTGTCTGCAACTCTGTGAACATTATATTTGTCGCCGGACTTTTCGTAATAAGCATCGGTTCCTTTGTCTTTGTAAAATTCTACAGTTTCCTGAGCCTGAACTTCGTTGTCACAAGCTTTTGACATATTAGAACGCTGAACTTCATTGAATAGTTCCACGAATTTTTCTCCTAAACCAAATTCCAAAACAGCACCGCTCAAAACATATTGCAAATCGCATAGGGCATCCGCAACTTCCACGAGGTCATTATCTTCGATGGCTTTTTTCAACTCGTCCAATTCTTCTTGTAAAAGGCTGACTCTTAAAGCTGCACGTTCTTTTGAAGGAATCTGAGGCGTGTCAAGGATTGGTGCATTGAAGGTTTTGTGAAATTCGGCTACCTGATTCAGGCTATCTAATTTTTCCATTATTTTTCTAAAATTTTAACAAATATAAAAAATGCCGTCCAAGGAGACAGCATTTATAAAATTAAAATGTTTTTTGAGTTTCGCTTTCTTTTATTTTAAGCGCTCCAAAATACCTTTTCGTTTTACGATATTTTTATAATCCCATTGTATTTCTCTTGATTTTTCCAGCCAACGTTCTAAATCTTCTTTATTAATTTCATTACAATCATTATAAAAAACCGAAGCATCCTGAAATTTTTCGCCTTCAACATTCAGTTTTTCTTCATTGAAAGATTTTCCGCTCCAGAACATCAGCCGAATTTCTTTTTTCTGTTTGCTGTAGCCGACAATCGGATTTCCATCAAGAAACCAAACAGGATGAGCGTGCCAGATTTTGTTCTCAGCTTCTGGAAAATGTTTGCAGATTTCTCCAGAAAGAATATTCGCAATTTTTTCATCTTCAGGTTCGAGATTTTGATTGTATGAAATAATGTCCGGATTCATTATGCTTAAATTTAAAAACCCTCTCAAAGTTATAAATTTTGAAAGGGCTTAATTATTTTAATCATTAAATATTTTTGATTCTAATCACAGATATCTCTACCGATAACCAATCTCTGAATTTCAGAAGTTCCTTCTCCAATTGTACAAAGTTTAGAATCTCTATAGAATTTTTCAACTGGGAAATCTTTCGTATAGCCATATCCTCCGAAAATCTGAACAGCATTATTAGAAATTCTAACGCAAGCTTCAGAAGCATACAATTTTGCCATTGCACCTTCTCTTGTCATTTTTACTTTTGCATTTTTAAGGTCCGAGGCTCTTCTAATCAATAATTCTGATGCATCAATTTCTGTTGCCATATCAGCTAGCATAAAATTAACCGCCTGAAAACTTGAAATCGATTTTCCGAACTGATGTCTTTCCTGAGCATATTTAAGCGCAGCTTTGTAAGCTCCTCTTGCGATTCCTAAACTCAAAGCTGCAATAGAAATACGACCTCCGTCGAGAATTTTCATTGCTTGTTTGAAACCACTCCCAACTTCTCCCAATCTGTGAGAATCCGGAACACGAACATTATCGAAAATCAATTCAGCAGTTTCAGAAGCACGCATTCCTAATTTGTTTTCCTTTTTACCAGAAGTGAAACCAGCCATTCCTTTTTCCAGAACAAAAGCTGTGGAATTATTTTTTGCACCTTTTTCTCCTGTTCTTGTCATTACAACTGCAATGTCTCCAGAAATAGCGTGAGTAATGAAGTTTTTTGCACCGTTGATAATCCAATCGTCGCCATCTTTTACAGCAGTTGTGGACATTCCGCCAGAATCAGAACCTGTATTGTGTTCTGTCAATCCCCAAGCTCCGATTACTTTTCCAGAAGCTAACTGAGGTAGCCATTTTCTTCTCTGCTCTTCATTTCCAAATTCATAAATATGATTGGTGCAAAGTGAATTGTGTGCCGCAACGGATAATCCAATAGAAGGGTCAACCTGAGAAATCTCGTCAAGAATCGTTACATATTCTTGATAACCGAGACCCGAACCGCCGTATTCTTCAGGAATTACAATTCCCATAAAACCCAATTCTCCCAATTGGTGGAATAATTCTACTGGGAAAGTCTGGCTCTCGTCCCAATCCATAATGTTTGGGCGAATGTTTTTTTCAGCGAAATCTTTGGCCGTTTCGGCTATCATTTTTAAGTTATCCATTGTGTCGGAATTCATATTTTTATCTTTGCTGCCAAATATAGAAAAATTAGGCTAAGGACATTTTTTTTTTAAAATTTGTTTTTTCTTCTGTAAGAATCAAGGTTTTCATTATTTTAGCATAGAAATTTTCATCAATGAATCCAAAACTGAAAACCCTGTTTTTCTTTCTCGTCGGAGCATTTGCCGGAATATTGACAATGTATCTGATCTCGAATTATAAAATCGAGAAGAAATCGGATGCTGAAATTCGGAAGACCGAGGTTGCGCAATCTGGAATAACGGTAAAACAGGATGATAACCCTAATATTTTATCAGATAATGGGCTTGATTTTAAAATTGTTGAATATGCAACTATTGGACAGTTAACAGAAGATAATTCCGTGATTTCTTATGTGAAATCTAATCATCAGTTACCTGATTTTTATATCACAAAATCTGAAGCGAAAAGTCAAGGATGGAATCCTTCAAAAGGAAATCTTTGTGACGTTTTGCCGGGAAAAGCCATTGGCGGCGATAAATTCAGTAACCGTGAAAAGCAATTACCAAAAGGCGAACAATATTACGAAGCGGATGTTAATTACGATTGTGGAAACCGAGGCGCAGACCGAATCGTCTTTACTAAAAATGGCGATGTTTGGCTCACGAAAAATCATTATAAATCGTTTGAGAAACAATAATTAGAAAAAATGAAAGAAATATATATAGATTTCGTCGACATTGGCGATTATGAAGATTTTTACGAACAACTGAAATCAAAATTAGAATTACCAGAATATTTCGGAGATAATCTGGATGCACTCTCGGACATGATTTCCGGCGAATTGGAAATGCCACTTCATCTGGAATTTGTGAATATGAGCGTAGATCAATTAGAGCTTTTCGAAGACCTTTTGACAACTTTGGAAGATTTGGAAGATGAGGTGGAAGATTTTAGTTTCAGTTATTATCTTGAACAATACGAAGATGAAGAATAATATCAGAAAAGCGACTCAGCAAGATTTAGCGCAATTGTCACAGTTATTTGATGAATACAGAATGTTCTATCACAAAACATCTGATTTATCCGGAGCACAGCAATTTTTATCCGAAAGAATAGAGAAAAAAGATTCTGAGATTTTTGTAGCAGAGAATGAGGGGAAGCTGGTTGGATTCACGCAACTATATCCGCTTTTTTCATCAACAAGAATGAAGCGTTATTGGTTGTTGAATGACCTTTACGTTAATTCTAATTTCCGTGGTAAAGGTTTTTCTAAAGCTTTAATAGAAGAAGCAAAAGAACTTTGCAGAACATCCAATTCTTGCGGAATGTACTTAGAAACAAGCAAAGAGAATATGATTGGAAATCAATTGTATCCAAGTGCAGGTTTCAAAAAATATGATGAGGTTAATTTTTATGAGTGGGAAGTGGAGTCATAAATGATTAAAGGCTCAGGCTGATAATTGACAACTATGACGCTATGATCTTGATGAAAAATTTGTAAAAAATTATTGATTAAGTGTTTTTTGTGCATCGTTTTTTTTATCTTTAAAAAAAGTTCCATGAAAAAACTATTTAACCTACTGTTTTTAGCATTTGTGCATTTTGCATTCTCACAAAATATAAATTTTACGGATGCTAATTTTAAAAGCTTCTTATTAGAATCTAATTCAACTAATGGATTTGTACGTGATCTCAACAATAATTCTATAAAGTTAGATCAAAATAATGATGGCGAAATCCAGATTTCTGAAGCAGAGAATGTATCTCTTATAAGTTTCAATGGGAGATTTGGTAGTTTTAATTACACTGTTTATTATTTTTGGGGTCATTATGATAATCCTTTAACAATAAAAGATATTTATTCGCTAGGAGGACTTAATAATTTTAAGAATTTGAAAGTTTTAGACTGCGCCTATGCCAAAATAACAACAATAGATTTTACCGATCTCAGCAAATTAGAACAAGTGATTTGTAAAAAAAACCAGATTAATTCTTTTACTAATTTTCAATTTGTAAAATCACTGCGTGCATTAGATTGCTCTTATAATTTTTTTGGAAACATTAGACTTATCTCAATCTTCTGTGAATCTGCCCGACAGAGCTTACGTTTTGTTCAGATTTAATGATAATAACTTTAAAAGTCTAAATCTTCAAAATGGTAAAAATACGAGTTGGTGTATCCTGGCTGACTGGATGTTTTGTCCGTTTTCTAGTGAGGCTGGAAATATGTTTAGCACTTGTTGTTATCCACCCAAAATTGAAGACAATCCCAATCTTACGGATTTGAAAATCAATTGTTATGACTTCGGATATCCCGGTTTTGCAGTAACCAACTGCGAGGTTCAGAGCACAGAAGAGATTGCTAATCTGAATGATAAAATTAAAATATCTCAAAATAAGTCAAATGGTATCCTTACCATTATGAGCCCTTTAAAAATTGACAGCTATACAATTCTTGATATGTCTGGAAGAGTTTTAAAAAGCGAAAAGACAGATAATAAAAATATTGATATTTCTTATTTTAATAAAGGTGTTTACATCATTAAAGTTGAAACTAAAGAAGGTATGGCCAACTTAAAATTTATCAAAAATTAAAATTCGACTAAACGAAGTCTTAAACGATGACAGAATTCGAAAAATATATACAGCGTTATTTGGATTTGGTTCCGTCTGAACAATGGATTGAAGAAATGAAAATTGCTTCAGACGAAACTTTACAAATCTATGAATCTCTTTCCGAGGAGCAAGGTAATTATGCTTATGCAGAAGGAAAATGGAGTTTGAAAACGCTTTTGCAACATCTTATCGATACAGAAAAAGTATTTGCTTATCGAGCATTGAGATTTTCCAGAAAAGATAAGTCTTTGGTTTCGGGATTTGATGAAGAAGTCTGGGCAGATAATTCTTATGCAGATAGAAGAACTTTAAAAAGTTTGATAAAAGAATTCAAATTAACCAGAAAATTATCAATCAAATTCTTTAAAAATCTTCCGGAAGAAGTCCTGCAATTGATTGGAATTGTGAATGGAAATGACATCAAAGTGGAAACCATAGGGAAATTAACAGTTGGTCACAACATTCATCATTTGAATATTATTAAGGAAAGGTATTTGCCAAATTTATAATGAATTTCTCAGAAGAAATGTTAAATACTGCATTGGAGATGTCAATGGAATTCGGTGAAAACTGGTTGAAGCCGATTCACGAAAGAATTAATAAAAAGTATCCTGATATTTCTTCTGAGGATTTAGAAAAATTAAATTCTCTTTGTAAGAAAATCAATCAATTTGCAAATAATTATTTTTACGAAAATGGTTCGGTTATCAATGACGAAATTAAGTTTGTAGACTTCGATAAATTCAAAAATGATATTTTGTCAAAGTACAATTGGATATCAAAAGATAACTTGAGCCATTTATACAGTCAAAGTTGTTATTACGCAAGAAAATGATTTCCTATTTCTTCCTACTCAAATACTTTCTCCCCGGAATAAACAGCAACAAAGCTCCAATCACAAAAAGACAAAGTCTGGAAAGAAAATCACCACTTTTGGTGTAGAACGTTTCTTTGTCAATCAGATTGACTTTTGCTGTCAAAGCGCCTTTTGCACCATAAGGTAAATCATCCACGATATCGCCTCGAGAATTGATGTGTGCGCTTGTTCCGCTGTTGGCAGCTCTTGCAATTTCTCGTCTTGTTTCTATTGCTCTTAGTTTAGCGTAATCTAGCAATTGTTTGTGACCTTGAGAATATCCCCACCAAGAATCGTTGGTTACGATTGTAAGAAGATTTGCTCCTTTCTTAACATAATCGGTTACGAATTCTCCGTAGATGCTTTCGTAGCAAATAATTGGTGCAATCACGGATTGGTTGTAAGGATTGGCGAAAACTTTGCGTTCGTTGGAAACCCCAAGAGAACGTGTTGTTCCACCCAAATCCAACATCGCATCTCCTAAAATTGGTTTAAATACTTTGATGTAAGGGAAAATCTCAACGCCGGGAACGAGCATAGCTTTATGGTAAACTTCCGGAGGTTCATTGGTTGGCAGGATTTGAATTGCCGAATTATACTCATCCAACCAAATGCCTTGTCTGTCGAGATAACTAGCTGTTGAAGGTTTTTCCTCATCTTCTTTATAAACATAATAACTGGAAATCCCGCCTGAGAAAACAGATTTTGGATGTTGCGAGAGAAAAGCTTTGATATTGTTGATTAATAAACTGTTGTTAAGACCTCTTTCACTGAAACCTCCGATTCCTGGTAAAGATGTTTCAGGAGAAAGATATAAATCTACTTTTCCATCAGGTTGTGTTGCCGATAGCAAATTAGAATTAGTTTCGGCAAGTTTCAATAGATCGCTTTCAATTGTTATACTGTCTTTCTGATATTTTTCATTATAAGGATCCAAAGCAGGCTGAAGCATCATTACATTAATTGTTCCAACAGTTTTAGGTGAGTAATTATAATATTTAACCAGAGAAATGACAATTGGTAAAATGATAAAACCAGCTGTCAGCAAAACATTTTTAATCAATGATTTTCTGATTCTTCCGGCTTCCCAAATTCTTATCGTATAAAAAACTAAAATATTACAAATCAAAATCCAGAAACTTCCACCGGTTGCTCCCAAAGTATCATACCATTGGATAAACTGATGATATTCTGCAAAGACATTTCCGAGATTAAGCCAAGGCCAGGTAAATTCCCAAATGAGATGAAGTTTTTCAAAACACATCCAAATCGCTACAAAAAAGACCAACCCAAAATAAGTTCCCTGACTTTTCTTGTAAAAATGATAGGCCAAGAAAACCAATGCCATAAAAAATGAATTGGTCAAAACCGGAAATAGAACTGCCAACAGAGATTTGCTTCCGTCAGGTAATTGCGAGTTGTAAAGCCAGCCCGTTGTAACCCAATTCCAAATCAAAAAAGTAAGATAGGAAAAACCAAAAACCGCCAAGCTTTTCTTCTTGATATTACTGAACTTCGTAATGTTATGTTCCATCATCAAAAGCGGAACCCAAGCAAAAAATATAAAAAACGGAATCCCGTATGTCGGCCATGAAATGGCTAACAAAACACCCGAAATTAAAGCTAGTAAAAGGTTTTTCATATTACGTCGATTTTGAACGCAAAGAGCGCAAAGTTTTATAACAATTATTGTGATTATTTTAAGTTCGCAAAGCCGTTAGCACTTAGCAAAGAATCTTTTATGAGCGAAGCGTCTTTGTGAACCTATATTTATTTTTATTAAAAATCTTAGTGGACTTTGTGTTCAAAAAGATTTAATTAAGAAAACATCTTCTTTCTCAAGAAATAAAATCCGGCTCCCAAAGCACCAATAATTCCCAAAGGCAAAAGAAGATTGAACCATTGCCAGTTGGATTTTTCTGAATCAATTCTCTGTCTGTCGAGCAATCTTACTTCAATTGTCCTGTCTCGTAGTTCCATTATATTACTGTCGTCTAGCAGATAATCCAAAGCATTTCTCAGAAATTGAGCATTTCCATAATGTTCTTTGGTTAATAAATCTTCTCCCAAAGGAAGCGGTTGTCCTTTCCAGATTTGATTTCTGGCAATATCACCGTCAGCAATTACAAGTATTTTATTCTCAGGACTTTGAGCTTTGAATCCAGGATAAGAATTTTTCTCACTTCTCGTCCCATAAGCGGATTTAAATTTTCCTTCCAGAGCCACCGCAAAAATCTTCGGTGGGGTAGGACGTTCCATTTCTCCGATGCTGTCTGTTCTCACGATTTCAGAAAGTGCGACGTAATTCGGAACGGTTTTGCTGGTAGTTCTTTCACTGGATTCGAACAGGACTTTGGTCTTGATATTTGGTCTTCCCAAAGTGTCAATTGAAGTTGGAAATTCGAATTTTACAGGATTGATATTTTTTGTAATTGGATTTTTGGTTTCAGCGATTCCTAAAGGGAAATAAGGCCAAAGAAAACTGCTATACTGTGGATTACCGGCAACTTCACCAGAAACAATTCTTACCAACGCTGATTTTTTCATATCCTTGGTGAGAGCCGGATTAATTCTTAGTCCATAATTGAACATAAAATCCGTCAGATTAAGGTCAATCGGATAAGCCATAATTTTCTTGGCTTGGAAAAGTGTATCCATTTCAGCATTGACTGCATCAATCATCCAAAGCGTTTTTCCACCATTCATAATGTATTGGTCGAGAATCACTTTTTCTGTATCAGTAAACGCTTTTCTTGGCTTTGCGATAACAACTGCGTCCATCTGTTTCAGTTTTGGAACGTCGGCCAAAGACAATTCGGTTTTGTTTTCCGGAATGATTGGCCCAATATTGTAATTCTCCATTGCCAAATCTAAAAATCCACGAAATTCATCCGGACCTAATTCTTGTTGATTAACCAAGAAACCAATATTCTTCGCCGTTTCTTCCGTCATTCCTTTGATTGTGGAAGCGAAGTTATATTCTAGGTTTTCAATTGATTTGCTTAATTGTGTTGCAGCATCAATTCCCGATTGTTGAACAATCAAAGGAACTGAAGTTCCATAACCGTTATACTTGATAGCAGCGTAAGGAAACATCACAATTTCGGAGATTTTTCCGTCCTTCATATCTGGAAGAATCGAAGGCTGCATTCCCATTCCTTTCAGCGTGTCTTGCGGGATTTTTTCAGCAATCGGGTCACGGAATTTGTAATCGATTTTCGGATTTATTTTTCGGAATTCGTCCAGCATAAATTTGGTTTCGTTCGAAAGTTGCTTGAAAGAAGCAGGAAAATCGCCTTCAAGATAAACTTCAATCGTCATCGGTTTCTTTACATTTTCCAAAACCTTGATGGTGGAATCAGAAAGTGTGTAACGTTTTTCCGCCGTCAAATCGAAACGTTTATAAATGATGCCGCTCATCCCAATAATCAGGAGAGCAGCTATGATAACCAAAGTGATTTTATTTTTTTTATTCATTTTTCTATTAGAATGAATTTTTATAATTTAAATTTTTAGGGCAGCTTAATCCGCCTGTAGTTTATCCTGAGCTTGTCGAAGGACTCCCAATTTGTCACTCTGAGGCTCTCGAAGAGTCCTGCTCAAGTCGGGCTGTTAAGATTCAACGTTCCAATTGGAGGTCTTCTATCTTTTTACTTTTTTTGAATCTTTCGTTACTTCTTTTTCCAGACAAACCAACTTGCCAATCCCAATCCCAAAAATATCACGAAAAGAAAGTAGCAAACGTCTCTTGTATCTACCTGACCTCTTGTGAATGCCAGAAAATGCTGATAAAATCCAATATTCTGTAAAATATAATCTGCACCACCCATTAATTTATAACTTGCCAATTGTTCAATCCCAAAATAGAGAATGAAACAAAGGAAAACTCCCAATAGATAAGCCATAATTTGATTCGAAGATAACGACGAAGCCAAAATTCCGACTGCAGAAAAGGCGGCAACCAGAATTGTCAAACCGATATAACTTCCGAAAGTCATACTTCCATCGATATTGCCTTCCGGAACACCCAAAACATAAACTGTATAATAATAAACCAAACTTGGTAACAGACATAAAACGCCAACCAGCCAAACAGAAAGAAATTTTCCACCAACAATCTCAGTAATTTTTATAGGTTGGGAAAACAGCCAAAATAAGGTTCCGGATTGTTCTTCTTCAGCCAAAGTTCTCATACTGATGGCCGGAATGATGAACATAAAAAGCCAAGGCGAAAGCACAAAGAAACTTTGTAAAGTGGCGCTTCCAATCTCGAAAATATTGAAATTGTTCTCGAAGAAGAACAGGAATAATGCGGAGATGATACTGAAAGCGGCGATGATAATCCACGCGCTCCAGTTTCCGAAAAAATTCCAAAGTTCTTTTTTGAATATTGCTATCATAATTTAGTTGTCAGTTGATGGTTTATAGTTGCTAGTTTTTATTTTTTCTTGCTTTTGTTCACCAATTTAACAATCGAAGTTATCAGAATGATGATTCCGAAAAATCCGAGTAATAACTGCCACCAGTATTGTATAACGGAATATTTTAGGATTACTGTAAAAACTACAGCAAATAAAATAAAGGTTGCAATTTCGTTGAATTGTCGAAGCTTGATATTCGGAATTGAGAGTGTGTTTCCGTTGAGGTTTTTCAGTTCCTTCACTCGCTTCCAACACCAGAAATGGTAAATCCCAAGTCCTACGAGAAATGTCAGTTTCAGATGAAACCAAGGTGTTTTCAGCAATCCGGAATTCAGATAGATCATCGTCAATCCGCTTAATAACATCAGAATTCCGGCAGGAACAGTAATGATATTCCAAAGTCTGACTGCCATAAAACTGTATTGATTTCTGAGAATCTGTTGTTTCACTTCATCAAATTCATCTGTATCTTTATAATAGACAAACAATCTCACGAGATAGAAAATCCCGGCAAAATAACTTACCATAAAAATAATATGAATTGCCTTGATAATCGTATAAAGCATCTATGGATTTTTTGCAAAGATACTTTTTATTGGTTGAAGATAAAATTTGAATTTAATCAAGAGTAATTGGATGATTGATATTGAATTTGGTTTTTTTTAATCATTTTTTTGATTAAAAATATTTATATTGTGGCAAAATAATAATTCTATGAAAACAAAATTACAATTGCTTGTCTTTCTAGTTTTCGGTATTATGGGTTTCGCTCAATTAAGACCAATTGCTAGAGAAGTCAATGATTACCATTCCAAAAAAGTTGCTTTTCAACCGTTCAGCCTATTTTCTGTTGACACAAGTGGAAAAAATGTGGCTTATCAAAAAGCTGCAAAAGATTTAATTGTTTTAAAATTAAATAAGAGTAAGCTATCCAAAATTCTATCAGAAAGACCTGAAGCTATGGAATTTACTTTTCCTTTTGAGAATCAGGAATTGGTTTTGGAAATGGTAAAAGTGGATATTTATTCTCCGGAATTTAAAATTGAAACCAATAAAAGAAAAGTTGATGACTATGAGAAAGGTGTTTTCTACCGAGGAACTATCAAAGGAGACGATAAATCGGTAGTTGCATTTAGCTTCTTTGATAATGATATTGTTGGTGTTGCATCTGCCCTTAAAATTGGTAATGTGACATTAGGCAAAGCCAAAAATTCAGAAGATTTTGTGGTTTACAATGATCAAAAATTAACGGGAACCAACCCATTTATCTGTGCAGCTGATGAGTTGATGTATAAGGAGAAAAAGAAAATAAGTTTTAATCCAAAATCATCAAAAGCTCCCGAAACCACAAACAATTGTGTGAGAGTTTATTATGAAATATGTAATCAGCCTTTTCAACAAAACGGTTCTAGCGTAACTAATACAGTAAACTGGATTTCTGCTGTCCATAATAATATCAATACATTATATGTCAATGATGGTATAAAAATGTCGCTTAAAACAGTTTATATTTGGGAAACTATAGATCCATATATTGGAACTTATGGAGAAAACCTTGCAATGTTCAGCATTAATAGACAATTTTTTGACGGTGATTTGGCTCATTTGATAAACTATCCTACAAGCACAAGTGTGGCTTATATAGATTCGCTTTGCGAGGATTATCGTTATGCTTATTCAGGAATTAGTATGACTTATTCTAATATTCCAACTTACTCCTGGACCATTATGGCTATGACTCACGAGATGGGTCATGCGCTTGGCTCGCCACATACACACGCTTGTGCCTGGAATGGAGATGATACTCCAATAGATTGGTGTGGTCCTACTGCTAGACCTGCTATTATCGATAACGAAAATTTGTGGTGTTCATCGGATGTTCTTCCGTCAAACGGAGGAACTATTATGAGTTATTGTCATCTAATGCCCAATATAGGCGTCAATTTTTCAAATGGTTTTGGAGAACAACCTTCAGCATTGATAAGAGAAACTGTTGATTCTAAATCATGTTTAGTAACGGAATGTACTAATGTTTGTACATCTGGTTCAACATTATTTTCAATAGGTAATATTCTTAAAAATTCTGTATTGGTTACTGTTACTACTGCGCTATCAAACGGTACATCCCAATGGAGTTACAGAGTTCTTTCGCTAAGTGGTAATATCCTACAGTCTGGTAACGCAACTGAAAATTCTTTTTCAATCGATGGACTTTCACCTGGAACTTTTTATAAAATAGAAATCGGAACCAGTTGTTCAGGTGCTTATCAAATATCACAACTGGTTTTAACCGATGACGATTGGTGCGGAAAAATTATAACTGATTCAGGTGGCTTAAATGCTAATTATTACGATGGAGAAGCTTGGATTAAAACGTTTTACCCAGATAATGCAGACCAGAAAATTAAAATCACTTTTCAGGAATTTGATCTTCAGCAAAGTAAAGATTTCTTGATTGTAAGAAATGGGCCTAGTGTAGACTCTCCTGTTTTTCCAGGTGGTAATAACATGACTGGAACTTTCTTAAGGGGTCCTTTTCAATCTACACATCCTACCGGCGCTATTACTTTAATTTTCAAAACGGATGCTACTATTAATAGACCAGGCTTCAAAGCACAACTGAGTTGTTCAACATTAGGTGTAAATGATATTATACAATCTGAAAATTTGTTATTATTACCAAATCCTGTAAAAAATCAATTTGCATTGAAAGGATTAGCAAAAATTCAAAATGTAGAAGTTTATGATGTTTCTGGAAAATTAATAAAAACCTTTATTGAAGATGGTTTGTTAAAAAACACATTTGATATTTCTAAATTAAAGGCTGGTCATTATGTAGTGAAGATAAAAACGGATCAGGAGACAATAAGTAAGAAAATAATTAAAGAATAAATTTTATTAATTAATAAAAAATAGTTAAAACGATAGTTTTGGCTGTTTTTTTTGGGATTTTTGATCACATCATAAAATATTTGGTATGTTAATTAATTTCAGAATGAAAAAAAAACAAATTTGATTAATTATTTTAATTGATATAAAATTGTTAAAATTTAATTACTGAAGTTAATTTTAGAAAAAAAACCTTTTTTTTGTGGGATAAATTTAATTATTATAAATATGAAGAGAATTTTACAACTGCTATTTTCTGTATGTATTACGATTTTTGGGTTTTCTCAAAGTCTAAAGCCAATTGCACAGAAAGTTGCAGCACAAAAATCAGCAAAAAAAACTTTTGCAAAATTCAGCCCTTTTACAAAAGATGTTGCTTCCAAAAACGCTGCAAATTACAGAAATGAAGCAGAAGGCGTGACAGTAATGCAATTGAAATCAACAGAATTGCAAAAAATAGTCAATGAAAAACCACAAACAATGGAAATGGATTTTCCATTTGAAGATGGCGAGATTACGGTAGAATTGGTTAAAAATGACATCTTTGCCGGAGGTTTCAAAGTGGGAACTGATAAAGGAGATGCCAATTATACACCTGGAGTTTATTATCAAGGTATTATCAAAGGAGATAATACGTCTGTCGTAGCTTTTAGTTTCTTTAATAACGATGTTGTTGGTGTAGCTTCTACTAATCAATTTGGGAATATTGTTGTAGGGAAAACGAAAAGTTCTGATGACTTTGTTTCTTACAGTGATTATAAGTTGAAATCGCAAAATCCATTCTCTTGTAGTACAGAAGAACTTCCTGAAAACCAAACTAAGAAAATATCATTTGATCCCAACAAGAAAAAAGCCTCTAAAGATGCTAACAGCTGTGTAAGAATTTATTTTGAGGTTGGTTATGGGCCATATACACAGAATGGTTCTAACGTAACTTCTACTGTAAACTGGGTTACAGCTTTATTTAACAATGTTAAAACATTGTATGATAACGAAAGTGTAAAAGTAGCAATGAGCGAAGCTTTTGTTTGGACAACAACAGACCCATACTCTGGACAGCCAGGTGCAATTCTTAACCAGTTCAGAACTACAAGAACTTCTTTCAATGGAGATCTTGCTCAGTTACTCAGAAATCCTGCCACTACAAGTGTTGCTTATGTTAATTCTTTATGTACAACCGCTAAGTATTCTTACTGTGGTGTTAATTCTCAAAATATCGCAGTTCCAACCTATTCCTGGAACATCGAGGCTATGACACACGAGTTAGGACATAATCTTGGTTCTCCTCACACGCATGCTTGTGCTTGGAATGGCAATAATACGGCTATCGATGGTTGTGGACCAGCTTCTGGTAATGACGAAGGTTGTGATGGACCACTTCCTACAACAACCAAAGGTACTATTATGAGTTACTGTCACCTTGTAGGTTCAGTGGGAATCAGCTTTGCTAACGGTTTTGGACAGCAGCCAGGAGACTTGATTAGAGAAACTATTGCAGGGAAACCTTGTCTTGGTTCAGATTGTATTGCTTCTTGTGATGTTACCATTACTGGAGTTACAGTTAGTAATCTTGCAGCTAACACTGCTACTGCAACAATTCTAGATGCTACAGGAACAAATTGGAAGTATCGATTGACTAAAACAACGGATGGAAGCGTAATAACATCTGGGTCTACAACCAACAAAGTGTTGAACTTCACAAATCTTGAAGCTAACTCTTTTTACAAAATTGAAGTAGGAACAGATTGCGCTTCAACTTACCAGCAAAGTCAGATTTTCATTACAGATGGTTCATGGTGTGGTAAAATCATTACAGATACAGGAGGCGAAAATGGAAATTATTCTAATAATGAAAAATGGACAAAAACTTTCTATCCGGATGTAGAAGGGCAAAAATTAAAAATAACATTTACAGAGTTTGATCTTGAAAGTACTACAGATTATTTAATGATTAGAAATGGATTAGCTAATTCTCCAGTATTTTCAGGCGCAGCAAGATTAACAGGAACCACAATTCCGAACTCTTTTGAATCTACTCATGCTTCGGGTGCTATCACCCTTATCTTCACTTCTGATGATGCTGTAACCAGACCAGGTTTC
>Ga0302347_1002777_pt1 | contig 16828 bp, 14 predicted proteins | sample PhyWR1_FD_202178 | JGI IMG/M metagenome (GOLD analysis project Ga0302347, IMG submission 202178) | Leaf surface microbial communities from wheat plants in UC Gill Tract Community Farm, Albany, California, United States - DLSL W.R1 (v2)... | ecosystem: Host-associated > Plants > Phyllosphere >...
GGGGCGAAGGAGATGATGCGGTCCTGGCCATCGAGGGTGACATCCTGCATGCCGGCGGCAACCCGCAGGTTGCTGCCCGGGTAGATGTCCTTGAGGTTTTTCATCACCTGGTCTTTGTTCGGGCTGACGATCACCTGGCCATTGCTGTCGGCCAGGAAGGCGTGGCCGATGCCGCCGAAATCGACCGAGTTGATGATCTCGACCAGGGTGTCGAGGGTCACGTCGCCACCGACCACACCGATCAGCTGGCCATTGTCGCTGCTCTTGACCGGCGTGGCGATGGTTACCATCAGGCCGCCGACCGCGCCCTGGTAGGGGGCCGTCAGCACCGTCTGCCCGGCGCTGGCTGCGGCGCCATACCAAGGGCGCTGGCGCGGGTCGTAACCGGCGGGCATCTGGGTATCCGGGCGCTGGGTGAACACACCGTTGGCCTGGCCCAGGTAGGTGAACAGGAAATTACGCGTGTAGGAAGGCTGCTCGATCAGGCCGGCCAAGGTGTCGCCGGCGCCTTGCTGGCCGATGTCCTGGGCCAGGTTTTCCAGCACCAGGATGCGCCCGCTCATCCAGTTCTGCACGCTGCTGGCGGTCAGGGCACCGGATTGCTCCACCGAGGCCTCGATGTTCTGGCGGATGGTGTTGCGTTGCAGGTAGTCGTTGTAGAGCGTGAACAGGGCAAATGCCAGGACCACGACGCCGCAGGCGCTGAGCAGGATCTTGTGGCGAAATTTCAGGTTCATGTTTCGAGACCTTGAGCCAATGAGGGGAGGGCGCAGCGCGCTCATGACGCATTGCGGGGCCTATCGACCGGGATATCGGCTCAAGGGGTAAAATATTGAAGCGCCTACAGAAATTTCTTACAGGCGTTTCGACAGACGGTAATCATGGCTTGCCCAGTTGTTCGATCAACAGGCGTGCGGCCTGCTGCAGCGGCTGTTGTTTGCGCCAGAAGATGTGCACGGGTAACTGGAGTTCATTGCGTGTATTGCGAAAATCCAGACGTACCAGGCGCCCGCTGGCGATCAGCGGCGCTACCCGCGACAACGGCAGGTCGCCCCAGCCCAGGCCGGTTTCGACCATCTGCAGGGCCAGGTCGAAGCTGTCGGTAGACCAGTGCGTGGCGCCGATCAACGGGCGCGGGTCAGTCAGTGGCAGGTCACGGCTGCGTACCAGGATCTGCCGCACCCGGGTCAGGTCCTCCAGGTACTGGATTCGCCCCTCGCGCAGGGCGGGGTGGGCCGGCGACAGAGTTGCCACCAGCGACTCCATGCCGATGTGCTGAAAGCCGCGCCGGGCATCGACCTGCAGGCCGGCAAAGGCTACACAAAGGTCTACGCGGCCGCTGTCCAGCAACTGCAAGGCTTCCTCTTGCGGGGCGCTGAGCAGGGCGATGTCCAGCAACGGGTGACGCTCACCGAGGCGGGCAATGGCTGCCAGCAGCGGGCGGTGGTCGATGTCTGGCACCACGGCCAGCGTCAGACTGCTTTCCAGCCCCTGCGACAATTCCAGGGCATGTGCCTGCAGCAGCCCCAGCTGTTCGGCAATCAGTCGGGCGTGTGGCTCCAGGGCCAGCGCTTGTGCTGTAGCCCGAACTTCACGCGAGCCACGCTCGAACAGGCTGTAACCCAGTTCGGCCTCAAGGTTGCCAATGGCCATGCTCACGGCGGACGGCACCCGCTGCAGGGCTCGTGCGGCGGCAGAAAACGAACCGCGGTCAAGCACGGCGAGAAACAGCTGGATGTTGTCGCTGGAAAAATTCATGTCAGGCTCCTGTCAGTAGATCTGACAGCTGCTGACTTTTGCTGTCAAGCAGCGTGAAGCATTATCGCACCGCTTTTGTCATTCAGAGGAAACTCCCGATGCAGGGAATGAAACGCAAACTGGTCTACGTGACTTTCTATGAACTGATCGGGCTGTGCATGTCGACCCTCGGGCTGGCCTACCTGGCGGATACCCAGGCCTCCCATACCGGGCCGCTGGCGGTGATGATCACTACCATCGCCATGCTCTGGAACCTGATCTACAACACCCTCTTCGAGTACTGGGAGAGCCGCCAGGCCAAGCGTGGGCGCAGCGTGGCGCGGAGGGTGGCGCATGCCATCGGCTTTCAGCTGACCCTGGTGGTGTATCTGATCCCGCTGATCGCCTGGTGGCTCGGAATGACGCTGGTCGAGGCGTTGCTGGTGGACATGGCGTTCATTGTGCTGATCCCTTGCTACACCTTTGCCTACAACTGGGCGTTCGACCGGATGTTCGGGTTGCCAAATTCGGCCCTGGCCTCGGCCTGATCGGGCCGGCACAGGCAACCGCTAAGGCAGGCGGATGATCAAGGGTTCCTGCCGCTGCTTCACCGGCTGCTCCACACGTTGCTCAAGCGGCCGTGGTGCACTGGCCAGCAAACTGTCCTCAACCTGCCCCGACAGGTAATACACGCCCGCCATGGCCCCGCTCTGGCGGTTTTCCATCAGCTCTTGCCATTCCTGGTTCAACGCCACATTGAGGATCACCCGCAGCTGCTCGACCATCTGCGGCTGCTCGCGATCATGGGTCATCATCCCGTAGCCCGCCGCCGCAATCGAGATCATAGCACCCGCCACCTTGCCCACCGCTGACGCCACGGCACTGGCGATGCCCCGCGGGGCCAGGGTAGCCCCAAGCTTTTCACTGGCCTGGGTGGCCACCGAACTCAAACCCACATCGGTGTTACCCGGGCCTTTGCTGGCCTGCTGATGCAAATGCTGGCGCATGGCTTGCCAGGCCGGCTGCTGGTCCAGCGACTGGGCCCGCAGCAGCTGATACAGGCTGGCATTGCGTGCGTCCGGCGGCCCCAGGTTGATGGCGGGGATGCGGTTGAGGCGCTGGCTGAACTGCTCGGGCGGCGCGTTGTAGCGGCTGATGATGGCCGGTAGCTGTTGGCCGAGCAGTTGCAGATAGAGCTCGCAGGCACGGTCGCGAATACCCTCCGGGTTGATCTGCTCGGCCACCGGCTCGATCACCCGCTCGTGGTACTGCTCCTGCAGGTACAGCGCCAGGCGCTTTTCTGCAGGCTCCCGGCCCTTGCCACTGTCAAGCTTGTACCAGGCTACTTTCAAGGTCAGCCACTGCTGGGTCCAGTAGCCGGTGAACCAAGGGATGAAGTCGCTTTCGGTGCGTTGCTGCACCTGCTCCTTCCACACCCGCATCGAGCGCCGGGCATAGTCGTTGGCCGAGCCCGCAGCGCCGGCCGAGGCATCGATCAGATCCTGGTCGATGCGTTGCCAGGCGTCGGGGGTGAGCACCGCCGGCGGTGGTGGGGCAGGCGGGCGCTTGCCCGCGCAGGCGACAAGCGCCAGCAGCAGGCACAACAGCAGAGGGATACGAGAACTCACGCAACCGCCTCCCTGGTAGAGGCTGGGGTGGTTCTCGGAGTATAGGGTGGGGTTGCAGTCGCCGCTGCGCAGCCCATCGCCTGCCCGACGCGTTCCCTCTGTAGGAGCGGCCTTGTGTCGCGATGGGCCGCAAAGCGGCCCCAGGCTCTCAGCTGCGCAGCAGATATTGCCGGGGCCGCGTTACGGCCCATCGCGACACAAGGCCGCTCCTACACAAGTAGCTGGATTGTGAATGGGTCATCCCAGGTCGAGCTTTTCTTCCAGGCGGTCCAGGTGCCTGTGCATCAGCCCCAATGCCGCTTCGGCGTCGCCTTGCTCCACAGCATCGATGATCGCCGCATGCTCTTCCCACGCGCAGTGGTCACAGCACGGTGACTCATAGCGCGCGATGATCAGCGAGGTCATCGGCACCAAACCGTTCAGAAACCGCGCCAGTGGCGCATTGGCGGCCACCTGCGCCAGTTTCAGGTGAAACTCCCCGCCCAGGCGGATCGCCGCGCAACGCTCGCCGCTCTCATGATGCTGGCGCTCACGCTCCACCAGTTGCCGTAGCTGGCGCACCTGCGCCGGCCGGGCGCGTTGGGTTGCCAGGGTGATCAGCGTGGTTTCGGCCAGGCGCCGGGCGCTGAGCACCTGGCGCGCCTGGTCCGGGTCGGGTGCGGCCAGGTGTGCGGTGTGGCTGGGGCGCTGCACCACCACCTGCTGGTCGGACAGGCGCCCCAGCACGCGACGGATCACGGTGCGGCTGACACCAAAGGCATGGCCCAGCGCCTGTTCGGGCAGCAGGCTGCCAGGCGGCAGGCGTTGTTCGAGAATGGCATCGAACAGCCGCGGGTAGATCTGCTCGGCCGACAGGCGGGTTTCGCCTGCCGCAAGCAGGGCAGGCAAGTGGGGGGCGGCGTTCATGGTCGCTCTCCTGGGGTCATGGATGCGGGTGTTCGTCCGGGATGTTCAGCGCTATGCCCATGCGCAGCCCTTCGGCCAGGATGTGCTGGCGCATCTGGGCACTGGCCTGGGCGCTGTTGCGTTCACGTATGGCACGTACCACGGCTTCGTTTTCTTTCAGCCGGGCCGCCAGGTGTTCGGGCGAGTTGCGCAGCATGTCGGCGCTTTGCTTGAGGGCATTGCCGGTCTGCTGCACCACGCTCTGGAAGATCGGGTTGGTGGTCAGGGCGAACAGCGCCTGATGGAAGGCGATGTAGGCCGAGACCCCGGCTTCGCTGTCATCGGCCTCCAGCGCTTCGCGCATGTCCATCAGGGTCAGGCGCAACTGGCCGATATCCTGGCTATTGGCTGATTGCGCCACCAGCCCGACGATGAACGGTTCAAGGGTGTAGCGCAGCTCCAGCACATCGGCCAGGCTGGCTGCGGCGCTGGTTTCCAGGCCCGGCTCCTGGGCGGCGGCGTCGGCATCCAGCACCAGCACGCCTTTGCCCGGCAACGAGCGCACCAGGCCCTGGGTTTCCAGCACGGTCACCGCTTCGCGCAGGCTTGGGCGGCTGATACCCAGTTGCTCGGCCAGGTCGCGCTGGCCCGGCAGCATGTCGCCGCTGCGCCATTGGCCACGGGCCAGGGCCTGGCGGAGCTTTTCCACCACTGAGTTGACGACGGTCGATGAGCTGATCACGGTTCGCTCCTGGAAGGGCCGGCATCAGTGCCGGCCACGTTCACTCAGAATTCCTGTTGATGGACATTGGGCTGTTTGCGCGGCGTGGGGGCGAAGCCGAGCTTGCCGTCGAGCACGTTCTGCGCACGTTCAAGGTCGATGTCCTTCTCCCAGCGGGCGATGGCCACGGTGGCGACGCAGTTGCCGATCAGGTTGGTCAGCGCACGGCCAATGCCCATGAACCAGTCCACCGCCAGCACCAGCACCAGGCCGACCACCGGAATCGCCGGTACCGCGGTCAAGGTGGCGGCAAGAATCACCAAGGCCGAGCCTGGGATGCCGTGAGCACCCTTGGAAGTCACCAACGACACCAGCAGGATGGTCAGCAGGTCGGTCATTTCCAGCGGCGTGCCAGTGGCGTTGGCAATGAACACGATGGCCAGGGTCAGGTAGATGGAGAAGCCGTCAAGGTTGAACGAGTAGCCGGTAGGGATAACCAGGCCGACGGTGGAGCTGCCGATGCCCAGGTGCTCCAGTTTGCGCATGATTTGTGGCAGCACGGCGTCGGAGGACGCGGTGCCAAGGACGATGGTCAGCTCTTCACGCAGGTACTTGATCAGTGGCAACAGCTTCAGGCCCGACAGGCGCATCACCGTGCCCAGCACGACCAGGACGAAACCGGCGCAGGTCAGGTAGAACAGTGCCACCAGGCCACCCAGGTGCTGCAGCGACTCCAGGCCGTACTTGCTGGTGGTAAAGGCGATGGCGCCGAATACGCCAATCGGCGCCAGGCGCACGATCATGCCCATGATCCGGAAGATCACATGGCTCAGTTCGTTGATCAACCGCGAAATCCCGGCGGCCGAGTCCCCGACCAGGTTCAGCGCACTGCCGAACAGCACCGAGAACAGCAGCACCTGCAGAATGTTGTTGTCAGCAAAGGCACCGATCACCGAGGTGGGGATCAGGTCCATGAAGAACGCCGTGGCACCGTGGATGTGCTGGCCACGCTCGGCCAGGCTGCTGGCATCGGCGCTGGACAGCTGCTCCAGGTGGATGTTGGCACCACTGCCAATGCCACTGCTGAAGGCGAAGATCAAGCCGATCACCAGGGCGATGGTGGTCAGCACTTCGAAGTAGATCACCGATTTCAAGCCGATGCGCCCGACCTTTTTCAGGTCACCCGCGCCGGAAATACCGCTGACCACCACGCAGAACACGATCAGGCCGATCAACATCTTGATCAGCTTGATGAAGCCGTCGCCGAGGGGTTTGAGTTGCAAGGAAAGGTCGGGGAAGCTGAGGCCGCAGGCAATGCCGAGGGCAAGGCCGAGCACGACTTGCAGGAATATCGAACGCGAGCACCATTTGAGCATGGAAGTGATCTCTGATCGGTGTCCTTGCTTCGGTAGCCGCACGGGGCGAAAGAGCGCAGGACTTAATTATTGTGGTCTTACCGGTTTGTTCAGCGCCAGGCCATAAAAGCGCGAAAAATCCCAGATTGCAAGGCTTTTTGGCCTTACCGGTCTGACCAGTTGTGGGGCAACTCGGCCCACCAGGCTCTAGTTCGGTGCGCACCGCAATCGGAATGCACAGAAAACAGTTCAGGGCATGGCCGGTGCCTGGTTACAGTTTGCAATCCGCTTGTAGCAATCCGCTTGCCAATCGCCGAGCCAGCCTCGACTTTTTTGATAACGCCATGATTCGTAAGGTTTATTTGCATTATGTGGCTGAAATCGTAGAATCCGCGCCCGACCGGGCAGTCAGCAACGGGCCGTTTGCGGGAAAATCCTCCCGACCCCGCCCCAAGCTGGCGCCTGGCGTTCAAATGAATGGAGTCTCATCGTGCGCCTCAACCTCCCGGTCACCCCGGTCGAGCAACGTTTCCCCCCTGGTCAGCGGCTGATTTCCGCCACTGATACCGCCAGCCTGATCACCTACTGCAACCCCGAATTCACTGCCATCAGCGGTTACAGCGAGGCCGAACTGATCGGCAGCCCGCACAACCTGGTGCGCCATCCGGACATGCCACCGGCGGTGTATGCGCTGATGTGGCGTTACCTGAAGGCCGGCAAGAGTTGGATGGGCATCGTCAAGAACCGCTGCCGCAACGGCGACTACTACTGGGTCAACGCCTACGTCACCCCCATCCTCGAAGGCGGGCGGGTGGTTGGCTACGAGTCGGTGCGGGTGTGCCCCACACGTGAGCAGGTGGCCCGCGCCGAGGCCCTGTATGCACGGCTGCGCAACGGCCAACCGGCCTTGTCGGCAGCGCACCGGCTGGGCTCGCTGGCTCAGGCCCTGGCCTTGCCACTGGCGGGTGGGCTGCTGGCGGTGGGTGCCAACCAGCTGTGGCCCGGCTTGCCGGGGCAGGGCCTTACAGCGGGCCTGTTCCTGGCCTACGGCTTGTGGGCGCGCAACGCCGTCGGACGGCAGTTGCAGCAGGTTGTGCAGGGCGCCGAGGGCACCTTCGCCGACCCGGTCGCAGCCTTGACCTACAGCGACTTGCCAGGTGCTGCGGGGCAACTGCAAGTGATGCTGATCAGTGAGGAGGCACGGCTGAAAACCGCGTTGACCCGCTTGAGCGACCTGGCCGGGCAAATGGCCGTGGCCGCCCATGATGCCGGGCAATTGTCACGCGGCACCGAAGCGGCATTGCTGGACCAGCGCGCCGAAACCGACCTCAGCGCCACGGCGATGAACCAGATGGCTGTTTCCATCGGCCAGGTGGCCAACCACGTACAGCTGACTGCCGCCGAGGCGCACACCGCGCACCTGCTGGCGGCGCAGGGCAGCCAGGTGGCCGATGCCAGTGGCGCGGCCATCCGCACCCTGGCCAGCACCGTGACCCAGATCAACCAGGCGGTCAGCCACCTGGCTGGTCAGACCGGCGCCATCGCCGACGCCGCCGGGATGATCCGCAGCATTGCCGAGCAGACCAACCTGCTGGCGCTCAACGCGGCCATCGAGGCCGCGCGTGCGGGCGAGCATGGCCGCGGTTTTGCCGTGGTCGCCGATGAGGTGCGGGCACTTGCCGACAAGACCCGCCAGTCGACCTTGCACATCCAGGCCATCATCGACGCCCTGCGCAGTGGTGCCGAGGAGGCTGTGGAAATTGCCAGCCAAGGTATCATCGGGGCCGAGCAGGGCGTTGCCCAGGTGCAGGAGGCCCGGCAGGCACTGCATGGCATTCGTGACGCGGTGCAGCGTATCAGCGACATGAGCCAGCAGATGGCCACGGCCTCGCAGCAGCAATCGGCAGTGGCCGAAGACGTTTCGCGGCAGATCAATGGCGTGGCCGGCATTGCCCGGCACAGCGCCAGCAGCGCCAACGCCGCCGCTTCGCGTGGCGCCGAACTGGAGCAGGTGTGCGCCGGATTGCGTGCCCTGGTGGAGCGCTTCAACCGCTAAGGCAGGATGCTTTATGGATGACAACTACCGCGCGGCCGTGGATGCGGCTGCGATTTTTTCCGAAACCGACCTGCGGGGCAACATCACCTACGTCAACCAGCAGTTCTGCAGCATCTCGGGCTACAGCCGCGAAGAACTGCTGGGCGCCAACCACCGCATCCTCAACTCCGGCCTGCACGAGCCCGCGTTTTTCGTTGGCATGTGGCGGGCGCTGGCTGCGGGCGGGGTATGGAAGGGCGAGATCTGCAACCGCGCCAAGGACGGGTCGCTGTATTGGGTGGACAGCACCATGGTGCCGCTGGTCGACCCAGCCACCGGCCAGGTGCGCAAGTACGTGTCGATCCGCTTCGACGTCACCGAGAAGCGCCAGCTGCTGCATACCTTGCAGTGGCGGGTGGGCCATGATGTGCTCACCGGTCTGCCCAATCGTGCCTACCTGTCCGAACTGCTGAACCAGGCCTTGGCATACTCGCGCCAGGAGCACAGCCCGCTGGCGGTATGCATGCTGGACCTTGATGGTTTCAAGGCGGTCAATGACGGCTATGGGCATGCCATGGGGGATTTGCTGCTGATGGAGGTGGCGCAGCGGCTGAAGAACATCCTGCGTGGCGGTGATGCCGTGGCCCGGCTGTCGGGGGATGAATTCGTGCTGATCCTGCGCGATATGAATGACGACCGCCATCTGCATGGGGCCCTGCGTCGGGTGCTGCGCGCACTGGCGGCGCCCTATGAGGTGCGTGAACAGACCTTGGCGCTAAGTGCCAGCATCGGCGTTACCCTGTACCCCCAGGATGACGAAGACGCTGACACCCTGGTGCGCCATGCCGACCAGGCGATGTACGTGGCCAAGCAGCGCGGGCGCAACCGCTATCACCTGTTCGACGTGTCCCAGGAGCTGGAGCTCAAGGCCACCCACCAGACCGTGGCGCATGTGCGCCGGGCGCTGAACAACGGTGAGATGTGCGTGTACTACCAGCCCAAGGTCAACCTGCGCACGGGCCAGGTCCTCGGCTTCGAGGGCCTGCTGCGCTGGCAACGGCCCGGCCATGGGCTGGTGCTACCCGGCGACTTCCTGCCCTGGGTCGAGCAGACCGACCTGATCGTCGAAATCGGCGAGTGGGTGCTCGAACAGGCGCTGCACCAATTGCAGTCCTGGCAGCGCCAGGGCCGGTCTTGGTCACTGAGCGTGAATATCGCTGCACGGCATTTGCAGCGCAGCGACTTTGCCGAACGTTTGCAGCAACTGCTGGCGGCGTACCCCGAGGTGGCGCCGGCGCGGCTGGATCTGGAAATCGTCGAGTCGGTGGCCATCGACAACCTGCAGCACGTCAGCCGCTGCCTCGATGCCTGCCGTGCACTGGGCGTGTGCTTTTCGCTGGATGACTTCGGCACCGGTTATTCGTCGTTGAGCTACCTGAAGCGTTTGCCGACCCAGACGATCAAGATCGACAAGTCGTTCGTGCGCGACATCCTGCATGACCAGGACGACCTGGCGCTGACTGCAGCGGTGATCGGCCTGGCCCGGGCATTTGGCCGTGAGGTGATTGCCGAGGGGCTGGAGAGTGTCGAGCACGGCCGGGTGCTGATGGGCCTGGGTTGCGAGCTGGCGCAGGGGTACTGCATAGCCCGGCCGATGCCGGCGTCTGAGGTGGAGGCCTGGGCGCAGGCTTACCGGCAGCCGGCGCAATGGCGCGAGTGTTGAGTTGCCGGGCTTGCCGCCAGATCATCAGCCCCCACGCAGCCGCTTGTAAAGCGTGGTACGGCTGATCCCCAGCCTGCGTGCCACCGCCGACAGGTTGCCATCGGCTTGTGCCACCAGCACCTGCAAGTCCTCACCCTCGGTCGCAACCACCACCGGCACCTGCGACTCGGCCAGAAAACCCGCGGGCAGGTGTTCCAGCCCGACCGGGGCGTTGCCGGCCAAGGCCAGCGCTACCTGCAGCACACTCCCCAGTTCACGCAGGTTACCCGGCCAAGGGTGCTGGTCGAGCAGGTCGATAATGCCCGCTGGCAGCCGCGCAGGTTGCCCTGGGTCGCGGTAGCGCGCATGCAGCTGCTCTATCAATGCCCGCCGGTCAGCGCGCTCGCGCAGTGGCGGCAACACCAGCGCCAGGCCGGCGATGCGGTAGTACAGATCCTGGCGGAAGCGCCCGGCACGCACCTCGTCGGCCAGGTCGCGGTTGCTTGCCGACACCACCCGGATATCCACCGTCACCGGTTCGCCGCTGCCCAGCGGCTGGATGCTGCGCGACTGCAGTACGCGCAGCAGGCGGGCCTGGGTGGGCAGTGGCATGTCGCCGATCTCGTCGAGAAACAGGATGCCGTGGTCGGCCTTGCGGATCAGCCCCGGATTGCCCTTGTGGTGGGCACCGGTGAATGCCCCTTTGTCGTATCCAAACAACTCCGACTCCACCAGCTCGGCCGGGATTGCCGCACAGTTGACGGCGACCAGGGGCTGGTTGGCGCGGCTGCTGGCGCGGTGCAGGTCATTGACGAACACTTCCTTGCCGACGCCGGTTTCACCCTGTACCAGCACCGGGATGTCCTTTTCCAGCAGCAGTCCGGCCTGGGTCAGTGCCTTTTCCAGGCGCGGCTCGCCTTTGCAGCGGGAAGTGGCCGTGCGTGGGGGCTGCCACAGGCAATGAAAGCGGTTGCGCCCGGTGGCCTGCAGGGCGAAGGCCTGTTGCCGCGGATGGCTGAGCAATTGCTGCAGGGGCAACTGGAACAACTGCTCGATGTTCTGCTGCAGCGGGTTGCTGCCCAGCAGGCTGTCGGCCCGGTGATTGGCGGCCAGCACCTGCCCGCGCTCATCGAACACCAGCAGGCCGGCCCAAGGGCTGTCGAGGTTGTCGGAGGCGCTGTTGAAGAGCAGTTGCGCGTGCTGGTCGGCGTGCTCGGCGAGGATCAGGCGGTTTTCCAGGCTTTGGCCCATCATGCGCACCAGGCCCAGTGTCTGGCTGGCCGGCAGGTAGCCGTCACTGGCCACGTCCAGCCCCCCCACCAATCGCCGGGCGGCGTCGAACAGCGGGGCGGCGGCGCTGGACAGGTAGCGGTTCTGCCGCAGGAAGTGTTCGTCCTGGCCAACGTGGATCGCTTCGGCGCAGACCAATGCGGTGCCCAGGGCGTTGGTGCCCACGCCACGCTCGTGCCAATGGGCGCCGGCGCTGAACCCATGCTGCTGGCGTGGCTCGATGAACCGCCGCGAACCCCAGGTGTCGAGCAGGCAGCCGCTGGCGTCGGCCAGCATCACCAGGTAGCTGGCGTTGCCCAGCAAGTGCGTGTATTGCGGCAGCACCTCCTCGCGAGTCAGACGCAGGAGTGCCTGACGCCGCTCCAGCAGGGCACCGAGTTCGGCGCGGCTCAGGCAGTCGAAGTCCGGTGCGTGCTGGGGTTGCAGACCGTGTTCACGGCAGCGGACCCAGGAGGCCTGGATCAGCTGGGAATGGGTCGAAGCGGATGCGTCCATGGGCCTGTCCTGTGTGGTTATTGTCATGGGCCGACCGCTGTTCAGTGTTGTGCACGAGTGTTCATTGTCAAACCGGCGAGTGTTCAGTTGTGCAGCCATTGTGTTCACTTGTGAACCGGTGATTTGCCGGGCTTGCCGCGTTCGCCCCGGGCCAGAGCGGCGCGGCGCAACTGGCACGGAACTGGCTGTGCCCGGCAGACAACAACTACAGAAAGGCCACGCCATGTCCCTGGTGCTGGAGCAAGTCAGCCGCAGCGTCGACAGCCAGGCCTGGGTCGTCGATGCCTCACTGTGTTTCGAGCCTGGGTCGTTCAATGTGCTGCTGGGCCGCACCCTGGCCGGCAAGACCAGCCTCATGCGCCTGATGGCCGGGCTCGACCGCCCGGACTGCGGGCGTGTATTGATGGATGGCCAGGACGTGACCGGCGTGCCGGTGCGCCAGCGCAATGTGTCGATGGTGTATCAGCAGTTCATCAACTACCCGACCCTCAGTGTCTACGAGAACATTGCCTCGCCGTTGCGCCAGGCGCACATGGCCGAAGCGGAGATTCGCCGGCGGGTGCAGGAAACCGCCGAGATGCTGCGTATCGAAGCCTACCTGCAGCGCCTGCCACTGGAGTTGTCCGGCGGTCAGCAGCAACGCACGGCGATGGCCCGGGCGCTGGTCAAGGATGCCTCGCTGATCCTCTTCGACGAGCCTTTGGTCAACCTCGACTACAAGTTGCGCGAGGGTCTGCGCCAGGAATTGCGCGAGCTGTTTGCGGCGCGCCATTGCATCGCCGTGTACGCCACCACCGAGCCCAACGAGGCGCTGGCGCTGGGTGGCACCACCACCCTGGTGCACGAGGGCCGTATCGTCCAGAGCGGGCCCACCGCCGAGGTCTATCAGCGCCCTGGCAGCGTGCTGGCCGCCGAGCTGTTTTCCGAGCCGCCGATCAACCTGGTGCCTGGCCGAATCAGCGGTAATGAGGTGAGCCTGGCCCAGGCGGTGCACTTTGCCCGCAGTGCCGACTTGCAGCAGCTTGGCGAGGGCGACTACCGCTTTGGCGTGCGCCCCAGCCATATCACCCTGGTGCCGGCCCACGACGACGACCTGGAACTGGCGGTGTCGGTTGAGCTGGCCGAGATCAGTGGCTCGGAGACTTTCCTGCATGTGCGCAACGAACACTGGCGAATGATCCTGCACCTGCCAGGGGTTCACGAATACCAGGTGGACACGGCGATCCGCGTGTTCATCCCCACCCACAAGCTGTTCGTCTTCGACAGCACCGGTGCGCTGGTGCAGGCACCCGGCCTGCGCCAGACAAGGAGAGGGTGATGGCCGAAATTCGCCTGCGCCAACTGGCCCATAGCTATAGCCGCCACCCTGCCAGCGAGGCGGACTATGCCTTGCATGCGTTGGAACATGTGTGGGAGCAGGGCGGTGCCTATGCCTTGCTCGGGCCGTCGGGCTGCGGCAAGTCCACCTTGCTCAACATCATCTCCGGCCTGCTGACACCGTCCCATGGCGAGGTGTTGTTCGACGGCAAGCCGGTCAATCAGCTGTCGCCGCAGGCGCGCAACATTGCCCAGGTTTTCCAGTTCCCGGTGGTGTACGACACGATGACGGTGTTCGACAACCTGGCGTTCCCGTTGCGTAACCAGGGGCTGGACGAACCCCGGGTGCGAGCCCGGGTAGCGGAAATTGCCGAGGTGCTCGACCTGGGAGCCGTGCTGCGCAAGAAGGCGCGCAACCTCAGCGCTGATGAAAAGCAGAAAGTTTCCATGGGCCGTGGCCTGGTCCGCGACGATGTGTCGGCGATCCTGTTCGACGAGCCGTTGACGGTGATCGACCCGCACCTGAAGTGGAAGCTGCGACGCAAGCTGAAGCAGATCCACGAGCAGTTCAACATCACCATGATCTATGTCACCCACGACCAGCTGGAGGCCTCCACCTTCGCCGACAAGATTGCGGTGATGCACGGCGGGCGCATCGTCCAGTTCGGCACGCCGCGCGAACTGTTCGAGCGGCCGCGGCACACCTTCGTTGGCTACTTCATCGGCAGCCCGGGAATGAACCTGATCGAGGTACGCGCCGACGCCCAAGGGGTGGTGTTCGGCGATGTTCATCTGCCGCTGCCCGACGGCCTGCGAGAACGCTTGGCGAGCACTGCAGGCGGGCGCTTGCAGGTCGGTATCCGGCCCGAGTTCGTGCAGCTGTGGGACAGCCCGCTCGACAACACCTACCCGGCCCAGGTGCTGGATGTCGAGGACCTGGGCACCTACCGCATCGTCACGCTGGAACTGGGCGGTGTGGCGCTGAAAGCGCGCTTGAACGAAGACCGCCCGCTGCCGGAGGGGCGGGCCTGGGTCAGCCTGCCGGCGCAGTGGCTGATGCTGTATGTCGATGACCTGCTGCTGGAGCCAGGGCCATGAACAAGGTGCACAACAACAAAGCCTGGTGGCTGGTGCTGCCGGTGTTCCTGCTGGTGGCATTCAGTGCCGTGGTGCCGATGATGACGGTGGTCAACTATTCGGTGCAGGACATCTTCGACCAGTCCAACCGCTATTTCGTCGGCGCCGACTGGTACCGCCAGGTGCTGCGCGATACGGCGCTGCACGACGCGCTGCTGCGCCAGTTCATCTATTCCGCCTGCGTGCTGCTGATCGAGATTCCACTGGGCATCGGCATTGCCCTGACCATGCCCACCAGAGGGCGTATGGCCTCGGTGTGCCTGATCGTCATGGCCATCCCGTTGCTGATCCCGTGGAACGTGGTGGGCACCATCTGGCAGATCTTCGGCCGCGCTGATATCGGCCTGCTCGGCGCCACCCTGGCCAAGCTCGGGGTCAGCTACAACTATGCCGGCGACCCCTTCGACGCCTGGCTCACCGTGCTGGTGATGGACGTGTGGCACTGGACTTCGCTGGTGGCATTGCTGTGCTACTCGGGGCTGCGGGCGATCCCCGACGTGTACTACCAGGCCGCGCGCATCGACCGCGCCTCGGGCTGGGCGGTGTTCCGCCACATCCAGTTGCCCAAGCTGAAGAACGTGCTGCTGATCGCGGTGATGCTGCGCTTCATGGACAGCTTCATGATCTACACCGAGCCCTTCGTGCTGACCGGCGGTGGGCCCGGCAACGCCACCACCTTCCTCAGCCAGACTCTCACGCGCATGGCCGTGGGGCAGTTCGACCTGGGCCCGGCGGCGGCGTTTTCGCTGGTGTACTTCCTGATCATCCTGCTGGTGTCGTGGCTGTTCTACACAGCCATGACCCATGCCGACAAGGAGTAGGCCGTGAGCACACGAAAATCGCTGGCGCTGCTGCTGTATTTCTTCTTCCTGCTGGTGCCGATCTACTGGCTGCTCAACATGTCGTTCAAGAGCAACACCGAGATCCTCGGCGGCCTCACCCTATGGCCGCAGGCGTTTACCCTCGACAACTACAGGGTGATCTTCACCGATGCCAGCTGGTACAACGGCTACCTCAACTCGCTGTACTACGTGTGCCTGAACACGCTGATTTCGCTGCTGGTGGCGCTGCCGGCGGCCTATGCCTTTTCGCGCTACCGCTTCCTGGGTGACCGCCACCTGTTCTTCTGGCTGTTGACCAACCGCATGGCGCCGCCGGCGGTGTTCCTGTTGCCGTTCTTCCAGCTGTACTCGTCGATTGGCCTGTTCGACACCCATATCGCCGTAGCCTTGGCCCACTGCCTGTTCAACGTGCCCCTGGCGGTGTGGATCCTCGAAGGATTCATGTCCGGCGTACCCAAGGAAATCGACGAAACGGCCTACATCGACGGCTACAGCTTTCCGCGCTTCTTCGTGAAGATCTTCATTCCCTTGATTGGCTCCGGCATCGGCGTCACGGCGTTTTTCTGCTTCATGTTCTCCTGGGTCGAGCTGCTGCTGGCGCGCACCCTGACTTCGGTGAATGCCAAACCGATTGCCGCAGTGATGACCCGCACGGTGTCGGCTTCGGGCATCGACTGGGGCGTGCTGGCAGCGGCGGGGGTACTCACCATTCTGCCCGGCATGCTGGTGATCTGGTTTGTACGCAACCATGTGGCCAAGGGCTTTGCCCTGGGCCGGGTGTGAGGAGGGAAACCCATGGAGTGGATGGCCTGGACCCTGCCGACGGCGCTGTTTTTTGCCGCCGTTGGCATGCTGCTGCTGGGCATGACCCTGCTCGAACTGCGCCGACCCTGTGTGCAGCGGCGGGGCTTTCTGCCGTTGGTCACCAGCCGGGGTGATCGTCTGTTCATCGGCCTGCTGGCCAGCGCCTACCTGCATCTGCTGGTGGTCGGTGTCAGCGAGTGGCCATTGTGGGTGGCCTCGCTGCTGTCGCTGGCGTGGCTGCTGGTGGTGCTGCGCTGGGGCTGAGCGAATGGCCCTGTGGGATAACTGAAACGGGAGATCACAATGTTCGATAACAAGCACAACAGGCGACATTTGACCCTGGCCGCATTGCTGGTACTGGCCAGCGTGCAGGGCACTGCCTGGGCCGACCAGTACGAAGATGCGGCAAAAAAATGGATCGGCAGCGAGTTCAAGCCATCGACCCTTACCCCTGAACAGCAGCTGGCCGAGTTGCAGTGGTTCATCAAGGCGGCCGAGCCGTTCCGTGGCATGAAGATCAACGTGGTCTCGGAAACCATTACAACCCACGAATACGAGTCCAAGGTGCTGGCCAAGGCGTTCAGCGAGATCACCGGCATCCAGCTGACCCACGACCTGCTGCAGGAAGGCGACGTGGTGGAAAAACTGCAGACCCAGATGCAATCGGACAAGAACATCTACGACGGCTGGGTCAATGACTCCGACCTGATCGGTACGCACTTTCGCTACGGGAAGGTGGAATCGATCACCGATCTGATGGCCAACGAAGGCAAGGACTACACCTCGCCGACCCTGGACCTGAAGGACTTCATCGGCATTTCCTTTACCACAGCACCTGACGGCAAGGTCTACCAACTGCCCGACCAGCAGTTTGCCAACC
>Ga0302347_1002778_pt1 | contig 16825 bp, 13 predicted proteins | sample PhyWR1_FD_202178 | JGI IMG/M metagenome (GOLD analysis project Ga0302347, IMG submission 202178) | Leaf surface microbial communities from wheat plants in UC Gill Tract Community Farm, Albany, California, United States - DLSL W.R1 (v2)... | ecosystem: Host-associated > Plants > Phyllosphere >...
ATTGATTACACGGCATACAAACAGGCACGACCGAAGTCGATCCTGGTCCTGCCGCCGCTCAATGAGTCGCCGGAAGTGCAAGCGTCCTACAGCATGGTCTCGCAAGTGACCTACCCGTTGGCCGAAGCCGGCTACTACGTGTTGCCGATCGCGCTGGTGGACGAAACCTTCCGCCAGAACGGCCTCACCACCGCCAACGATATCCAGGGCGTGGCGCCGGCCAAGCTGCATGACATCTTCGGCGCGGACGCGGCGTTGTACATCACCGTCACCGAGTACGGCACCAAGTACATGCTGATCTCCAGCGACACCTCCGTGACGGCCTCGGCCAAACTGGTGGACCTGCGCACCGGCACCACCCTGTGGACCGGCTCGGCGCGGGCGTCCAGCGAGGAAGGCAATAACAACAGTGGTGGTCTCGTCGGCATGCTGATCACCGCGGCGGTCAAGCAAGTGATCAACAGCTCCACCGATGCGGCGCACCCGATTGCCGGCATCACCAGTGCGCGCCTGCTGTCGCCGGGGCAGCGTGCGGGGATCCTGTACGGTCCGCGCAACCCGAAATACGGGACCGACTGAACCACCGAGCCCCACTGTGGGCGGGGGCTTGCCTGCGAAAGCGGCGTGCCAGTTGATACATCATCAACTGACAGACTGCATTCGCGGGCAATCCTGCTCCCACAGTGACTGTGGTTAACCCGAATCCTGTGCGCCTTGCGTCTGACCTAGTGAACGGATCATTCATTCACGAGGCTCAGCCCATGTCCCGTCCTTTGCTTTTCCTGCGTCCTGCTGCCCAGTGCTTCGCCGTTACCTTGCTGGTGACGCTGGCCGGTTGTGGGCTGTCTTCCTCCCCCGATGTGGCCAAGCCTGCGGAACTCGCGCCCGTCGCTGAACTGCAAAGCGCGCCGTCCCAGGGCGCCATGGTCAAACGCATGGCAATGCCTGCTCCCATGCGGATGCAGGAGTCCATGGCCATGGACTACCGCAGCGAACCCCGCGAGCAATACGAGCACCTGCCGGACAACCCGGTGCATCGCGTGGCCGAAACCCCGGTGTCCACCTTCAGCGTCGACGTCGACACGGGCAGCTACGCCAACGTCAGGCGTTTCCTCAACCAAGGCAGCCTGCCGCCCGAAGGCGCTGTGCGACTCGAGGAAATGGTCAACTATTTCCCCTACCGCTACGCACTGCCCACCGACGGCTCGCCCTTTGGCGTGACCACCGAAGTGGCCGCCACCCCATGGAACCCGCACACCCAGCTGTTGCGCATCGGTATCAAGGCGTCCGACCGCGCCGTGTCGGAGCTGGCGCCGGCCAACCTGGTGTTCCTGGTGGATGTGTCCGGCTCCATGGACCGCCGCGAAGGCTTGCCGCTGGTCAAAAGCACGCTGAAGTTGCTGGTGGACCAGTTGCGTGAACAGGACCGTGTTTCGTTGGTGGTGTATGCCGGTGAATCCCGGGTGGTGCTCAAGCCCACGTCCGGTCGAGACAAGGTGAAGATCCGCAACGCCATCGACCAACTCACCGCCGGTGGCTCCACCGCCGGCGCATCCGGTATCGACCTGGCCTACCAGATGGCGCGCGAGGGCTTTATCGACAAGGGCATCAATCGCATCCTGCTGGCGACCGACGGTGACTTCAACGTGGGCGTCAGCGACTTCGACAGCCTCAAACAGATGGCCGTCGAGCAGCGTAAAAGCGGTGTGTCCCTCACCACCCTGGGCTTCGGCGTGGATAACTACAACGAACACCTGATGGAGCAATTGGCCGACGCCGGTGACGGCAACTACGCCTACATCGACAACCTGCGCGAAGCCCGCAAGGTGCTGGTGGATCAACTCAGTTCGACGCTGGCCGTGGTCGCGCGCGACGTGAAGTTGCAGGTGGAATTCAACCCGGCGCGGGTCAGCGAATATCGCCTGCTTGGCTATGAAAATCGCGCCCTCAAGCGTGAGGATTTCAACAACGACAAGGTCGACGCTGGTGAAATCGGCGCAGGGCATACAGTAACGGCGTTGTACGAAATTGTGCCCAAGGGCGAGAAGGGCTGGTTGGAACCCCTGCGCTACGCAGCTGGGCCTGCGGCCGGGGATCAATCCACTGAACTGGCGATGCTGCGTGTACGCTACAAGTCGGTTGCGGGTGGCAACAGTCAACTGATCGAGCGCCCCATCGGCAACGAGTCCGCCCCGGCCAGCGACGACCTGCGCTTTGCGGCAGCAGTGGCCGCGTTCGCCCAACAGCTCAAGGGCGATGGCCGCTACACTGGTAGCATGAGCCTGCAGGACACCGCCGCGCTGGCCCGCTCGGCCCGAGGCAATGACCCGTTCGGCCTGCGCAATGAGTTCGTGCAATTGGTGGAGCTGGCCCAAAGCCTAAAACACTTATCGTGCACGCGGCGACGACCCAACGTGGGCGCTGGCGTGCCTGCGATAGCATCACTGCGGTGTGACTGAAATGCCGAAGCGTCTGCATCGCACGCAAGCCCGTCGCCTACGGGTAATCTGCATCGATCCATCAAAAGGAGTTCGCCACCTACATGGCCGTACCCGATGATTCACCCAGCGACGAAGCGCTACTGGCTCGCTACCGAACCGGCGACAGCGCCGCGTTCGAAGCCTTGTACGCGCGGCATCGCCAGGGCCTCTACCGATTCCTCGTGTCCCTGAGCAACAAGGCCGAACTGGCCGAGGAGATCTACCAGGAAACCTGGCTCAGCCTGATCCGCAGCGCCACCCAGCCACAAGGCCGGGCGAGTTTTCGTACATGGTTGTTCCAGATCGCCCGCAACCGCCTGATCGACTATTGGCGCAAGCACGGCATCCACAACCCGCTGCATGACAGCTATGACGAGCAACTGCACGCCCAGGCCGACGACAGCGCCGGCCCCGAGCAGCAACTGAGCCTGAGCCGCGACCAGGCCCGCCTTGACGCCGCGCTGCAAGGCCTGCCCGAAGACCAGCGCGAAGTCTTCCTGCTGCGCCTGCACGGCGACCTCGAAGTGCCGCAAATCGCCGCCCTCACGGGTGCCCCGCTGGAAACCGTCAAAAGCCGCCTGCGTTACGCCCAGCAGAAACTGCGCCGCCTGCTGGCCGAGGAGATACCCGCATGACCGACTCCCGACACATCCCGGACCCCGACGACATGCTGCTCCAGCACATGCGTCAACACAGCACCGGCGAACCGCCCACGTCCCTCGACGCCTTCATCCTCGCCACCGCCCGCCGCGAAGCCCCGGCCCCGCAACCGAGCCTGTGGCAACGCTGGCTGCAAGCCTGCCAACGGCCACGCTGGCAAATGGCATTCGCCACCGTCGCAGGGCTGGCGCTGATGATCGGCGTAGTCATGCGCGAGCCGGTGCCGCAACCCCAAATCGCCACCGCGACCTTCTCCGCACTTCATGAGGAAGCCGCGCGCCCCGCGCCACCAGCCATGTCTGCACCGGCCCCCATGGCCCGATCGGCCATCGCACCCCAGGCAGAGAACGCGCAAGTCATGGGCTCGATGGCAGATGAATCAACCGCCAAGCTCAGCAAGCGCGCGCCGGTGGCGTTGCCATCGCTGGAGGAGGGGCTGGAGGAGATTGTGCGGTTGCGTGCGGCTGGGCAAAGCAAGGCGGCGGATGAGAAGCTGCTGGCGTTGCACGAGCGCTTTCCCGGGGAGGATTTGCCGGCGCTGTTGGAGGCGTTGCGGAAGCGTTGAATCGCTGCGTACAAAAAAAGCCCTAGGTCGTTTGAGCTGGGGCTTTTTTATCGTATTTGGTGGCCCGGCGTCGTTTGAATTGGTTAGCTAAATATCTGATATTTTATTATATTTTTCGTGGTCGGGGATACACGCAGGGATACAAGATAATCTCTACTGCAGCCTGATCTATCCCGGCAATTCAGTTCTAAATAGATGTGAGCATGAAAGCCCGCGTCTAGCGGGCTGTCAGGCTAATACTGATTGGAAACTGCAAATTAGGATTTCGCGGTACCTTTGCGAGCCCTACTGCTGGGCTGCTTGGCCGCCTTTACTGTCTTTGCTGGTTTACCATCGAATAGCTCACCCTGCTCTGCGTCCGGCGCGGAAAGGCTACGCTCGGTATAACGTGTTACAAGCCTTTGCAGCTCCGAAGAGACGGTTGCTAACTGAGTTAGTAGATCATCTGGTTGGGATGATTGCTTGGTATTCGTACTGGATTGGTTGGATCTTAGCGACTCAGGCTGAGGCTCTAATCTTGCAGGAGCGCGTGTCTCTGGGGGGGAGGTGATCAGTCGAGCTTGATACGTTGCACCTGGGAAAACCTCAATGCTCAAAAGACGATTATGATTTTTGGGTAAATCGTTAAATATAGAAGAAGACTTGGATAGCTGGCGCAGCCAATCGAACTCAATCCAGCACAAGTCTCCTTGGAGCGGGTCAGTGAATTGATTACTGCCACGAATTTGTCGCTCTACCCCTTTCACGAGACGCAACCAGTCTGAATCCCACGCTCTTGGCCCAGCTAGTCCGGCTAGTAAACCAAACCAAGGTAGGCAATCAGGAAACTCATCAGCATAGGGCTTTAACAAGTCGATATGGCTTGTGCTTCCGCCTGCCACTAGGGCAGCTCCGGCAAGCAGTGCCCCTACACCTATACTAACTGGAGTTTGCCCGCGATGCTGGCGGCTCAATAGAGCATCGACGAATTCATCGTACCCATGGATACGTTGCTCTGCCGAGTTACTCATTAGTTTCTTATTTTCGCGTATTAGAGCTCCGGCATTTCGATCTACAGCTGAAATAGTGGATTCGACAATATCTCGTACAGTACCTAGCGCCTGATAGTCACTATTTGCTGAAATTTCCCAGATGACAGAAAGCATATCTACACTAACTTTACGGCGAAAAAAGCGAGGATCTGACTCGATAGTACGAAGACGCTTGACTGAATCTATCGCAACTGCAACTTGATGACCGACAACTCTATATGTTTTAGCTATGGTGAGAGTAAAGCAACTTGAAGCCCAAGACAGCGGCATAGCTTTTGGTTCGATGCTTTGTTCAGCATTAGCTAGCATCTCTCCAGCAATTATAGAAGCCCAAACAGAACCCCTGAAAGGAAGATTTAAATCCTTAAGTTTAAGCAGCGCGTTCCAGTTGCGAGTACTTTCTATCCTACAGAATTGACTGATAGGGAAGCTTTCATTAGAAAAAGTATGAAGCCACGCAAAAAGATCACCTATGTTATTTTCAGAAACTAAAGCGATATAGGGAGTGACCAAGCTACTGGATAAGGATCCGGATGCAATTCCAACCATTAGGTCCGCTGATTGGCTTGAGGGGGCTTGAGCTGCTATTTGTATAGGTCCTGATGTAGGTTCAACACCCAGCAGGACCCCTGGAACCGCTTCCCGAGTCAAGGCGTACCAGTCGAGTAAATTGGCAGTCATGGGTGATCTCCGAATAATGAGTCAATTTCTGGTACAGCCTCTTCTACAAAAGCTGCTCTAAGACGAGGGCTTAAATTTTTACGTCCGGGTGAAGCGTAAGCAGTTAGGGACGTGCGTGCACGGGTTACTGCCGTATACCAAAATTTCCGACTAACTTGAGGCCACTGTGCATCTTCGCATGCGTACAAATGGATTGCTCGGAACTCTGTCCCCTTGGATGCTTTAACTGTCATTACATGAATTCTGTACGGCCCGGAAAATGAACAGTCATCCCCTATGTCATCGTGATACGCGATTAGTTCATCTAGCTCGGTGCTTCCAAAGTTTTCCCGTAGTTCAGAGATGTTGTCACGCTTAGGGACTAGTATACCAATTAGTTCTTTTGGGAAAGCTTTGAGTTGAGTTCTGAGTTTTATGAGCATCTCCGCAAACTGTTCATCTCTCGAATCGAGCTCGAGTAACTCAGCGTTTGAGGCTTGTTGCGCCTCATCATAATGCGACGTGTTGAAGAGCGACTCCTTGAAGCTGTCTGGCTCAATGAGACGATCAGCGACTTTTGCAATCGCATGCCCGATTCTATAATGCCGTGTCAGAGTAACTTGCTTAAAACCGAGTTCTTCTACTACCGTAAGTGCGCTACCATCATATACAGATTGGCGAGCGTCTCCGGCTATTGTAACTCTTCGAGATGCTAGCGTGACCGCCTTTAATTCAGATGCCAAAAAGTCTTGGATTTCGTCAACAAATGCGGTTTGTAACAAGTTTCCAACATCATCATTATTAGACAGGTTTATAAATTCTTGTGCCAGACGTTCTCGCTGATCAATTATGTCTGAAATAGCTTTGATTTCAGTGGCTACATCTCTATGTAGTCTTGGGAGTACTATTGATCTAAGCCAGCTAATGTGGGTTTGTACTTGTTCTTGCTCAATGGGGGCAGCAACTCCGCTTCTGATAAAGTCGACAAGGCTGTTAGTGTATGTTAGAAGCGCTAAATCCCTGTATTTGGCTTTTGCTAAGTAAGCAGCACGCAAAACTAATAAGTTTGTCTTTCCGCACCCAGGTGGGCCTACTATAAAAAACCTTCCATCAGCAGGCAGCTTAATAACAGCCTCTTGATCCTCATCCAAGTCATTACGATCACGCCACCAACTGCCTTCCATTTAAGCTCTCCTTATTAAAAGTTGGTATAGTCGGTTTAAATTATGCCAACTAAAAGATTTGCATCCACAAATTGTATTTCCGTATCGCTTTCTTCACCTAGTGCCAAGTGCATTACTGTTGATGCGATTATGTCGCAAATCGAATCTAACATGGATATAACGAAATATTCGTCCAGGGTAGGCGTTGCTACTATCTGCCCTACCGCTTTATGAGTGAGTTTAGTTTCGTCGGGAATATTTCCTAGAAATGCCGTTAAAGTCGCGTTTGATACTAAAGGGGTAAACGCAGTTAGCCATTCGAAATGGCAATGTATTTGTAGTTTTACAGATTTTTCTATTTCAAACTCAAATCTTATGCAGTTGTCTTCAACCAGATCGACTACAATGCCGTATGCTTTGTCAATTGTTGATATAAGTTTCTGGCGAATTGAGTTTTGAAGAGATAGTAAAGTGCTAATTCGTGAGTGCTTTATTTTTGCCTCTTGATGATCTTTTATGTCTTTAGCGGTTTTTAATACTCTTCTTCTCTCGATCAAGTGCTTCAGTCTTTCAGCCCCATGTTCACTCAGAGTGGTAATGTCTTTAAGGTTTACCAAGGCAAGCCGAAGTTCGGGGTCTTTAACTAGGCAGTTAGATGCAACCATCGCCCAATGCTTTAGTGAGTCTTCAACGTCATTGAATATAGGTACTTCAGTCAATACTGCCATTGCTAGCGCAAATTTGTTTTCACTTAGTACTACTTCTGAAAAGAGAGGTTGTCGCATTATTAAGTCATGCAAAACTCCACCTAGTTGATATATTGTAAGGGCGAGCCACATCTCATTTGAAGGCTCCTTAAGCCTAAATAGATACTCTGGGGAACTGTATTGCGCACTTGCTATGAATGGCCTCCTTAGTCCATGGTCTGTACCATCAATAATATCCTCTTCGTTACCAATCTGCCGCATTACTCCAAAGTCGATGAGCTTAAGGCATTCAAATGATTCATCAACCATGATGTTTTCAGGTTTTATATCTCGATGTACTAGTCCTTGTGATTCGAGATATCTTACTGCCAAAGTTAGTTGGCAGAATAAGCTTTCAACTTTTTCAGCGGGGGTTTTATGAATAACCTCTTTTAGGTTTTTCCATGCCACGTACTCCATTTCAATAAAGCAAGTTTTCGCTTCTAGTGAAATATGTACTATTTTTACTAGTGTGGGACAGTTATGTTCGATCAGTTTTTTTTGTAATTCAATTCTTCTTTTTTCGCTTGGCCCGTTTTTCTCGTCTAAGAAGCTTGGGTCATAGACTTTTAGTGCTGTCAATTCGCCATTGCGCTTCAGCAAGTAAACCGATGCTGAACCGCCCGAGCCTAGCTCCTCTAAAAGTTCAGAGTTATGCCCGGATGCATAGGCTTCAGCAAGCGGGAGAAGTCTTAAGGCTAATGATGAAAGCGACTCTCTCTCTATTGTCATCGTCACGATGCTCGCGAATTATTTATTGTCGGAAAGCTTGATTTTATATTGTGGGGAGAAGTGAAGTGGAGTGTTCGTCTAAATTTATTTAGTTTGATTGTGTTACTGCGTAAGTTGTTGGTGTTAACTATTTGCAATAAACCTTTGTAAGGTTTTTCTAGTTTTAAGGCGGATAGGCTATTTTTTTGTGGGAGAGGGGCAAGTGTAGCGCCATAAGGTATGTTTGATTTTTTATTGATTGCTATATTTAATGTTTTAATTCTCATCGGTGAACGCTCCTTGTAATTGTTCGGCTCGTACAGTTTTTTATCCTTTAACCGCGTTTTAATTTTATCTCATTTAATTCGTTTAGCGTGTTCAGGGCTAGTTTAACTGTCGGCAATTCGAAGTCGTCTCTGTCACCTTCGACATGAGTGCCTTTGTTGAGATATTTCCATACAAGATTACCTGAGGGTATCCCAGTGAGAGTTTTAAGTCCTGCTAGCAAAACTTCTTTTTCAGGCGGGTGAAATGTGATGGTCTCAAGGTTTTTCTTTAGCGCATCTGTTACATTTCTACTGCTGGGCGCTGAGTTTGCTGAATAAACTTGTAGCGTGAGTGTGCCTAAATCATGAGTGCTAAGCCAAGACCAAATTTTGAGATTTAGAAGCTCTAGTGCCTGTCGGCAAAACTGTAAGCATGGGGCTATGCGGCCTTCTTCAAATGCGATATTTGCTTGTTCAAGATAGTTTCTTGAACCAGTCTTTCGCAATATGTTCGGGTGTCGAGCTCCATCGTTTGGTCTAAAAACATAAAGTTGAGCTTGTTGGTTTTTTGGAAGGAGATTCTGTATTCCCGTAATAAAGTCGTCGCTGTGGCATGTTACCAATATCTGCTTATTCTCTAAAGAAGAATGGTTGAACAGCGTTTCTCGTATACCGCGTCTATGGTCATGATCGATTGCATTTACTGCATCATCGAAAAGCACCAGAGGAACGCCCTGCTGAATGTTTTTGCCAAGAAGGATCGCAAGTCCTAAGCACCTAATATGTCCTTCGCTCAATACATGAAGCGCGTCAAAAAACTTGTTGGCGTCTGTCTGGAATGCGATTTCTATACGTTCACTTTCTGTGGCAGGTAGTTTGATTGAGGCAAGGAGATCCTCTTTCGGATCATCTCTATTGAAGCTGTTATAAAGGTCCAGAACTATCGTATTCAGATCGGCAACTAACTCTCCTGGCAAAGCCGAGCAGTAACGCTTTATAAGTGTCCGAAATGTATCATATGCCCGAATGAGTCTCTGCGAGTTTTTCGCACAAGCTACTTCTTTTTCTGCATCCGTAATGAGCGTGCTGTTAGCTTCATCAAATGTTTCAATTCGCGTTCTAGCTTCTGCGATTCCTTGTATTACCTGGTTTCGTAATAAATTTAATTCAATTGTCCGGGAGTTTAGGCTGTTTAGTTTTTCAAGTTCTATTCTGTCGGAGTCACGCTTAGCTGCCTTTGAACGGATTTTGGCATCGCTGGCCTCAATGGCTCGCAACTCCTCTAAAAGTACTTCCCAGAGTGAATTGGTTTCGTTGTTCGCCTTGATAAATAATGGGGTCCACCATTGATCTTTGGCAATGCTGTTTATTTCCTTTATTGCTTGAAGTAATTCAGGTTTCAAATCTGCTGAAGGTTCACTGATTTTTACTAGTATAGAAAGGAGGGCTTCGGAGCTTTTTTCCCATGTTTTACTAGCGGACTCTATGTTGGTTTCTAATTCAATTAACTCATTAAAAGAGGAGAGTGCGGCGCTAGCTTTAACAAAAGGATTTGAAGTGGCGTGCTCAATAGGTGTTTCGCACGCTGGGCAAAAATCTAGCCCTAATGGCTGAAGGTTTTGGATTGCTGTGAACAAGTCCTTATAAGAGAACTCATCTGCACGTGATCTGTACGCTTCCTCTAACCGTGTAAGTTCTTCTAGCGCAATTTCTGCCAGGTTGAGTTGTTGATGTAGGTTTTCAGTTGTCAAACCTATTACTGGTAGAGTGGCTGCCATTAATGCATCTGTTAGCGCCTTCAAGCGCCCTGGCTTTTCTGGCGTCCCGATTAACGCTAATGCATCAGGATAAGTAAGCCACTTTTGATAGTCGTTTGCTACGAGACTTTCTTCCTGGTCTCTAGCTTTCAACGCCTCTAGCTCTTGGTTAACGATGTTCAAATCCTTGGCATTCACCGCGCGAGCGCGAAGAAGTTGCTCTGACTTCACAGTCGGAGCCTGAAGCTGTCGCTCCATAACAGTTGCTTCGTTGAAGTGGCCGACGAAATCGCTGAAGTCCTCTATGCCAAATAGAGATGCGATCAAATCTTTCCGCTGGGCCGCTGTGCGCGATGCAATTCTGGAAAATGAGTCAATTCTATTTTTTTCGATGAAGCAAAAACGGTATAAGTCAATGTTTGGCACGACCTGCGTTGGGGGGAAGCCTTTGCTCCTGACAAGTAAGGTAGGAAAGGTCACTGCTTGAACGTGCAGATTTATGAGATAGTCATCTCCGATTCTATTTACCTTTGATTCATCCACAGTACCTAACAATGCGTGCTCAATGGCTTCGCATAAACTTGTCTTTCCTGAACCGTTAGGTCCGTAGAAAAGTACTACTCGGTGATCCAGATCGAAAGGTTCAGGTCGGCGAAAACCTCGGAAGGGACCGACAGTAAGATGAGTTAACCTTGTCCATGGAACTGCTTTAACATCCGTGTGCTCGATACTTTCATGAATTTCCTCAGAGGTAGTAGGGAACTCACTTTGTAGCAATTTACTGAGCACAGCGGATCGGCTTCGAGCTGCTGACGTTGTTTCGTGTATTTCCGAAAAGTGCGCGTCCACCAAGTTGGCTAATCGACGGACATCAGGTGGCGCCGAGACGTCTTCCTGAACGAGCCACCTCAGAAATTTTCTGTATTGCTCATACGTACTGTTCATCCCTGTCTCCTCAGCATGCCCGTCCACTATAGCCGTGGGTTGAAAGCGAACGCCATGACTTACGTCGCAAAAAGGTGTGAGCCCAGCAGATGCCCATGGGCATTTCTGTTGATATGAAGTTGTAGCTGTCACGTAAATGCTTTTTCGCAGCATTCAGTAACATTCCGCTGATGCAGAACATGGCTAGAGGGGAGAAATGGCTTAAGCCTCAGCAAAACCTTACCTTGCTGGTCGGTCATGGTGAGAACGCTGATGAGTGCAGAGGTAGTCTTATCACAACGCCCCTCTCTCTCTGCGGCAGTTGCAGAAACGGGAGCTACGGCTTATGCAAATTCAGAAATTTGCGAGTTTCGCGAAAAAGTGCTGCCTTTCTCTGGACACCTTTTGTGCATGGAACACATAGTATTCCACCTATTTTTTTCGATTCGTCGATACATGAAAACCAAGTATCCCGTGCCTTTCAGCGTTTTTTGAATACCTGGAACACGTGCAGTACCGGACTTTCGAGGGGTTCGATATTCACTCATCCCGCCGCCTGTTGCCGCTGACCGAAAGCTGACCCAGTAGAGGTTGTTCTGCCGACTGAAAACTGATCCAGGTGTTCAACTGCTTCTGCTCACTTTTCGAGCAGGAGAACACAGGGTGATCAGCATGGAAATGTTGGGAAAAATCCGGCGGATGTATTTCCGCGACAAGCTCTCGCTGCATCAGATAGCCAAGCGTACCGGGCTGTCGAGAAACACCATCCGAAAGTGGGTCAGAGCGCCCGAAGCCACTCAGCCGGCATACCAACGGTGCGTAATCTTCAACAAACTCAGCCCATTCCACGACACGCTAGAGCAGGCGCTGAAAGCCGATTCGTTCCGGGCAAAGCACAACCGTAGAAGCGCCAAAGCACTTTTCGAACAGATTAAGGCCGAGGGTTATGACGGCGGCTACAGCCAGCTCACGGCGTTTGTGCGCACTTGGCGAGGTGAGCAAGGCAGGTTTTTACGCGCTTTTGTGCCACTGACTTTTGCTCTGGGTGAGGCCTTTCAATTTGACTGGAGCGAAGAAGGTCTGCTGATCGGCGGCCTGTTTCGACGCATCCAGGTCTCCCACATGAAGCTGTGTGCCAGTCGCGCGTTCTGGTTGGTTGCCTATCCCAGCCAAGGGCACGAAATGTTGTTCGACGCTCATACACGCTCGTTTGAAGCGCTTGGCGGAGTGCCGCGTCGCGGCATTTACGACAACATGAAAACGGCTGTCGACAAGGTCAACAAAGGCAAAGGCCACACGGTGAATGCCCGGTTTGCTGTCATGTGTGCCCACTACTTGTTCGATCCCGACTTCTGCAACGTAGCCTCCGGCTGGGAAAAGGGCATCGTCGGAAAGAACGTACAGGACAGCCGGCGGCGTATCTGGCTCGATGCTCAAAACTGCATGTTCCACACCTTTGAAGAACTGAATATCTGGCTCGGTCAACGCTGCCGGTCACTCTGGAGCGAGCTGGTGCATCTGCAGTACAACGGGCTGACGGTGGCGGAGGTCTTGGAGCTGGAGCGGGTCGAAATGATGCCGATGCCGACAGCGTTTGATGGCTACGTCGAACGTACCGTGCGGGTCTCCAGCACCTGCCTGATTAGCGTGGCGCGAAATCGCTATTCAGTGCCATGTGAGCGCGTCGGCCAGTGGGTTAGTAGTCGTCGTTATCCATCCCGGATCGTGGTCATCGCCGATGAAACGGTGATTGCCAGTCACGAGCGCCTCTTTGATCGAGATCAGGCCAGTTTTGACTGGCAGCATTACGTCCCGCTTATCGAACGCAAGCCCGGTGCACTGCGTAATGGCGCGCCATTTGCCGATCTACCGAAGCCGTTGCTGCTTCTCAAGCGGGGACTGAGGCGTCACACCAACGGTGATCGAATCATGATGCAGGTACTGGCTGCTGTGCCTATCGCAGGTCTCGAACCGGTGCTGGTGGCCGTGGAGCTGGTACTTGAGTCGGGAAGTCTGAGCGCCGATCACATCCTCAATGTTCTTGCCCGCCTGACCTCCACGGCACCACCTCCCTGCGTAGAAACCAGCCTGCAACTCAAGGTGGCGCCTGTTGCCAATACGGCTCGCTACGACCGGCTCCGTACGACCGATGAGGAGAACCGCAATGCGTGACTTAATGACAGAACTCAAAGAACTGCGCCTGCACGGCATGGCCAGTGCTTGGGACGAACTGGTCTCTCAAGGAGCCGCCTCGACGGCTTCATCGAAATGGCTGCTGGAGCATCTGCTTCAACAGGAACAGGCGGATCGCGCGGTGCGCTCGGTGAACCACCAGATGAACATGGCAAAACTCCCCATGCACCATGATTTAGCCGGCTTTGACTTCAGCGCTTCCAGCGCTGATGCCCGGTTGGTCAGCGATCTATCCAGCTTGGCATTCACTGAGACCGCGCAGAATGTCGTGTTCATTGGTGGGCCGGGAACTGGAAAAACACACCTGGCCAGTGCCTTGGCTGTATCCGGAATCACGGCCCACAACAAACGCGTGCGCTTCTTTTCTACGGTGGATCTGGTGAATCTGCTGGAGCGTGACAAGTACGATGGCAAGGCAGGACGGATCGCCCAGGGGCTGCTTCGCACAGACCTGGTGATACTTGATGAGCTGGGGTATTTGCCCTTCAGCCAGAGTGGCGGCGCTCTGTTATTTCACCTGCTGTCCAAACTGTACGAGCACACCAGCGTGGTTATCACCACCAACCTCAGCTTCTCAGAATGGTCGAGCGTATTTGGTGATGTCAAGATGACTACAGCGTTGCTGGATCGGCTGACACACCACTGCCACATCGTCGAAACGGGCAACGAGTCTTACCGCCTTCAACACAGCACCTTGGCCGCCCAGACAAAGATCAAATCACGAGAACGAAAGCGCAAGGATGGAGATGATATCGAGGACGATCAGCCGTTTTGATCCGCGTCATAAGCGCCCTGCTGCATGCCTACATGTGGCGGGGCTTGATGCATCGTCAACCGGATCACAACTGCTAAGCTTATCCACAATTGCTGGGGCAAAAATCAGCAATCCGTCCTGGGTCATTTTTCAATCGGCAGGGTGGGTCAGTTTTCAATCAGCGCCGACACTCTGACGCGACTCAACTGCTCAAGGATGCCTTGTTGTTCCATTCCGCGTAGCAGCACCATCCACTCCATCGACAGAATGCCTGTGTATGGGCGATTGCCGAAGACGGGGAATACGTGGAGCTCTAACGCTCCCAAAATCCGTTTAGCGGTGCCGGGATCCCAGGAGGTGAGTCGAGAGGTGTACCACTCGCGTGCAAGTGACTCGAACGTATTGTTACTGGCCGCTAGCTCAGCAGCCCGGCGAGCCTGTCTCGTCGCAATGGGGTTTTTGCCGTCGGCGGCGTCACTGCGAAGCGAAGAGGCCTTCTGACGTGCTAGTGAACCGCTTACCTCGGGATAGCCCCCCAAGCCTAGCCAGCTCCATTTGCCGGCTGGCGTTTTATAGCGCAGCTGCCAGGACTTTTGACCATCGGGTTTCACGCGAAAATACAGACCGTTGCCGTCCTGCTCCCGGTATTCCTTGGTGTCAGGCTCCAGCCCCGCTGAAACCGTGTCTGACAATGGACGACGCTTGATTTCAGAGCGCTTCATGGGCCTGTATCCCCCGAGTTCTATTTTTATCCAAGGATACACAGTGGGAAGATATAGGGGTAGACAGAGGTGAACAGCCAGAAACAAGAAAGCCCGCACAAGGCGGGCTTCTTGGGGTGTTTCGTAGACTGTCTGAGACAGCCAGAAACCAGTATGTGGTGCACCCGGCGGGATTCGAACCCACGACCCCTGCCTTCGGAGGGCAGTACTCTATCCAGCTGAGCTACGGATGCTTGTGCGGGCGACATCATACCCATGTCGACCTTGGGCGTCCATGCTGGTCTTTGGGCATTCACGCGTAGGAATCTGCTGCTTAGAGGCCCTGCGCCGGGGTCCGGTGATCGGGGTGCTGGAACCTGGCCTAAATACGTTGATCAGAAAGTTTCGGCAAATGCGCCGTTTTCGTTCTTTTTTTCGAACAGACTATTGCCCTGTACCCCCATTGATCCTAGGATTCGTTTGAGATTTCAAACGCTCTGTCTCCCGTGCGCTGTTCACTCAATGCCGCGCGCTGGGGCTGATTTCCCTGACGGCAGCCCACAAGGCGCCTTTCAACAACTCTAATTCGCTCCGCGTGCGCGCGGTGCTGTTAAGGAAAGCCGACATGCAGCTCAAAGATACCCAGTTGTTCCGCCAGCAAGCCTTTATCGATGGCGCTTGGGTCGATGCGGACAACGGTCAGACCATCAAGGTCAACAACCCTGCCACGGGTGAGATTCTGGGCACTGTGCCGAAGATGGGCGCTGCCGAAACCCGCCGCGCCATCGAAGCGGCCGACAAGGCCCTGCCGGCCTGGCGTGCGTTGACGGCCAAGGAGCGCGCCAACAAGCTGCGCCGTTGGTTCGAGCTGCTGATCGAAAACCAGGAAGACCTCGGTCGCCTGATGACCCTCGAGCAAGGCAAGCCGCTGGCCGAAGCCAAGGGCGAGATCGTGTATGCCGCGTCCTTTATCGAGTGGTTCGCCGAAGAAGCCAAGCGCATCTACGGCGACGTGATCCCTGGCCACCAGCCCGACAAGCGCCTGATCGTGATCAAGCAGCCGATCGGTGTGACCGCCGCGATTACCCCGTGGAACTTCCCGGCCGCGATGATCACCCGTAAAGCCGGCCCAGCCCTGGCCGCTGGTTGCACCATGGTGATCAAGCCGGCTTCGCAAACCCCGTTCTCGGCCCTGGCGCTGGTTGAGCTGGCGCACCGCGCCGGCATCCCCAAAGGCGTGCTGAGCGTGGTGACCGGCAGCGCTGGCGATATCGGCGGCGAGCTGACCAGCAACCCGATCGTGCGCAAGTTGTCCTTCACCGGCTCCACCGAAATCGGTCGCCAACTGATGGCCGAGTGCGCCAAGGACATCAAGAAAGTCTCGCTGGAACTGGGCGGTAACGCGCCGTTCATCGTGTTCGACGACGCGGACCTGGATAAGGCCGTCGAAGGCGCGATCATTTCCAAGTACCGCAACAACGGCCAGACCTGCGTCTGCGCCAACCGCCTGTACATCCAGGATTCGGTGTACGACGCGTTCGCGGAAAAACTCAAAGTGGCGGTGGCCAAGCTCAAGATCGGCAACGGCCTGGAAGAAGGCACCACTACGGGCCCGTTGATCGACGAAAAAGCCGTGGCCAAGGTCCAGGAGCACATTGCTGATGCGTTGAGCAAAGGCGCCAAGCTGTTGGCCGGTGGCAAGGTGATGGAAGGCAACTTCTTCGAGCCGACCATCCTGGTCGACGTGCCGAAGGACGCCGCCGTGGCGAAGGAAGAAACCTTCGGCCCATTGGCACCGCTGTTCCGCTTCAAAGATGAAGCCGAAGTGATCGCGATGTCCAACGACACCGAGTTCGGCCTGGCGTCCTACTTCTATGCCCGTGACCTGGGCCGTGTGTTCCGCGTGGCGGAAGCCCTCGAATACGGTATGGTCGGCGTCAACACCGGGTTGATCTCCAACGAAGTGGCGCCGTTCGGCGGCATCAAGGCCTCGGGCCTGGGCCGTGAAGGCTCCAAGTACGGGATCGAGGATTACCTGGAAATCAAATACCTCTGCCTGGGCATCTAACCCGTCCGGCAAGGCATTGCAGCAAACGCAAAGGGCACGAGAGCGCTGACCCTTTGCGTGTTTCAAAACGTTATTCGTAGTGGCCGGGAAAGCTGTGGCAGTCGATCATCGCATGCTGCCGTAGTCGCCTCCCCGCCACGTATTCC
>Ga0302347_1002780_pt1 | contig 16816 bp, 14 predicted proteins | sample PhyWR1_FD_202178 | JGI IMG/M metagenome (GOLD analysis project Ga0302347, IMG submission 202178) | Leaf surface microbial communities from wheat plants in UC Gill Tract Community Farm, Albany, California, United States - DLSL W.R1 (v2)... | ecosystem: Host-associated > Plants > Phyllosphere >...
GTCTGCTGTTCGATCTGCACGGCCGTAATGGCGCGGCGGTTGCGGGTCTGATGGAAGCCTTCAAGCAAACCGGCAACTTCAGCGTTGAAGATGATCGCTGGACCGAAGCGCGTCGTTTGTTCGATTCGCTGGCAGTCGATGATGAGCAAACCTGCGAAACCATCGCCCAGGTGTTTGCCGAAACTGGCGAAGTGCTGGACCCGCATACCGCTATCGGGGTCAAGGCCGCCCGTGAGTGCCGTCGCAGCCTGGATATTCCGATGGTTATTCTGGGCACTGCGCATCCGGTCAAGTTTCCTGATGCGGTAGAAAAGGCCGGTGTCGGGAAAGCGCTTGAGCTACCAGCGCATCTTGCTGATCTGTTTGCGCGGGAAGAGCGCTACACCGTTCTGGCCAATGACTTGAAAGCCGTACAAGCTTTTGTCAGCCAGCATGGCAATCGCGGCAAGCCACTCTAAGTCTCGCGTATGTTGAAGCCCGTCATTTGACGGGCTTTTTTATTTGTGGCCGATAACGCGCTGCCGGCCCGGTCTGCCACCAAGAAGTTTCCTGTCGGTATTTAGGAATCATCCGATGTTTATTGCTGGCCATCCGCTCTAGAGTCGACTCCCCTGCGCCAAGTACGCGTTATGCTCCAAAGGCCCATGATGCGCTCCCTGAAAGTTTTGATTGTTGACGACAACCCTTTCCAGCTGATGTCGTTGCATCAGATGTTGAATGCCTATCACATATTCGATGTCCTGGCGGCTGACAACCTAGAGTCTGCCCGGGGCTCGCTGGCCAGGCGCGGGGCCATCGATGTGGCCATTTGTGATTTGTATCTGGAAGCCGCCGACGCACTGCAGCTGATCCATGAAATGTCCGCCAAACCTGAGGCGCCGGCACTGATTTTTGTCGGCGGGGCCGAGTCCCATGTCCTGGAAAGTGCGGTAAGCACAGCCCGCAAGGATGGTCTCAGGGTGTTGGGATATTTGCCCAAGCCGGTGACTGTAACCGGCTTGGGGCTTTTGCTGGACTCCTATCAGCAGAGCCGCGCAGTGGCCGGGGCTTGATAGTGCGAATTGATTGCATATGCCGGGGAACCTTTCCCGCAGGTGCTATGTCAGATTCAGCATCAACAGGATCAAGCTTATTGCTCCGATGCTTGTAGCCTGTTGAGTGGGTCTTCATGACCTTGTTAAATCCCGGGTTGTCTCCCCACTGCCCGGGATTTTTTTTGTGCTTTTTTTGTCATTGCCCCTGGCCGTCCCGGGGTTCTGGCAGTCGCCGGTGTGGCCGGCCCCGGGGCATATCCCCGCCGGGGCGTGCAGTCCCTCATGGCCGATCAGCCAGTATGGCGTTGACTCTGCGAATGACTTCGCGCCCTTCAGGGGTATTGGTACAGCCGATGTAAATGGGCTGGTAGGCGGGGGCACCGAGGATGCGGTAGAAAATCAGCGACTCAGGATTGAGCCCTTGTTGTCTTGCCTTGGATTGAATCTCCGGCCAATAGCCCAGCAGTGCCTGAACCCGGCCGGCACTCTGCATGTGCAGCAAACTGCCCAGCGGATCGTTGCCGTAGTGGATGAAAAGCTGGTGTTTGCGGCCTTGTGACACTTGAGCATCAATCCATGGTCCGTAGCTGCGCTTGGCGATGACGCCGAGCTTCAAGGTTTGAGCGTCGAGCATGGCCGTCAGGTCTACCGCCTTGTCGCGGACAAAGGGCTCAATCAGTTTTTGATCTTCGCGTCGAATCACCAGGCCATTGCCATGCAAGCCGATGACCGGGCTGGAATAGACAATTGAGTGGGCGCGCCTGGGGTTCCATACCAGTGCCGGGTCGCAGGCCAGCGAAGCTTCTTCGAGCATCCGAATGGCCCGGGCCCGATTGACCGGCAAGATGACGTGCTGATATTGCGGCATGCCTGTCATCAATGCGGGCATCAGCTGGTCAATGAGCCCCTGACCTTTTTGCGGGCCATCGCGCACCGTCAATGGCGGCAGATCGCGCATCAACCAGATGAGCTTTGGTGCCGCCAGAGTCTCTGGGGGCCAGGCAAGCAATGCCAGCGTGACCAGACCTGCGCAAATGCCGCGCCACTTTGAGTGCCGGGTCATGGTGCTGATCTTTTCCCGTAGCAACTAACAATCACCGGTCAAATGGCACCTGCCAGCTTGAGCTCAGCGATGGCTGCAGCGTCGTAGCCCAAACCGCTCAGCACTTCATGATTGTGTGCACCCAGCTCCGGGCCCACCCAGTCGGCGGAACCCGGGGTCTCGGATAGCCGCGGTACGATCCCCGGCATCTTGAAGTCTTTACCGTCAGGCAGTTTGGCTTGCAGAAACATTTCACGGGCCAGAAATTGCGGGTCGGTGAACATGTCTTCTGCCGAAAAAATGCGACTGGCCGGGACCTGGGCAGAGCTCAGTTGTTCGAGCACGGTCTGCAGCGGCAATGAGGCCACCCAGCGATCAATCGCGCCGTACAGCTCGTCACGGCGGGCGTCGCGTCCGTCGTTGCCGGCAAGTTCAGGGTCATTGGCCAGGTCATCCCGGCCGATGATGAGCATGAACCGTTTGAAGATGGCATCGCCGTTGGCGCCAATTTGTACGTGCTTGCCGTCCTGGCTGGTGTGGATCGAGGAGGGGGTAATGCCGGGCATGATATTGCCGGTGCGCTCGCGAATAAAACCGAACACATCGAACTCGGGCACCATGCTTTCCATCATTGCGAAAATCGCCTCGTACAGTGCGACGTCAACCACTTGCCCCTGGCCGCCGTTAACCTCGCGATGACGCAACGCCATCAGGGCGCCAATCACACCCCACAGCGCGGCAATCGAGTCACCAATGGAAATGCCGGTACGTACCGGAGGGCGATCCTCAAAGCCGGTGATATACCGCAGCCCGCCCATGGATTCACCGACGGCACCAAACCCCGGCTGGTCTTTCATCGGCCCTGTCTGGCCAAAGCCCGAGAGGCGCACCATCACCAGCTTCGGGTTCAGGGCATGCAGTACATCCCAGCCCAGGCCGAGTTTTTCCAGAACCCCGGGGCGGAAGTTCTCGATCAGGATATCGGCGTCTGCCAGCAATGCCTTGAGCACGTTGAGGCCGTCAGGATGCTTGAGGTTCAAGGTCAGGGATTTTTTGTTGCGGGCCTGGACGAACCACCACAACGAGGTACCTTCGTACAGCTTGCGCCATTTGCGCAGCGGATCACCGCCGTCGGGGGATTCAACCTTGATCACCTGGGCGCCAAATTCGGCGCAGATGCGCGACGCAAAAGGCCCCGCTATCAGGGTACCCAGTTCGACGACTTTGAGGCCTGAAAGGGGTTTGGTGGCGAGTGGCATGGGTAGTCCTTGTCCAGGGCGAGCGAGTAGAGCCTTTTAACATAGGTGGCAGCACCTGTCTTATCTGTGCGTTTAGCCCTCTTGCACAAGCGTGCCCTTACAGTTGAATTGAGCGCAGGCGGGGGTGTATCGGTTAGACTTGGCGCCTTTCTCCGTATCAAGAAGCCCGTTCATGGCCCAGCCGTCCACGACTTACAAGTTTGAACTGAATCTCACCGATCTCGATCGCGGGGTGTATGAAAGCGTCAAGCAGACCATCGCCCGTCACCCGTCTGAAACTGAAGAACGCATGACCGTGCGTCTTCTGGCGTATGCCTTCTGGTACAACGAGCAGCTGGCTTTTGGTCGTGGTCTTTCGGATGTCGACGAGCCGGCACTGTGGGAAAAAAGCCTGGACGACCGCGTTCTGCACTGGATCGAAGTCGGCCAGCCCGATGCCGATCGTCTGACCTGGTGTTCGCGCCGTACTGAACGCACCAGTCTGCTGGCCTATGGCAGCCTGCGCGTTTGGGAAGGCAAAGTGATCCCGGCCATCAAGAACCTGAAGAACGTCAATATCGCGGCCGTTCCGCAAGAGATTCTTGAAGTCCTGGCCAAAGACATGCCGCGCGTTATCAAGTGGGACGTGATGATCAGCGAAGGCACGATTTTCGTGACCGACGATCGCGGCCAGCACGAAGTCCAGTTGCAGTGGCTGCAGGGCGATCGCGGTTAACAGAGCACATGAAAACTGCTGCGCTCGACAATACTGCGTTAAAGGCAGGCCCGGACTGCTCATTTTCACCCCGTAAACTGCGCGTCCTCGCCTGCTTTTGCCTTGTCTTGCCTTCGCTCGCGACGTTTTCAAGCGACCTGTACAAGTACATTTTTCAATAAGAGCCTCCATCCAGCTTATGCGCATCGAACCTCGTCCACTGCCCGAAATCCTGCCTTTTCTGGGCGAAATGCCGACATTGCTGACGCGTCTTTACGCCGCCCGTGGCGTGCAGTCGCAAGCGGAACTGGACAAGAGCCTGGCGCGGCTGATTCCGTATCAGCAGCTCAAGGGCATCGATGCCGCCGTGGATTTGCTGGTGGTGGCCCTTGAACAGCGCCAGCGCATCCTGATAGTCGGAGACTTTGACGCCGACGGCGCCACGGCCAGTACCGTCGGCATGCTCGGTTTGCGTCTGCTGGGCGCGGCCCATGTCGATTACCTGGTGCCTAACCGTTTCGAATATGGCTACGGCCTGACCCCGGAAATCGTCAAAGTCGCATTGACCCGCACGCCACAGTTGCTGATCACCGTCGACAACGGCATCTCCAGTATCGAGGGTGTGGCAGCGGCGAAAGAGGCCGGGTTGAGCGTTCTGGTCACCGACCACCACTTGCCGGGCAACGAGCTGCCGGCGGCTGATGCCATCGTCAATCCCAACCAGCCGGGCTGCGAGTTTCCGAGCAAGGCACTGGCGGGTGTCGGGGTGATCTTCTATGTGCTGATCGCTTTGCGTGCTCGCCTGAACAGTCTGGGCTGGTATCAAAACAGCAAGGCGCCAAACATTGCCGAGCTGCTGGACCTGGTGGCCCTGGGCAGCGTGGCGGACGTGGTGCCGCTGGACGCCAACAACCGGATTCTGGTGCATCAGGGGCTCGAACGCATTCGGGCCGGGCGTGCGCGGCCGGGGCTCAAGGCCATTCTTGAAGTGGCCAAGCGTGACCACTCGCGTATTACCTCCACCGATCTTGGATTTATTCTTGGGCCGCGCCTGAATGCCGCCGGTCGTCTGGACGACATGAGCCTGGGTATCGAATGCCTGCTCACCGACGACGCCAATGCCGCGCGGGAAATGGCCGCGCAGCTCGACGAAATGAACCAGGATCGCAAGTCCATTGAGCAAGGCATGCAGCGTGAAGCGCTGGCCCAACTCAAGGAGCTGCCGGTTGAAAGCATGCCGTTTGGTTTGTGCCTGTTCGATCCGGAGTGGCACCAGGGGGTGATCGGGATTCTGGCTTCGCGCCTCAAGGAGCGTTACTTCCGCCCGACGTTCGCGTTTGCCGATGCGGGTGACGGCATGCTCAAGGGCTCCGGTCGTTCGGTGGCGGGCTTTCATATCCGCGATGCGCTCAGCGTGGTGGCTGCCCAGCACCCGGACCTGATCAGTAAATACGGCGGCCACGCCATGGCCGCAGGCCTGACCCTGCCCGAAGCGAACTTCGCGGTGTTTTCCCGTGCGTTCGATGCCGAAGTGCGGCGTCAACTGCGTGAAGAAGACCTGACGGGGCGATTGATGTCGGACGGCAGTCTGGCGGTAGAAGAGTTCCATCTGGAACTGGCGCGGGCCCTGCGCAATGCCGGGCCATGGGGGCAGCACTTCCCCGAGCCGCTGTTTCATGGGGTGTTTCAGTTGGTGGAGCAGCGAATTGTCGGGGAGCGCCACTTGAAAGTGGTGCTCAAAACCGAGTGCGGCAGCGTCAAGCTGGACGGCATTGCCTTCGGAGTTGACCGCGAAGTCTGGCCGAATCCGACCATTCGCTGGGTTGAACTGGCCTACAAACTCGACCTCAACGAATTTCGCGGCAACGAAACCGTACAACTGATGATTGCCCACATCGAACCGCGTTAACCCCGGCGCTCAACCCTTGCGGGAGCTGGCAAGCCAGCTCCCGCAATCTGTACAAAAGATGAACCCCACCTCTTGCAGGGTTGTCGACTAGGCTCTAGGTACGCTTGTTCCCTGGAGCCTGCCCACTGTCATTAGAGGTGACCCATGAGTCTGCTGCTAGAGCCCTATACCCTGCGTCAACTGACCCTTCTCAACCGCATTGCGGTCTCGCCAATGTGTCAATACTCCAGCGTTGACGGGCTGGCCAATGACTGGCATCTGGTGCATCTGGGCAGCCGTGCTGTTGGCGGCGCCGGTCTGGTTTTTACTGAAGCTGTGGCGGTAACCCCTGACGGGCGTATCACCGCGCAGGACCTTGGCTTGTGGAACGACGAACAGATCGAGCCCCTGCAGCGCATTACCCGCTTTATCCGGGCCCAGGGTGCCGTGGCCGGTATTCAGCTGGCCCATGCCGGGCGCAAGGCCAGCACCTATCGTCCCTGGCTGGGCAAGCAGGGCAGCGTCAAAGTGGAAGAGGGCGGCTGGGTGCCGGTCGGTCCTTCGCCCATAGCCTTTGACCCGCGGCACACTGCCCCGACCCAGCTCGACGAAGCCCAGATCAACGACCTGATTCAAGCCTTTGTCGATGCCGCCAGGCGGGCACTTGTGGCTGGTTTCTCGGTGGTTGAAATTCACGCTGCCCATGGCTACCTGCTGCATCAATTCCTGTCCCCGCTGAGCAATCAACGGCGCGACCAGTACGGTGGCTCCTTCGACAACCGTATTCGCCTGGTGCTGCAAGTCACCAAGGCCGTACGTGACATCTGGCCTGAAGAGCTGCCGCTGTTTGTCCGGGTATCGGCGACCGACTGGGTGGAAGATGGCTGGAACCCGGACGAAACCGTGGAGCTGGCGCTGCGCCTCAAAGCGCTGGGGGTCGATCTGGTGGATGTGTCTTCGGGGGGCACCGCCGCCAATGCCGAGATCCCGGTCGGGCCGGGGTATCAAACCCGTTTTGCCGAGCGTGTACGCAAAGAGGCAGGCATCGCCACCGGCACTGTAGGCATGATTACCGAGCCGGCTCAGGCAGAACATATTCTGCGTACCGGTCAGGCCGATTTGATCCTGCTGGCCCGCGAGCTATTGCGTGACCCCTACTGGCCGCTGCACGCCGACGATGATCTGGGCGGCCAGAAGGCGATTTGGCCAGCCCAGTACCAGCGTGCCACTCACCGCGACCAACCGATACACGAGTCGGATCTGCGCGACTGAGATTCTCCCCTGCCACCCATTTACGAGAGGTGTTTAATGAATACGCGTGGATTGCTCGATCAGTTGCTCAAGTCCGGTCAACAGATGTTGCAGAATAAAACCGCGGGGCAAAGCACCCCCTCCGGCTCAGACAAAGGTGGACTGGGCGGCCTGCTGGGAGGCTCCGGCGGGTTGGGCGGGTTGCTTTCAGGTGCCGGTGGCGGTGCGCTGGCGGCAGGCGTGCTGGGGATGTTGCTGGGCAACAAGAGTGCCCGCAAATATGGCGGGCAGGCCCTGAGCTATGGCGGTCTGGCCGCGTTGGGGGTACTGGCCTACAAAGCCTACGGCAACTGGCAGGCCAACCAGGGTACGGCGCCGCAAACAGAACCGCAGACGATCGACCGGGTAGCGCCCCAGCAGGTAGAGCAACACAGCCAGGCGATTCTCAAGGCGCTGGTTGCAGCGGCCAAAGCTGATGGTCATATCGACGAACGTGAGCGCCAGCTGATTGATGGCGAGTTCAGCAAGCTGGACGGTGACCCGGCCCTGCAGCAATGGCTGAAAACCGAAATTGACAAGCCACTGGACCCGGCTGAAGTGGCGAGTGCTGCCAGCACCCCGGAAATCGCTGCCGAAATGTACATCGCCAGCCTGCTGCTGGTGGATGAAGAGAGCTTTATGGAAAAGGCCTATCTGCAAGAACTGGCCAAGCAACTCAAGCTCGATCCGGGCCTGAAGGCTGAGCTGGAGTCCCAGGTTAAACAGGCGGCGGAGTAACCCTTTACTGCAGGAGCGGGCATTTTCAAATGCCGGACAGCTCGCGATCAAGCTCGCTCCTGCAGCTTTATAAATATTTTTGCAGATTGCTGTGAGATCAGTCTCAGCGCCCATACGAATCCTCGCGTACCCTCGGCTATACTCCCCATCATTTGAATGGCTCCCCGAGGATTGACTGTGAAGAACTGGACGTTGCGCCAACGCATTTTGGCGAGCTTTGCGGTAATCATCGCCATCATGTTGTTGATGGTCGTTGCGGCTTATTCTCGCCTGCTTTCAATCGAAAGCAGCGAAGAGACAGTCCGGGCCGACTCGATTCCCGGGGTCTATTACAGCTCGATGATTCGCAGTGCCTGGGTGGACAGTTACGTCTTGACCCTGCAACTGGTGGGCTCGTCCAACCAGCGCGACCTGAACAATGAAGACCGCAAACTGTACGCCAGCTACGAAGAACGCCTGAAGCTTGAGCTGGAGAACTATCGCGGCACCATTTTCGATAAAAACGATCGCGCCGCGTTCGATGAGTTTGAGCGGCTGCATCAGCAATACGCGCAGATTCTGGCGAACGTGCTTGAGCTGTACCAGGCCAAGCAATTCGCCCAGGCCCATACCATGGTCACCGAGCAATTGGCGCCGGCCTGGATGGCTGGACGCAAACAGCTCAACAGCGTAATTGACACCAATCGCTCCTCGGCTTCCGAAGCCACCGAAAACATTGCTCATTCAGTCATGACCGCCAAAGTCAGCATGCTGGTCTCGCTGCTGATTGCCGTACTCGCCGCCGCCCTCTGCGGCTATCTGTTGCTACAAGCGATCATGTCGCCCATGAAACGTATTGTTTCGATTCTGGAAGTGATGCGTTCCGGTGACCTGAGTTCGCGCCTGAACCTGGAGCGTAAAGACGAGTTCGGCGCGGTAGAAACCGGCTTCAACGACATGATGACCGAGCTGACCTCTTTGGTGTCACAAGCCCAGCGCTCCTCGGTACAGGTCACCACCTCGGTCACCGAAATTGCCGCGACCTCCAAGCAGCAACAAGCCACCGCGACTGAAACTGCGGCCACCACCACGGAAATTGGCGCGACTTCCCGCGAAATCGCAGCCACTTCCCGTGATCTGGTACGCACCATGACCGAAGTCACCTCGGCTGCCGATCAGGCGTCGATCCTGGCCGGCTCCGGGCAGCAGGGTCTGGCGCGCATGGAAGAAACCATGCATCAGGTCATGGGCGCCGCCGATCTGGTCAACGCCAAACTGGCGATCCTTAACGAGAAGGCCGGCAACATTAACCAGGTGGTAGTGACCATCGTTAAAGTGGCCGACCAGACCAACCTGTTGTCTCTGAACGCTGCCATCGAAGCAGAGAAGGCCGGTGAGTATGGCCGTGGCTTCGCCGTGGTCGCCACTGAAGTCCGCCGCTTGGCCGATCAGACCGCCGTGGCCACTTACGATATCGAACAGATGGTGCGCGAGATTCAGTCAGCGGTCTCGGCTGGCGTAATGGGCATGGACAAATTTTCGGAAGAAGTCCGCCGCGGCATGTTCGAAGTGACCCAGGTGGGTGAGCAGCTATCGCAGATCATCCATCAGGTTCAAGCGTTGGCCCCGCGGGTGCTGATGGTCAATGAGGGCATGCAGGCCCAGGCCACAGGCGCGGAGCAGATCAACCTTGCACTGGTACAACTGGGGGATGCCAGCAGCCAGACCGTCGAGTCTCTGCGTCAGGCCAGCTTTGCGATCGATGAGCTCAGCCAGGTTGCCGTCGGGCTGCGCAGCGGCGTTTCGCGTTTTAAAGTCTGATGAGCGATCCTCGGGCCAAATCCAGCGGTGGGGGAGCGCCGAACAATCGCCTGTTCCTGGTGTTTCATATCGGCGATGAACGTTATGCCTTGCCGGCCACCGATGTGGTCGAAGTGCTGCCGCTTCTCCCGCTAAAACCTATTGCCCATGCCCCGGCATGGGTGGCTGGCGTGTTTACCCATCGCGGGCAGGTGGTGCCGGTGATCGATATCAGCGCCATGACGTTCGGCCAGGCCGCTGTGGCCCGCACCAGCACCCGGCTGGTGCTGGTCAACTATCGCGGGCAAGTACTGGGTTTGATGCTTGAGCAGGCCAGCGACACGTTGCGCTGCAACCCCGCGGACTTTCAGCCCTATGGCCTGGCTAACCGCGATGCGCCGTATCTGGGCCCGGTGCGCAGTGACCAGCATGGGCTTGTGCAATGGATCAGTATCGATGAACTGCTGAGCCCGGCGGTTTCTGCGCTGATCTTCGCCGCGCACCCGGATGACACCGGCCCACAGGTGTACCCATGAATGCCGATCAGCGGTTTTTCGATTTTTTGAAGAAATGCATCGGTCTGGATGTGGCTTCAGTAGGTCCGGCCATCATCGAACGTGCTGTTCGTCAGCGCTGCATGGCGTTGAACATGCTTGACCATGATGATTACTGGCAGCGTTTGATCAGCTCCCAGGATGAACAGCAAGCCCTGATCGAATCGGTGATCGTGCCCGAAACCTGGTTCTTCCGTTACCCCGAATCATTTTCCACCCTGGGGCGCCTGGCCAGAAAGCGCCTGGCCGAAATCGGCAGTCGCCGGACCCTGCGTATCTTGAGCCTGCCCTGTTCAACCGGTGAAGAGCCCTATTCGATTGCAATGGCGCTGTTTGATGCCGGTTTTGCCGCGTATCAATTCAAGGTGGACGCGCTGGATGTCAGCCCGCTTTCGGTGCAGCGGGCTCAGTCTGCGCGGTACGGAAAAAACTCATTTCGCGGGCAGCAAACGGATTTCCGCGAGCGCTATTTCAGCCTTGTGGACGACGCTTATCAACTGTCGAGCAGGGTCTGCGAGCAGGTCAGTTTTCACGTCGGTAACTTGCTGGACCCGGCCCTGCTGGCCAGTTACCCACCCTATGATTTTGTGTTTTGTCGCAACCTGCTGATCTATTTCGACCTTAAAACCCAGCAGCAGGCACTGGATGTGCTCAAGCAATTGACCCGTACCGATGGCGTGCTGTTTATCGGTCCGGCCGAGGGCAGCCTGCTGGGCCGGATGGGCATGCGCTCGATCGGTGCGCCGCAGTCGTTTGCTTTTTGCCATAGCCACGAGCCATTACCCGCGGCCCGCCCGGTGCTGGCCGAATTCAAGCCGCTGGTCCGTCCGCAACCGCCAGCGGCGCCACCGGTCATCCGGCCATTTGCCCCGCGCCCCCAGTCCTTGGCCCCGCGCCAAACGGACTCGCAGGCTGCTGAGCCCAAGGCCCTGCTTGAACAAATTGCGCTGCTGGCCAATGCCGGCAAGAGCAGCGAGGCCCGTGCTGCCTGCGAGCAATTACTGCAATTGCATGGCCCGCAGGCCCAGGCCTATTACTGGCTGGGTTTGCTCAGTGACGTCCAGGGCCAGACGGCCCAGGCCCAGGGGTTTTATCGCAAGGCGTTGTACCTGGAGCCCCAGCATGCAGAAGCCCTGGCACACCTGGCGGCCTTGCTGGCCTCACAGGGTGATGTAACAGGCGCTCAACGCTTGCAGGAGCGCGCGGCCCGTAATGAGCGATCCGTTCACAGTGAGCGTAAACAATGAGCGGTTTAACAGCCCAGAACTTGATCCACTCCGAAGCGCAGGACATTGATGACTGCTGGAACCGTATCGGCATCTTCGGCGATAAATCCTGTGCGCTGCTGGCTGAACATATCCATTGTCGTAACTGCTCGGTGTATTCGGCTGCGGCCACCCGCTTGCTGGACCGCTACTCGTTTGAGCAGGAGCATGTGGCCCAATACTCCCCCCGGGAGCTTGAGCGAAAAGTGGCGACCCGCTCGCTGATGATTTTTCGTCTGGGGGATGAATGGCTGGGACTGGCGACGCGCTATCTGGATGAAGTGGCCCCGCTGCAGTCGATCCATTCACTGCCGCACCAGCGTTCACGTGCGCTGTTGGGGGTCGCCAATGTGCGCGGCGCCCTGGTGCCCTGTTTGTCCCTGGTCGAGCTACTGGGCCTGGACCCGACATTGGCGGGGCCGGCATCGCTGCGGATCATGCCGCGCATGCTGATCCTGGCCGCACAAGGCGGGGCAGTGGTATTGCCGGTGGATGAAGTGGATGGCATCCACAACATTGAAGAATCTGTTTTGAATGGCGCGTCACTCTCGGGCGAGCAGGCCAGTGCCAAGTACACCCGTGGCGTATTGCTGTGGAAAACCCGCAGCCTGCGCTTGCTGGACGAAGAGCAATTACTGGGCGCGATCGCCCGGAGCCTGACATGACCCCCGAGCAAATGCGTGACGCCTCGTTGCTTGAGTTGTTCAGTCTTGAGGCCGAGGCCCAGACCCAGGTCCTGAATGCCGGCCTGTTGGCGCTGGAGCGTAACCCGACTCAGGCCGACCAGCTCGAAGCCTGCATGCGCGCGGCCCACTCCCTCAAGGGGGCGGCGAGAATTGTCGGAGTGGATGCCGGGGTCAGCGTTTCCCATGTCATGGAGGATTGCCTGGTCAGTGCCCAGGAAGGCCGTCTGTACCTGCAGCCCGAGCATATTGATGCCTTGTTGCAGGGCACTGACTTGTTGATGCGTATTGCCACACCAGGCAGTGCCAACGTCGGCCCGGCCGACATTGACGCCTATGTCGGGCTGATGAACCGCTTGCTTGATGGCGGCGACAGCCATGTCTCGGTGGCGCCCCCGGCGTTCGACGTGTCGCAGCTGTTGCTGCCCCCGGAGCCGGCCGTGCCTGTGGTTGAGCTGGCGCTCGAGGCTGACACCGCTCCGGAGCCTGGTCTTCGGTCCCGGCGCCGTACTGATACTGGCGAACGGGTGTTGCGGGTCACCGCCGAGCGGCTCAACAGTTTGCTCGATCTGTCCAGCAAGTCATTGGTCGAAACCCAGCGGCTCAAGCCTTATCTGGTGACGTTGCAGCGCCTCAAGCGCATGCAAAACAGCGGTCTGAAAGCATTGGACAACCTGCGCGACCAGCTCAAGGTGCTGGATCTGAGCCATGAAGCGCAAGAGGCCTTGTCTGATGCACGGCGGATACTGGCTGAGTCCCAGCATTTGCTGAGTGAACAGACTGCCGAACTCGACGAATTTGGTTGGCAGGCCGGCCAGCGCGCGCAATCGCTGTACGACACCGCGCTGGCGTGCCGCATGCGGCCATTTGCCGATGTGCTGGTCGGTCAGGAGCGCATGGTCCGTGATTTGGGGCGCGCCCTGGGCAAACAGATCCGCCTTGAAATCGATGGCGAGAAAACCCAGGTCGACCGTGATGTACTGGAAAAACTCGAAGCGCCGCTCATCCATTTGCTGCGCAATGCCGTCGATCACGGGATTGAAACGCCGGAACAGCGGCTGCTGGCCGGCAAACCTGCCGAAGGCCTGATTCGTTTGCGCATCTCCCATCAGGCGGGTTTGCTGGCGCTGCAGTTGAGCGATGACGGCGCCGGTGTTGATCTTGAGCGTTTACGCCAGACCATCGTCGAGCGCCAGTTGTCGACGGCTTCCACCGTGGCACAGCTGAGCGAAGAGGAACTGCTGGCCTTTCTCTTTCTGCCGGGCTTCAGCCTGCGCGACACCGTGACCGAAGTCTCCGGACGCGGCGTCGGTCTGGATGCGGTGCAACACATGGTGCGCCTGCTGCGGGGCGCAATCGTCCTGGAGCAGACTTCGGGGCAGGGCAGTCGTTTCAGTCTGGAAGTGCCGCTGACCCTGTCCGTGGTACGCAGTCTGGTGGTTGAAGTGGCCGACGAAGCCTATGCCTTTCCACTGGCGCACATCGAGCGCATGCGCGACTTGATGCCCGATGAAATCGTGCAGCTCGAAGGTCGCCAGCATTTCTGGCACGAAGGGCAGCACGTGGGGCTGGTGGCTGCCAGCCAACTGTTGCAGCGCCCTCCAAGCCAGAGCGAGGATGAAACCCTCAAGGTGGTGGTCATTCGCGAGCGTGATGTGGTGTATGGCGTGGCCGTCGAGCGTTTTATCGGTGAGCGCACGCTGGTGGTTCTGCCCCTCGATCCGCGCCTGGGCAAGGTGCAGGATATTTCGGCCGGAGCCTTGCTCGACGACGGGTCTGCGGTACTGATTGTGGATGTCGAAGACATGCTGCGATCCGTGGACAAACTGCTCAATACCGGGCGTCTGGAGCGAATTGACCGGCGTAACCGCCACGCCGCGCAACTGACCCGCAAACGCATTCTGGTGGTGGATGACTCGCTGACGGTACGCGAGTTGCAGCGCAAACTGCTGATCAACCGGGGCTACGAAGTGGCCGTGGCCGTTGATGGCATGGACGGCTGGAACGCCTTGCGGGCCGAGCACTTCGATTTATTGATCACCGACATCGATATGCCGCGCATGGATGGCATCGAACTGGTCACGCTGTTACGACGTGACAACCGTTTGCAATCAATGCCGGTGATGGTGGTTTCGTATAAAGATCGGGAAGAGGACCGCCGGCGCGGACTGGATGCCGGGGCCGACTATTATCTAGCGAAAGCCAGTTTCCATGACGATGCTCTGCTTGATGCAGTGGTTGAGCTCATTGGAGGAGCTCAACCATGAAAATTGCCATCGTTAACGACATGCCCATGGCAGTTGAAGCCTTGCGCCGGGCGCTGGCTTACGAGCCTGCCCATCAAGTGCTCTGGGTGGCCGCCAACGGCCTGGAAGCCGTGCAACGCTGTGCCGAGAACACCCCGGACCTGATCCTGATGGACCTGATCATGCCGGTGATGGACGGCGTCGAGGCTACGCGGCGGATCATGGCTGAAACCCCGTGCGCCATTGTCATAGTGACGGTTGACCGTGAACAGAATGTCCATCGCGTGTTCGAGGCCATGGGCTTTGGCGCGATGGATGTAGTGGACACTCCCGTGCTGGGAGGAAGTAACCCCAGGGAAGCGGCCGCGCCCTTGCTGCGCAAGATCCTCAATATTGGCTGGTTGATCGGGCAAAGTGAAAAAAGCGTCACCCCGGTTTCTGCCCAGCCCCGGATCTCGGGTGTTCGGGGCGGGCTGGTGGCTATCGGTTCGTCGGCAGGCGGCCCGGCCGCCCTCGAAAGCCTGCTCAAGGGGCTACCGAGGAACTTTGCGGCGGCCATTGTGCTGGTCCAGCATGTTGATCAAGTCTTTGCGGCCGGGATGGCCGAGTGGTTGAGCAGCTCGTGCGGTCTGGACGTGCGCCTGGCGCGACACGGTGAGACGCCACAGGCGGGGACGGCTCTGCTGGCCGGGACCAACCACCACATCCGGTTGTTGAAGAACGGCACCCTGGCCTATACCGCCGAGCCGGTAAACGAGATTTATCGACCCTCGATCGATGTATTTTTTGAAAGTGTTGCCAGGCACTGGCATGGTGATGCGGTGGGTGTTTTGTTGACCGGCATGGGGCGTGACGGGGCTCAAGGGCTCAAACTCATGCGCCAGCAAGGTTTTCTCACCATCGCCCAGGATCAACTGAGCAGTTCGGTGTATGGCATGCCCAAAGCGGCAGCCGCCATCGATGCCGCGGTTGAAATTCGCCCCTTGGACATGATTGCGCCACGCTTGCTGGAGATATTTGCCAAATGACTGGTAAAACCCCGCTGGACTGGCTTGAAGGTGGTAATTCAGGTGAACGCGCATGAGTGACTTGCAGTTGGACGACGTTAAAACTGACGAAAACTCAGCCATGGTGTTGTTGGTAGACGATCAGGCGATGATCGGCGAAGCCGTACGTCGCGGGCTGGCGCTGGAGCAGAACATAGATTTCCATTTCTGTGCCGATCCCCATCAGGCCATTGCCCAGGCGATCCGCATCAAGCCGACGGTGATCCTGCAGGATCTGGTCATGCCGGGGCTTGATGGCTTGACCTTGGTGCGCGAATACCGCAACCACCCGGCCACGCAGAATATCCCGATCATCGTGCTTTCCACCAAAGAAGACCCGTTGATCAAAAGTGCGGCCTTCGCGGCCGGGGCCAATGACTATCTGGTGAAACTGCCCGATAACATTGAGCTGGTGGCCCGTATTCGCTACCACTCGCGCTCTTACATGACGTTGTTGCAACGTGATGCTGCATACCGGGCGTTGCGGGTCAGTCAGCAGCAATTGCTGGATACCAATCTGGTATTGCAGCGGCTGATGAACTCCGACGGCCTGACCGGGCTGTCCAATCGCCGGCATTTCGATGAGTACCTGGAGCTGGAGTGGCGCCGCGCCTTGCGTGAGCAGACCCAGCTGTCCTTGTTGATGATCGACGTTGACTATTTCAAGTCCTATAACGATAGCTTCGGCCATCTGGATGGCGACGAAGCGTTGCGCAAAGTGGCCGCGGCCATTCGCGATGCCAGTAGCCGTCCTTCCGACTTGCCGGCCCGCTATGGGGGTGAAGAGTTTGCCATTGTGTTGCCCAACACCTCCCAGGGCGGTGCCCGGCTGGTGGCGGAAAAACTGCGCCAGGCGGTGCAGGGGCTAAAAATCCCGCATATTTCACCTGCTCCCGGCAGCAGCCTGACCATCAGCATTGGCCTGGCGACCCTTACCCCGCAGCAGGGCGGCACCTGCCGTGAGCTGATTTCCGCAGCGGACAAAGGGCTGTACCTGGCCAAGAACAACGGACGTAACCAGGTAGGAATCTCGTAGTCGCTGCCGCAGGCTGCCAAGGGTTGCGTAGCAACCCGTTTCCTTGAGGCCCCCCGCGGCCTCGTCGCAGCCCGACAGCGACTACAGATGATCCAGAGCTGAATTCATCGAGCCTTAACCCCGCCAGACGGGCTGCTGATACGGGCTGTTTCCGGTATACTCCCCGGCTTTGTAAAAATCGCCTACGAGTGCCGCCAGCCATGGAAATCAACCCGATCCTTAACAGCATCAAGGACCTGTCAGAGCGCTCCGAAACTATTCG
>Ga0302347_1002782_pt1 | contig 16812 bp, 21 predicted proteins | sample PhyWR1_FD_202178 | JGI IMG/M metagenome (GOLD analysis project Ga0302347, IMG submission 202178) | Leaf surface microbial communities from wheat plants in UC Gill Tract Community Farm, Albany, California, United States - DLSL W.R1 (v2)... | ecosystem: Host-associated > Plants > Phyllosphere >...
GTAGCAGGAGTAGAGCCTATTATTGGAGCCTTCGTTGCCGGTTTAGCTTTAAATCCATTAATTCCGCATTCTTCAGCTTTGATGAACAGAATTGAGTTTATCGGGAACGCATTGTTTATTCCGTTTTTCCTGATTTCTGTTGGAATGCTGGTCGATGTAAGCGTTATTTTAAGCGGACCAACGGCTCTAATTGTGGCCGGAACTTTGAGCGTTGTTGCCATTTTTGGAAAATGGATTGCAGCATTTTTTACTCAAATTGTTTTTAAATATACCAAAACCGAAAGGCAACTTATCTTTGGGTTGAGCAGTGCGCACGCGGCGGCAACTCTGGCAGTAATTTTAGTTGGTTTTAAAGCTAAAATTCTGGACGAAAATATCTTAAACGGAACCATTATTTTAATTTTGATTACTTGCATTGTAGCTTCGTTTGCAACTGAAAAAGCAGCTAAGAAAATTGCTATTTGCGAAGAAGAAATCTCTCATGAAGATGCAGGAAAAGATCAGATTTTGGATGAACATATCCTGATTCCTTTAGCAAAAACATCTGCAACTTCGAGTTTATTAGATTTTGCACTTTTAATAAAAGATAAAAAATCATCTAATCCAGTTACTTTATTGACGATTGTACCGAATAACGATCAGGCCGAAAAAAATATTTTAAAGTATAAAAAAGCGGTTGATAAATTTGTAATTCAGGCTTCAGCTTCAGAAGTAAAAATAAATACAATTGCCAGAATCGACCATAATCCGGCGAGTGGAATTGCGAGAACGTCTAAAGAAATAATGTCGGATATTGTTATCGTTGGCTGGCCAAGAAAAACCGGATTTCTGGATAAAATTTTTGGAGAAAATGTAGATTCAATTATCAATAATATCGATAAAAGCTTGTTTATCTGTAGATTTCCGACCAATTTTATAGAAGAAAAAAGACTGGTATTTATTTGTCCGCCTTTTTCTGAAAGAGGAGTTGGGTTTCATCTTTTGTTACAAAAAGTGTCCAGATTATCTCAGGAATTAAGCATTCCGATTGTAATTTATGCCGATTATAAAACACATCAAACGATTCAGGGAATTGCCAATAATTTGCGTTTGAATGCTAAATTTGGTTTTAAAAGTGTTTTGGAATGGGATAATTTTGAAGCGATTTCAGACGAAATAAAACCAACAGATTTAATCGTTTCCAATTTATCCAGAAAAGGTTCTGTTTCCTATCAGTCTATTTTTGAAAGACTTCCTCAAAAATTCGAAAAATTCTTTCAGAACAATAATATCATTTTAGTTTATCCGCAAGACGATCGCAAAGAAAGTGCTATGGACGCCTACGAAGATTTTACAGCAACACCATTAACCAAAAGTTTAGAAGCCATCGAGCAGATTGGTAGAGGTTTGGGAAGTATTTTGAAAAAAGGATAATCACCATAATTTAATAAGTTTTAAGCAATATATCTATGAGAATAAAGTTACCTGTTATTATTTTACTTTTATTAAGCAATTTATGTATAGGGCAAAGTGTCTTGTACAAAAAATGGGATGTTTTTACTGTCAACGGTAAAAAAGGAATTAAAGATAAAAAAGGAACGATTGTACTGCCTGCCAAATATGATGATGTAGATTTTGGTTATGCTGATACTTTAGTTAGGGTTAAACTCAATGATAAAGTTGGTGTTTTAGATAAGTTTGCCAAAGAAATGACTCCAATAAAATATGATGGGACTTTTTGGTATACAGATAACTTGCTGCTTGTAAGTGCCGATGGAAAATGGGGATATTTAGATAAAACAGGAAAAGAGGTTATTCCGTTAATATATCAAAGAGGGGGCATGTTCTCTGAGAAATTGGCAAATGTAAAATTAGATGGGAGATATGGTTTTATAGATGTAAAAGGCAATATAATTATTGACTTTTTATATGATGACGCCACCGGATTTAATGATGGAATTGCAAAAGTTCGAAGTGATGGAAAATTTGCATTTGTAAATGTTCAGGGAAAAGAAATCACTGATTTTAAATATGATGCAGGCTATTTTATTAAAGATGGACTTATAAGAGTCAAAGCAGACAATAAATATGGTTTTATCAATAAAAATGGAGAAGAGGTGATACCAGTAAAATACAGTGATGCGAATGATTTTTCAGAAGGCTTAGCGGTTGTAGAATTAGACAAAAAGTATGGATATATAGATAAAAGCGGAAAAGAAATAGTTCCATTAACTTATGATCGTACTTATGCTTTTTCTTCTGGTTTGGGACCTGTACAACTTAACAAGAAATATGGTTTTGTAGATAAAACGGGAAAAATTGTTATCCCTATTAAATATGAAAGCGCATCAGGGTTTACCGATGGAAAAGCGATGGTAAGTCTTAATGGTAATTATTTTTCGATTGATGTAAAAGGAAATTGTGTGGGTAATGGCTGTAAATAGCGAAAAGGGAATACAGGTTTAAGATTTTTTGAAAAGCTAGAATAATAATTATTTGTAATTGAATAAATGACACTAAAATTTCCGTTAATCATTGTATTAACATTTTTAAGTTTTGCAGTTACTGCACAAAACAAAATGAAAAAAGTAGAAGAACTTATAGATAAAAAAGATCCGGGCTGGACAATTGTAGAAGACTGGATTAAAACTGCAAAAAACAAAGTTGAAGTTTTGCCTGTTGATGCCGCAAAAGCAAAAGATGTTTTGTACAAAACACAGGTAACAACACGTTCCTCAATGGGCGCGGTTGTGTTTATGACGGGCGGACTTTTGGTCGATGACGGCTGGATTAGAATTTTAGGTTCTGGAAATGCAAAATTCAATCGCACGCTTTCAGATTGGAATAAAGGAAAATCTTTTAACGAATTTGGCGAAACGCCTCCTTTTTTATTAATTGCCGATGATGCAATTGGCGGTTTCTATATTTTAAACGGCGGCGGATTAGGAGCTGATGTTGGAAAAGTCTATTATTTTTCTCCGGATAATCTTGAATATGAACCTCTTGATATTACCTATTCAGAGTTTTTAGGATTCTGTTTTAATAATGATCTTGATAAGTTTTATGAAGGAAACAGATGGAACGGCTGGAGAACTGAAGTCGCAAAACTAAAAGGAGACGAAGTGTATAATTTTTATCCTTTTTTATGGGCAGAAGGAAGTGACATCAATAAAAGTTCACGAAAAGTAATTCCCGTTCAGGAACAATATAGTTTGAATATTGATCTTAGAAAACAAATGGGTTTTGATAAATAATTTTTAAAACTAAGATTATGAATCACAAAATCAAATCAATACGGCCATTTATAGGTTCTAAAAATTTTGGAATTTCGAGAAGTTTTTATCAGGATTTAGGATTTGAAGAAATAGTTTTAGATTCTAAAATGTCTGTTTTTAAATCAGGTGAAACCGCTTTTTATCTACAAGATTATTACGATAAAAACTGGATTGATAATACCATGATTTTTATTGAAGTAGATGATGCTGATCGTTATTATAAAGAACTTGAAGCATTAAACTTAACTGAAAAATATGGAGTAAAACTAACTCCAACCCGTCATTTAGATTGGGGAAGCGAATGTTTCCTGCACGATCCGTCAGGAGTTTTATGGCATTTCGGGACGTTTAAATAATTTTTTTTTCGCCACAAATTACACGAATTTCCACAAATTATTCGATGTGATTAAAAATAAAAATTCGTGATAATTCGTGTAATTTGTGGTGAAGAAATCACAATTCGAAATCCTTCAAATGAATCGTGTTTTCTTCCCTCTGATACCAATCATTTAGAACAAATTCCAGTTTTTCAACTATAAATTCTCCAAAATCAAAATCACGAAATTCGTTGGTTTTTGCGATTAGTCTTTCAGTATTTTGCAATTCCTCTGTAAAGCGCATTACAGTTGCGTGTGCAGCAGAAATAGAATATCGACTGTCGATACTTTGTTCTAAAGTTGTTTTTCTAAAATTTTCGCGTAGTTTATCTCTTAAATTATTCAAATTTTCATCAGTTGGAAATCCCTGAATCATAATGGCAGAATCTGAAGCAGTTACGCCATGAAATTTGATTTTGATTTCGCCTGAATCTTCTAAACTTTTCTGGATGATTTTGACATAATCTTCAGCGTCAATTTTATCTAAACTAAAACCTTCATAACACGAAATAATAGATAAAACCGTAATATGAATATCAGAATTTGGATAATAATATTGATTTGGTTCTATCTTTTTTAAATCATCTAAAAAAGAGTGTATTTTTTCTTTTATTTTCTCGCTTGGGCGAATGAGAATCGTAGCGCCATAACGAGAATCTGAAGGATTATGAATATTCAAATCCAAACTATATTTTTGATTTAATATAGCTTCAGAAGAGGTTTTGTAAAGCTGATTATAATGTTCTTCTAAATTCATTATTAAATAAGTTTATTCAGCTTCAAAAATAGATTTTATGAGCTGTTGCAAATCGTTTTTGTTGTTTTCGCCACTTCCTTTCCATTTCCCAATAATAATTCCGTTTTTGTCAATTAAAACTTTATGTGGAATTCCGTTTACAAAATAATCAGTATCAATTTGGCTCTGATTTTCTAAAATAGAAATGTGTTTCCAGTTTTCTATTTTTTCTTTTGCAATGGCATTTTTCCAAAGATCTGATTTTTCATCTTTCGTGATACTAATAATTTCAAATCCTTGCGAATTATATTTTTGGTATAAATCTTTTACATAAGGCAGTTCTTCGCGGCAAGGAGTACACCAACTTGCCCAAAAATCTATAAGAATATATTTTTTTCCTTTAAAATCAGTAAGCGAAATGGTTTCATTATTAATATCTTTTAAAGTAAAATTAGGCGCAATACTGCCAACTTTACTTTGTTTAAAGTAGTTTAGTTTTTCTGCCATTTCTTTTCCTTTTTCGGAGTTCTTAATTTCCGGTGAAAAGTTTTGAAAAACATCAACAAAAGAGTCGTAAAAATTCATTCCTTCAAAACGATTGACATGCATTCGTATTAACTTTAATGCGGCTAATGAATTAGGGTATTTTTTAGCAAAAACAAAATCAAGTTTCAATTCGTTTATAGTATTGTCGTCTTTTGTATTTTCTAAAGTATCTAAGCGAAGTATTAACTTATTTTTGACAATAGAATCTTTTTCAGTTTCAATTTTTGAATAAACTTCTTTTTGCAATTTAACTATAGAATCCTGAATCTTTTTTGTTGGTTGGTGTAGTTCAATAATCATTTTCTCGATTTCGGCTTCTGTTTGTGCGTAAGAGAAATTGCTTATTAAGACAGAAAAAACAATAAAAAAGAAGTTTAGGATTTTCATAGGCAAAGGTTTTAGCTTATTAATTATTGTTACTTAGAATTATTTTAAAAACATAGATTTCATTGTCTATAAAGGGATTTTACTTATTTAAATAATCATAGTTAGTTTTGTGTTAGAAACTAGTTTCTTTTTTTCTCTTTATTATAGTATAAAAACCTATGTTTCTATGTGTATAAATAATTTTACTCAAAGAGTTATAATTAGCAAATTATTTCTTTTTCACTTTTTCCAGATTTTCTTTCACTCTGAATTTTACAATTCTCGTAATCAAATCATAGGGCATTTTTTCTTTTAAGGGAAATTGCACAGAACCTTTTCCCGATTTGTATTTCGAAAGTTCTTCTCTAAAAGATTCATGTCCGCTTGGTAAAGCATACAATCCGATATGATTTTTAAAAGCAGCAAAATAAACCACGATTCCGTTTTGTTCAAAAGCCGGCATCGAATAACTAATTTTTTCCTTCGCATCCGGAGCCGCTTTTTGAATCGTCATTCTCACTTTTTCCAGAATTTCCTGAACGTCATTCGGAAATCCTCCAATGTATTCGTCGATATTTTCAGGTTTTTTCGTTTCCATACTTTTTGTTTTTTTTGTTTCAAGTTTCAAGTTTCAAGTTTTCTAGTGCAACGTGCAACGTGAAACGTGAAACCTGAAACTAAATCTACGCAAGTCCTTTTGGGAATCTGTCCAAAACCAAATTCAATTGTAACTTATGTTCTAAAAAAGCTTTTGCACCAGCTAAAACTAACGTAAAACCTTCAGTAGAATTGCGAACCTGATCGATTATTTTATCGGTATCACCATGAAAACCAGAATTTGTGATACTCACAAAAGTTTCATTTTCGTTCAACGGACTAAAAACCCATTCGACTAAAGTAGCGTCTTCAGGATTTCCCCATTCAATGACAATTTTTTTATTTTCCTGTAAAACCAATGTTTTAACCGAAAGTGAAAAACCATACATTTCCCAAGTCCATTCTGTTTTTTGGTTTTCCTCCAATTTTCCGGAGCCTTTTGAGAACCAAAATTTACTGGTAATTTCCGGATTTACAAAAGCCTGAAAAACTTCTGAAACAGGTTTTCTAATCAGCATTTCGGCCTTTGCATATTTGTTATTTTCTGTTTTCATTTTTTTGAAGTTGTGTGTTAAGAGTTAAAGGTTATATGTTAAGTGTTAGAAGTGAATAGCTTGACGTAAATATAATTCTAATTTCTTACTTTTTTACATTTCATTCCTAACGTATAACCTTTAACTCTTTACACATAACTTATATTACTCACAACTTTTCCTTATCAATCCATTTTCCAACCGTTGGCGGAATATAGTTTCTCATTTTGTTTAATAAATCATCAATATTATCGCTCACCAATAGCATTTCCTGATTCACATCTTTCAATAAGCCTTTAGTAACCATAACTTTAAGGAGTTCGATTAGAGCATCATAAAAACCGTTGATATTTAAAATGGCGATTGGTTTTTTATGCAAACCCAATTGTGCCCAGGTCAGCATTTCAAAAAGTTCTTCAAGTGTTCCAAAACCTCCGGGAAGTGCAATTACACCATCACATAAATCATTCATTTTGGTTTTGCGTTCATGCATGCTTTCAACCAAAATTAATTCGGTCAAACCCTGATGTGCAATTTCTTTTGATCTTAAAAAATTAGGTAAAACTCCAATTACAGTTCCGTTTTCGCTCAAAGCGCCATCGGCTACAGCGCCCATCAAGCCTACATTTGCACCTCCGTAAACTAAACCAATGTTTTGTTTGGCCAAAGTTTTTCCGAGTAATTGGGCTTGTTCTTTATAAATTTCTTCGGTTCCAAAACTTGATCCGCAGAATACTGTTATGTTTTTCATTCTTTTTTTAGGTTATGTGTTATTGGTTAAAGGTTAAGGGTTAAGCGTTAGGAGTTAAGGGTTAAGGTAAGGGTTAATCGTTAGGCGTTAGGCGTTAGGATTTAAATAATACGAATCTAAAAAACATAACTTTTGCCCCATGACACATAACTCATAACTTAAAACTTAAAACTTCCAACCTTCAGTTCATATTCAAGATGTGGTATATTAAGGCCATTATTGGTTACAACCATGATATTTGTTTTTTCTGCTCCCAGTTTTAGGACGGCTTTTTGTGAACGGAAATTTTCTGCTGCAACATGAAAAATTACCTTATCAACGTGTTGAAAAGCATAATCTATCAATAGTTTTTTGCAGGATTTGTTATAAGGTCCGCCCCAGAACTTTTGTGCCATAAAAGTATATCCAATTGCAATGCTGGAGTTTTCAGGTTTATAGTCGTAATAACGTGTGGTTCCTATAATTTCATTTGTTTTTTTATCTAAAATTAAGAAAGCACCTTTTGAACTTATTCCTGTTTCAAAAAAGGCTTTAAAACCTTCTCTTGTACTCCTTTCTTTTGCAGGATGTTGGTCCCAAATTAAAGGATCTGAAGCAACTATAAACAATTCTTCAAAATGGTTTTCTTCTAATGGAATCAGTTTTATGATTTCATCTTCCAGAAAATCCGGTTGTAAGTTGAAATTTGATATCATGATTTTTTATTTTTTGGTTCGTTTTTTTTATTATTATCATCCTGAGCGAAGTCGAAGGAGCACACACGTAACTCGACAAAGATTGGCGATTTGCTTTGTCGAGTTTCTTACGTATCCTTCGACTTCGCTCAGGATGACAAACGACTTCGCTCAGGATGACAAACGATTTCACTCAGAATGAAAAAAACGCTTAAACCTGTTTCAATCCCTAAAATCAGTGAGCAATTGCAATCAAATCGTTTTAATCTGAACACAAGAAACATTTTCCATTTTGATTGTTTTTCCTGTTTTTTTAAGCAATCCCGTTTTCAGATTTCTTCTAAAAACAATAACGTTTCCGGTTAAAACATTCGAAGCAATTAAAAATTTTCCGCTTTCGTCAAGAGCAAAAATACGAGGATGTTTTCCTAAAGTCGATTGATAGCCAATATTTTTCAGTAACCCATTTTGGTCGATTTCAAAAATGGAAATATTATTTTCTTTTCCGCGATTTGTGGCGTACAGAAATTTTCCGTCAGGAGAAATATGAATATCAGAACTTTCAAAACCTTCTTTTATTTTATCAGGATGTGTTGCAATGCGCTGAATTTTATTTAAAACGCCGTTTTCATATTTATAAACACTTATTTGTCCGGCCATTTCTTCAATACAATAACCAAATTTTTGATTGGGATGAAAAGTAAAATGCCGCGGTCCGGCTTCTAAATCGGTTTTTGTGAAAGGATTTTGGGTTTCGATTAAAGGTTTCTTGTGATTTTCATCAAATGCATAACAGCGAATTTTGTCAGCGCCTAAATCCGGTAAAAATAAATAATCGAACTGAGGCGAAAATACTGCCGAATGTACATGAGATCTGTTTTGTCTTTCTTTATGTGTGCTTCCGTCTGTATATTGAAAATTCTGCGCAATAGAATCTATTTTTCCATTTTCTAAAAGCGGATAAACAGAAACACTTCCTTCTGTATAATTGGCATTTGCCAGCCATTTTCCGCTTTTATGAACGCTTACATAAACCGGATTTTCACCTCCGCTTCTTTGGCTATTCAAAAAAGGCAGTGTTTTATTTTCGGGACTAAATTCAAAACTGCTTACACTTCCTGCATTTGGTGTTTTAGTGTCGGTACAGGCATAAACATATTTTCCGTTTGGAGAAATGGTCAAATAAGACGGATTAATAATATTTTTAACCGATGCAAATTTTGTCAGTTTCCCGTTCAAAGTATCCAATTGAAAAACCTGAATCGCTTCTGCCGATTTATCTCGATTGTACGATCCCAAAAAGACATAAGTATTTTGAGCAAACAAGCTGAATGTTAGTAGAAATGCTATCGCTAAGAAGGTTTTCTTTTGTTTCATTTTTTTTTTGTTTGTTTTTGTTTGTTTTTGTTTGTTTTTGTTTCAGGTTTCAAGTTTTGTAGAGAATCTAAAAATCTGCAATTTCATGTAAAAGGCTTCGACTTCGCTCAGCCTGACAATTTTAGCACAACCTGAAACCTGAAACAAAAAATTATCTAACCCCTTTCCACCATTGTTTAAATTCCTGATTTTCGTTTTTAAGTGCTACAACTTCACCAATCATTGGTGTGATTAACGGAATTGGATTTTCGGATAAACTATTTAGTTCTGTAACTTTTATTAGTGGCTCATCCCAGGAATGAAGCGACAATGCAAATTTTGAAGAATGCACCGGAAAAACTCTTTTTGCTTTCAAATCTTTCATGGCTTTTATTACATCTTCAGGCAAATTGTGAATGTATTTCCATTTTTGGTTGTATTGACCATTATCAATTAAAGCAACATCAAAAGGACCGTATTTTTCGCCAATTTCGGCAAAATGAGAATCGTAACCGCTGTCGCCGCCTAAATACATTTTAAAATCTTTGGTTTCGAGAATAAAAGAAGTCCAAAGTGTATTGCAGCGTTTAAAACTTCTGCCAGAAAAATGTCTTGACGGAGCAGTGTGCAACGTAATATTTTGATCTAATTCGATTTTTTCAAACCAGTCTTTTTCGATAATATTTTCGGTTGCAAAACCCCAAAACTCAAAATGTGAACCAACGCCAAGTGCTGTAATTACTTGTTTTACTTTTGGTTTTAATTTTAAAATAGTTTCATAATCCAAATGATCATAATGATCGTGTGTAATCAGCAAATAATCAATTTCCGGAATGTCGTCTGCAGAATAAATATCTGTTCCTTTAAACGATTTTGTAGTTCCGGGAATAGGAGAGGCGTTACCGCTAAAAACGGGATCAATTATAAAACGCTTTCCGTTTAATTGAATGTAATAAGAAGAATGCCCAAACCAAACCAAAATATCCTGATCACGAGGAACTTCGTGCAAATTGGTTTTATGAGACGGAATCAAATCTGTGGGGATTTTTCTTTCTACTTTTTTGAAGAAAAATTCAATTAAAACTCCCATAAAAGTGGCGCCTTCTGCAAGATCCGGAGTAAAATTCTGGTTTTCGAATTTTCCGTTTTTATATTGAGGCGATTTTTCGATTAAAGCCAATCTTTTGCCGGAAGGCTTTTTTCCAAATTTTGGATGTTGAAGAAAACTATAAACGATAAGAACTATTAGTAATAATAGAATTAAGAATGTGATCATTTTTATTTTAGTGTAAAAAAATTGATGAGAATGCTTTAATATAAAATCTTGCTAAAAAATTTGAAAACAAATACTACTGCTACAATAATTGTGATCATTAAACCTAAATATAATCTAACATTTGGAAGATTATTATAAGTCTCTATTTCTGTAAAGTATTTATAAACTTTTTTGCGATAGTAAAAGCTGAGTATAAAAACTATAATTATAACTAAGACTGATATAGATTCTAATACAAAATTATCTATTTGATTTTGTGAACTATTTGAAAAGTTTACAGCCAAGAGTTTATTCATGTATTTAAATTAATTAGGATATAAATTTTGAGTGTATTCAATCGAAAGCAGGATAATTTTTTTTAAGATTTCGAGATCAATATCAGCTAATTTTTTGATGTAAATGCATGCTTTAGAAGAAGTATGTTTTCCGAGTTGCGATAAAAACTCCTCTCTGTTTTCTTCGGGTAAATAGAAATAAACCGTTGTGGCCGCTTTTCTTGGTGAGAAACCAGCCAAAGGTGCATCGCCTTCGTGTCCGCTGGCATATTTATAATGATAACTTCCAAAACCAATAATACTTGGTCCCCACATTTTGGGTTCAAAACCTGTGATTTCCTGTATTATTTTTAGAAGTTCAAACGCATCTTTTCTTTTTGCTTCATCCGGAACGGCATTGATAAAATCAACAACGCTACTTTCGGTTTCATTTGTTTTATTTTTAGCCATTTTAATTCGCTTTTATTTTAATAAATCACTTTTCAAAAGAATGTTTTTGATCTTAAATTCAGATGCATAAAATAAGTTAGCATCATCATTCATTTGATTTTCCAAAACAATCAAACTAATGTCGCTTTCCGGAAAGTACAAATTTACAGAAGAAAATCCATCGCCTAAGCCTGTATGACCAAGATATTTATGATTTTCTTTTTCGACAATTCTAATTCCGTATCCGTAACCTTCTTCTTCTTTTCCAAAAAGATTGTGCTGATTTTTAACGGTATAGGAAAGCATTGATTTATAGGTTTCCGGTTTTAGAATTTTTCCTTTATGCAGATTGTTGTTCCAGATTGCCAAATCCGATGCAATTGTAATAATACCGTCTGCACCTAAATTGTCTGAATTAATTTGAGTTGTAGGAACTGGTTCCAGAACATTTTTTACATTATTATATCCAGTTGCTAAGTTTTGAGCTTTATCTTTTGAATAACAAAAAGTATGGTTCATTTTCAATTTCTTAAAAAGTGTTTCAGCAACTTCAGTATAACTTTTTTTGGTTGTGAATTCTACAATTTTTCCCAATAAACTAAAATTCAGATTCCCGTATTTAAATTGAGTTCCCGATTTAAAAAGCAATGGTTTTTGCAAATCGACAATTCCGTGTGTATGATTTAAAAGTTGATGAACCGTTACAGAATCTGCCCAACTTTGCGTCAACTCCGGTAAATATTTTTTGATTGGAGAATTTAAATCGACTTTGCCTTTTTCTACTTCCAATAAAATCAAAACCGCAGCAATTTGTTTGCTGTTTGACATGATTTCAAATTGAGTGTCCGTTTTTAAAGGTTTTTTGGTTTCAAAGTTGGCAAAACCTTTTACGTTAGAATACAATGTTTTTCCGTTTTTAGAAATCACAACAACGCCGTTAAAAACGGGAGAAGTACTATTTTGAACAATACTATCAATTTTGGCGGTGTAATCGTCTTTTTTTTGAGCAAAAGAATTGCAGTTTGACAATGAAAAAGTTAAAAGTAATAAAGCGGAAATTTTGCAAAAAGGGTTCATTTAGAGATTTGTTTCAGATTTTTTTTGTTTCAGGTTTCAAGTTTCAGGTTTTGCCCATATTGTCAGGCTGAGCGAAGTCGAAGCCTTTTACGTGACATTGCACATGTTTAGGTTTCAGGTTTTGCTTTGTGAACTTTATTTATACGGTTTTATAAGTAAAAAAACATTGCGCACTTTGCGTTAAATCAAAAATTTAAAACATTCCGTTCTCGTTGATACTATCTTTTGGAACAGGTTGTCCTAAATCCCAAAGTTCTATTATTTTATCGTTTTCAAATTTTAGAATATGAACAACCGCAAAGCCTATATCTTCAGAATTTTGTTTTAAATGAGAATGCACAGCAACGGTATTTTGATCTTCTAAAATATGATGAATTGTAAATATTTTGTTAGGATTTTTTCTTGTCGATTCTTCCATCGCCAGCATTAAAGTTTCGGCATCACCTTTAAAATAAGCATTGTGATGCTTGAAATTTTCAGCGACGTAAAGCTTAAATCCTTCGTGCGAATGACCACTTGCGGCAAGTTTCAGGAAGTTTTCGGCAATTTCTTTCTTAGTCATAATTTAAAGCATTAAAAAGCAAACTAAGTTATGAAATTTAGAAGCACATTTGGGAAGAAAAATTACAAGTTTTCGGCTTTTATTTCAGTTAAATCTATACCTATTTTTTCGAATTCCTTTTCGCCCAAATCTGTAATGTAGAAATGTTTATCAGTTGGGTTTTTCTTAGCAATCCAGCCTTTTTCTGCAAAAGTTACGGCAAGCAACTGGCCTAATTTTCCGCCTATATGTTCGTAGCACATCTTGGCTGGTTTCTGTTTAGATAATTTATCGCTCATTTTTTCAGGGTTTACCTTTTTTACAAGTCACTTTTAAAGCCAGATAAGCCATTGGAATATAAGCAAAAACCAAATCTACAACTGTAAACCAACTTGGAGAAGGCAATGAACAAACGCTTACAATTCCGCCCAGTAAAAAGAAAGCACCAATTACCAATGCGAGTTTCTTTTTATGATTAACAGCAATTAAAGCCGTTGTTGCAGCACCGGCAAAAGTTCCGATGGCGTGTGCCAGAAATGGAAACAGAAAGTGTTTTGCTTCAAACAAATGCATTGTTTTTTGCAAACCTTCCATTGTAGTGTTGTCTACACCATTTGGCGGCGGAATAATAGAACCACTTATTAAAATTATACTCATATTGACAATACTTCCAACAATAATTCCGGCTATTACGGCCAGCGTATTTCTTAAAATAGGGTTCATAGAATAAAAGGCTTTAGTTGCTCTAAATTTATAAAAAAATTGAAAGCAAATAAACCAAAATTGTATTGTTTTTATTTTAGTTAAAAGATTGGCGAAATTCTAAAGGCGAAACATTTGTTTTGGTTTTGAATAACTTACTAAAAGATTGTTGATGTTCAAAACCCAGTTCAAAAGCGATTTCGCTAATTGACAAATTAGTTGTCGAAAGTTTTTCTTTGGCTTTTTCTATCAGTTTATTATGAATGTGCTGCTGCGTACTTTGTCCAGTGTGAAGTTTTAATAATCCGCTGAGATAATTGGGAGAAACATTTAGATTTTCAGCAATATAATTTACGGTCGGCAATCCTTTATTTATCAAGTGATTATCGTTGAAATAATCTTCCAGTAATTTCTCTAAACGAGCCAGAATCTGATGATTGCTTATTTTTCTGGTAATAAACTGGCGGTTGTAAAATCTTTCGGCATACGTAAGAAACAATTCAATTTGGGCAATAATAACGTCCTGACTGAATTTGTCAATATTTGACTGATATTCTTTTTGAATGTTTTTGATAATGTCAATAAGCATATTTTCTTCTTTATCAGAAAGGTGAAGAGCTTCATTTACAGCATATCCAAAATATTCGTATTGTTTTATCTTTTGCGCAAGCGAAGTATTCCACAAAAAATCAGGATGGATCAATAATGACCATCCTGTATGTTGCATTTCGGCATTGCCTTCTATAGAAAAAACCTGTCCCGGAGAAAGAAAAATTAAAACACCTTCTTTAAAATCGTATTCCTGCTGGCCGTAACGCATTTTTGCATTGGCATTTCTTTTTAATGCAATAGAATAAAAATCAAGCATTAAGCTTTTCGGTTCTTCTTTATTAAGATATTTAAGATCTTCAAAATTATAAACGCTCACTAAAGGATGTTCCGGTTTTGGCAAATCCCGAAACTGATGAAATTCGCTTATAGTTTTAAATCGGAGAGGTTGCTGATTTGCCATAGTCCAAGTTACTTATTTTTGATTATAAATTGAAGCAAATTCTTTGGCATAATTTGCCAGTTTTGTTTTTCCTAATACCGAAGGCCTGTTTTTGTAATAATCTTCGCCCAGTAAACCGTTGTAAAGCGCAGCATACATTTCGACTAAACCTTGTGCAATTTTAGGTTGCATTCCAACAGTAATTAATCCGTTTAAGACTTCTTCATCGCTAATAAAATTCCATTTTAAATCTGGTTTTCCAATAGCTTCGCCCAGAATTTGAGCCGTTTCATGTCCGGTAAGTTCTTCACTTGCTACATAACGTACTTTTTTTCCGTCATGCGGAGTTTCTATTTCCTCAGCAATTGCGTGTGCAATATCATTTGGAGAAACCCAAGGAATTATTTCGTCAGCGCCATAATTTGCAGCAATAAATCCCTGATTTTTGATTGCCGGAATATAAGCGAGCAAATTGTAGTAGAAAGAAGTGGGACGCATAAACGTAATCGAAACATCAGTAAGTTGGTTTAAAACGGCTTCGATTTCGTTATAACGCTGAATAATTCCTGATTTTTCTTTTAAATGTGCTCCAATGCTGCTCAAAAATACGACACGTTTTGCACCTGATTTTTTTATAGCTTCGGCATAATTGTTACCAATTTTACGTGTAAAAGCATCCAAATCAAGATTCGGGTCAAAATAATTGGCACGCGGAATCATGCAATAAACAACATCTGCGCCTTTAAAAGTTTCGGTTAAAAAAGTGACGTCTTCGACAGAACCAATTGCTGCCGATGCGCCTAAGTTTTCAATTTCTGATTGTCTTTCGTTACTGCTCGTAATCACGGTTACAGCATGTTTTTTTTGTACCAAAGTTGTTGCCAGTGGTTTGCTAATATTTCCTAAAGAACCTGTAATTATAATTTTCATAATTTCTATTTGTTTTGATTCTACAAAGTTGCGCAGTATCAAACGAATAGCTTTAGCCAAATCTATTATTGTTGTAGCTTAAAAAAGGTTCTGAGATTATGAGGTTCTAAGATGCTAAGTTTTTTTATTTTTTTGATAACTTTTTTTCGTTTTCTGTTTGTGGTTTTCCGGTGGCGTTGGGTTCTCCTTTTCCGGTTTCGATTAATTTTTTTAGACTATTTTGAATGTAGTTTGTCCATGCGCCCTGGCAGATTTCGAAACATTCGTATTTTGAATTTAGACCGAAATGTGTAAAACGAAGTTCAGTTTTTCCTTCTTTTTCAATGATTTCAAAAGTTGGTTTTGTTCCGGTCCATTCGGTTTTGTCCTGGGTGAAATTAAAGTAGTTTTCTTCAACAAACCAAACAATTTTCTGATTCGGAATCACTTCGATCAGTTTTATTTTGCAGCGATGAATATCTTCATAATGATAATCAAATTCATCATTTTGTTTAGCCGAATTTCCTTCAATTTCTTCTGACCACCAACCGCGAACATTTGTAATTGCTTCAAAAACTTGTTGTGGTGACTGATCGACAATTATAGTTGTGGTGAAATCTATTGCACTCATTTTGATGATTTTTAAATTTAAATCAAATTTATTCTTTAAAAATCAATAAGTTAGGTTTTTAAAAGACAATTAAAAGGGTGATTTCGGACAAGTTTTGGATTTTAGTAAAACTTTAATTTTTTTGCCACGAATTACACTAATTTCAACGAATTATATTTTTTGTTTAATGCTTAATCACAGATATAAAATTAATCCAATTAATCTTTTTAATCTGTGGCAAAAAAAATCATAAATATATCTGTCAAAGTTTAAATTCGTGGAAATTAGTGTAATTCGTGGCAAAATTTAGAATTTGGATTGTTGGAAGTTTATTTACTTTTTCGGAATATTCCAATCAATAAATTAATAATGTAAATAGGAATTCCGATACAGATAATTAGCAGAAATTCTGAAGCTATAATTACATTTACCCTATAAAGATCGCTAGGAAAAGGGTCGTGTTTATCTTCTGGAAATAATCTGATATACAGCATGAGAAGCCAGTAAAACACAAAACCTCCAATTACAATTAGGCTGTGAATTAGGGTTAAAGATTTGACAAGTTGTTTTTTTAAAACTTTTTGAACAAGCCAGTAACCAAGCCCCATTAAAAAGAAAAGAAGTGAGAACACAACGGCAACATGAAAATGAGCAATTATAAAATAAGTATCATGAATATTAATGTCTAAAGTGCTTTCGGGATTACTTATTCCGATTACTAAAATAATTAAAGCAGTAATCCAGAATAGGTGATAAACTTTTACTTTTTGAAGATTCATATTTTTATTTTGATCAAATTTAAAATGTTATTA
>Ga0302347_1002786_pt1 | contig 16790 bp, 26 predicted proteins | sample PhyWR1_FD_202178 | JGI IMG/M metagenome (GOLD analysis project Ga0302347, IMG submission 202178) | Leaf surface microbial communities from wheat plants in UC Gill Tract Community Farm, Albany, California, United States - DLSL W.R1 (v2)... | ecosystem: Host-associated > Plants > Phyllosphere >...
TTCTGGAGAAACCAAATCCTTGATCAGCTCCCATGACGCATCAGAAAGTTCGTAACGCCTTGCCATACGGGCCTCCAACCGGTCATGGCGGCAATTTTAGCCACAACGACTTTTCGTACAAAACCTAGCATATGGAGATAGCGGCCAAACAAGAAGAATGGAAACAATTTTTTTGAAGTTGCTGGTTATTCTATTGATAGAGTAGACCTGGAAAATAAGTGGCGCGTAACTGCCAGCATGAAGTATAAAGCTATCCTGCTATTGCTGGAAACAATTTTTAGGTGGCGTGCTTCCTGAATACGTAAGAAAATACCCTGTAAAATATCCGACAGGAAAAGTTAATCGATAAGATCATTAAATTAGACAAAGTAGGTGATTATACTCTAGATAACTTAAGCGATGCCATCTATTGGATTGTACTCGGATCCACGCAGAACTGCATGGAGTTGCTTTAACTAAATTTTATTTTCCGCCAAAAAGTAGTCGATCTAGAGTTATTATATACCTAGAAAATTTATGTCGTGTAGTTAGAACGCAGATGGTTATCGGGCGGGAACTGTAAGTTCATGGAACGTATATTTTTGGCTGGCGCTGCTGTTTTATCAAAAACCGCTTATCAAGCGGATCTATTAGATATCTATAAAGCTCATGACGAATAAGCAAAGCGCTATAAGACTAGAGTTTTACGGAATGTGGGTAAATACATAATGTTCAAAGCCCTCTCATTTTTCAAGCAATCTGATTGCCTCCTTGGAGAAAATTGATGAGGGCATGCTAAAAGGGGCTTTAAACAAACACACCAAAGTTATAAAAGGTAGCTCATGTTTTATTTTGCATCTATAAGCCTGAAAGGTGCTACGAATATTTCCCAGACGCGTGGTATTGAAGTTCTTGCATATACCCTTGAAAAATTGCTCCTACAATGCCATTGTAACGACAAATGTCTTTACAGGAGCCAGCGAAATGGCCTCAATCAATGTTCGTGTAGACGATGACCTTAAAAACCGCGCCTATCGCGAATTGGAACGCTTGGGTGTTACGCCGTCTGAACTCATGCGCCAAGCCCTACAGTACGTTGCTGAGCGCGGTCAGCTCCCATTCCGACCTGTACTCATGACAGAAGAGGATGAAACCCTCATAAACACCGTACGCGAGCGATTGGCTTCACCACAGCGCGTTAAGGTGTCGTTGGATGACCTATAGCCTTGAATTTGACCAACGTGCACTGAAGGAATGGCAAAAACTGGGAGATACCACGGCGTTTTTCAAGGTAGTTGTCGCGTCAACCGTCCAGCTATGCCGCTCTTTTCTCGTCTTGGTGCTCCCGATCCGGATTCAGCAGCACCGTTCCCATTGGCTCCCAGTTTCGCGTCTGGCCTGACCAGCGTTCCGGGCTCGTTCGTACAGCTCATGCCGTCGGGCCAGGATCTGCTGATCCAACCCGCGATGGCACTCTGACGGCGTGACGAAGCGGATCCGGCTATGTCGGTGTTCGTTGTTATAGCAACGCATAAAATCCCTCACCCAGATCCGCGCGGCATCCAGACTGGCGAAGCCTGTCTGCGGCCATTGTGGGCAATATTTCAGTGTCCTAAACAGCGACTCCGAGTAGGGATTGTCATTGCTCACTCGCGGTCGACCACGCGACGCAGTAATGCCCAGCTCGTACATCTTGCTTAACAACGTCACCGATTTCATCGGCGCGCCATTGTCTGAGTGCAACACCAACGGCTCGTGCAAACACTGCTCACCGATCACGCTGCGTTGCAGCAAGGCCGCCGCTTTTTCGCCGCTTTCCTCCTCGTAAACCTCCCAGCCCACCGCTTTGCGGCTGTAAATGTCTTCGATCAAATACAGGTAGTAGAACTTGCCGCGTATCGGCGATGGCAGATACGCGATGTCCCACGACCACACCTGATTAGGCCCTTGGGCTGCATGCGTTGTCGGTACTGCGTAACGCCGAGGTCGCTGGCTACGACCGCGATGCTGTTGCTGACCCGCCGCTCGCAAGACGCGATAAAACGTCGCCTCCGACGCCAGATAGCGCCCCTCGTCAGCCAGGCGCGGTACGATCTGGCTTGGCGGCAGATGGGCATACGCAGGGTTGTTACACAGCGTCACGATGGCTTGCCGTTCAATCTCACTCAAGGCGTTGCGCGGCGTAGGCCGCGCGGTGGTCGTACGGGCATCGGCTTGAAGCTCGCGCGTCCCCATCCATCGCTGCAAGGTTCTGAGCGAGAGCCCCACTTCCTGGCACGCCCTGACTTTTCGAGCCCCGGCCAAGATGGCTTCGATCAACCAGGCCACCAGCAATTGCCGTTCCGGCAAAGAGGTCAACTGTCCTCGTTGTCGAGCCCCCAGTAATCGTTGAGCTTTTTTCGCAGCACCAACAACGCGGCGGTCTCGGCCAGCGCCTTGTCTTTGCGGCGCAGTTCACGCTCAAGTTCCTGGATGCGCTTCTTGTCTTTTCGCGTTTGTTCGCGATCGTCTTTTTGCTGGGCCTTTTCAGACTTCTGACCACTGATAAACGACTGTCGCCAAGTGGCGATCTGCTCGGAATAAAGGCCTTTGCGTCGGCAATACTCGCCCAAGTCGATTTCTGACAAACCGGCGGCTTCAAGGACCACGGCAAACTTGGTTTCGGCTGTCCTAGTTCTCTGATGGTTGCTTGGATTCGGACACTACATTCCCTTCGGATCTGGCTTGTCTGCGCCAGTTGGACAACGACATTTCGCTGATTCCTTCCCGCCGGGAAACTTCGACGATCGTCAGACTCAGCGGTGGAAGCAGCATCTTGAGTAATGCGGCTTTACGTTCAGGTGAATAGTACGGCACGAGTAGTCTCTTTCCGCCCCCGATATGCTTTTTTCAGGAAAAATCGGAGAGGCGACAACTATCCTGACACCGGGGGACCATCCGGCAGCAATTCAAGAAAAAGCTGGCTGAAATCCTGGAGAGTCCCCGCATCGAAGCTAACCGCTTACGCGAGCTATCCGATTGCTACAAAGTAAAGCTGCGTAGCGCGGGCTTTCGCCTGATCTATCAGGTAATAGATCAAGAGGTTGTGGTGTTCGTGGTCGCGATTGATAAGCGAGAGAATGACGCCGCTTACCGTAAAGCAACAGAGCGGCTCAAATAACTAAATGTTTATTATAAAAGGATTTATTGCCTGTTATTGCCAAGAGTGCGTTACGGGTTTATTTGGTTTCGATTGATTTACTTCAACTTTACGGTTGCGCGATTGATGTTACGCTTGCGCCGGAGAAAGTTTTCATTGTCAACAATACAGGCATGGGCGCGGACGATGGAATAAGAGTTCTAAAGTTTAATCACTCCATATGCGAGATAAATAAAGATATGGCTATGGCAGCTATAGCTCAAATTTCCGAGTCATGCATTGCAAAAAAACATCCAACATGCAGCCGTTGGTATCAAGAAAACCTAGATGGTATGCATAATGAATATTGCCAAACCCGCATATGACGCTGATATGAAGGTAAAAGCTGACATGAAGAAGGCTGATTCCTCTCGCGCACAGCATACCGTACAATCAAAAAAAGAACACATGCACTAAATCGAATTTCAATATTAGCAATCACCATAAGGTGGCTCGGAAAAAGAGGAGCTGTTGCTGAGAGCGAAAAAACAAGTGAGGCGTGTAATAAAGTTTTCGACAAATATGCAGAAACATATGTTTCAAGTAATTAGCCGCAACGAGTATAGGAGAATTAGCAATTAAAAATTGAGTTGCATGGCTATTTTAAGCAGGGATACGAGGTGTATCCAATAGTTCTGAAGTCTGACAGTCAGTCAGGTCGGTATGTAGCAAATCCTCTATAGACTTTTTATTCCTAAAAACTGGTGCTGGTTCAGTGATCCGCCTGACGCCCGGTTGGGGTGTAGCTCAACCTGACGACACGCTTGACGACTAGCTATTATTCATTATGATTAGGTTTAAGTCGGATTGCTGAATAACAGCACAGAACGAATCGCCAAGGACAGACCAATGAACAGCTCCAGTCCATTGATTACCCAAGATGCCGACCATTGCGAATCAGCATGGGAGCGCGCTGCAACTATCAGAAGGAAGAACGGCCAATCCGCCAAGTGCGCAAGATTGTGGTCAAGGGCTCGGTTCGCTCGCCATCGGCGCACCTTGTTGTGGCTGGGAGAGCCAGGAGGCCATTCGTAACATCAACATTGGGGGCGACAAGCTGGTCATCAAGCAGGAAGGCATTTCCATCAGCGGGACCGGGGGCAGTATTCACGGTTCTGGTTCCGGCAACATTTTTGTTGCTGGAACGATCAATGTCGGTGGACGCCAAGGTGGCGTCACGATGCAATTCAAGAGCCGCTGCATTGTTGGAATCGCACTGCCTGAAGCACCAAGTATCCGTATCACGGGCAGTGGCGATGTAACCTTGTATGACCTTCAACAGGCTGTGCTCGATCTCGGTGTCCAGGGGTCGGGTGACATCACGGCCTTTGGCCGAGTGGATCTTCTGGACGCCGAGGTGGCCGGTTCGGGCGATCTGGATGCCAGTGAGCTGGTGGCTACGTCCGCCAAACTGTCGGTGGCCGGCTCCGGCGACATCGACGCTTATGTCAGTGACTTCGTGAAGGCTCGCGTGGCGGGTTCTGGCGACATCGTGATCCGTGGTAACCCACCGATTCGCGATCATTCCGTTGCCGGCTCAGGCGACATCAAGTTCAAGAAGAAGTAACGCTCCATGAAGAATGACCAAGAACAAACCGAGCTGTTGCAGCAGATCAACAAGCTGCTGGTGGCAGTGGATTCGATGCAAACCTGCCTCGAAGCGCCCGAGGCCACGAACGCCGATGGCAGCTTTGACATTGCCCGCACCAACTTGCGCATCACAGCCAACGAGGCCGCGCAGGTTGTCGAACGCCAGCGAGGCGCGCAGGAGCTGCGTCAAAAGTCTCGCCAAAAGGTGACGCTGGCCACGTCGTTGCTTGCCGGCGCTGAAGCGTCGGAATGGCAGGCCAACAAGCTCAAAACTATTGGTGATGACGCCGGTGCACGCCAGTCCAGCGAACATGGCGTTACTCTGCACCGGATGGTATCGGAAGCGGCTGTTACTGAACGCCGGCAGAGCATCCACCTTGTACCGACCATTGATCAGGAGTAACCCCATCATGGCAACTACCGCGAAAACCCGATCCGTCACGGCTCACGTGCCTGTGCAACTGGCCGAAAAGGTCGATTTGATGGCTGAGCGCCTGGAGCGTTCCAAGAACTGGATCGTCAAGCAGGCTCTGTCCGCCTGGATAGACCAGGAAGAAGAACGTAGTCGTCTGACCCGTGAGGCCTTGGCCGATGTGGATGCTGGTCGCGTGATTGATCACCAAGCTGTTCAGGCCTGGGCTGATAGCCTCAGCACCGACACTCCGTTGCCGGTACCGCGCTGATGGAGTTGAAGTGGACAAGCAAGGCGCTTTCCGACATTGCTCGACTGTACGAGTTTCTTGCGTCAGTGAATCAGCCAGCCGCCGCACGAACAGTGCCACAACTCACAGCCGCGCCTTCCACGCTGCTGGCCAACCCGCGCATTGGCGAACGCCTGGAAGAGTTCGAACCACGGGATGTGCGCCGAATTCAGATCGGCCATTACGAGATGCGCTACGAGATAGTAGATTCCACTATCTCCCTGCTGCGCCTGTGGTACACCCGAGAGGATCGGTAGCGGGATGACTCGACGAAAACGTTTCTAAAACAATTATCTACAGTGCCAATGTCCTAAATTTCCTTTATCTCGGCATAACCGCTTGTCGCTCAGTCATACCCAGCACGCGCATCGGTGATTGCAGTGCGTCGGCTTTGCGCTCAGCCGAGCAGTCGGCGTGCTGCACCAGTGTCTCACATAAGCCTTAGTCTGCATTGACCAGGGCGCGCAGCAAGCCCGTGCACAAAAGAACTTCATCGTCGTAATCGTCCTGCAACCGCTGATACTGCGCTTTCAACTCGGTAAAACTCGCTTCAAGCTGTTCGGAGGGGTTCTCGATATCGGCCATGTCGGGGGATTCCTTTCAGTGTTACTCGTGTTGCGAATACATTGACCGATTCGGTATAGGCCACAGCCGGTTGGTCCTCGGGCGCCAGGCGGATGGAGGTGGGTGAACTCTGAATCTGGCCCGCCGCTAGAGTCTGAAACCTTAGCGTACGATTTTTTCCGAATTCTGTAGGTGTAGCGGCTTGCAATCGAAAACAGCCGTGCTCGCAATCAGCGCAATTTTCGGCTCAGATTAACTGCGACTGACGGAGCCGTCTGGCTCAGATTAATTGCGAGCGAGCTTGCATTCAGCCGCATCGGCTTGCATTCCATCGTCTCCGGCTCACATTAACTGCAACTGACCAGTTTGAGGTTGTAAGCCGGAACCGCCGAAATTTCTGTCAGCCAATCAACATGGCTTGTCTCGTGCTTGGTCGATGCGTGCCTGCATCGCCTGCATGACTTCTTCATGGGTATACGACTTGGCGTTGGGGTCGTCGGCCTCACGGAGAGCTTCCTCGATCTCGCGGGTCATCCGCTCATATTCTTCTGGCCACTGCACTTGCTCCATGCGCAGCGACGCCTGCCCCAGTAGCTGCTGTAAGCCAAATAGGCGCATGTCGTTGGTCGCGATGAGATGCTCTCGAATCCGCTCCTGGATCACCTCGCAGGCCCGATGCGCCTCCGGAGTTGCCGTACCTTCGTAGTCGGCTGGGATTTTGCTTCCTCGGCGATCCGCACCCAAGCGCTGGCCAACGCCTCGATGGTGGAGAGGTTCACTTGCTCATCCACTTGCGCAACAGCCGCTTTTTCAGGGAAGCGCGCTCTTGCGGATTGCACCCCTTGCGACTGGCAATGCGCTCTGCCGTGGCGGCCTGGCACTTGATGGCCCAGTAGGAGCGGCCATCCTTTCCCATCGACCAGACGTTGCTGACCTGGTTTTCCAGCAGAGGTAGATAGGCACTTAGAGCTTCCGGCGACGCGGCGGCCAGCGCGGTGCGCTCGTGGGTTCGCCAGCGCTGATGCCAGAGCTTCTTGTCCTCCCGCTCGCTACGGCAGGTTGTGTGCCCCACGATGGGCGTTTTGCGGCGGCTGCGGCTCATGATGTGGTTGTCTCCGAGAACATTCAGGATAGGCTTTCTGGATAGAGCACCGTCAACCGAGACAGAGTTTCTTGCACCTGTTCCAGCGAGGTCATCAGGTCGTGAACCTGGTCTTCCAGATCGACGGCGAACTCGAACAGATCGGCTACTTGCTGCGCGATCCTTCGTTGAACACGGCCATTGCCAGTTGATGTAACTTCAACAGATCAGTGCGCAGTTGCGGCGGCCCGCCGTCCTCGCTGTCATTCAAGTCCTCGCGCAGCACGTCCACGGCATCGACTGCACGCAATAGCGCGCTGGTATCAAAACTTTCTGGAACGAGTTCGTCCCATTCGTCGTCGGTGATGCTGATTGTCATGCTGCGATCCTTTCGTTGTTCTGGGCATCGCCCGGAGGTTACAGGCCAAGCTCGCTATGCGACCCAAGGCGCACGAGTTGCAACACGGCATCATCCGGTTTGCGATAAATCAGTACCAGGTCGGGCTTGATGTGGCAGTCCCGGTGATCTTTCCAGTCGCCGGTGAGTGCATGGTCGCGGTGCTTCTCGGCCAGCGATTGGTCATTCGCCAGGGCTGTGATGACGGCAACGAAATCACTCGCCAGTGTCTGACGATGCGGGCCTTTGGCTTCGCGCTTGTAGTCGCGTTTGAACCGGCCGGTCTGTTCAATCGTCCGCATTCAGGTCCGCCATCAAGTCCTCGACGGTAGCAAACGACTTCAAGCCGCCATGGCGGGCTTCCTTCATCGCCTCAATGGTGGTGGCGTTCGGTACCAGCGGCTCGAAAGGCAAGGCTTTCTCGCGAGCGACTCGGGTCAACATGATGCGGAAGGCGTCGGACACGGTTAGCCCCATCGCTGCGAGTACGACGGTTGCCTCTTCCTTTATGTGCACGTCAATACGGGCACGGACTACAGCATTTGCGGACATAGGTAGATCCTCCGGTTTTGTGAGCCACATTGTAGCCCAATAAAGGTGTCTATCAAACGTAGGTTTGTTGGACATCCAGGTTGAGATGAGGTCGCCCGCTCTGGACGCCGCATTATCTGCATCCAGTAACAGCTTCCAATTTTCAATATCCGACTACACTGAATTTTCATTGAGTATCTGGACGAAACCATGCTGATTGGATATGCCCGCGTTTCAACCGACGACCAACTCCTCGATCTGCAACGCGATGCGCTGACGAAAGTCGGTTGCGAGCGCCTGTTCGAGGATACCGCCAGCGGCGCCAAGGCCGAGCGGGTCGGGCTGACTGCCTTGCTGACCACGCTTCGCCGTGGCGACACCGTGGTGATTTGGCGCCTGGATCGCCTCGGCCGCTCGCTGAAGGATTTGATCCGGCTGGTCGAGCAATTGGACGCCGCCGGCGTCGGCTTACGCAGCTTGCAGGAGAATATCGACACTGCCTCGATTGGTGGCCGCCTGGTGTTTCATCTATTCGGTGCCTTGGCCGAATTCGAGCGCAACTTGATTCGTGAGCGCACCCAAGCGGGGTTGTCAGCAGCACGAGCGCGCGGGCGCAAGGGCGGGCGTAAGAAACGGCTCGACCCCGCCAAGCAAGAACTGGCATTGAGCCTCTACCACGAGCGAAAACACACCGTGGCAGAGATCTGCCGCCTGATGGGCATCGGTCGTTCGACCCTCTACAACTATCTGACCGAGGCCGAGCGCAATGCCCAGCGGGCGGCATAGCGCCATCTCTGACGATTCGCTGACGCAGTTGCGGCAGCGGCTTGACCGTTTGCCGAAGAAAAGCCCGGAGCGAGCTACCCAGGTGGCTGCGATAGCGGAGTTATACGGCGTGTCTCCCAGCACCGTGTACCGGGCGTTGAACCTTATCCATAAACCCCATACGGCCCACCGTGCCGATCACGGTAAGCCGCGCGTATTGCAGCAAGCCGAGCTGGAACGCTACTGCGAGCTGATTGCGGCGTTGAAGCTGCGCACGACGAATAAGCAAGGTCGGCATCTTTCCACCGGTCGCGCCATTGAGCTGCTGGAAGACTACGGCGTGGAAACCGCCCAGGGGTTGGTCAAAGCACCGAAGGGGGTGCTGAGTCGCCCGACGATCAACCGCTACTTGTCTCTGTGGCGACTGGATCAGCCGCGGCTTTCGCGGCAACCGCCCGCCGTGCGGTTTCAGGCTGAGCACAGCAACGACTGTTGGCAATTCGTCTGTCACCTTCTGATCTCAAGCACATCGACAAGCCTGAATGGATCGACCCGGCAAGAGGCGAGCCGACTCTGATTGTAGTCAGCGTAGTAGACGACCGTAATTGCCTGCACTGCCGCTGCTGATGCGCAGGCTGGTGGCGATTTTGCGCACGGACAGGCCGGCGTCGAACTTTAGGCGTAGTACCTCTCGGATTTTACGCATGGATATACACTCCACGACGACCTCTTCGCTTCGAGAAAAGAGGTCGATGGTAGTGAATAATCCTGCGTCGCTGCTTGCCTGAGCTTGGGTCGAATCAGTGACAGATCACTGTCCAAGTGCTCGTGGAGCGGTTGTCCAAGTGCGCCTGGAATCCGCAGCCGCAGCAAGGCGCGCTGGCGAGTTTGTATCTGTCACGACTGCCGGAAATGGCCGATTTCTGCCTGTCGCCACAGACAGTTTTGGCAGTTTTCTGCCGGTCATGGAACACGAAGCGTGCTGGTCAAATCCGATGCAATGGCTGCTCAGGCCGAATGCAAACGGGGGGGCAAGTGGAGTGCAATTTCGCAGCCGACACATCGAGCATCAGCACATCGCCGCTGGAGGCTCATTTGCTTGAGCACGGTTGCTGGCAGACGAATCGCCGCGCTATTGCCCCACTGCTGATTTTCACTTCCCCCCTGGGTCAATTTTCAATCAGCGCCCAATAGTTACCCAAGTCGATTGCGACAAGTGTTCGATCCTGTCAGACATAACCCTTCTACCTTACTTGAGCAACGCCTGGAGGGTCTGCCTTAAGGCTCCCCATTCGTCCATGACCGTTGCCATCTTTTTTTGGTGTCTAACAATCTGAGCCGAGTGCCGGCCGAGTTTGCAATGTGAGATCAAATCCTCAGTCAACCATTGTGTTGGCAAACGGTATCTTTGCCTGGAGGTAGCTTGCTCGACCTCCGCCATAGAAGGCGACCGACCTATCAATTTGCCTAGCTTCTCCACGAGTCTTTTCTTGGTCAATTCCTGCTTGTACGCCTGAACGTCCTTACTCGATCGTCTGCCAGTACGTCGGTTTAAATGGACGATCACTCTGAACTTCGGTTCAGCAGGTGAAAGCACGTCCAGGTTCGAGCAATCTCTGCGGCAGATGATTGAGTGGAATCTTACCGGTTGTCTCGCTGCATTGAACTCGAAAACTAGGTCATTTAATTCAGTGTCGAGTTCCAGGAACCTTTCAACGACCGTAGTGGCCCTTATGCTCGCCTTCTCTGTCAGTCCACCTATTGCCGTAATCCACTGATCAAATCCCGAGCGAGTCGCTGGCCGGTTCAGAAAGTCGAGTGACTCGCCAGGGAGCGTATTGATCCATCTCACGGCTTGATCGGCGCTTAAGAAAAAGCTGTCGACGTCCTTAGTGAATTGTCGGGCAGCTCGAATGCCCAGGACTGGGGTCATCAGTTCTGTCCGCCTCGATTGCTCTCGAAGTGAGAATTTCGTCACAGCCCCCCCATCTAGGCGAGCGTCCAAAAGAAGGTAGAGCTCGATTGGCGAGACCTTAATTTTGTTCGTGTGGGGACTCCACGTGCAAAAAAGTGAAGCACGCGGTCGGTGCAATCTGGCGCGACCAGAATCCAAATGGCCTCGAACCTTTTCTATATTTTCGGTTAGCCGCTCCTTGCAAAAGGTCATGTGCTCGATCAGCTCAGTTAACGAACTAAACCTGCGTTCAGTAGCAACGTTCAACTTCGCGATAAACGGATCGAGTAGTGCCTTGTCGCGAACATTCTTGGGCATTATGAAAATTCTCTCAAAACACTTAATTTTGGTTGCATTGGTTGCAATGGGTGCGCTCTATGACCCTTTGCGGCACCGTTGATGCCCATCAGCACCCTTTGCAACACCCTGACGGCACCCTCAAGGCACCATTGCGGCACCCATTCATTCTCCAGCGGAGTTTGCCAAGAGTTGCAATGCCCCTTCAGACCAGCGCCATAGGTGCCCTTCACTTCCCTTCAGCACCCCTTCATTTCCTTTCGCGTCACCCATTTAAAGGTATGAGCCTGAGAACGACCGAATTTGGTTGCATTTAGGTGTTTTATGCGTCCAAAGGTGCAAAAATGAAGCCCGAAGGGACACCAGCCTCGGGCGTTTTGTTTCGGGGTAAAATGCTTACATCCCCGTCTAATGTAATTATGCACCCATGGCGCTATTTTGTTTTGGCTTCTTTGTGTTTCGTTTATGCGACCAAAAGTACCCGGAAGTGATCGAAGTCCACGACTGTAATCATTCAAAACCGAGAACAATTTCCCGGTTTTGAATGATTACTGTTGGCGCTGATTGAAAAGTGACCCAGGGGGGGTGCGGTAGAAATCTTGGACTACCTGGAGGTAGTTCATGTATTCATACGAAGACCGCATCCGAGCAGTCAAGCTCTACATCAACCGGCAGTGCTGCAGTCGTTTCACTCCCTTGCGCTGTCTACCTCCCTGCTCAGGGCTACGCCCCGAGACCCCAAGGCAGATGAACATGATCAAAAATGTTAGTGGTCGCACTCAGATCAAGAGGCACCTCAAAAGCAACAACTGAAAAGCCTTGGACACGTTGTGGAACGATGCTGGCCTTTGGCGGAACGCTACGGTTGCGACCGAGCTCCTGGCCGAAATTGATGCAAAAAAAACGCATGCGAAAACGGGCTCAGGTACGCCTAAAATCTAAGACGCAGGTACGAGCAGTCGTATATCACCGACATTCACTCACAACCCATTTTTACTGGGTTTTACAACAGGGAGCTGTGACTACACTCGACCCCTATTGATGCAAGGAATCTGTGTCATGAACGACGTATATACCTAACTGTACCGAGCTATTAAGGTTGTTTAACTGAGTGGCAGGGCAAGGAAGCACAAAAGTATCGACTGTCCCGGCTGTGGCACTAATGCCAGTTGCGAGATGACCAGCGCGGTGTTGTCGAGAAAGGCTCTCAGTGCTGAAAAAAACTGCGCATCGAGTCGAAATTCACCGCCGAGGGTAAACCCGCTGCGTTACTCATAACGGGACATTCGTTATATGGCAACCCTCATCCCAGCCCAAGCCGGACGTCAGAGAGGTGGGGTCTGGTCTACCATCCCCCAGACCTGTGTTTTGACGCAGTGCCGACCGCTCACTCGAAAAGGACTAGCACCTCATGCCCTATGCCTATGAAGGGCTGGCCACAGTCACCATGTTGGCCTTGTACTCGGGTCAACCTCCGGTCGAGCTGACCACCGAGGAACTGCCCATTGTTCTGCGTAATGCCGGAGCGAATCGAGCACGGGTTGAGTTTGACCATTACCTGCTAGGGCCTAAGGAGGCCAACGTGTTGCGCATCGAGCTGCCAGAGGGATGGATGTTGCATGGCCCGATCATCGCTGGGGTCAACGAGCCCGGGGGTGGCTGGCTGGAATTTTCGATTGAGCAGCACGATATGGACCTGGCTTCCCCGGTCGCCCGCGATGGCTGGGAATGGCAGTGATGGGGGCCGGGATTCAAGAAGACGCGCTGCGCGCCATGCTCGAGGGCGGTGCAGTGCGTGAAGTGCTGATTAGTCGGCACGGCGATCAATGGGGCTTGGCCATTCGGTTGGGCGGCGCCGGCAATCGCTGGCTGCCGGTGCGCTCGCGGCGGGAAGTGCAGCACACCTGGTCCAGTTTGACCGCGGTCGGTCGGTACCGAAGGTTTGGAGATTAGGCTATGCCGTTGAGTTGTAGCGTTCAAGTATCAACTATGGAAAGATCACCACGTGAGTTACCCAAAGCGAATTTTCGCGGACGCGAAAAACACACTGAAACACAAAGAAATCGCGATCTGGTAAATGCAGCCGCTGACTCACTGCACCGCTTGCGGCTCAAGGGAAAAATTTCCGAACGAGGAACTTTGAGGCTGAGCACCTGTGTAAGACCTCAGTATTACTGAGGTCTTGTTTTAGCCAACACCCGACCTATGCTGTCGCACATCAACGCGGGGAGAGGGAGAGACTGTACGATACGCGAACTCGCCCAAACCGTTGCCAAGGTCACGGGATTCACGGGCCAGCTGTCTTTTGCTGCAAGCAAGCCTGATGGTACACAGACTCCGTAAATTAATGGATGTCTCTCTACTTCGCGCATTGGGCTGACAGGGCGACTATTGATCTGGAGGAAGGGCTGAGCGACGCTTATCAATGGCTTGTGAAAAACCGGCAGGAAGCCAGGAATTGATATATTGCCAGATTAGGTATGCATGGCAGTTGGAGTTGTACATCTACAGTTAATCCTATCGCCAACCTTGACAGCAGCAGTAAAGGACGTTTGTATGTTTCTTTTGATAATCATGGTAGAAGGCTCGGGATCACGCCTTTGGCCTTTGTCTCGCCAGCTCGAGTATTTTAAGCCCCCCAAAGAGCGTTTTCGATGACTCGTGTGTTAGTGACAGGCGGAAGTGGATTCGTTGGCTCTGCATTGATTGATAAAATTTCCCGCGATGAGCGCTTTGAAGTTTGTACATCGGTACGTGATGAAAAAAAGGTACCAGGTGTCCGGACCCATCGGGTCCCGGACCTAAGCGTTGGAACTTCCTGGTCAGATGCGCTCAACGGGGTAGATGTGGTTATCCATACCGCTGCTCGTGTACATGTGATGCGTGACGCGTCCAGCGAGCCATTAATCGAGTTCAGAAAGGTCAATGTGGAGGGCACGCTAAATTTTGCCCACCAGGCTGCCGCTTCCGGTGTAAGAAGATTTATCTTTTTGAGCTCTATTAAGGTCAATGGAGAGTGTACTGGGCCTGGGCAGCCTTTCAACGCGGATGACAAACCGCGTCCGCTTGATCCTTACGGTATTTCTAAAATGGAGGCTGAAAAGGCGTTGCTTGCCTTGACGGAAAGAGAGCCAATGGAAGTGGTCATCATTCGGCCAGTGCTGATTTACGGCCCGGGTGTCAAAGCCAATTTCCTGAATATGATGCGTTGGCTTAACAAGGGAGTGCCACTGCCCTTAGGAGCCATTCATAACGCGCGTAGTTTGGTTGGAATAGAAAATCTGACTGACTTGATCGTGACCTGCATAAATCACCCTGCGGCGGCCAATCAAGTTTTCCTCGTTAGTGATGGGGAGGACTTGTCAACAACTCAACTATTAACTCGAATCTCGCATGCGCTTCAAAAGCCCTCGCGCTTGATTCCGGTTCCGTCATGGTTGCTTGATAGCGTTGCGCGTATTGCTGGAAAAAGTGATTTTTCGAGGCGGCTGTGCGGTTCGCTTCAGGTCGATATCAGCAAGACTCGACAATTGTTGAATTGGTCCCCAGAAACTAGCGTCGATCAGGGATTGGCGAATACAGTAAGCTACTTCTTGAAGCAGGGGAAATAATGGTCTGGCAAGGTTTACTAGTCATTGTGGCAGTATCATTCTTTACGACCTGGCTGCTGCGTCGTTACGCTTTAGCCCGAAGCATCATCGACATCCCCAATGCCCGTAGCTCACATACAGTCCCGACCCCACGAGGCGGCGGTGTGGCGATTGTTCTTAGCTTTCTATTGGTCTTGCCCCTACTCACGGCAACCGGATTGCTGACTTGGGCAAACATGTGGGCGATGTTAGGAGCGGGATCGGTAATCGCTGTACTGGGATTCCTCGATGATCATGGTCACATCGCTGCCCGGTGGCGGTTACTTGGTCATTTTGCGGCCTCAGCGTGGGCGTTGTATTGGCTCGGCGGCCTGCCGGCAATCAGTTTGATTGGTATCGATTTTGACTTGGCTTGGCTAGGGCATGGTTTGGCGGTGTTTTATCTGGTCTGGCTGCTCAACCTGTATAACTTCATGGATGGTATCGATGGCATTGCGAGCGTCGAGGCGATTTGCGCTTGTCTAGGGGCCTGTCTGCTTTATTGGTTGGGCGGTTTTGAAACCTTGATCGTCGCTCCGTTGGTACTCGCGATGGCGGTGGCAGGTTTCCTGTACTGGAATTTCCCTCCAGCGCGGATCTTCATGGGCGACGCAGGGAGCGGGTTTCTCGGCATCATCTTGGGTCTGCTTTCTCTGCAGGCGGCATGGGCTTCACCTAAGCTGTTATGGGTTTGGTTGATCTTACTGGGTGTCTTTATCGTCGATGCAACCGTCACGTTGATACGGCGATTGGTGCGCGGGGAAAAGGTGTACGAAGCTCATCGCAGCCATGCCTATCAATTTGCTTCACGTCAGTATGGCCGGCACCTGTCCGTGACGCTGGCGGTGGCTGCGATCAACTTGTTCTGGCTTTTGCCCTGGGCCGCATCTGTGGTGTTGTGGAGCGTTGACGGAGCGCTGGCTTTGATAGTGGCTTACGTGCCGTTGCTGCTACTGGCCGTCAAATTCCATGCTGGCGAGCTTGAGAAAAGCTGATTTCACTGTAAGGTCCGCTTCTTTCATTTATTGGTTGCCCAACGGCCAATGACGTACGTGTCAGGGATTGATTGGTTGTAGGAGCAGCGCAAATGCCGGAAGGAGTCATGGATAAATTAAGAACAGCCATGCTTGGATTGCCAAGGCGCCACAAGCGCGCGATTCAGGTGACTACGGATGTAATTCTCGTCTGGATCGCCCTTTGGCTGGCATTCGTCGTTCGATTGGGCATCGAGGTATTGGCTACCCCGATCGAAACCCACCTCTGGCTTTTCACAGCCGCTCCGCTGATCGCCATTCCGATTTTCATTCGCTTTGGTATGTATCGGGCCGTGATGCGTTATTTCGGCAACGACGCCCTAATTACTATCGGCAAAGCAGTCAGTCTCTCGGCGTTGCTGCTCGCCCTTGTGGTCTATTGGTACAGCAATCATGAAGCCGTGGTGCCACGCTCGATCATTTTCAACTACTGGTGGTTGAGCTTGATCATGATCGGCGGGCTTCGGCTGATGATGCGACAATACTTCCTGGGAGACTGGTTCGCGGCATCCCAGCACGTGCCATTTACCAACCGTGACGATGGCTTGCCAAAAGTGGCCATTTATGGCGCCGGGGTGGCGGGTAACCAGCTAGTTGCGGCGCTGCGTATGGGGCGCGTAATGCGGCCCGTGGCATTCATTGATGATGACTCAAGCCTCGCCGATCGAATGATCGCCGGGCTTCAGGTCTATGAGCCCCGACGTATCCAGAAGATGATTGATGTGACTGGCGCGGAAGAAATTCTGCTGGCAGTACCGTCCTCATCTCGGGGGCGCCGTCGGGTGAATCGCCCCAGGTTTCCTAGACACTCTCCAGGCTCGCTGCGTAACGCTTTTCAAACTCTACCGGTGACAGCTGATTGTTGAAACTGTGGCGTCGTTTTGGGTTGTAAAACATCTCGATGTAATCGAACACATCATCCCGAGCATCCCTTCTTGAGACAGGTTAAGCCGCGAGCGAGTGGTATTCACCTGGATCATGCTTGCTTGTCAGCATCCTGACCATCCTCGGTTGCAGCACCGACTGGAGCCATAGCTGCGAACTCCTGCCGCACCTGATCCTCGCATTTATGGCAGGCGAAATATTGGAT
>Ga0302347_1002787_pt1 | contig 16778 bp, 17 predicted proteins | sample PhyWR1_FD_202178 | JGI IMG/M metagenome (GOLD analysis project Ga0302347, IMG submission 202178) | Leaf surface microbial communities from wheat plants in UC Gill Tract Community Farm, Albany, California, United States - DLSL W.R1 (v2)... | ecosystem: Host-associated > Plants > Phyllosphere >...
ACGAAGATTAATCAAATATTGACACAATATGAACAAGCCCGATTTTTTCGGGCTTTTTGGTTTTACAAATTTACAGATAATCTGCTACGCCCCTTCTCTCCTTATTCTTAATCAGCAGGTCAAAAGCCTTCTGCAATTCCACAATAGAACAATTCTTCATTTCTTTATTAGGAATATTTTCAGGTTTTGGGTTATTGAAAGAATTGGATTTCAAAGTATATTTTTTTTCAAGACATTGGATTGCTTTATTTTCAACGATGTAATAACGCTGTTCCGTCACATCATCTTTCGTTTCCGGTTTCTCAGGTGTTCCACCGTTAAAACTCCATAACACATCATCTTTGAAGATAAAATAAAGATTCCCATCATTTACAAAATAATTCTCGGTCGAAGAAAAATGGCTGTCTGCCCGAAAGTGTTTTATCGCTTTCAACTCTCCTTTCTCAGAGTAATAGACCACATTTCCCGAGATCTCTTCACGTTCGTATTTAAAACCCATGGAGTCCAATTTCTTCGCCATCAGTTGAGAATTGACCAAATTATATTCTTGTTTAATAGCATCTACAGAATTTAAATTTTTACCAAGACTTAGTGAATGTGATTTCACTTTTGAACTTATCATATCTGAAGAATCAGAAACCATTTTATCGATTTCCTTTTTACAGGAAAATATCAGAATAAAACCAGAAGTTAAGATTACTTTTTTCATAGAAATTGTTTTTAAGAAATGATGTTTTATTAAACAAAAACTATGCAACGATATTCTATCCCAAATACAATGTGCCAAACTGTTGTATTTTTTTTAAATTAATAATTAAATCATATCTTCTCTATTATTATTAAAAATTAAATATGTATAATTTAATTAATTTATTTTTAAAAATAAATAATAAATATTTTATTTAATTTAATAAAATTAATTCATTGCTTATCAATAAATTAATTATAATTAATTTACGGTACGATTTTAGTAATATTATATCAATATGAAATAATTAAATTTCACTATTAAAATTTGTTTTTATGAAAAAACTTTTAAACCTAGTAGTTATGTCTACTTCTTTCTTCTTTTCATCTCAAGCTATGGCTCAGGCTCCGGTTTTGGGAACAGTTGCCAACTTCGCCCTCTTTTCTTCAAATGGCGCGGTCAGCAATACAGGATTATCCCATATTACGGGAAATGTCGGTACAAACAATGGTGCAAGTACCAACTTCGGAAACGTAGATGGCGTTATGCATGATGGCGACGGTTCGGCGAATACTGCAGCAGCTTCTTTAACAGTTGCGTACAATCAGCTAAACGCTGCAATTCCTGCTTTTTTTCCTGCCCCGCTTTTGGGTAACGGACAAACTCTTGTTGCAGGCACTTATTCTATCGGGCAAAGTGCTACTTTGGATAATACTTTAACCCTTGATGGCGGCGGAAATGAAAATGCTGTATTTATTTTCAAAATACAAGGTGCATTCTCTTCGACTTCAGGATCTAAGGTGGTACTTACAAATGGTGCATTAGCTTGTAATATATTCTGGAAAATAGAAGGTCTTGTAGATCTGGCTACAAATACTCAGATGAAAGGAACTGTCATTGCAAACAATGCAGCCATAGTTCTTAACAGTGGCGTTTCTATTGAAGGTCGTGCATTATCTACAACTGGCGCGGTCACAGTGTCAGGTGTTACAGTGGTCAAACCCATTGGTTGCGGATCTCCTACACTTACCGGTCCTGTAGCACCACCACTTAGATCTGTAGCTTGTTTCACGATTTTCACTGGTAGCGGTACAGTTACCAACTCGGGAATTTCTTTTGTAACAGGTGATATTGGATCTAATGTTGGTCTTACCACGGGTTTCAATGCTGAGAACGTGACAGGAACTATCCATACAAATCCTGACAATCAAACAGCTATATGTACATTGGATCTTGGAACGGTTTATACTTACCTAAACACTTTGCCAACTGATATAGAGTTGCTTTATCCTGCAGCCTTTGGTCAAAACCTGGTATTGACGCCCCATACTTATCTTTTGAACGCGGCAACAGTTCTTAACGGAACAGTTATTTTGAATGCACAAGGAAATCCTGATGCAGTTTTTGTGATCAAAATTGTAGGCGCATTATCTACAAGTACTTATGCAGCAGTTGTTCTGCAGAATGGTGCACAGGCTAAGAATGTCTTCTGGAAAGTAGATGGCGCTATAAATCTGAATGATTACACCAGCTTCAAAGGAACAGTGATTGGTAATAATGGAGCCATTAGTTTAAATACCGGTACGGTAATCGAAGGTCGTGTCCTAAGTACAACTGGTGCTGTGGCTACTGCAAGTATCAATGCCGTAATGACTGCGGGATGTGATCTTTCAACATTGGCTGTGGGTTCTTCTAGTACAATAAAACAAGCCAGCTTTTATCCAAATCCTTTTTCATCACTTCTTAATGTAAATTTGGATGACACTAATGTAGGATCAAACCTGAAGATCTTCAACGCAGCAGGGTCTTTAGTTTATGAGAAAAATCTGTCTGACAAAAACACACAATTACAAATAAAACTTCCTGTTGGAACTTATTTCTATCAGTTGAAAAATAAAGAGGGAAGACAGCAAAGTGGTAAACTTATTTCAAAACCATAGAATTCAGAAACTAACAAAAAATGATGCTGGTTCAATTATCGTTTGTAGATTTTGCATTATTTCTTACAGGTATTCTTTATAATATTATGTAATAGTTCCAGAATAAACAAAATTAAGTGATTCGAATGCTTTTTTGTTAATCTCTATATAGAAAGGTCGCGGTTTTAAACCGTGACCTTTTGCTTTAAATAGAACGAAAACAAAAAATGCCTACATTCTTGCGGACATTATTATAAAGTTTAAAGATCGATAATCTTAAGGATTTCCATACATATTAGATTCACCACCATCGATGGCGATTACCTGACCAGAAACGTAACCATTTTCATCACTCAAAAGATACGCAACCAGATTCCCCACGTCTTTTGGGTCTCCCAATTTTCTTGTAGGATTTCGGGACGCATATTCCGCTTCAGCAGCTTTTGGGTCAGCGGGATTTACCTGGTTGAAGGCTTCCGCAACCATTGGTGTCAAAATGGCTCCGGGAGCAATGGCATTCGTCAAAATATTATATTTTCCATATTCTAGTGCTGCATTTTTCGTCATTCCGGCTACGGCGTGTTTGGTTGCTACATAAGCCGTTTGATTTGCAACTCCACGGATTCCGCCCACGGATGCTACGTTTACAATTCTCCCACCTCCACTTTTCTGAAGTTCCGGAATCACATATTTCATCCCATAATAAACTCCCAAAAGATTGATATCGATAACTTTTTTGAAAACTTCAATATCATAGTCCACCAATGAAGCTTGCTTTCCTTCGATGCCTTCATTATTATAAAGCCCGTCTACTTTCCCGAATTCCTTTATCGTTTCATCCACATAATTTTTCACTTGTTCCTCTACAGAAACGTCAGCTTTTACGGTCAAGAATTTACTTTCGGGATATTTTGATTGGAATTCTGCTTTAGCTTTATTTAACGCTTCAATGTTATATCTACCAAAGTGATATCTGCACCTTTTGATGCAAGAGATTCTGCTGCTGCATATCCTAAACCCATTGCTGCACCAGTAACTATGATTATTTTTCCTTTAAAATTTGACATAATCTTATTTATTAAATTTCATTGCTTCACAATACAACAATGACACCCTGAAGATAAATTTAATATTAAATTTATCATAAAATTAGAAGTCAAAAAATTACTTAAACCAATATTTAATAATTAAGTTTTATAAAACATTAACAAGAGGAGATTCTTACAACTTTTATATTTTTATTACATTTACAGAATAGACAACAAGAATTTACAACTCAAGAGAAACAATTTTACAATGAAAAAGCTGATTCTTCTTCCGGCAATCGCCGCACTATTATTATCCTGTAAAACCCAGCATCATACTATGGAAAACCCACAAGAATGGAAACGCACCACCAACATCTACGAAGTTAATGTAAGACAATACACACCAGAAGGCACTTTTTCCGCTTTCGAAAAAGAACTTCCTAGACTGAAAAAAATGGGCGTGAAAACTCTTTGGTTTATGCCCATCACGCCCATTGCCCAACAAAACAAAAAAGGAAGTTTGGGAAGTCCGTATGCTGCGTACGATTACACCACCATCAATCCAGAATTTGGGACGTTGGACAACTTCAAACATTTGGTGGATGAAGCTCACAAAATGGGTTTCAAAGTCATCATAGATTGGGTAGCCAATCACACTGGTTGGGACCACGTTTGGACCAAAACAAACCCAGATTGGTTTCTGAAAGACCCAGACGGCAGCTTCCACAAAGCCAGCGGAATGGATGATATTATAGAACTGGATTACACTAACAAAGAGATGCGTCTGGCAATGATAGATGCGATGAAATATTGGGTCAAAGAAACCAACATCGATGGCTTCCGTTGTGACCTTGCAAGTTGGGTAGAAGTAGATTTCTGGCAGCAGGCCAGACCGGAAGTGGAAAAACTGAAACCGCTTTTCTTTTTAGGAGAATTTGACGAGTTGGAAAATCCGGATTATGGAAAGGTTTTCGATGCCAGCTACAGTTGGAAATGGATGCATTTTTCTGAGGATTTTTACAAGAAAAACCTCCCGCTTTCTGATGTGAAAAATCTTTTGGAGCAATATTCCAAAATCGGAGATAACTCAATGCGAGCTTGGTTCACAAGTAATCACGATGAAAACTCCTGGAACGGGACAGAATATGAAAAGTATGGCGATTTTGCACCAGCTTTGGCAGTTTTCTCCGCAACCTGGAATGGTGTTCCGCTACTCTATTCTGGTCAGGAGTTACCAATGAAAAACAAACGTTTGGAGTTCTTCGAAAAAGACCCGATCCCTTGGAACGGGAAATATGAGATGGAAGATTTCTACAAAACCTTACTGAATCTTAAATCCGAAAACCCTGCACTCAGAGGTGGCGACCCAGCGGTTACCACTTATTGGATTAACACAACTTCGAACGACAAAGTTCTTGCTTATCTTAGAAAAAATGGAGAACGCGAAGTTTTGGTTTTGATTAATACCTCAAAAGATGTGGTTAATTTCAAATTAGAAGATGATAATCTGGCCGGAGGTTACAAAAACATTTTTACAAATAATAAATCTGAACTCATCAAAGGTTCTGATGTAAGTCTTCCGGCTTATGGTTATTTGGTCTTTGAGAAATAGTTTTTTAGACTTTTGGAAAATAGAAAAAAGATGACAGACTTTTCATCTTGATCAATTATAAAACCCTTCAGAGTTTAGAACCCTGAAGGGATTTTTTTTAACATCATTAATATTAATAAGCTGCAGTAAAACGTTGTTTCACAAAATTATTTTGCTCCAACTCATCCACCAAAGCCACAGCAACATCTTCCACGGAAAGAATACTTCTTCCATCTGCATCAAAAACCGGATTTTCCAAGGCCGTTCTATAAGTACCTTTTCTCACACCAGCCGTTCCGGGATGCATTTCTATTGCAGGAGAGAAAAAAGTCCAGTCCAAAGTTTCATTTTTCTTGATTTCATTCAGATAATCTCTCGCCGCAGTTGCACCTGGCTTGATGTCTGCAGGGAAATCCGGACCATCTACCAACTGATCGCCTTCAATATACAAACTTCCAGCACCACCAACAGTGATGAATCTTTTTACGCCTGATTTTTCAACAGCTTGCTCTATGTTTTTAGAACCGTTTAAAAAATCATCATACAGATTCGGATTCGTCCAACCAGCGTTAAAAGTGTTGATGACAGCATCATTACCTTCCAGAATTTTTGCTAATTCTTCCACATTATTCACATCTGAACTTACTGCTGTTACATTCTCGTTCGTTTCCACTTTTGAGCTGTCCCTTGCGATGGCGGTTACCGCATAACCTCTGTTTACCAATTCTTTTACAACGTGTGACCCTACGAAACCTGTTGCTCCGATCACTGCTACTTTTTTGTTCATAATTATAATAAATTTTAATTAATTGTAATATATTTTGTTACATTTTAAGTCAAAAAAATTTTTACTTGAATTGATTTGAAAAATCTGATAACTTTTTTTCTTTCAAAAATTCGAAGACCAGATCATTAGTTTCACTGAACAAGAAATCAAGATTTTTATTAATGTCTTTTCCAACACTGCAAAGTGGGTTGGGATTTTGATTTTTCTTACCAAGAACCTCCGAATTTTTTACCGATTCGTAAATCTCAGAAATAGTTATTTGTTCAGGATTTTTGGCGATTCTTACACCACCGATTTTCCCTTGCCTGCTTTCTATTAAGCCAGAACTTTTCAGGTTTATCAATTCTTTACGGACAATCACGGGATTAATATTAATGCTTCCTGCCAACCAATCAGACGTCAACCATTCTTGTGGATTTTGGGCAAGAAGCGTGAGAATATGTATGGAAGTTGCAAATCGTGTGTTGTTCATAACAGTGCAAAGGTATAAACTTTTTAAAATGTAACAAAATTAATTACAGTTAAAATTTTATTAACTGTAATTAATTTTTTGTTGATGATTATTTCGTCTCGATATCAACAATCTTTTTACCAATAGTACCAAGATATTGATTCATTATTGGTTCATAGATTTTGTAACCCTCTTCCACATTCGTAAAAATAATTAGACCTTGTTTGGTTTTTGGTAAAAGAAAAACAATCGTGTTCACACCTTTATCGGAACCGCCGTGTGACAAAGCAATTTCGTTATTACCTAAATCATAAATTTCAAATCCGAGACCAAAATATTTGTTCTTTTTGGTTTCAACCTGTTTGGTTTTCATTGTTTCAAAAACTGAAGGTGACAATAAATCATTATTCAAAATAGCTACTAAGAATTTTCCGTAATCTTCCACCGTTGTCATCAGATCATCGGCTGCGTTTGCAGTTTTGTTTTTTACTATGTCATAAGGTTTCCCTTCATTGTCATAACCAATCACGATTCTGTCTGCATCCTTTTTTTCATTCCAAATGTAACTGGTATCTTTCATATCCAGTGGTTGGAAAACATATTCCTGCGCCAATTCTTCTAGATTTTTATGGAATTTTTTCTCGATGGCTTTTCTAAGATATTCGAAGCCTTCACCGGAATATTGGTATTTTGTTCCTGGCTCAAATTCAAAATCGAGTTTTTTATCCTTGTTCATCCATCTCCAATTCGGAAAACCCGTTTGATGACTCAATATCAATCTTGTTGTCAGTTTTTTATGACGCGAATCTTTCGAAATGTCCGGATCAATCCAATATTTTTCAAGTGGCTCATCAAGATTCCATTTTCCGAGACTTACCAAGCGTAAAACCATCATCGCCGTAACAGGTTTTGTTAAGGATGCCACGTTGAAAAGACTATTATAAAAAGCTGGAGTTTTACCATTTTGAGTTCCGTAAACATTTATTTTTGTTAATTTTCCACCTTCAATCACACCTAAGCCTAACGTGGGAATGCTGTTATCTTTCAACAACTGTTCAATGCTATTATCCGCTTTATCTAACTTAGCGCTACCATGGTCATAACTCAAAACATCACTCATTATCCAATTTCCATCTTTTTTTGTCCAGACAGATGTGAATTTTGCCTGGCCACCAAGAACATCTTGTTTATTCTTCTCACGAATATAAAACCGATGTTCTCCCGTTTGAATTGCGCCATATAATTCGCCATTGTTGTAGAGAGGAAAAACTTCTAAACTGTTTTCAACAACTTTTCTGATGGGTTTTTGATTGGGATTTCCGCAGATGTTTTGTTTTGTTCTTTCCAGAAATAATTTTTTGTCTTGGAAACCGCCATTATCGTGATAGAATTTTAGATTATCATCCATTGTTTTTTCCAAATAGCCTATATCGCAAAGATTAAATCCGCGCTCAAAAAAAAGGCTGTCTTGCTTTTTGAGTTCAAGAAACAAGGGTAAGTTTTTATCGATTTGAGCTTGTAAATTTCCTCTAAAAAGAAAGAGAATGAAGATGAGGAGGCTAAGTTTTTTTGTCATTGAATTATTTTTGACAAAGGTTCAGAATTAATTGATTCCAATTCAAAAAAATAGCCCGACAAAAACCCGACAATCAACTGACAGATTTATATAACATTGAAATTCAGCCTATAACGAAGGTTTTGTTTTTTATCAATTTCGTAAGTATTTCTAAGAATAATGAAAACATTAGCGAGTGTTAGAACTACCATTGTTATCATTACAGACTCTTTTCCGAGTTTTAAGAACGCAACAATCAGAAAAATAATAGGCGCAATAATGGCTATCATGATCTGAAGCGAGATGATTTGTTTGATGATTGGTGATTTTTGTTTTGAAATCAACATTATCACCAATGGTGGCAGAAAATTAGCAATCGGAAACCAACAAAACGGAAGTGAGGAGAGATTGATGATCTTGATCAAAGCCAGGTTTTCAATCGAATTATTTTCTAATGGTAAAACTAATTCTTCAATAATTGGAGTTTCAACAATTGATTCTTCTATCGGACTTTCTGGAATTAATAGATCAGTTTCTGAAACGTTAAGACTTGAGGCCAAAGTTTTCAAAGTATAACCTTTCGGCTCCGTTCCTGCCTCGATGCGTTGAATTGTTCTGACGGAAAGCCCCGACTTCTCAGCCAATTCTTCCTGAGTCAGATTTTGTTTTTCCCTGATTTTCTTTAATTCTGACATTTAATTCTGAATGATGGCAATAATTGATTTTAAAAAAACAAATTTACAGAATCCGAAGTTTTAATTCTTAATTCAATAAAAAAACCTTTCAGATTTGAAAGGTTTTATAAAATTCTAATAATAATTATTTCATACTTAGAACTTTGTCCACGACGTAAACAGTGTTTCCGCGCCAAGGCAAAGTTCCGTGATATTCCTTATAATGTAAGTCGAAATATTTTCCGCTATTCATTTCCAATTGTTTGAAGACCGCTTCGTTTTCAATAGAAAACTCAAATTGGTTACTGCCAATCGGTGCGCCAGGCTTTGAAGCTCCAAATCCTTCCTGAATTAGTTTCCCCTCGTAGGTTTTGAAAACATTTCCTTTGTTGACCGCATAATTGAGATAACCGGATTTCACGCCTTCCCCAAAAACGAAGTAATATTTCCACCAAACGAAAACACCTAGGAACAAGAATATTACAGCTAAAGCCATCCAAAGATATTTCATAATTTATTTGTTTTTAAGGAAATAAAGATATAAAATTATTTCTTCGATATCGCTCTGGAAATCACAATTTTCTGAATCTCTGAAGTCCCTTCGTAAATCTGAGTGATTTTTGCGTCACGCATCATTCTTTCTACATGATATTCTTTCACATAGCCATAACCACCGTGGATCTGAACGGCCTCTATCGTTGTATCCATCGCTACTTGAGACGCATACAATTTTGCCATTGCACCACTTTCCGAGATATCTTTTCCTTCGTCTTTTTCGGCTGCCGCTTTGTAAATCAACATTCTCGCGGCCATAATGTTAACGTGCATATCTGCCAATTTAAAAGCAATCGCCTGATGATTGATAATTTCTGTTCCGAAAGATTTTCTTTCTTTGGCATATTTCAGAGACAATTCATAAGCACCGGAAGCTATTCCTAAAGCCTGAGAAGCAATCCCTATTCTACCGCCGTTCAAAACAGCCATTGCAAAAGCGAAACCAAAACCATCTTCACCAATTCTATTTTCTTTAGGCACTTTAACATCAGTAAACATCAAAGAATGCGTGTCACTTCCGCGGATTCCTAATTTATCTTCTTTTTTACCAACCTGGAAACCTTCCCAACCTTTTTCTACAATAAAAGCGTTGATCCCTTTATGTTTTTTCTCTGGATGAGTCTGCGCAATTACAATATAATATGTTGCATTTCCACCGTTTGTAATCCAGTTTTTGGTTCCATTAAGCAAATAATGATCACCTTTATCTTCCGCAGTTGTAGATTGCGAGGTAGCATCTGAACCTGCTTCTGGCTCAGACAAAGCAAATGCTCCGATCACTTCCCCACTCGCCAACGGTTTCAGATATTTCATTTTCTGCTCCTCATTACAGAATTTTTCTAAACCTGCACAAACCAAAGAGTTATTTACCGACATTACAACAGCTGCAGACGCATCAATTTTTGCAATCTCTTCCATTGCCAGAACGTAAGAAACACTATCCAGACCTGCGCCGCCATATTTTGGGTCCACCATCATTCCCAAAAATCCCATCTCACCCATCTTTTTGACAGCATCATAAGGAAATTTTTGCTCGTTGTCTCTTTCTATAACACCTTCCAAAAGTTCTGCATTTGCAAAATCTTTAGCGGCTTGTTGAATCATCTGTTGCTCTTCTGTAAGATTGAAATCCATATGGCTTTTAATTATATTTTTCGTCCGTAAATATAAACTTTTTAACAAAAAATCAAAGCCAAATGCCATATTTTGTTATCTTAGAAAAAAAAATTATATTTACGATAATGTAAATTGAATTTTAATAATATATTAATAAAGATATTTTATGAACGTTAAAAGAATATTTGACTTTTCCACACTGGCTTTGGAAAAATTCCCTAACGAAGATTGTCTTGTCACGAAAAAAAATGGCAAATGGATAAAAACTTCCACTGCAGAATTCATCAATCAAGGTAATAAAATATCTCGTGGACTTCTGAAATTGGGTATAAAGCCTGGTGACAAAATTGGACTTATCACTTCTAATAACAGAACCGAATGGGCAATTATGGATTTGGGAATTTCTCAAATCGGTGTCGTGACCGTTCCTGTTTACCCGACAATTTCCGAAGAAGATTATGTTTATATTTTCAATAATTCTGAAATTAAATATTGCTTTGTTTCCGATGCTGATCTGTATAAGAAATTGACAAATGCAAAAGCGGAAATCCCTTCATTGGTGGGCGTTTTCACCTTTGATGAAATCGATGGCGCTCCCAATTGGAACGAAATTCTTGACCTTGGCGAAAATGAATCGACCCAAATTGAAGTCGATGACCTTTCCAGAGCAATTAATCCAGAAGATTTGGCGACAATCATTTACACTTCCGGAACAACCGGGAAACCAAAAGGTGTCCAGTTGACCCACAATAATCTGGTTGCGAACGTTACAGCAAGCACACCGAGAATTCCCAAAGATAAAAGTCTTGATTACAAAGAACTGAAAGCGCTAAGTTTTCTGCCAATTTGCCACGTCTTCGAAAGGATGATTTTTTATCTTTATCTTAGTAATGGAATTTCTATTTATTTCGCTGAAAGTATAGAAAAGATTGGAGAAAACGTGAAAGAAGTTCATCCTCAATACATGACCGTTGTTCCAAGATTGGTGGAAAAAGTTTACGATTCTATCTATAATAAAGGAACTGCTGCGGGAGGATTGAAAGCTAAAATTTTCCTTTGGTCATTAGGAATTGCAGAAAAATATGAAATTGGACAATCAAAATCTTTTATGCATACGATTGCGGACAAATTGGTCTTCAAAAAGTGGAGAGAAGGTCTGGGCGGAAATCTGATAACGTTGGTTTCTGGTTCTGCAGCGTTATCAAAAAGATTGAACACCATGTTTCATGCAGCCGGAATCCCGATTTTGGAAGGTTATGGTTTGACGGAAACTTCGCCTGTAATTTCTGTAAATGCATTCGGGAAAGTGAAAGCTGGCTCAGTGGGAATCCCGCTTGACAATGTAACTGTAAGAATAGAATCTGACGGGGAAATTGTGGTAAAAGGCCCTTCTGTTTTCGAATCTTATTATAAAGATGAAGAAAAAACCAGGGAAGCGTTTACGGATGATGGTTATTTCAGAACAGGTGATATCGGGATGATAGATGAGGATAATTTCCTTTTTATTACGGATAGAAAGAAAGAAATGTTCAAAACTTCTGGTGGGAAATTTGTTGCACCACAAGTCATAGAAAATCTTGCAAAAGCTTCGAAATTCATTGAGCAAATAATGGTGGTTGGTGATGGCGAAAAAATGCCTTGCGCACTAGTTCAGCCAGATTTTGCTTTTACTAAGAATTGGGCAGAACTTCATAATGTGAAAATCTCAGATTCTCCAAAAGAAATTGCTGCAAATCCTGCTGTAAAATCCAGAATCGAACAGGAAATTGAGAAAATCAATCAACATCTTGGGAAATGGGAACAAATTAAAAAAATAGAATTGACGCCGAAAGTCTGGACAATCGATGATGGACTTCTAACACCAACGCTAAAACTAAAAAGAAAAGCAATCAAAGCAGAGTTCCAAGACCTCTACGACAATATGTACAAATAAATAAATGAGCTATCCTTTTGGGTAGCTTTTTTCTTTTTGATTTGTTAAACATTATATTTGTCACTGATTAGATTAATTAGAAAAATAAATGATTATAACTCGAAAAGAATTAATAAAAATTTGCGACAGATTCCTTACAGATGAAGTGGGTAAAGAAGAACTGATACACTTTGCAACTTCTGTGATGTTCGATGATGAAGATAAATATGAATGTGAAGATGAAATTATAGAAGAGATATTGTCTCAATGGGACAATGTAAATATGCAATCCAAAATCAATAAAAGAAGTATTGAGTCCTTGAGAAATGCACTTTCGGAAATCGAGTAAACAAAAAACGCTTCAGAATTCTGAAGCGTTTTTTTATTTTCTTTCTGCCAACTTACTCCAAGTATGCAAAATGTAAACTACGATAATTCCTAAAATTCCTGAGGAAATAGAGAAAATGAATTTTGTATTTTCATCATCAAAAAAACCAGCTCTCCAATCGATGGCATAAAAATTAATTCCAACAAACAGGATAAAAAGAACAAGAAATACTTTATAAAATGTCTTCATTTTTCAATATGATTAAAAGTGAATGTAATTCTGAAATAGTTGTGCAAAGTTAGCGGTAAATAATTTAATAGAGATGGCTAAAAGCACAATTCCGAAAACTTTTTGCAATACCTGCAAAGAACCTTCGCCCATTTTTCTCTCTATCCAAGGTGCTAATCTCAGAACGATGTAAACCAAGATTGTATTAAGAACAATTCCACAGATAATATTGATATCGTGATATTCTGCTCTTAATGACAAAGTTGTGGTCAGCGTCCCAGCTCCTGCAATCAAAGGGAATGCTATCGGAACAATGGATGCAGCTTGTGGTTGATTGGTTTTATGAATTTCTATTCCCAGAATCATTTCGATAGCGATAATAAAAATGACAAAAGCACCCGCAATTGCGAAAGAATTGACATCTACGCCGATAAATTTCAAAATATTATTTCCAATAAAAAGGAAAGAGATCATCAATAATCCGGCTACAATTGCCGCTTTTTCAGATTCTATCTTCCCGAATTTCTGTCTTAATGAAACGATAATCGGTACTGAACCCAAAATATCAATTACGGCAAACAACACCATAAAAGCAGTCATTGTTTCCTTGAAAGAAAATTCGCTTAAAAACTCCATAACTCTAATTTTAAAGATTTCGCAAAAATATAAAATATTTTTGACAATTTCTTAAAGTTTATTATAGAGTTCGTCTATTTCGTTGAAGATTTCTTGTATTTTTTCTTTGGACGAGAAAGGCGAATATTTTTCTACATTCACTTTTGTAATCAATTGACCGTACTTTTCGTAATCATCAAGACCAAAATTCAGCTTTAAATATTCTGCAAAGTCGTGAGAATATCTATTTTGGGAATAATGGTCTGTCTCCATTTTAAGCTCCTCAAACACTTTGTAAAATTTGGGAAAATCTTCTTCATCAATCGTTCTCTGCAAATAGTCCAGGTATGACGAAACATCTAACTTGTCCGATTTTCTTAACATTGCCTCGGTTTCTGCAATGGTGATGATTGGTTGTGATGAGATATTTTTCTTTTCCAGTTCTTGTTTTTTCTTGTCTTTTAATTTTTTATTGAAATACAAGAACAACAATGCACCAGTTCCCACAATCAAAAGATTACAGAAAATCACGGTCCAGCTGATGTTTTTATGTTCTTTTACTTGTAATTTCTTTGTATCTATAACTGGCGAATCTACTTTTTCCAGGACATTATTGGTATACTCATTCACTTTTTGCAAAGTGGTTTTTGCATTGGCTATGTCTTGTGAATTGACAGTATTCAGGACCAAAGAGGCGGAACCAAGATCTACATACTTTTCATCTTTTGGGTCGAAATAAGAAAAATCCTCGGTAGAAATTTTCAGATCTCCGCGTCTTTTTGGGATGATGACGTATTGCGCTTCAACTGTGCCTTCTATTCCATTGTTTGTGGCATTGGAATTATTCACGATTGTTGGCTTGTAAGTTTCGTAATCTGGAGAGGGCAATATTTTTGGTAGAAAAGATGGGGAAAGATTTCCCTTCCCGCTTACTTTCACAGAAACATTGAAGGCTTTATTGATCTCAAAGCTCTCTTTATTCTTATCAGTAAGTTCGATTTTCAAATCATATTTTCCGACTGCATCATTAAAATTTTCCGGAGCACCTTCTGGCAACTTTTTCACATTGATCTTTACCTTGTTGGAAACCAACATATTTTTATGATTACTCAAAGGCACTTCGACAGGCGGAACATCCATAATACCCGAAACCTTCGGAATTATCACAAACATTGCAATAATCTGTGAAGAGAAATGGTTATCTGTCTCTTCTATGGACTCATCAAAACTGGCAATAGACCGAATCGTCAAATTCTTGATTGGCTCAAACTTCGCAGGTTCCAAATGACGGAATCCGGAAATATTCTTGGAAAAAGCTTTGATGACGGCAATCACAGGCTCATTTTTATAAACTTCTTTCTCTTCTACCTGCATGTTGAGATACATGTTTTTCGCCGGATTATTAGCGACTGCCAAAGGTTTTTTCTCTGCCTCTTTTACGAAAACATCTATGGGCTCCGTTTTGTACATTTTCCCATTAACTTTTACAAGAGCTGAGCCTATCTTCACATTTCCGGCCTGTTTGGGATCCAGGGAAAACTGATAGACCATCTTGTTCAATCTGATTTTTTTTACGGGATCGATGTACGTATTTTGCTCAGATGCATACTCAAAATTGAATTTTGAAAAATCCGGAAGCTTCACAGGAGATTCCTGAATCAAGTCCTCGCCGTAGATTTCCAAAACAACAGTGAAGGTAATGGGAGAATTCACACGGGTTTCCTGCGTATTGACCTCAGAATAAATGTTTACCTGAGCAAAGGAAAAAGCCGATGCTAAAAGAAATAATATGTATAATTTTTTTTCGATCATTACCAATCCTTTTCGTTGCTTTGCGGCATCGAATTGGCTTTTTTATTTAATATCCTTCTGGCAGTTTCTCTTTCACGATTTTCTATATCTCGCAAAATCATTTTTTCTGCCTCTTCAGGGATTTTATTTTCTTGTTTTTTCGGTTCGTTAGGCTTCCCTTGACTTTCTCCTTTCTGCTTGTCGCCTTGTCCGTTCTGCTGATTTTTATTCTGATCGCCTTTATCAGAACTATCTTTATCTTTTTGGTCTTTGCCTTCGCCCTTCCCTTTGTTATCCTTTTTTTTCTGCTGATCTTTCTTCTGTTTATCCTGCAACATCGCAATTTCAAAGTTCTTTCTGATTGCTTCGTTATATGGATCCTGCTTCAAAGCCTGTTTGTAAAGATCAGCCGCTTTATCTGGCTTTTGGGTTTGCATCTGCACATTGCCTTGGTTATAAAGTGCGGCAGCTTTCTCAAATTTGCTTTTGGTCAGCTTAGCTGCTTTCTGATACTCGGCAGCAGCTTCTTCATATTTTTTACTTTTATAAAGCGCATTTCCCAGATTGTAATGTGCGGTATAATTTCCGCCTTTTTCAGAAATAGCCTCCAAGTATTTGCTGGATGCTGCATTATACTCTTTCTCATTAAATTTTTTATTACCTTCAAAGACAAGAGCATTATAGCTCTTCTGGGCAAATACAAATTGCGAAGAAAATATAAGACTGAATACAACTATGGCAAATCTAAAATCCATTGATGCAAAATTATCCGTTTTATTGTTAAAATCAACATATTAAAAGTTAAAGTTGGGTTAAAAAAATGTTTCTTAAAATGCTTACAAATAAGGCTTTTTTATAGATTTAAATCTACAAAATTAAATAACCACTGAAAAATCATCAGTGGTTATTTAATATCTGTATCAATTTAAAAAAATATAAATCAATATCTTTAAATTATAAATATTTTTGAGGCTCAGCTCATTAGACATTACCAATCTCTCTTTTTAAGAATCCAATAACTTCCTGCAATAAAAATGACTGACCAAACGATACAAGCAACAACACTTCCCAAAGGATATTCAAATTTGAATTGCATACCTAACAACTGTGCCATATTGGTTCTTACCAATGGATTAGGAATAAGGTTTGACATACTTTCGAGAGGTAAATAATCCGTGTAGAAAATTTTCGTATTCAAAATTTTAGCTCGTTCTAATTCATTGATATTACGCATTACTCCAAATGATTCTATACCAATTAGAATTTTTTCTGCAAACCAAAACATAAAGAATCCGAGAAAAACGAAAATCGATTTTCTGAAAAGAACGGATAGAAACATCAAAAATGAAAAGAAAGCAAACAACTTCAAAAAATAATTGAAAATGAAATAGATTTCTTTAAATATCAAATCACTCTCCTGCGTATTAGAATAGCTCTTACCCAAAACAAAAGCCAGAATAAAAACAATTAAAGTTGAAAAGCCTGTTAAAAGCAAAATCGTTAAAAGTTTAGAAAAAATAAACTCTTCTCTGCTCAATCC